>SKEY01000658.1_pt1 | contig 53081 bp, 59 predicted proteins | sample 4843871 | NCBI WGS metagenome assembly SKEY01 (sample SAMN11008797, study PRJNA524170) | human gut metagenome | biome: Human fecal sample; material: Feces; isolation source: fecal sample from pouch patient p36 | host: Homo sapiens | place: Israel: Tel-Aviv | collected 2016-12-04
GATAAATGCAGTTTTAGTTCTAAATTCTGCTTCATGCAGACGGGTTCGTAGGTTTCATATAACGTGATGAGTAAGGTATCTACATTGATTGTGCTTTTATGCAAGGTCCATGTTTTAGCGTCGGAAGAAGCCAAAAGCAACATATCTTTGACTAAACGGGATAACCGCATACATTCAAAATCTATGGTCTGTACGGCTTGCTTTGCCTGCTCGTTTAAGGAAACATTATCAAGAAGCATATCCGTGTTAGAAATCATAACAGCAAGTGGAGATTTTAATTCATGGGACGCAGTTGCAACAAAATCTTTTTGGCTTTGCAGTATTCGTTCCGTTGGAGCAAACGACTTTTTCAGAAGATAACGGGTTAGTACGATAACAACGATACAAGCCAAAAACCAGATAAGAAGATATATAGGCAATGTCTTTTGTAAAATATCCGTTAAACTGGCTGTCTGATAAAGAAAGGTTGCATGATACACGGTATCATTTGCTGTCCTAATTGTAGCAGGAATAACAAAATAAGTATCGTGATGTGTTCCTCTTATTTCCAGAAAACCGCCTTGTGAAGTTGTGTTGCTTTCTGTTTGTGATAATGGCTGTGTAGAAATCTGCTTTTCTACATCATGCAACAAATTGTTCGCAGAAGTTGGAAATGGAAAATCACTCTGATAAATGGTATTCCCTTTTGTGTCGTTAATCAAAGAAAAAATATGATAACTCTCTTCGTAGGTTTTGAGTGTTTTGTCCATATCCGAAGAAGCACTTTCCACTTGATAAATCAGCAAGGTTGTTAATCTTTGAAACAAGGTGCTTTCGTTGATTTTCTCTGTATGAACTGTGTTCGCAACGACAAAGGAAATCACAAGGGTAATAATCAGCATAACAGAACTTGCAAACAGAATATGAAGTTTTCGGTATAAATTATTTAACATGTTTCTTTCTCCAGTTTGTACCCTGCACCGTAGACCGTTGTTATTTTACATGAACTTTTTAATTCTTTTAGGCGTTTTCGCAGAAAAGAAATGTAACTGTCTACATTGCCAGTTTCTACTTCGGAAGAACTGCCCCAGATTTTAAGGATAAGCTGTTCACGGGAAAATAGTGTTTCTGGGTTCTGCATAAATACAAAAGTCAACTCGGTTTCTTTTGAAGTTAATAAAAGAGAATTATTTGGTGTGGATAAAGTTCTGCTGTCTTTATCGAAAGTTAAATCTCCATATTGTAATTTAGACGATAACTGGATATTGGCAGGTCGCCTTGTCAATGCTCGAACTCTTGCAAGCAATTCTTTGATATGAAATGGCTTTACTAAGTAATCATCAGCACCGCCGTCTAAACCCTCAACCCGATTGTCAAGGGTACTCATGGCAGTAATGATAAGGATAGGAATAGATATTCCTTTTCTACGCATAGATTTTATGATTGTTAAGCCGTCAATAATCGGTAGCATACGGTCTACAATGGCAATGTCATAAGCATAGTCTGTATTTAAGGCATACAGCATAGCGGTTTCCCCGTCATTGCAACAATCAACCATATAGTTTTCTTTTTCCAGCGAATTTTTTATATTTTTACATAATTCTAAATCATCTTCCAGAAGAAGTATTTTCATAATGTATCAATCCTTTTCTATATATCATCTTGGACATTAGCAGTCCAAGAAGCTTTAATTATAGACAGTATAACAGAAAAGTCTGTAAAAATCCTCTAAAAAATGATGATGATTTTCTTACTTTTTTACAGGATTTTTAGAATGGTTTGCTTTTACAATAGGGGCATATCGAACAAGAAAGGTGGAATACAAAAATGAAAAAGACAAACATCAGTAAATTCATAGCAGTTGGATTATGTATCTGTGCATTGACGGGGTGTGGTGCAAGTCCAGATGAGAAACCAGATACGCCGAATCCTGTTGTCAATTCTAATACGAATGAAGAAAATACAAATGGTTCTTCAGAAAATAAAGGCGACGTATTAGAGTCGGCTAATTTGACGGGAAGGGTTTTAGAATTTACAGACAATGGTTGTTTGCTAAATCAAGCAAAAGAAACAGATGGTGGAGCTAGCATGCAAATGGAAGCTCCGGGAATGGAAAATAAAGACAATGCTGTTTCTGTAACCTATAACCCAGATTGTGAATTTGTCATTGCCACAGTAAGCGCCCAGTCCGGTGTTACGAATGTAACAACGGGTTCTATATCTGATGTAAAGAAACAATCAGAAGTACATCTCTATGGAGAATTTGCAGGCACAAATCAGTTCAATGCAACAAAGGTTGTCATAGCCCGTTGGGAATAGAGGTGTGAAGTATGAAGTTTTATCAACTTGGTTTCCGCTATTTACAGCGAAAAAAAGGAAAAACTATTCTTCTGTTGATTGTCTTGATACTTGTAAACAGTATGATTTTAGGTACAAGCATGATTTTAAGGACTACAAATGAGTCCAAACAAGCCATGCAGGAAAAGACAGACTCTAAGATTGTAGCTGAAATTACAAGTAAGGACAGCAAGATAACCGAGAATGAGGTAAACAAGATGAAATCGTTGGAAGATGTTTCAGCTATCAATCATATCGGCAGACAAGAGGTATTTCCGAATAATTTTGCTCCCGTTACGCTCAATACTTCTACCAGTGAGGAAAATTTGAAAATAGCATTGCTTTCCTATGATGATTTGGAAAAAGACAGTCCTTTTGCAGAAATGCAGTACCGCTTAACTTCCGGCGATTATATCAAACAAGAGAAAAAAGGTGCTGTTATCAATGCGAACCTTGCAAATCAGAATGAGCTCAAGGTTGGAGATACCATTGAACTAGGTACAGAAAACGGAACAAAAGTATCTGTTTCGATTATTGGGATTTTCAAGTCCGCAGGAAATGCGGAAAAAGACCAGCCGTCAGAAACTACCGCAGTTAATCGAATAGAAAATCAAATCTTTATTGATAACAGCACTTACAAAGAATTGTTCAAAGAAGCTGAATTTGAAAAATTCTGCGTTTATTCAAAAAGACCAGAAAAATTAGATGTGCTGGAAACCAGCCTGCAAAAGATATTGGGAAATGATGTAGAGCTTAGCACTTCTGACACGCTTTATCAACAGATGTCTGCCCCATTGGAACAAATCAGTAAGGTGGCAAATCTTATGCTGATACTTACATTGGTAACTGGTACGGTTGTTGTTTCCCTGCTGCTATGTATGTGGATGCGGACAAGACAAAAAGAGGTGGCAATCTTTATGAGCCTCGGAAAGACAAAAAGTGAAATTTTCCTGCAAACTTTATTAGAAGCAGGCAGTGTATTTACACTTTCGGTTTTAGGGGCAACGGTGATTGGGAAATTGTTCTCCGGCATTTTGCAGAACATCATTACCGGTTCAGAAAGCGTAACAGAAAACCTGAAAGTGGTTTTGCAGATACAAGATATTGGAATATTGTTCCTTTTAGGCGGTGCAGTTATTCTGGTGGCATTGTGTTGCTCCATTCTTCCCATATTACGGGCAAACCCAAAAGACATATTAGCAAAAATGGAGGGATAGTACATGAATTTTTTTGGATTGGCAAGGCGTTCTGTGTTCAGAAAGCCCGTAAAAAGTATTCTCTTATTGTTGATTGTTTTTGCAATCAGTACCCTGCTTCTTGCAGGTGTGGCGAGCAAAAATGCCAGTATTGAGGTGCAGGACAAAACCAGACAAGCCATAGGTGCAGGCTTTCTTGTAGAAAGAAATGCAGAGTACCGAACAAAACGAGTTCGTGAATACTCAGAAAAGATTGGTAATAAGGAAGGTAGTTTTGGAGGGTATCATCAAAAGAAAGTAGTTGTTAATGGTGTGGAGTATTGGCAAGGCTGGACAACAAATGAATTTGAAACCTTAGATATAAAGGATATTGAAAAACTGACAAAAGTAAAAGGAATTGTTGATTACAATCTTACAACAGCAATCACAGCCGTAAACCCTGTAAATTTCAAAAGGATTGAAGATAAAGATGTAGACCAAAGTGCAGATGCTGGCGGCGTAAGCTTAATTGGAAACAAAGATATGAAACTTGACAGAAATGTTTTATCCGGAAATCTGCATATCAAAGAGGGACGAATGATAACCCCGGAGGATAAAGATATGTGCGTCATTTCAGAGGAACTGGCAAAGCAAAATAATCTGAAAATCGGCGATAAGATTTCTTTTAATGATTACCACGATACTGAAAATTCAAAGGTATCAGAAGCCGAGATTGTTGGAATTTATCAAGTGGATCAAAAGATGTCCCCACTTATGCAGGGAGATACTTACCGTTCGGAAAATGTAATATTTACAGATTTGAGATTTCCAGAAAAGGCAGAAAGTGAAACAAGTCCATTATATGAAAGAGCCTATTTCAAAGTAGAAGATGTGGAAGCTTACGACGAAGTAAAAGAAAATCTGCAAAAAGTAGACATCAACTGGGAGCAGTATGATTTGATTGACAATAACGGAAATTCCGAAACCATGTCCTCAAACTTCAATGATTTGGCAAAAGTAAGTGAAATGATGATATTGGTAATCTCCATTGCAAGTTTCGTTATCCTTGTTTTCGTATTTCTGTTCTGGCTGAAAAATCGGGTGCAGGAAGTGGGTATTTTCTTATCTCTCGGTGTTCCGAAGTTCAGAATTATCGGGCAGATTTGGAGCGAAGCGATTATGATTGCTGTTCTTTCCCTTATGTTATCCTTTGCTGTCGCTCCTGCTGTTTCCAAAGTAACTGCAAATTATCTGGTATCACAGCAGGTTCAGCAAATGCAGGAGGAAGAAAAGAACAATGAGGGAAAAGTATCCACAGAATACGTTGCACCAAAGCAGGATGTGCAGAGTATCAGCGTAGAGGTTACGCCAGAAATGTATCTGCTTGACGGGGTAAGTGTTCTTGTGTTGATAACGGCTTCTGTTCTGGTATCTGGAATTGTAATACTAAAGAGAAACCCGAAAGATATTTTATCGGAGATGAGTTAGGAGGATGACAAAAATGTTAGAAGTAAAGAATGTAAGCTATGCTTACAAAACAAAAAAAGATAAAACCATTTTGAATCATGTATCAGCTACTTTTGAGGAGGGTGTCTTTTACACCATTATCGGTCCCAGTGGTGCAGGAAAAACAACGCTCTTATCACTCTTAGCAGGCTTAGATACAGCAGTAAAAGGGACTGTCCTTTGCAATGGCGAAGATATTACAAAAAAGGGGCTGAATTACCACAGAAAGCATAATATCTCATTGGTATTTCAAAATTATAATCTGATTGATTATTTGACAACGGTTGAAAACGTCAAATTAGGCGGTAGTGGAAATGCTGAAAAATTATTGGAAGAAGTCGGTATTGGCAAAGAATACTGGCAGAGAAATGTACTGCAATTATCTGGCGGACAGCAACAGCGTGTAGCGATTGCAAGAGCTTTAGCCAGCGACGCTCATGTACTTTTGGCAGATGAACCCACGGGAAATCTTGATGAAACTACCGCTGATGAAATCATTGCTTTGCTGAAAAAGACTGCACATGAATTAGGAAAATGTGTTGTTGTGGTTACACACAGTAAGCATTTGGCAGAAGAAGCCGACGAAATCTTAGAAATTAAAAACGGTGGAATTTCTTTTGCATTTAAAGAAATTCCAGGCCATGCTTAAAACGATTGGAAAAGGCGGAAAGAGTTTTATCAAACCTTCCGCCTTTGTTTACAGCGTCTTCATGTATAGGTGACTTTCATAAGAAATATCCATGTTATATTTTTTAAAAGAAGTATTTTTTATTACTTTAAAATGGAATTTTTTTAACAAAGCGTTAGAGGCAATGTTATCTACCGCTACCTCTGCGGTTACGGTTTCCCACCCTTGTTTTCTTATCCAGTCAAGTAGGAGAGATAACATTTCGCTTCCATATCCTTTCTGCCAGTAGTCTTTGTGAATACAGTAACCAATATCACAGGATTTTTGCTGTTTATCTGGGAAAATGCAGCAAGAACCAACGAGGATTTTAGAAGAGGCTGTTTCTAAAACAAGATAATAGCCATTTGAGTTTTCCTCAAGGGTATCCAGAGCTTTTTGATAAGCTGCATCCACATATTCCCGAGTTGGGTCACTCATGTACTTTCCATTTTCTTCATCTAGCCACATGGATAAGAGAAAGTTTAAATCCGTTTTTTTATAATCGCGGATAATAAGCTGATTTCCGGACAGGACATTGTGTATTTTCATTGGAGTATCTCCCGTTCAAAAATAATCTGATAGCACCAGGCTCCATAAACACCAGTTTTTTCATTAAATGGAACTACCACTTGTTTCAGACGCCAGCCATTTTGGGCTTCTTCCATAATAATATTTTGACATTCTGTAAAGGTACTTCCATGCCCTTTTATCCCTGATTTTTTAGGAACTTCTATAAATTTGTATTCATATTTTTTCATGACTTTTTGTTCCTTTCAAATTTATTAAAGCACTTTATTTTCTAAGTAACATTCCAATAAATAAGATGGATTTTCATAATACATGCTACTGTTATAATCATCTATTTTTTCGCTGATAAAGGAATTATAAACTTTGAATAATGCCTCTATGATGGAAATTCCTTCGGCATTTGCCACGCCTTTGATTAAGCGTTTATATACTTTTCCCATATCCCAATAAGATGGAATGCTATAACTACATTCTTTTACATTATCAAAAGTTCCATTTTGAATGTTGGACTGTTGGATAAAATCATCACTGACTTGTTCTATGTTATCACTATGATAGATATCCGCTAAAGCATATATTTTTTCCAGTTGTCTTTGACCAAGAGCATTTACAACTACACTCCTTTTATTTTTGGTTTTTCTGGCAATATAATCAATGAGACTGCAGGTGAAGAATAAGTCATTGTCTTTAGCAGGTTCATTTATGGCTGTTCCTTGTAAAATAACTTTTTTATGAGCCTTTGCTGTGAAATCTTTTATCGCAACCTTAATTACTTCCACAGTGGCAGCCATGTTTTCATTGATCTCAAATTTTTTTCCAGTCTGATTCAGCATGAGTAGGCTCAAACCATGGATTTTTTCCTGGGGATTCTCAACAAGCTCTGCAACGCCTTTTCCCATTACTGAGGCGAAAGAAGAACCATACATACATGGAATTTCATCGCCGGAGATAAGGGCTACATCTGTTTCTAATGTAATACAGACTCTTGGATTTTGGCGGATTAAATCAAGTTTGTGTCCTTCCTTAGCGCTGTGCATATAAAACATCAAAAGGCCATTTTGGTACTCATATCCATAGTATAAAGGAACTACATAAGATATGGATCATCAAATAAACCAAGATGGAGAACTTTGGTTTTTTCAATTATTTTTAATACTTCGTTTCTATTTGTTACTTTACGTTCTTTCCTTCTCATAGCCTACAACCCTACCTCCAACTGGCAGTCAAAAGGTTCTTCTTCCACATGTTTTGGGTGATAAACTTTTGCCTCCACGCATCCCATTTTTTTATAAAATGCCTGGCTTTCCACAGCAGAATGGGCGGAGATGTAGAGCTTTTTTGCTCCTTTTTCTTTTGCCCATTGTTTGGCGGTAAGAAAGAGAGCCTTTCCAATACCACTGTTTCGCATATCCTGGGAAACGTGGATGGCAGCTAAATCCATGTACTGGTTTTCTCCGCCAAAGATTTCCGGTAAAACAGCAACAAAACCTTTTAAACTATGATTTACAAATGCTCCATGGACAAGACCGCCTGTAGAAATAGTATGTTTCAGACAGTCTATAAGGACCAGATAATCTTCTTCTGTCCAATCGTCAATAAAGGGGGCATCCTTTATTATCCATTGTCCATGCTCCCTGCGCCAGCATTTGGTAACTACCTGTCTGCGGATAAAATCCTGGAAGAGAGTACGGTTTATTTCAGGTTCATGTAATGTGCGGTATTCTGTCATAATGTCACCTCTTAAATACTCTTTATGAAAAACAGTTCCATGGGTTGTGCATATTGGGGGATGTCTATGACAAAACCACCACAATCTTTGTATCCCAGTTTTCTGTAAAAATATTGTGCCTGTTCATCTACCTGAGTGGAGGTTAAAAGCATTCCATATCCCTGGGATTTCATGTCGTGTTCCCAATAAGTCATAAGTTTTTTGCCATAACCTTTTCCCTGATGCTGCCAATCAATGAACAACATGGTACAAAAAGGCGTATTATCCCAGAAAAGATTGTAGCGGAGCAGCCAATGGGAATGTGATTCTCCAACAATACATAGCCTCTTTTTTGACTGATCTTATGGTTGAATTCCTGTTCTGACAAATGTTTATCAAGGCGATACCAAAAACCTTTATCTTCTGGCTGTACATATCGAATTTCAAGCATATGATTCCTCCGCTCTGCCCTTTTCAGGAATGCTTTCCTTTTTATTTTTGATGTTTTCCTGATCTGGCTAGTTGCCTGTTCATGTACTTTGGATTGATGACAAGGATATAAAAAGATGCAACCACTACCAAAAGCAAAGTACCTAAAAAATACAATTTGCTGTAATGTCCAAAGAGGAGAACTGCTACCTGAACAAGGCAATAGAGCAATTCGATTTTCGTATTTTTTCTGTACTGCACAGGGTCTTTTTCATATCTCAAATTTAAACTCATCCAGATTGATACACCAAGTAATGGTAAAAATTTAATTGCCAAATTGAACATTCTAAGAGAGGGAATGTCTGCAACCAGAGAAGGTTGCATGGCAACATTGATACATGCTGCCTGCAATATAATTGCCAGTAAGATTAAGTTGGAACGCAAGATAGGATTTTCGCTTTTTTCGTCCTCTTGTTTTTCTGTAACCAATTCGTCTAAAGAAACACCATAAATAGATGCCAGTGTTATTAAGTTATTGGAATTGGGTACAGTCTGATTATTTTCCCACTTTGTGACTGCCTGTCTGCTTACTCCTACAAGTTCGGCTACTTTTTCCTGGGATAATTTTTTCTTTGTTCTGCATGATTTTAGCTTTTCACCAAGTGTCATATCATCACCTCCAGCCATTATTTTACAGTGAAAAGAGGAGTTTTTCTACCAACTATTATGCAACTATTGGTTGCATAGGAAATTCTGAAACTCTTTTACAAAATTTTCCTGTTCTTCCATGGTTAAATGATGTAAATAATCATTCTTTTTCCAGTCATCAATATAGCCGGAAAGAATAGGGCTTTGGCATTCATAGCCTAATTTTTTTGCAAGATGGACTGCAAAATCGTTAAAGGCTGCGCCATTAGCAGTAATGATATTTCCATCTTCAACTACTGGAAGGGGTAAAAAATTTTCTTCTTCTATGAAGTAAAATAAGCTTCTCATTTCCATAAAGAGAGAATCAGTATACTTTTTTCCACGCAGTAATCCTGCGTGTGCTAAAAACAGCGGTGCAGAGCAAATCGCAGCTATGATAAAGTCTGTGTTGTCCTTAAAACTTTTCAGAAAGGTATTTAATTTCTGATTACGAAGTGCCATTCGTATATCACTACAACCAGATAAAAGTAAGCAATCATAGTCTTCTGGTGAAAATTCATCACAGGTTTTTACTGGCATAACAGTAATACCTTCTTCACTTTTTACAACTGTTTTTTCGGTATAAATGATGTCTGTTACAGTATCATATTTCCATCTAAATAAGCGTAGCAGATTTGCAATTTCCTGCAAACTAAATTCAGGATATATTAATAATGCAAGTCTCTTTTTCATGAAAATTCACCTCCAAAACTTCAAGTGTTTTCTACTCCGGATAAATCAGCCTGTCTTCTGAAATATTGGTAAGAACTTCATCCAGATATCTTTTTGCCAGCCAGTTTGCCATGCCAAGATTCATGTCCAGATAGTTACCGCAGTCTTTGGCAGAAGCCCCAGGTACTTCTTCGTGGAAATCCCGAATAAAGGTATACATTTCTGTTATTAATGGCACAATCTCCTTGGATTCATAGTCTCCGGCCAAAAGCAGATAAAACCCTGTTCTGCATCCCATGGGTCCAAAATAAATGGTTTTTGTGCCGAATTCCTTGTGATTGCGGAGAAACGTAGCACCCAGATGTTCTATAGTATGAACTTCTGCGGTGTTCATAACAGGTTCATCATTTGGGGAGGTCATTCGTAGGTCAAAGGTGGTAATAATCTGGTCACCTACAACATCTTTTCTGGATACATAAACTCCTGGTTTTAATTTTATATGGTCAATAGTAAAGCTTGCGATTTTTTCCATGTTAAAAATCTCCTTTTGTTGTTTTTCTTCATTATAAGCATTTCTGTCAGGAGAAGCAAGAAATCTTTCTTTAATTTAATAGTTTCAATGTTTCTGTCAAAGGTATAGTCTTTTTCATAAGCCTGTGCTATAATTCTGTCAGAGGATTCCTCTGTAGAACTGGAGGAAATATGAAAAAACGAAAAACATTACAGGATTTGACAATTAAAGATAACTTTCTTTTTGGCGCAGTTATGAGCGTGGAAGAAAACTGTAAGGGATTCCTTGAAATGGTGCTTGGTTTTTCCATTGCACAGGTAGTAGTGAGCAAGGAGAAAAGCATTGTCTACCATCCGGAATACAAAGGTGTCCGTCTGGATATCTACGCGGAAGATGAGAATCATACACATTATAACGTGGAAATGCAGGTGAAGAAAAAGTCAGCTCTTGGAAAACGAAGCCGGTATTACCACAGCCAGATGGTTATGGAGGCGCTGGCAAGCGGGGAGGTTTATGAAACCCTGCCAGATACAGTTGTGATTTTCGTCTGTGACTTTGATCCTTTTGGAGAACGCTTGTATTGCTATACTTTTGGGAATGAGTGCAAGGAGAATAAAAATGTGAAGCTGGATGATGGAAGTTGTACCATCTTTCTGAGTACCAAGGGAGAAAATGAGGAGAAAGTACCGCAAGAACTTGTCAGATTCCTGAAATTTGTGACGGCTGATTTAGGAGAAAGCGAAATGGATTTTCAGGATGAACTGGTGAAACAGTTCCAGGAGACCATTCACAGTATCAAGACAGACCGCGAGATGGGAGAACGCTATATGATTTTTGAAGAAATGCTGCGGGAGGAAAAGCAGGAAGGAAGACTGGAGGGCAGAATCGAGGGGCGAATAGAGGCAACCAGAGAAGCTATTTTAGAACTTCTGGAAGATTTGGGAGAGATTTCGGAAAAACTTCAGGACAGGATTGCAGGCCTGGAAACGTTGGAAGACTTAAAGGCGCTGCACAAACTGGCTGCCAGAGCGGCTTCTTTACAGGCCTTTGAGGAGGATATGGAGAGGTATCTGCAATCCAAAGAAAAATAAAAATCGAAATCAAGTCGGTGGTGCTTTTGTACTGCCAAAACATATCTTGGCGCTGTTGTACAAAATGTTGTTTCGTGCGACAGCTCCGTCTATGAAATTCTTGAAATTTAAAACAAGAGTATCTTACTGATTCAGGAAAGATTCAAACAATTAATGGACAGGGGAATCCTATATTTCATGGTGCTGCAACAAAAAAAGATAAAATCAGATTCCTTACTGGGAAGGGTATGAAAAAAAGAAAAAACATGTTATACTTCCAGAAGATTATTGGTAAAATTACCAAATAAGAAAAGAGGTATACACATGGAATTAATAGATAAAATCGAAGCATACTGGACCGGAAGAGTAGAGGGATATTCGGAGGTAAACCAGGGAGAACTGGCAACGAATCAGAGACAGAAATGGACAGAAAACTTGAAAAAACATCTTCCAAAAGGAGAACCGCGAAATGTGAAAGTTTTAGATGTGGGAACAGGTCCCGGATTTTTTGCTATTCTTTTGGCAGAAGCAGGATATCAGGTAACAGCAGTGGACTATACAGAAGAAATGTTAAAAGAAGCCGGGAAAAATGCAGGAGAACTGGCAGAACAGATTACCTGGAAACAGATGGATGCCCAGAAGCTGGACTTTGAGGATGAGACTTTTGATGCTGTGGTATCCAGAAACCTTACCTGGAATCTGGAGAAACCGGAAAAAGCCTATGAGGAATGGATGCGGGTGTTGAAACCAGGAGGAAAAATGCTCAATTATGACGCCAACTGGTATCATCATCTTTTTGATAAAGAAAAGAGAAAAGAATATGAAGAAGACAGGAAGCGGGTGGAAAGCCTCCAGATGGAGGATCATTACACTTGTACAGATATTGACGCTATGGAAGAAATCGCAAGAGAAGTACCTTTAAGCCAGATTGCCAGACCCAAGTGGGATTTGGAAACCCTAAAGGCTTTGGGATATGAGAAAAACGAAGTGGAGGAAAATGTCTGGAAGGAAGTCTGGAGCCAGGAAGAGAGGGCAAATTACCAGTCTACGCCTATGTTTTTGATTATCAGTGAGAAGTGACACAGAGGTTGAAGCCTGGAAAAAAACGTGTTAAAATAGAGAACAAGCGAAATGGTAGTTGGAGGACAGAAAGATGATAAACGATAAGAAAGTTTTATTCAGTGGTATGCAGGCAACCGGAAACCTGACTTTGGGAAATTATCTGGGAGCTCTGAAAAACTGGGTAACATTAAGTGATGAATACGAATGCTTTTATAGCGTAGTGGACATGCATTCGATTACAGTACGCCAGGACCCGGCAACCCTGAGAAAAAGAGCCAGAGCTCTTCTGACTTTGTACATTGCGGCAGGATTGGATCCTGAGAAAAACTGTATTTATTACCAGTCCCATGTATCAGGACATGCAGAGCTGGCATGGATTTTAAACTGTTTTACTTACATGGGCGAATTGAACCGCATGACCCAGTTTAAGGATAAATCAGCAAAACATGCAGATAACATCAATGCGGGTCTTTTTACCTATCCTGTATTGATGGCAGCAGATATTCTGCTGTATCAGGCAGATGTTGTGCCGGTGGGAATTGACCAGATGCAGCATCTGGAGCTGACCCGTGATCTTGCTATCCGGTTTAATAATATTTACGGAGATGTGTTTACTGTACCGGAAGCTTATATCGGCAAAATTGGCGCCAAAATCATGAGTCTCCAGGAGCCTTCCAAGAAGATGTCAAAATCAGATGAAAATCCAAATGGCAGTATTTATCTTATGGATGACCCGGATACTATTATGAGAAAGTGCAAACGTGCAGTGACAGACTCTGAAGCATGTATTGCATACAGACCAGAGCAGCCGGGAATTAAGAACCTGCTGGATATTTACTGTGCCTGCACAGGAAAAACACCGGAAGAGGCAGTAAGAGAATTTGAAGGAAAGGGCTATGGAGAACTGAAACTTGGAGTAGGGGAAGCAGTAGTAAGCGTACTGAAACCTCTTCAGGATGAAGTGGCAAGATTGGAAAAGGATAAGGCATATCTGGATTCCATTATTAAGGAAAATGCTGAGAAAGCTCAGTATTTTGCAAATAAAACCTTGAGAAAGGTACAGCGTAAAGTTGGTTTTCCGGACAGAATCCGGTAAGAGACAGGAGGTGTCTGTTATGACAGTAGAAGAGATTATTTCTGTTTTGGCGATGCAAGAGGAGATTCTGCAGTTTAATCATTTTACCAATGAGGACGCATGGGCGCTTGGAACGCTGCTGGTAGCAGAATCCAAAAGGCTGGATGTGGATACCGCAGTGGAAATCCGTTTGAATAATGGCTATACCGTATTTAAATATGCAGGAAACGGCACTACCTTAAATAATGCGGTCTGGATGGATAAGATGTTTGCCGCTGTGCGCCGCATGGAAAAGAGTACCATGTTGCTGTACAGCGAATTAAAACGAAATGGTGAGAGCATGGAAGAAATCGGCCTGGACGAAAAGGAATATTCCTGTCTGGGCGGAGGTTTCCCCATCCGTGTGGAAGAGGTAGGGGTCATTGGTGTGATTATGGTGACCAATCAGAGTCATTTCCTGAACCATGATATTATTATCAAAGCGCTAAGCAGATATCTTCATGTAGACGAAGTACCGAGAATACGGGCATTGTAAACAAATAAAAAGAGAGGGCTTTGATTATGGAACAAAGAGCGCCTGGAAAGGGGCTGTTAAAAGTTACCGGGATTCTTTTGATAATCGGCGGTGTGTTTTGCATACTCCAGTCAGTTTACAGCTCTGCATTAGTGAGCATGCTCAGTCTTCCCAAAGAGGAGCTTGCACCAAATACAGCGGCTATTTTTCAGGAGATGGGGCTTACAGTACAAAAAGCCCAGCTAAGCGCTGCCACTTCTTCAATCCAGGGAATTTTATATCTGGTTGCCGGGATTTTTGGAGTGCGTAACTGTAATAAAATTGAAAAATCCCAAATTTGTTTTGCATGTGGGATCTTTTTGATAATTTTTGTGCTTTTTAATACCGTGATTGCAGGCGTGATTTCAAAGGTTTGGAGTTCAGCGTTGCTTTCAGGCATAGCTGCATTGACTTTCCCGGTTCTTTATTTTATGGGAGCGTTAAAAAACCGTCAGGCAATGCAGGGAAAGTAAGGCGTAAGCCATACATCCCTGTTGCAGAGAAGAAAGGAAGAGGGTATGGAACACCTGATTAAAGTAGTAGATTTATGCAAGATTTATAATCCGGGTGAAAATGAGGTCCGTGCATTAGACCACATTAATCTGGAAATCAACCGTGGGGAGTTTGTGGCAATTATCGGTCAGTCCGGTTCCGGAAAGTCTACGTTTATGAATATGCTGGGATGTCTGGATATTCCCACATCAGGTAAATATTTCCTGAATGGAACAGATGTATCTACTATGACAGACAGCCAGTTATCCACAGTCAGAAACAAAGAGATTGGGTTTATTTTCCAGGGATTTAATCTGATTGCTAATCTTACGGCAATAGAAAATGTGGAATTGCCGCTGATTTATCGGGGAATTGATAAGAAAACAAGGCGGGAGCTGGCGAAAGAAGCCCTGGAAATGGTGGGACTTGGACACCGCATGGAACATAAGCCTGCAGAAATGTCAGGAGGGCAGCAGCAGAGGGTAGCCATAGCAAGGGCGATTGCTGCAAAACCGCCGGTGATTCTGGCAGATGAGCCCACAGGAAATCTGGATACAGCTTCCAGCAAGGAAATCTTGGATATTTTAAAAGAACTCCATGAAGGCGGCAGAACAGTGATTCTCATTACCCATGATAATGGAATTGCAGAGCAGGCAAAACGTGTGGTGCGCATTATGGATGGGAAAATTGAATCAGATACAGCAAAAGAATGAAAAAATGGCAGGAGGTTCTCTTTTAGGAGAACAGTCCTGCCATATCTTTTGGAAGGGGCATATGAAATTCCATGGGTTCTTGCGTAACAGGATGAGAAAAGGAGAGAGCATAAGAATGCAGCGCTACCCGGTTGATTTTAGAAAAATCAGGATGGTAGAGATAATCTCCTAACAGGGGACAGCCAATATAATCCATGTGAACACGGATTTGATGGGTGCGTCCTGTTTCCAGAGAAAGCTCCACCAGAGCCAGGGAACCTTTGGTTTTTAAGACTTTATAATGGGTGACTGCCCGTTCTCCTTTTTCAAAATCCACACAGCGCTCTATGGCAGAAGCTTCCTTTCTTGCAATGGGAGCGTCAATGGTTCCTGCAAGGGGAGCAGGAATCTGGGATACCACAGCCTGGTAAGTTCTGTGAATCTGGCGCTTTTTCATAGCTGTAGAGAGAATGGATGCGCTCAGCGCATTTTTTGCCAGAATCAGAAGTCCGGTGGTATCCCGGTCCAGCCGATTGATACAGCGGAAAATAAAAGTTTCTCCCTGTTGCTGATAATAATAGGCCATGGCATTTGCCAGGGTATTATCATAATTGTGGATGGAGGGATGCACCGGCATATCAAAGGGTTTGTTTACAACAACTAAATCCTCATCTTCGTAGACAATTTCCGGTTCTATGGGAACTGGAAGAATATTTTCCGATGCATTTTCCTCTACAAGAGTTATTTTCAGGGAATCTCCGGGGAAAAGCTGAGTTCTTACATAAGCCCAGACACCGTTTCGCAGAATTCCATTTTCTGTTTTTTTCAGATGAATAATAATCTGGCGGGAATACCCCTTCTGTTTCAAAAATTCTCCCACCGTGCAAGGTGCATCAGTGGGAGAGATGGTATATTCAAAGATACGATTCATAACCATTCCTTTACTTTGTTTGCTTTAGTTGGCATTGCTTGCCGCGATTTTTACCCGGCTCCACAAATCGCCCATGATTTTTTTCGTCTTTTCATTATACTCAAATACTTCATCTAATTCATTATCTGTTCTTGGAATATAGGCGTTGATGCCTTCATATTCGCCGCCTTCTCCATATAAATCCTCCAGAACCTCCTGATTGGCAGAAGTATAACCCACATAACTGGAGTTATCATAAGCGCCTTCATACTGGGTGGCAAAATTGATATACGCATGAGCCAGTTCCGGATTTTTGGCATTTTTCGGGATGACCATGGCATCAGACCAGAGATTGGTACCTTCCTTTGGAAGGAAATAACCCATGTTTTCGTTTTCACTCATAATATAAGTGGCATCTCCGGAATATACCAATCCCAGAGCTTTTCGTCCCTGCGCCATGTTGTCAATGATTTCGTCTGTTACGATTTCCGGTTCCATGGTTTCTACACAGGTAACCAGCCAGTCATAGGCCTCCTGAATTTCTTTTTCGTTTTCTGTATTCATGGAATAGCCCAGGTTTTTCAGCGCCATCATAAAGGAGTCGCGCTCTGAATCATAGAGGTAAATATCTCCTTTATATTTTTCATTTAAGAAAATTCCGAATCCCTGTTCTTCTAAATCTTTGATATCCACTTTTGTTTTATCATAGACAATCCCAACGGTTCCCCAGAAATAAGGAACAGAATATTCGTTTTCAGGGTCATAGGGAAGCCCTGTTACATCCTTGGAAAGCAGATTCAGACAGTCCAGTCTGGAGTGATCCAGCTTTTGCAGAAGGTTTTCCTGAATCAGACGCTGAATCATGTAATCACTTGGCACCAGCAGGTCATAAGACTCATCATTTGCCACTTTGATATACATCTGTTCATTAGAATCAAAGTTGTCCATAACTACCTTGGCACCGGTTTCTTTTTCAAAGGCTGCGACAATATTTTCACCGGTATATTCTCCCCAGTTGTAGATATGCAAGGTTTGTCCTTCAAAGGGGCGGTCCTGCTTCTGACCGGCAAAACGGATAAAGCACACCACAAGAACCAGGGCGGCAGCAGCCAGGGAAAAGGAAAATACGTGGCTTTTCTTCTTGATGGTATCTTTCTGCCGGCGCTTTGCAGCCAGTACAGGGGCTACATTAATGAGAATCAGGGCAATGGTGATAATCACTACCACCAGGGTGGAAATAGCATTGATACTTGGATTAACACGTTTGCTCATGGTGTACACCATAATGCTTAAATTCTTTACGCCGCCTCCTGTTACGAAATAGGAGATAATAAAATCATCCACAGACATGGTAAAGGCAATTAAAGAGCCGGAGATAATACCGGGAGTAATCTGTGGCACAATGACCTTGGTAAGCGCCTTCCATGGGGTACAGCCAAGGTCCATAGCCGCGTCCGCCAGGTTTGGGTCCAGAGAGCGGATTTTCGGCATCACAGACAGCATGACATAAGGAATACAAAAGGCAATATGCGCCAGCAGCATGGTTACATAGCCCTTTTCAATACGGAAGGTAATAAACAGCAGCATAAAACCAATAGCCGTTACAATTTCCGGATTCATCATAGGCAGATTGTTTACCTGTTCCATAAGTTGCCGCACAATCTTTCTGGATTTGCTCAGACCAATGGCGGCAATGGTACCCACTATGGTAGAAATCAACGTTGCCAGAATCGCTACGCTGAAGGTAGTGGAAAGTGCGGACATCATATCCTGGGATTCCAGCATATGGGCGTACCAGCGCAGGGAAAATCCGGTAAAGTGGGTGAGAGATTTCCCTTCATTAAAGGAAAATACAATCATATATACAATAGGAAGGTAGAAGAAGGCCAGTGTGAGAATCATAAGTATCTTCCCAAAGGGATGTTTTTTCTTTTTCACAGTCTAGTCCTCCTTCCCGCCCTGATTTCTGGTTTCAGCTTTTCTTACTGCCATCATCAGGAGCATCATAATAATTGCCATAATCATGGAAATGGCGCTTCCGAAATTCCATTCTCCTACAGTGATAAACTGGTTTTCAATCATATTACCAATGAGGAAATACTGGCCGCCGCCCAGCAGTTTCGGGATAAAGAAAGAGCTGACAGCAGGCAGAAATACCAGAGTAATACCATTAATCACACCAGGCAGAGACAGAGGCAGGGTCACTTTAAGAAATGCCATGGCAGGACTTGCTCCCAGGTCCGCGCTGGCTTCCAGAAGAGAGTGATCCATTTTGCTAAGAGAAGTCTGTATCTGCAAAATCATAAAGGGAAGGAAGTTATATACCATTCCAAGAAGCACAGCGCCTTCTGTATAGAGAAGTTCTGTGTTTCCAAGTCCAACAAGACTTAATATACGCTGAATCAATCCGCCCTCACTTAGCAGGCCAATCCACGCATAAGTACGCACCAGCATGTTAATCCACATAGGGATTGTGATGCACAGAATCAGAATATTCTGGGTCTTTTCTTTGCTTCTTGCAATAAAGTATGCAATAGGGTAACCCAGAAACAGACAGATAACTGTGGTTTTCAGGGCAATCAGCAGAGAACGCCAGAGAATCAGCAAAAAGTCAGGGTCGGTAAAAAACTTTTTGTAATGCTCTAGAGTAAAGGCAAAGGGGACAATGCTGTTTCCCTGCTCCATCACTGAATAGACAGCAATGAGTCCCATAGGGAGAACCAGCATGAGGATTGCCCATATAATATAAGGCAGGGCAAGCTGCGAAAATTTCTTCATCTTAATATCCCACCTTTGACATAACATGAATATCTTCCGGGAAAAAGGTCAGTCCGACTTCCTGTCCTTCCCTGGAATAGTCTGTGGTATGAATTTTGAATTCCCGTCCTGTTGTCCAGAAGGTGATTTTGTAAACGCCTTCTTTTACATCTTCAGCATCAAAATCGTAATCCACACTTAAATCCACACTCTGATTTTCATCACTTAGTTTCCATGCCTGAGCATTGGCCCAGGTTTTCAGTTCTGTGTCCAGCGCCTGGGATTCCTGGATTTCATCTACGGTTTTAAAGAAGTTAAATGCCATCACAGCTTCATTTGCTTTTTCATTTTTTACAAAGGGCTGGTCTACCACAAAGATGGTGCGCTGAATGCTGGTACCCTTTGCAGTGCTGAAGGTAACCGGATATTCCCCTTCCTGGTTTGTGAGTTCATATTCCACTTTTGCAACAGAAATAAATTCATCACTGGCCACATCCCATGCCTGGGCATTGGAAAGGGCAATGATTTCTTTCTCATCCAGAGCTTCCACATCATCAATGTCCACATAGAAATCATTGGCGCTGATTTTTTCTGTCCCGTCCTCACTGGCCACATCATGATTCCGAATCACACGCATATTGACCGTAACGCTGGTTCCGGGAACCGTTTCTACCATAATTTCATAGTGAACGCCCTTAAACAGAACACTTAGCACCTCACCGGTCATTTTTCCGTCTTTTACATCTACAATATCAATATCCTCAGGACGGATGACCACATCCACCGGTTCATTTTCTTTGAAGCCGAAATCCACACAGTCAAAGGTAATGTCATCAAACCGCACCTTGTAATCCTCTAACATTACTCCGGGGAGAATATTGCTTTCACCAATGAAATTAGCTACAAAGCGGTTGGCAGGCTCATTGTAGATTTCCTGCGGAGTTCCTACCTGCTGAATTTCACCGTTTTTCAGTACCACGATTTTATCAGACATGGTGAGGGCCTCCTCCTGGTCATGAGTAACGAAAATAAAGGTGATGCCAACCTCCTGCTGAATCCGCTTTAACTCATACTGCATTTCTTTTCTCAGTTTCAGGTCAAGAGCAGCCAGGGGTTCGTCTAAGAGCAGAACCTTTGGTTCATTTACCAGGGCTCTTGCAATGGCAACACGCTGCTGCTGTCCACCGGAAAGCAGGGTGGTATTTTTGTTTTCATACCCTTCCAGACCAATGAGTTTTAACATTTTCATGACCTTCTGGTCAATTACATCCTTGCTCATTTTTTTGATTTTCAGCCCAAAGGCAATATTTTCGTATACATTCAGATGAGGGAACAGGGCATATTTCTGGAATACAGTATTTAATTCCCGTTCATAAGGTGGTTTCTGATTGATTTCTTCACCGTCAAAAATAACATCACCTTCATCTGCCTGAAGGAAACCGCCCAGAATACGCAGCAGCGTGGTTTTGCCGCAGCCGCTGGGACCTAACAGGGTAACAAATTCGTTCTCATAAATATCCAGGTTAATTCCCTTGAGAATAACCTGGCCATCAAAACTTTTCACAATATTGCGAAATTCTATGATTTTTTTCTCTTCCATGTGCTTCTCCTTTCCGTAATAAAACCATTATACTAAAGCAGAAAATCATGTCAATATACAATAAGTAAAATCTGGGTATAATACAGGAAATCGGCAGAAAGTCCATTGTATTAAAAAAAAGTTTGTGGTAGAATGTCCCTAGGTATCAGAAACAATAAACAACAGGAGGGTATTGCATAAATGAAAGAAAAGTATGTTGCATATGTGGGAACGTATACCCATGGAAGCAGTATCGGAATCCATTTATATGATGTCAATGTAGAAGAGGGAACACTGACTGAGCGAAAAGTAGTTCCTGTAAACAACTCTTCTCATCTGGCGCGTTCCTTAAACGGGAAATACCTGTACTCCATTGCTGATGAAGGAGTAGCGGTATTTGCTATTGCTCCGGATGGGGATTTGACTTTTATCAATAAAGTAGACATTGACGGTATGCGGGGCTGCCATCTGTCTACAGACGAAGAAGGAAAATATCTCTACGTTGCAGGCTATCATGATGGAAAAGTAACGGTAGTACACATCCATCAGGACGGACGTCTTGGAAGTGTTGTAGACGGTGTATTCCACAGAGGACTTGGCAGTGTGGCAGAACGGAACTTCCGTCCCCATGTAAGCTGTGTACGTCCAACTCCGGATAATAAATATTTGTGTGCAGTAGACAATGGGATTGACCAGATGAAAATTTACCGGGTCAACGCCAGAACCAACCGTCTGGAACTGGTAGACATTTTAAGATGTCAGAGAGAATCAGGGCCAAGACTGATTAAATTCAGCCCGGATGGAAAATATGCATATTTAAATTTTGAGTTAAATAACACCATTCAGGTGTTCCGCTATGACGGTTCCGGTAAGAACCCGGTGTTTGAACTGCTGCAGACAGAGACCACACTGGCTTCTAAAAGAGATCAGGAGCATGATGCTACGTCCGGCATGTGTCTGTCACCGGATGGAAGATATGTTTTCTGTTCTACTGCAGGAGAAGATACGGTGGCAATGTACAAAAGAGATGAAAACACCGGACTTTTGGAGAAACAGTTTATTCTGCCTATCAGTGGCAGTTATCCAAAAGATTTGGACGTATTCCCTGACGGAAAACATCTGGCAGTGGTAAATCACGAATCCAATTCCATTACCACCTTTACCATTGACTATGAGAAGAAGCTGCTGGTTATGAAGGGCAAACCCATGCATGTGGAGACCCCCAACAGCATTATCTTTTCAAAGTGCGAAGTGTAAAGAAGAATTTTTTAGAAAAAAGGAAGTGCAAATTTATGGAAAGCGGGCCTTGTCCTGGGAAACAGAAAGAAATTCAGAAAAAAATAGAATAACATTCCTGCTGACAGGCCCAAACTCCCGGTTTTCTGCCTGTGGCTGGAAATGAAGGGAGAAACCATGATTAGAATATTCAAGACAGTGGATGGAAAGATTCATCAGGTGGATGAAGCCAGCGAAGGCTGCTGGCTGGCGCTTACAGATCCTACTGCAACGGAGATTTTTGAAATTGCCAGGCATTACCACATTGAAATAGATGACTTGAGAGCGCCTCTGGATGAGGAGGAACGTTCCCGTATTGAGGTGGAGGATGACTACACCCTGATTATCGTGGACACACCGGTTCTGGAGGAACGGGGAGAAAAAGACTGGTATGGAACCATTCCTCTGTCAATTATTGTTACAGAAGACATTATCATTACCGTTTGCCTGGAAGATACTTCTGTGCTTGGACGGTTTATGGATGGTAGAGTGCGGAACTTTTACACTTATATGAAGACCAGATTTATTCTGCAGATTCTGTACAAAAATTCCAGTATGTTTCTGCATTATCTGCGTATCATAGATAAGAAAAGCGAAGAGGTAGAGGAAAAGCTGCAGCAGTCTACCAAAAACAAGGAGCTTATAGAGCTTTTGGAGCTGGAGAAATCCCTGGTTTATTTCACCACTTCTCTGCGTTCCAATGAAATTGTACTGGAAAAGCTGCTGAAGGTGGAACGGATTAAACAATATCCCGATGATACGGATCTGCTGGAAGATGTCATCATAGAGAATAAACAGGCGATTGAAATGGCAAATATTTACAGTGGTATTTTGAGTAGTATGGCAGAGACCTTTGCATCCATTGTTTCTAATAACTTAAATATTGTAATGAAGTTTCTGGCAACTGTGACTATTGTAATGTCTATTCCAAACATGATTTTCGGCGCTTACGGAATGAACCTGAATGAAAAGGGAATGCCTTTTTATTCAAGTCCCTACGGATTTACCATTGTGATTGTTCTGTCACTTCTTTTAAGTCTCATAGTGGCGTTTATCTTCTCCAAAAAAGATTTATTTTAAGAAAAGGACTGAGGAGACAATATGAATTTTTTAAACAAAATGGAACGAAAGTTCGGGCGTTATGCAATTCATAATCTTACGAAATACATGATTTTGTGTTATATCATTGGATACGCCCTCCAATATATGCAGGAATTGTTTGAAGTGCCGCTGATTTCTTACCTGTATATGAGCCCTTATCACATCCTTCGTGGAGGGCAGATTTGGAGACTGGTGTCCTGGCTTCTGATTCCGCCGGGCAGTGATAACATTTTCTTTGTTCTGATTATGCTGATGTTCTACTATTCACTGGGAACCACTCTGGAGAGAACCTGGGGAGCATTCCGGTATAATGTGTATGTGCTGGGCGGTATTTTGTGTACCATTATCGGCGCATTTTTACTGTATTTTATTATGGGAGATATTTCCGTATATTACATGCCGGCATTTTCAACTTATTACATCAACCTGTCCATTTTCCTGGCTTTTGCCATGAATTATCCGGACATGGAAGTTTTGTTTATGATGATTATACCTATGAAAATGAAGTACCTGGCATATCTGGATATTGCGTATCTGCTGTATGATATGGTGAAGGGAGACTGGGGACTTCGTACTGTAATCATTGCTTCCTTATTGAACTTTATTATTTATTTCCTGACAACCAGAAACTACAGAAGAATTTCACCAAAAGAAATTCACAGAAGACAGCAGTTTCAAAAGGCTGTTCATCCAAGTATGGCAAATGGTGTGACAAAGCATAAATGCGCTGTGTGCGGAAGAACAGAAAAGGACGGGGAAGACCTGGAATTCAGATTCTGTTCCAAATGTAACGGAAACTATGAATATTGTCAGGAGCATTTGTTTACACATCAACATATAAAATAATGCAGGATACACCACAAAAAACAAGCTGGAGGAAAAGAAAAAATGCGTAGAACCAAAATTGTTTGCACCATGGGACCCAATACAGACAAAAAACCAATTATGGAAGCGCTGGTGAAAAACGGAATGAATGTAGCACGTTTTAACTTCTCTCACGGAGATTATGAGGAACAGCGCAATCGCATGAACCTTTTAAAACGGGTAAGAGAAGAGCAGGATAAACCGGTGGCAATTTTGTTAGATACAAAAGGACCGGAAATCCGTACCGGACTACTGGAAGACCATAAAAAAGTGGTTTTAAAAGAAGGGGAAGAATTTGTTCTATACACAGAAGAAAGAGTGGGGAATGAAAAAGGCTGCTCCATTACTTATGCAGGATTGGCAGAAGATGTGGAAAAGGGAAACAGGATTCTCATTGATGACGGTCTGATTGGCCTGGAAGTCAGGGATGTTCAGGATAACAGGATTCTCTGCCAGGTTGTAAATGGTGGAGAGCTTGGGGAACGTAAAGGTGTGAATGTTCCCAATGTAAAGGTAAAACTTCCGGCAATCACCCAGAAGGACAGAGAAGACATTGTGTTTGGAATCCAGCAGGAGATTGATTTTATTGCGGCTTCTTTTGTACGAAATGCAGCAGCCATTCGTGAGATTCGTCAGATTCTGGCAGAGCATCATGCAGAGTACATTGAAATTATTGCAAAGATTGAAAATGCAGAAGGCGTGGAGAATATTGATGATATTATTGCAGAAGCAGATGGTATCATGGTAGCCAGGGGAGATTTGGGCGTGGAAATTCCGGCTCAGGAAGTTCCCCATATTCAGAAAATGATTATTAAGAAATGTAATGCAAATTATACACCTGTTATTACAGCTACCCAGATGCTGGATTCCATGATGAGAAATCCCCGTCCTACCAGAGCAGAGGTAGCAGATGTTGCCAATGCCATTTATGACGGTTCTGACGCAATTATGCTTTCAGGAGAAACCGCAGCCGGAAAATATCCGGTGGAAGCCCTGAAGATGATGAGCGAAATTGCTGAAAATACAGAGCAGCATGTGGAATATGATAAATATATCCAGCACAGAACCATGGCAAAAGAAAAAAAGGTTTCCTGCGCTATTGGAATTGCATCGGTGCGTACTGCCAGAAACCTGGAGGCAGCCTGCATCCTCACACCAACTGTGGCGGGAAGAACAGCCCGCATGATTTCCAGCTTCCGTCCGGCTATGCCTATTTATGCGGTTTCACCAAGCGAAGCGGTGATTCACAAAATGCAGTTGTACTGGGGCGTAACACCACTGAAAGGTTATCAGAAGGATACCACAGAAAACATTATTCTAAATGCAGTGGAAACTATTAAGAGAAAACATCTGGTAAAAAAAGGAGAAACCATTGTTGTGACAGCGGGAGATCCGGCTACCAATGTGACAAAGGCAGAAGGGGTAGTAACCAACATGCTCCAGGTGCTGGAAGTTTATTAAAAAACGGTTTTCCAAAATCAAAACTAGAATGACTGACAAAGGAGAATACCATGGAAAAGAAACCATTTGTTACCAAGGAGCAGTTGGAAGAAATCGTAAAAGAATATCCCACTCCTTTTCATTTATATGACGAAAAAGGAATTCGCGAAAATGCAAAAGCCATGAAAGAAGCGTTTTCCTGGAATAAAGGCTTTAAAGAATATTTTGCGGTAAAGGCTACGCCGAATCCTTATTTGATTGATATTTTAAGGGAATATGGCTGCGGCTGCGACTGTTCTTCCTATACAGAGCTGATGTTATCAGAGGCCATTGGCTGTACAGGAGAGGACATTATGTTTTCTTCTAATGACACCCCAAAGGAAGATTTTCAGTATGCCAATGAGCTGGGCGCAATCATTAATCTGGATGATATCACGCATATTGCATTTTTAGAAGAGGCTATTGGAGCAATTCCTAAGAAAATCAGTTGCCGATACAATCCAGGGGGCGTGTTTGAAGTATGTAATGGAATCATGGACAATCCAGGAGATGCCAAATACGGTATGACAGAAGAACAGCTTTTTGAGGCTTTCCGTATTTTGAAAGAAAAAGGAGCAGAAGAATTTGGAATCCATGCATTTCTGGCAAGTAATACAGTAACCAATCAGTATTATCCAATGCTGGCAAAGAACTTGTTTGAGCTGGCAGTGAGACTGGAGAAGGAAACCGGAGCACATGTAAGTTTTATTAATTTGTCAGGCGGTGTAGGTATTCCTTATACACCGGACCAGGAGCCGAATGATATCCGCGCTATTGGACAGGGTGTCAGGGAAGCCTATGAAGAAATCCTGGTTCCTGCAGGAATGGGAGAGGTTGCCATTTACACAGAGCTTGGAAGATTTATGATGGGGCCTTATGGTTGTCTGGTAACCAAAGCCATCCATGAAAAACACACCCATAAGGAATATATTGGAGTGGATGCCTGTGCGGTGAACCTTATGCGCCCGGCTATGTATGGGGCATATCACCACATTACAGTTATGGGAAAAGAAAACCAGCCATGTGACCATAAGTATGATGTGACAGGTTCTCTTTGTGAAAACAATGATAAATTCGCAGTGGATCGTATGCTTCCGGAAATCGAAAAAGGAGATTTGCTGGTGATTCATGATACAGGGGCTCATGGATTTTCCATGGGATACAATTATAATGGAAAGCTGAAATCAGCGGAAATCCTGCTAAAAGAAGATGGAAGTACAAAGCTTATCCGAAGAGCAGAGACACCAAAAGATTATTTTGCAACCTTTGATTCTACAGATTTTTATAAAAAACTGAAGCTGTAAAAAGAAATTCGGGGAATTGTAGCTTTTTTTGGAAAAATGCTTGCAATTCTCCGAAACCTATGATAAGATAAATGACGTTGAAGAAAGCATATGCCGGCGTGTCGGAATGGCAGACGAGGCAGACTCAAAATCCAATGCGTGTACTTTATAGGTGCTTTGCATATTCCTTGATAAATCAAGGCTTTAGACAACTTAATAATTAGCTTAGTTTTCAATATCCCTCTTGCATATCCCTCCAAAATCGGATAAGATATACAAGAATCACAGGATTTGAAATATAAGCCGCTGTGGCGGAACTGGCAGACGCATACGACTCAAAATCGTACGGGAAACCATATGGGTTCGAGTCCCATCAGCGGCACCAGAAAATTCAGCTCTTTAGCTCACGCTAGAGAGCTTTTTTGTTGTCTACACATAAAACATTATCCGACCGCCTTTTGTTGCTCTGATGGCGTTTTAGACGGGAATACGGACAGTATCGCATTAGCGGATGATACCTTGCTGCTATAGTCTAAGTGAGTATAAATATTTGAGGTTGTAGAAATATCACTGTGACCTAGCCATTCCTGTATCTGCTTCAAGCTAACGCCATTCGCATATAACAGACTTGCACAGCTATGTCTTAAATCGTGAAACCTTATTTTCCTCAAATTATGCTTTTTCAGCAGCAATGGAAAGTGTTGTGTTAAGTAACCGGGTTTTATTCTTTCCCCAATTTCATTAACGTAGATAAAATCCAGATAATCAGTACAATAGCAATCACCGCACAGTTTTCTGTTTTTCTTCTGTTCCAGATACATTCTGATTAGCAAATCCTCAAACGGCTTTACCAGCGGTAGAGTGCGTCGGCTGGTTTTGGACTTTGTACGTTCTTTTTCAATTATGACATTTCCTCGTCCGTCATTCAAATTCGCTTCTGTTACAGTATACTGTATTGTAATTGTTTTACGTTCAAAGTCGATAGCATTCCATTTCAATCCCACCACTTCACTTCGGCGCAAACCATAGAAAGCCGCTAATATAATAGCCAGCTCCATAGGATCGTCTTTTGAAACCTTAAATAAGTTATCAAGTTCTTCCGTGTTGTAGTAAGACGCTACATATTTCTCTTTTTTTGGACGCTCGATACGGTCTGCCGGATTTGATTTAATCAACCCAATTTGAAAAGCATATTGCAAAGCCTTTCGGATATTAGCGTGTCGGTGAATAACGGTATTTGCTGACAAACCCAAGTTCAATTCGTATTGATAATATTCTTGAATGTATTTTGGGTTTTCCTCCATCTCATTAAGTGTATATCTTTTTTCTAAGAAGTAGGGTACAATGCGTTTTTTCACCATTGAAGTGTAAGAAGCAAAGGTTGTTTCTTCTACACAGGATTTCATCATTTCCAGCCATTCTAACATGAAGTCCGTAAACAATATAGCCACTTCATCTGTGGCAGGGTTAATATCCTTTGCCGGGTTGGTGTCAATCCATTCAAGCTCTACCGCATAATCAAGAGCAATTCTGATTATTTCATGTAGCTGCAAGATAACTGTTTTTGAAGCGTGGTGGTCGCTTTTCTCATAATTGTAATAGCACTCAATATCCGAAGTTTTCAAATCACAGATACGAACCTCTGACTTTTCAAAATACGGAATAAGAAACATTTTCACATTGTATGAGTATAAAGCGTATGTTTCTGTGTCTATGTTTTTCAGATTGTCTTTCAGCCACTTTTCAAGAAATTTGCTAAACAATGTGTTCTTATCTGTCATAGCGTCCTCTGGGTTGAAATTCTTTCTGGTTTCTAAGAGCATAGCTTCTGCACGCTTCTGATTTCCCTTTATGGGAAGTCCTGTACTAATTGACTTTGTACGTCTTTTGCCAGTGCTGTCTTTATAACTTAAAATCATCTGGAAATATCCATTTTGTTTTCGTAAGTGTCCTGCTACCATATTAGTTCCTCCTAAAATAATAGCAGTCATTTCACCTATCACTGACTGGATCAAGTATAACAGGTTCAATGACTGCTGGCAATAACAGACGCAATAGATTTTTAGATAATATCCATGTAGTGCAGAATATTGAGCTTTGGAATTTTATAGGTTCTTCCAATCTTAAAACACATGATTTTATTCTTATGAAGCAAGTTGTAAGCTGTTTTCGTGCTTATTCCAAGCATTTCACTCATTTGTTCCACACTTACTACATCTGGGTAGTTATTGAACATAATACGGTAGGTATCGTTAGTTGTAATTTTCTGTTCCATTACAATACCTCCCAACAAGATACAAAGAGGTAATCAAACAGCCTAGCGGCTCACGGGAGTTTCACCCCTGCATATACAGTGCAGCTATACCCTTTGCGTGCGACGCTTCAAACGCTCAAACTAAGGCTATATAGGAGTATCATTGTCGGATATGTAAGGTCATGGCTCACGACCGTTCCAGAGGTCGCTTGTGGAACACAAATAGGTATCGCTCACTTACAAGTGTAAGGTCATGGCGTATTTGTCCGCAGGCTCGGTACATATCTAAAGTATTTGATTACCTTATTCAATTTTCAAGGAGCTATAATTCGGGGAGTTGAAATGAGGTGGTAGGACACTCCCGAATATCATTTATTTCACTTTGATTTCAAACCCTAAAATTGCTTTTATTAAAGCTGCCTTTATCCTGCCTTTCAGTTCCATATCAACCACGATATACATATTCCCGTGTTCGTCATAGAACGGGCGTAGGCTGGCTTTCGATATGTAAGCGTCATAATGGTTCAAAATTTTTTCGATTGCCACCTCGTCACCGTCAGCAGCAGAGCTGATGGCAGAGAATGACGGACACTTTTTTGTAGACTTCATCATGTTTTCATTCCTCCTCGTACATATCCTTAATGAGCTTTAATGTGTGCAGCCTGTTTCTACAAATGGAAAAACGCTCCATTTCCATAACCTCTGCAATTTCAGCGTCGGTCATTTCAAGAAAGTAGGACATAAGCAGAATGTTACGTCGGCTTTCTGTTAATTTTTTGATAGCTTCACATAAGCGTTCATCATAGATACGGACTTCTGAACCAAATACGTCAAATGACGTAAACTCAACGGAATACTCGTCCATGACACCAATATGGTTTAATTCCATTTCAGATAATTCACAAAACGGCGTTTCACGTCTTGCACGTCTGCCAAGCTCCCGGTCATAGTTCTTTACAGTCCGAGCTACAACCTTGCGAGCCAGACAATCAAATTGAAGTCTGATAGCGTCCTCGAAAGAAGATGGTTTCATAATCTCACCTCCTTTCCAGCGAAAGTTGCTAAAGCGAAAAGGCTTCTACCTCTTTTCGCACTAACACTCACCGTATGAGGTGGGATTTGATACCCAACCGCAAAAACTTTTTCAAAAAGTTTTGTGCAGCAAAAAAGCACAAGGGCAATACTGATGTACTGATCTTGTGCTATCCAAATTGTTCCTGCAATGTGATGTGAAAAACCATATACAGGAGTATGAAATACCGCAGAAATTAAACGGATTTTTTTAACGGACTACCAATGATCGAATGATGTCGAATATGCAGGCGTTCCATGCGGCTACCTCCCAAAGCCGCTAAAACAAAACCATCCAGTAGTATATCCACCGTTAGGCAAAAATAAAACGGCGGCTGTATAAACCGTCGTTTTATCGAAAAGGGCATATAAAAGCATTACTGCTGACAACGGTTTTTTTTATTACCGCCAAGCAGCATATATATTTATTATTCACTTGTTCATAGGAATCCACAAACCTTACAATACGTTTTACTGTACCTGTTATAAATTCTTTAGGAACAGTAAAATGTAGTGAGGTGATTAACTATGCGTAAAACAGAAGATAAATACGATTTCAGAGCCTTTGGACTTGCCATCAAAGCGGCAAGGATGAAACAAGGTCTGACCCGTGAACAGGTGGGCGCAAAAATTGAAATTGATCCACGCTATCTGACAAACATTGAGAATAAAGGGCAACACCCAAGTTTACAGGTATTTTACGACCTTGTAACTTTACTCAATGTTTCCGTTGATGAAATTTTCCTACCGTCTAGCGATAAAGTGAAAAGCACTCGCCGCAGACAGTTGGAGCAGCAACTTGATACTTTCGACGACAAAGACATGGTTATCATGGAAAGTGTCGCTGATGGTATTATCAAATCCAAGGAAGTGGAGGAAATTTAATTCTCCATTTTTGCTGTTTACAAATCGTATGGAATATGGGGCAAGTATTAAAAACAAGCCAATAATAGAGAATAGAAACTCTCAAATTATTGGCTCTGTGTCTAAGCATCTGGCTCTTTAATTACAGTTATAACAAAATTCTTTACTGAAATTAAACTTATTTGTTTGCATTTAGGGCAATATAAGGGATAGTTTATTAAAACTGTATCTGCCCTAATCTGGCTTCGTGTTTTGCCCTTACAAATAGGGCAGAGTATCCATTTTGTCCTTATCATACTTTAATTAGAGTTTCTTTAAGCTGTAATACATTTTTTTCAATTTGAGTAATTACACTTTTGAATACTTCATCATCCTGTCCAGTGGGGTCAAGCAATCCCCAATTATCATCAAATGCTTTGCCAATATAAGGGCAGCCAACATCACAACCCATAGATATTGCAATATCCGGCATGGGAATATCCGCAATCAACTTCGAGTATTGGTCTTTCTCCATATCAATACCATAAATCTGTTTCATAAGCCGAACGGCACTTTGATTGATATATGGCTTTTTGACAGTACCAGCAGAGTAGCTTTCAAAAATATCAGGAGCAAAATGCTTTGCCAAAGCTTCTGCAATTTGACTTCGGCATGAATTATGGATACATATAAATGCAACTTTCTTTTTACTCATGTGTAAACCAACCTTTCGTTTTGTTTGCTATTCTAACAAGGAACAACATAACAGGAACTTCTGTTAATACGCCTACTGTTGTTGCCAATGCAGCAGGTGAAGCTGTTCCGAATAGAGCAATCGCTACTGCAACGGAAAGCTCAAAAAAGTTTGACGCACCTATCATACCGGCAGGGGCAGCTATATTATAGGGAAGTTTAAATATATGGCAAGCTATATATGCAATAGCAAAAATTAAAAATGTTTGTAGAACTAATGGCACTGCAATCAAAACTATATGCAATGGATTTTCTAAAAACACTTTACCTTGAAATGAGAATATCATGACAAGTGTTAGTAAAAGTCCTATACTGGTTACATTATCAAATTTGTGCAGGAATATATTTTCAAAGTAATTTTGACCTTTATTCTTTATTACATAATATCGGGTAGCCATACCGCCTATTAGTGGTATAACTACAAATAATACTACCGATAACATGAGCGTATCCCAGGGGACTGAAACATTGGATACTCCAAGCAAAAATTTTACTATTGGCACAAATGCTACAAGTATAATCAAATCGTTTGTTGCTACCTGTACCACGGTATATGCAGGATCGCCTTTCGTAAGTGAACTCCATACAAATACCATAGCTGTGCAGGGTGCTGCTCCAAGCAAGACCGCTCCTGCAAGGTACTCTGTTGCAAGTTCTGGTGTGATTAAAGATTTAAAAATTACGAAAAAGAATAAACTGGCAATACCGTACATTGTAAAAGGTTTGATTAACCAATTCGTAATCCAAGTGACAAATAGACCTTTCGGATTTTTGCTAACATTTTTAATGCTTTTAAAGTCAACTTTCATCATCATTGGATAAATCATTAGCCATATTAACAATGCCATTGGAATAGAAACTTTCGCATATTCATACCTGTTTAAGGTGGCAGGAATACTCGGAAGATATTTGCTGATTAGTACCCCTGTAATCATACATATTATTACCCATATAGATAAATATTTCTGAAAAACATTGATACCTTTATCTTTTGACACAGTAACCTTCCTCCTTAAAAGCCTAATTTATGCAATAAGTTTTCAACTTCCACAGGTTTTAATACTTTTCCCATAGAAACGACATTTTCATTGACTACTAAAGCCGGCATACTCATAACACCATATTCCATAATTTTCTGCATATCAGTTACATATTCCACTTCAACAGTAACCCCCATTGCCTTAATAGCTTCTTTTGTACTTTCTAACAGAGCATGGCAACTCTTACATCCAGAGCCAAGTACCTTGATACAACAGATACCGCCGTTTGCTGCACCGCAGCAAGAGTTAGTAATTTCAGTTGCTTCACTTGTAGAACAACCATCATTACAAGCGCAAGCAGGCATTTTTGTTTCTTCTCCATTCTTTTTTCCATGATTAAATAATGACATAATAAAATCCTCCTTTAAATTTTCATATTATTATACAAGTAGGTACTGAAAAGCATTGAAAAAGTAACCTACAATAATAATTCCAATCGTACAAATTGCTACAAATATACCTAATAATTTTGGCTTTACTGCTTTTTTTAACATAATCATTGATGGCAAAGAAAGTGTTGTAACACCCATCATAAAAGATAAAACCACACCGAGCATTGCTCCTTTTGCCAGTAATGCTTCGGCAATAGGAATAGTGCCAAATATGTCAGCATACATAGGCACACCTGCAATAGTAGCAATAATAACTCCAAAGGGATTTCCTGTTCCTAACGCTTTCACAATCAAATGTTCTGGTATCCAGTTATGAATTAAAGCACCAATACCAACACCCACCAATACATAAGGAGCGACCTTTCTTGCAGTTGAAACTACTTGCTCCCAAGCATATCTCATTCTATCTTTAAATAGTAATTCTTCTTGCGGTACGTCAACGGAGTTTCCTTTACGAATAAATTCCTCTACTTGATCTTCAAGGTGCATTTTTTCAATCAATGTACCACCAACAACAGCAATTACAAGACCTAGCACCACATACACAATGGCAACTTTCCAACCGAATATACTCATTAGCAAAACAAGAGAGCCTAAGTCAACCATTGGTGACGAAATCAAAAAAGAAAAGGTTACGCCAAGTGGTAAACCAGCACTTGTAAATCCGATAAATAGTGGGATGGAAGAACACGAGCAAAAAGGTGTTACCGTTCCAAGTAAAGCGGCTAGTATATTCGCCCATATCCCGTGAAATCTTCCAAGAATTTTCTTAGTTCTTTCTGGTGGAAAATAACTCTGGATATAAGATATTATTAAAATCAATACTCCAAGTAATACCATTATTTTAATCGTATCATACAAGAAGAATTGAACACTGCCACCTATTCGGCTTGAAGTGTCTAAACCAATCGTATTTAGCAGGACTCCTATAAGCCTATTTAACCAACCCATTCCAAGGATTTCATTCTGAAAGAAATCCCATCCTAATTCTAGTGTTTGCATAATTAAAATTCCTTTCTGATATATAGTCATATTTAAATCTATCTATATATTGATGTTATATTATGCCGTGTTGAGAAGTCTTATATTACTTTCCACAACACGACAATTTGTTATCTTGAAGTTCTATTCTGGTAAGCTCTAGTAAACAATTCATTGCATAAGCTGCACCCTCTGGAGAAATAGAATAATGTGTCCATTTACCCTCTTTACGTCCTGTAACAACACCAGAGTCACAAAGAATTTTCATGTGGTGCGATAAAGTAGGTTGTGTTACGTTAATTTCTTCTAGTAGCTTACAAGCACATTTTTCACCCGTTTTAAGTAACTGTAATATCTTAATGCGGTTTTCATCACAAAAAGCTTTAAAAATAATTGCAGTTTGTTTTTCGTCTAAATCCATTTAATCACCTCCCATAGACAATCGTCTATATGTGTATTATACGCAACACATAGATAAATGTCAATATGTTTTTAAAAAATAATGGCGGCAAAAAATTTACTTGCCGCCTAACAAAATTTTTATTTTATAATCTTCCAATTCCCATCTATTTCAGCCAGCACTAAATCAAACTGTGAAATCTGTGCCACCTTTGTCCTCTGGTCGAGATACTTCACCGATACTGACACCTTGACCTTATCCCCATCCATTGTAAACAGCGGATTGATTAGCTCGGAATACAGATAATCAGTGTTTACAGGTTTCAGCGCATTGCCAGCCACATAGTAGGAAAGCTCCTTGCCCGTAGCTGCCGGATACAGCTTGAAGAATGTTTCCAAGAACTCGGTTACTTGCTCTGTGGTTGCAGCGTCCACCGTTCCGTCACTTTCCGCTGCCTTTGGCTCATAGCCGGATTTTGCTGGTATCCGGCTGATGGTCGGGTTCTTTGTGATTACCATGTTTCCATCACCATCCACATGAACCACCACAGTATAAGCAGCAGTATTACGGCTGGTCTGGTCGCCCTCTGTAATGCTCTGATCGACCGAATAGAGGACGGTATACTCGTCTGTGCCAGCCTGCTCCAAGTTCCAGATTTTCACCTCGTTCACCGCAGAGCTGGTGGGAATATCGCTTCTTACCGTGTCTACATTCAAATCCTGCAAGCTCTTTGTCAGATAACCACTGATGGCTTTTGTCCTTGCTTCAATGGCTTCTTTGTTATTGCCCCATGAATAGTAGGCTTTTGCAAAGTCCTTGACAAAGTTTTCAATCTTGTTGGTATCCACGATACGCTGCTCTATGACCTCTTTCTCATGGACGGTGTGCATATCAATGGCGGTGAAATTCTTATACACCCCAAAGCTGACGCTGGCAATCAGCACCAGCCACAGGATAATCACGGATTTCTTGCGCGTGCCTGTTTTTAGAACACGCACTTTTTTCGTCTTGTTGGGTTTTGCTTCTTTATCTTTTTTTTTCAATCTCATAGTTACCATTTCCTTTCTGTCTTAGTTGGATTTCACACGTCCAGCACCAATGATGTGTTGCTGCCAGTACGAAGTGTTTAGGTCTGTATAGCCAATCGGATTTCCGGCATGATACATACGGTTATTTCCTGCATATATCCCCACATGGGTGACATAGGTTCCGGCATTATAGGTACTGTGGAAGAACACTAAATCACCAGCTTTCGCTTGTGACAATGGGATATGCTGTGTTGCGTCGTACTGGTCTTGCGCCACCCTCGGCAGGCTAATACCAGCCTTTCCATAGCACCACTGCACCAGACCGCTGCAATCAAAGCTGGTGTTCGGATGGTCGCCCCCGAACACATACGTCCAGCCTTGATATTTGAGAGCTTCATTGAAGATTGCCTGTACCGTGGAGTTGCTGAAATTGGGTACTGCCAGATATTGCGCTACCAGCCGGACGTAAAACATATTTCCGTACTTGTACCGCCAGCCGCCATTTTCCTTGATGGAGATTTCATTTTTATAAGTCACCTTGACACCGCCGGACTTTTCTCTTGCGAAGCTGACCGCCAGTTCAAAGGTGTACTTTTTCCCGTGGCTTGCCACATAATCAATAAAACCGCCGCCATAGTTGTAGCTCTGGACGACGGTGTTTATATCACAGCCTTTCGCTTTTGCCAAAGCAAGCAGAGAAGCAAAATACTTACATCCCTGTTCAATGGACTGCTCTGTTCCTAAAGAGTTGGGCGGCAGACCTAAAGACTCGCTGGACTGCATAACGTCCACCGCTGTGCCGCCGGACTCCACCTGCATGATGGCAAGCAGGTAATTCACATAGTCTGAAATGCCGTATTGCTTCGCATACTTTTCAACGGTCGGCTGGTGTTTCAAGACCTCCGCTGACAGGTTCATGCCCGAATAGTCAAAGCCGGAGCTGCCGCCGCTTTCCTCGTCGTCTGCTGTGACAATAAACAGAAACAACAGCAGGCTGATAATCACCGTGAAAATCCCACCAAGCAGTGCTAAATGCCGCAGCTTCATTTTTTCCGTCCTTTCTTCGTGTTGTGGGTAGTAGATTTCTTCACAGTGTTGCTCTGGATGTTCCGGCTTGTTTTTTGTGTATTGGTTTGCCGAATAGTCTTAGTTCCGGCAGGAACAGGCTCTTTTACCGCCTGTGGCTTTGTTGGTTCTTTGACTGTCTGGGAACGTGCCCCAGACTCCCGTACCACTTGCGTGCGCTGTTCCTGTGGCTTTGCCGCTGGCTCTCTGCCTTTCGTGGTCGGCGGCTTCTCATAGCTTTCTCTGGATACTGCCGCCGGACGTTCCTTACTGGTCGGCTCTGTCTTAGGAGCTGCACCTTTTGCAGCGGCCGTCTGTGGTGTTGGTGCGCCGGATACAGGTGTTGTGGCTGGCCGCTCATGGACATGGGCAGCACCTTTTACCGCTGATCCTGTCGGCTTTGCCTTTTCCATTGCCATGCGCTTTTCCGCTATGGTCTGCCTGTGGCTGTCCTGTTTTGCCGCCCGTCCTTGCTGCCGGGTGGTTTTTTCCTCCACCATGCCACGCTTGAAGTCGGACACGTTTTCCTTTGCCCTCTCTTTCACGGAATGGACGGCGTAGCCAGCCTGTATCGGCATATCCTTGACCTGTTCTTTGACGGACTGTGCCTTGTCCTTGACTCTCTGCTTTGTATCCAGCACCGCACCCATCTTAGAGCCAGCACGCTTGCCAAAGGTAGCGGTATCGCCGGATTGTCCGGTATCGTGGTTGGGGCGGCTGCCTGTGGCGTGGTTCTGCCTGTCCGTAGATTTCCTTGTATCGGGTTTACGGCTGCCAGAAGCCACCGCAGCACCAACCGCACCGCCAGCCATGCCAGCGGCTAACGTCCTGCCGACACGACGCTCCATGCGCCTTGCCCCACGGTTTAGGAGCATATAAGGTCGCCGGAGGATACGCCTGCCGACCTGCTGTGCGTCGCCAGACTGCAAGCTGAACATTCCCATCAAATCACCAAGCTTGAAATAAATACCAGCAAAGGTGACGATCTGCAAGAACGCAATCATGAAGAACGGATAGCCTGCCGAGATAGAGTAGAACATGGTACTCACACTAAAAGCGGCGGTGATAATGAGGGTAATGCCTGCCCGCATCATGATGGTGTTGAACAGCTTTGTAATGGCTTTCTTTGCCATGCCCTCGTAAGAGGGTATCATGGACAGGATGAAGCTCACAGGCAGGAACATGGCGTAGATAATAAACAGCACTTGCGAGAAAATCATCATGCCTGTAAGCAGGAATACAAAGACGGAAATACCGATATTGAACAGGAACAGAAAGACCACTGTTCCCAAGCGGCTCATGGTCTTTGTGACGCTCATGTTTGGATTGTCCTTGTCCTCGATTTCTGCAATCACCGTATCCTCTCTGGTGTCGGTGTCTGGACTGGCAGAGAGCAGGCTCTCCACACGGTCTGCACCCAAGTCCTCCATATCGGAGTTGCCGTACTGCAATAACAGCCACGGCTGCTGCACCTGTATGGAAAACAGGCTGTTCCGTATCAAGTCCACGCTGTCTTTCCCTTGACTTTCAGAATTGGGGAGGGTGATTTTCGTACCCAGTGACAGTGCTGCACTGCTGATGTCCGAGGAAAAATCATTGATTTTTGTGATGTAATTGGGAGCGTAGGCGATAAAGGACGCTGACAGGATGAATACCACAAGGAAGTTGACGACTGCATGGACAGCCTTTGTGGTTTCCCTCTTAATAAGACCTGTGTACGCTACATAGATACCTACCAGCAGCACAAGAATCAGCAGGAAACCCACATAAAACCCCTGTGTAGAAAAGCCGTCTGCATTTACCCCGGCAAGAGTCTGGATATTTGTTCCGATTGCGTTTGCGGTATCGGAGATAAAGTCCAGCTTGTAGGCTTCCTGCACCACGTACCCCGTGGCGTTGGAGATATACATACTAACTGTCCAGACAAAGTTGGTGATGGCGTACAAGCCGTACTGGATACTTTTGCCGATACCGTCTAGCCAGTTCCAAGGCAGCCAATCCCATGAGCTATCCACGTAAAAATCAAGCTGGTAATTTTCCAGCGGATACTCAGAATACTGGTTGGCAGCGTCCACCGTGTCGTCCACCAATCCGGCGGCATGAGCCACCGTACCTGTGATGGACAGGAACACAAGTGTGATAAATACTACCAGCAGAGCAATCCCAAGATAACGGACTATCTTTTTCTTTCTCATTGGCTTCACCTCGTTTCTTCTGTCTGGATTGGCGGTCTGGTGTCAAAGGCGTGGAACAGGTCGGCAAAGACGGGATGTATCTGGATAACGCCCACCCGACCGTAGAGGTCTTGAAACAGGCATTGCCCGTTCTCCAAATCCCGTAATCGCTTCTGGTTATTCTCGTCGTCTTTGTCCACCCCGAAAAATTCAAGGGTGTTTTTGATCTCGCTGATGTCTGTGGAGCGGAACGCAAACTTTAAGCCGATATTGTTCTTCATCTTCTCGTCGTCCACGTCGCCGGAGTTCTGTGTCACGAAATAAACGGCAGCGTTCATAGAACGCCCTGCACGTATCAGCTTGTTGGACAGAGCCTTGCCCTGTGCCACCTGTAAGAATGTCCACGCTTCATCTAAATCCACCATTTTGAAAATGCTCCGGTCGGAGTGGATATAGTCGAGGGCAAAGGTACTGATAACGATAAGCATAGCCACAGAAAGCAGCTCCATAGTGGTGTATTCCTCAAATCTTGTGTCACGGTCTGGCAGCACCAAATCAGCCACTTGTATGATGTTGAGCTGCTTATCTAAGCTGATGGATTGTTCCACCGTACCGTCAGAAAAGAGCAGATGGGAGAAGTCATAGTCCACCATGCTCTCGATATGCTCCGCTATGTTGTTGGCGACAGACGTGTTCTCTTTTCGCAGCTCGTCAATGACGCACAAAAGACCTCGCCTTTTGCCCTGTGTCACAGAGCGGATTGCCTTTCTAAGCACAGGGAACTTGTCACCGTCACGGCTGCTGATACCTGTTAAAAAGGTCAGTATGTCGATTGCAAGGCTTTCAGCGTCTTTTAAGTTCTTCATAATCACGTAAGGGTCAAGCAGTCCTTTGTTCCTTGCTTCACTGGTAAGGTTCACAATATTGATTTCCTGTGCAATCTCCGGCAGCGTTTCTTTCCAGTTCCCACGCTCGGATTTTGGGTCTACAATGACCGCACTGCCGCCGAACAGCACCGCATAGTAGACAATAAGGTTGTTGCAAAAGGACTTGCCGCCCCCTAGTGAGCCAAGGAACGCAGCCGCCAGCGCATTTGTGACCGAGCCTTTGACTCCCTGTGCCGCAAGGCTCGGTTTCAGATAGACGTTCCTGCCCGTGTCAAGGTTATAGCCGATATAGATACCGTCACTTTCTCCTAGCTGCTGGGTCGCACCAAAGCCAAGACCTGCCAGAAAATCACTTGTCACGTACTGGATATAATCGTTGATGTATCGCTTACTGGCTGGAATGAACTCCCCATGCAGACCAAGCATATCCCCGAATGGGCGCACCAGCTTCACATTGAGGTCGTCGTAAAAGTCCTTGACTTCATCACAGCGGCGTTTCAGCTCGTCCAAGCTGTCAGCCGCCACATGCACTACGTAGGACAGCTTATACATGGACTCTTTGGACTGGTCTAAGGTAGTTTCCAGCTCATTTACAGAGTCCAGAGCATCCACCACGTTGTTGCTGGTTTCGTTGTTGGACTCCCAAGCGTGGTTGTCCAAGTCTTTCAATTCTTTTTTCTTATTGCGAACCGTCGTCAATGCTTTCTTGTTGGTGACGATTTCCACATTCATGGACGTGGACACGGGGAACGTGAACTGTTGCTGCTGATAGTAGAAGATTTCCGAAGATGGAAAGTCCAGCTCCCCGACGATATTGTTAATCGTGAAGTAGGCGGCATAGGTCGTCTGTTCTTCACTGTCCATCTTTAAGTACCGCTGGTTCTCCGTAATCTGGCAGCGTGTCGGACGGATAAGGTCGTACCGTTTCACCAGCGTTTCTTTTTTCAGCTTCTTTACGGGGAAGTCGTAGGCATAGTCCTCATAGGCAACGCCTGTTTTCCCGTAAATATGCTCAATTAGGTAGCCAAAGTCGTGTTTTTCCAAACGCCGGATTTTAAACCGACGGGAGATTTTACTTTCCAAGAGCTTCTCCATCTTTTGGAAACGGGCAATTTCATCATTACTCATAGATACAAAATCCCCCATGAGCTGATGGTTGACCTCGTACAGAAAATCAGTAAAGGTCATGGCAGCGGACTTTCCGGCGTGCTTCAAGCTGATTTCTTCCTCGTTCACCAGCAGCTTAAAGCCAAGAAAAAAGCGGTAGTCAATCTGATTTTCTCCAATCATTTCAACCAACGCTTCGGTCTGTTCGTCTATCTTTGCACAAGCCACCTCACAAAGCCGCCCTGTGACCTCCTTTTTGGAGCGTTCCTGTGTCTGCCGGATACTGGACTCGGTGCTGATCTGCAAGGCGTGTATCTTCCCGTCACGGTTCTGTGCGATTAGCTGCCGGAAGTTATCATGCACCATGTACTTTTCCTCCGGCGACAGGAACGAATAATTGTAGGGTATCAGCTCATAGTAAGCAAAGCACTCCCCGTCATGGTTGAACACCAGATTGTTTTCGATATATTTAATGGGGAACATACACATCACTCCTAACTGCCGTTATGGCTGTATTCAATAGTTCCGTTTTCAGCTTCACCGCTTTCCCGGCGTAGGTCACTTTTGGGCGCAGCAGGTAGCTGATACTGGACTTTAGGAAACCGTAGGGTTTCTTTCCGTCAAAGGTTTTCTGGCTCATGAACCACGTCACCGCCACGGGAATACCGAAGTATTTGAGGAACGCCCCGTCAATCATGTTTAAGGGCGGCAGCTCCGCAAATACAATCACCGCAAAGAGGGATACCACGAACCATGCCATCTGTGTGAATGTGATGGGGAATGGGAGCTGAAAGTCATTGATAGCGTAAATGACCTTTTCCACGCTCCAAATGCTGGTATAGCTTCTTATTTTCTTCAATGTTTTGTACCATTCCTTTCTTCTAAAATGGAAACAGCAGCCTGCATTTCACAGACTGCTGCATAAAGCAGATGGATTTACCACCTGTTGTCATATATAAAATTAGCTGCCAGAATCACACGTTTGTGCAGGTCTGCCAGCTTGTTAATACGGACACTCAAAAACTCCGTATCTGGTTTCTATGAAGCACCCCTCCAAGTCAATGTCACGGGCAAAGGCTTCATAGTCTATGTAGTTACGCAATCGGTCGGGTATCTCGCCCAGAACGCCGCACTCGTCAATTAAGTGGTAGGCAACGTCCACCATGTTGTCGCAAGGGTATTGGATAATGTCGTCCTTGTGGTCGTAGAGTTCCTCCACGCTGCAAAAATGGCAGAGCAGGTCGTCAATCACCTCATTCAGCGGATAGTCCAGTTCTTCCACCATCTCGCACAGGCGGTTGACTTCCTCAATGGGCGTGTACTCGTCGATTTCAAAGGGCAGCTCATAGTCATGGATGGCGTATTCTTCGTATCGGTCATTCAAGCCGATTCGTTCTGCCACCTCGTCGTAGTCCACAGGCGGCGTGAACCAGTCACCCACAAGCTCCCCCTCATTGTACTTGCCAAGGTTGGCAATATAGACACGCATTTCCTCCAAAGGCAGCCACCGCCTTACCGATAGCGGAACACGCCGCTGCTTGTAAAGAGGTATTCGTCGCTTTGTTCCAGCTCATGACCGTAGGAGATAAAATCTATGTGCTTAATAAGTTCCGGCGGCAGCTCCCCGAAGCAGTGTTCCTCCATGACAAGGTACTCTGCAAGAGAAGCGGAGTCCGGCACATCATAGTGGCGTATCTCGTCCTTGTGGTCGAAAAAGTCACTGATGTTGTGAAACCACTTTGCCTGTATCTCGCTTAATTCATTGCCAAAGGGCGTGCCCTCGATTTCCTGCACCATGCGGCACAGGGCGTTGATTTCCCAAAGCGGCATATCAGGACTTAGGGAAAAGGGCAGCGCGTAGTCCTCAATTTCAAAATCTTCCTCTTTTTCCACGCCTAATTTTTCCTTGATTTCCTCAAAGGTCACAGGGCAGGAAAACCATGCGCCAGCATAACCGTCCTCGTCGTCGTTATAAGGTTTTGTGGTGTTGAGGATATATAATCTCATTTCATACATAGTGATAAATCACGTCCTTTCAATTCTGATAGTATTCCCACTAAAACAGCATAATCTACATCAAATACAAAGTGGGAAAATTCTTCTAATTGGTTCAGCGGATAGGCAGCAAGCGGCAGCTTTTTGATTTCCTGCCAGATTTCACGCTTGTGGTAAGGCAGCTCGGTACGTCTGTCACACCCGACTTTTGCCTGTATCTCCGTGAAGATGTCTTTTTGTACCATTCCGTCACCCCCTTTTCATTCCCCCTATGCCCGAACTCCCATAGGGGGAGAGGTAGGTTTGCGGCAGGCGCAAACCCTTGATTCTAAGCTCCGATAATCTTGTTAAACAGGTTTAAGAGTACATCTTTTACGCCGCCAGCGTTGAACACCAGACCGACAGCGATTAAGGCAATCACCAGAAAGCCAATCAGCTTACTAAATTCCCTCTTAAAGCCCAAGTAAATGCCAATCACCACGATTGCCATAAGCACAAGGCTCTGTGCATTACTCAAAAACCAGTTATAAAGGTTCTGTCCAAAGTTCATTTTTCATTGCTCCTTTCCATTTCTTCTAAATGGGTGTCTGCTTCTTTCCCGACTTGCAGGATACACATAAGCACTACGCCCACTCCCATGCCTGCCGATACCAGCAGCAGGTCAAACAATATGTGCCACATTTTTTATACCTCCTTGACCGTCATTTCCTCCACGGTGACGGAGAGCTGCTGCAAGACCTTTTCCAATCGGTCGGAGAGCTTCGCATGTTTCACCATGTCCTTAATCACCGTCGTGTTGTTCTGTTTATCCAGCTTTTCCGCTACCTGTAAGGTAGGGGCGACCTGCCTTGCCAGCCAGTTTAGGGTACGCTGGAAATTGTACGGTTCCGGTTCGGTCGTCAGTTTCAGCCGACCACGCCCCTCACCGAGAAACCACGCCCAACGTTGGTTTATCTGCCATTCGCTCCGTCGCTTCGTGTCGTCCTTGTCGGCAAACCGCACATAGCGGTTGATGATGGAAAATGCAGTACGTTCAGCGTCGTAGTAGGTCAGCAGGTCACGCACCGCATAGTAAGCTCGCTCATTCTTCAAGCGGATTTCAAAACGGTTCTTGACAGGCGTTTCCTCAACGGGGATGTCGTATTTCACATACTGCTCATAATCTTTTTCATACACACAGAAGTAGACTTCTGATTTCAGCGAACCAATATAGAGTGTGTGCCCCATGCCGGACTTGTTTTCCTCATGGCTCTGTACCAGCTCACCGGAGCGGTAGGACTTGAAACTCCGAAACACGGATATACATTCCTCATTCCGGCATTTAGCGGTCAGCTCTGGGATGTCAAGTATCCCCACCATGTCGTTGATGGCAAGGTCTATCCGCTTGAACACGCCGCCCTCGCAGAGAGCGTCCATAAAGAAGTCGTACCAGCTCCTATGCTGTGCCAGCAGGAAGTTTTCAAACTGGCGGCAGCCTTTTCCTTTCAGCTCCAGCAACACCCCTTTCTCCTGTTCAGGGGATACCAAGACGAATATATCCCCCATGTAGTAATGCTCTGGATAGGAGTAGAAGCCGAAGTCCTCATGTATCATAAAGTCCAGCTTCAATTTGAGAATGGTTTCGACCACAAATTTCACGTCTGTGGTAGGAAACCGTATCCGCACGTAATCAAACAGCATGGTAAGCGGCGTTTCTGGATTGTACCGTTCCAGAGCATTTTGCAGGTTTTCTTTGATTTCCGTACTGGGACTAGCATTGCCGGACTCTATCTTGCCAAGGTACTGCCTTGTAATGCCAGCCGCCACCGCCAGCTTGTTTTGTGAAACGCCGTATGCCAGCCGTTTTTCTTTTAAATCCGTGTTCCAGTCTGTATCATTCAGTAAAAATCCCTCCATTCTGGAAAAAGTGTCAACTAAAAGCGTTCCAGTTGACACCCTCTGAAAGTAGAAAAAGTCCTTATTTTACAAGGACTTTCCTAACTTCTTTGACTGTTTCCTATTGTATTTGTGCCCCCCTGTTAGATACCGGGGGGCGAATGGTTGTGGCGGCAAGCCGCCCCAACACGGCTAGGACGAACCAGCGGCTTTCGCTTCGCACGCCGCCTGTCCGTCCTGCCTGCAAGGGTGGGTTATGACCCGATTTTAAGATGAAAATATTGTGGATGGTCTAAAATGTTGTATGTGCCATTTATAGTATCTTCCTGTGTGTAAGAGAACTCAAAAGCAGGAGTTCCAGATTTCACGCTATGCTCGGATAAATATACCGACACATACAAGGCGTTTGGTTTCGCATAATCATAGCTAAAACGTATGCTTTTAAAATCATTTTTTCTGCACCGTTTAAATATCTCTTTTGCGCACCTTTCCTTGTCCCATATGTATAGCTTGTTTGCTATCACAGTTATCCTTTCTTCATGGAAATTCGTTGCACTCATAGAGAAACTATTATAGACATCCATGCTTCGCCCATATTGTAGATAAAATCCTATTCCTATGGACATAATAAATATAATACTGGCAAGTAATCTGGCTTTCTTTCTTCTCAATCTCTTGTCCTCCTAACACCTGTATTCTAATACAGTGTATTGCAATACATCTTATTTTTCAATACAGATGTACTTATAATTTAAAGAAAAGGACAGAGGTAAGCATATCATGATGATATACATTGATTTAGAAAATTTTTTGAAAGAGAAGAATATCAGTAAAAATAAAGTCTGTGAAGCGTGTAAGTTGCAGCGGACACAGCTTAACAACTACTGTAAAAACAAAGTCACCAGAGTAGACCTTGCGATACTTGCCAGATTGTGTGAATTTCTTGACTGCACGCCAAATGACATATTGAAATTACGCTAAAGCTATGGGGATGTTCCCGTAGCTTCTTTTTTTACCTCCTTTTCTGCCAGCTCCCCAATCACCGTTAAAAAGTCATGCTCTTTGGGTACAAGGGGAGTGTAAAACTCTGATATGACACTCGTTCCCGTATCCACGTAGCCACGCCCTTTGATCTGCTTTAAGAAAAAGTCTTTGTCTACCTCACCGAACATCATAGAATACCCAAGCTCTGACATCCTGCCAAGTGCAACCCGGAAATTGAACTGGTCACGGATACCGTCACCAAGATATTTAGCGTCAGGTCGCTGGCAGGCGAGAATGAGAAAATAGCCTGCCTGCCGCCCAAGCATGACAATCTGTTTCAGCTTATTCAAGACCAAAGCGTTTTCTTTTGTCGTCAGCATTTCCATAAACGCCACATACTCGTCAAAAATGAGGAAGTGGGGCGGCAGACCTAAATAGGCATAGTTTTCCCCTGTCTTGTAACCGTCCATGAGCTTCATGGTTTCGCTTCGTTCCATCATGCCCTCATAAAAACGGTCGATACAGTCTGTGATTTCTTCTTTTCGGTAATAGACTTCGGGCATGACAGCGGACAGGTCGGCAAGGTCGGCGTTCTTCGGGTCAAGTACATATAGCTCGGCGTTGGTACGCAGAAGAGCTTCTATGATGGTAAGGATAAAATAGGTCTTACCGCCGCCAGTGCCGCCAGCAATTAGCATATGAGGGAGCTTGTCATACTCCCAATACACATTTTTCATGAGCCGCAGGCTGCCATCTGTCGCCTGTACCTCGTCTATGGTGATACGGTTGGCAATGGTGTCATAGAGCAGCACATATTCCACAAAGCTGTCTTTCAGCTCTTTGGAAACCAGCTCACAGTACAAGCCTGTTTCCAGCTTCTTTTCCAAGTGCAGGAGCTGGTCTTGATATTTTCCCAAGGTGATTTCTGCCAGTATGTGAATAAGTCCATTATCTAGGCGGTAGTATACTTTGGGAAAGTGGGTGATCTTCTCCTTTGACCTGCCAGCCAGCAGGTCTTTGAAAAAGCCGACATCCTGTGACTGCTCGGACTCATACCAGCCATTTTCCAGTATCATCCGTGACAGCTTTTGACGGTGGCAGAGCTGCTTTATCCTGTCCGGCTGGTAACGGGCGTACAGGAACGCAGCCAAGGCGCACACCAGCACCACCACTATGAGAGATACTATCATGTAGGGCGTGACCGTAAGCCTTATGCTGCCATTTTGAAATAGCGAAACCGTGTTCCAGTCCGTATGCAGCAACGTGTTGATATTCAAAAGTAGCATGACCGTAAGGAACAGGTACGCCAATCGACCACCCAATGACCGCACCACCAGCGACCTGTCACTGGCTCGGATACGGTTGCCTTTATAGTGTTTGTAAAGTTGCATAAGTCCTCCTTTCAATAGTGGTTATAGTCCTGTGTGTTATAGCGGCAGGTGTTCTTATCAAAATGCGGCTGCCGGATGGTTTCATAGACTCTGTTAGAAACCCGTCTTTGGAACAGCAGGCTGCCATCTTTGGGATAGTGGTGTCTGGCGTAACAGGGATAGGCGTTTAAAATCTGCCTTGCTTCTTTTGTCAGTGGGTAGAGATAACGGAACATAAGTCCGTTGATCTTCTCTATCCCTTTGTATTCACAAAATGCATGGGTCAGCCAGTGCCGCTTCTTTACGCCATCCATACGGGCATTTTCTTCCAGCAGTATTCTGGCACTTCGGGGATGTATCTTTTCGCCCGTTTCCCGATCACGGTATACGCTCGTCTTGAAGCTGCCAAGGTAGTAGAAGTTAGAAGCCTGATACACATAACCGCATTTTCCCTCTATGCCATCCGCAAGGGTATATAGAAAAAGGCAGCCCGTGTTTACCCGTAGCCACTTCATCAAAGCGGAGAGGGCAAGGCTGCCAAAATACTGGTTATGGTTCATTTCTGGTAGAAAGCACATTTTCCCGATTTCCAGATAATCGGATGTCACCAGCTCATGCTGTGGGAAAATCTTGCGGATGGTCTGTAAGGGTTGCGTTCCCCATCCAAGTTCCACAACTCCTGTTAATCGGTTCTCATGGTAAATCCCCAAGAAGTAGACACAGAGCCGTGGTATCACTTTGGAATAATGGTACTCCCGTATAAAAGCGACCGCTGTATCTTTAGGGATTTCCTGTATTGCTAAACGCTCAATAAATCTAATTCTCCTTTCTGTCGGTTGTCAAAATCCCATTAACAGGCTTATTTTCCGTTGAGATTGTCCTTTCTCGGCTGCTGGTTATGGTTCTGTGGGTTGGCTGTTGGCTGAACGCCTTTATTCTTCAATACAATATCGTCGGCTTTGATGTACCAGTCCACGTCTGCCCCTTGAAACGTGGCAGTCGCCACCGTATCCGCCACCGGGTTGATGATCTCCACCTCGGCGTTGTAGTCAAATTCTTTCAAAGGCACAGAAGCCGGGATACTCACCTGTATCATGCGCCCTTGTCCTCTAGACTTCAAATCATAGGTGCGCTCCTTGATTTCCTCGGATACCGTACCATCTTCATTCTGGATGTGTACCTCACGTCTAAGGGCAGAGAATTTCAACACCCCGAATGTCTTTTCCTTGTCAATGATAATTCCGTTTGCTAATCTCATAATCTCTTGACCTCCTTATGCTTTCACCATGTCGTCAGCGGACAGGATATAGTTGGTAAATCCACGGATTCCGATTTTGTAGCCGTCAGCCGTGATTTTCGGGTTGATAAGTTTTACCTTTTCCTCCACCTCAAAATTTTTCTCTCCGGCAGAAGCAGGCAGGATAACAATAATGTCGTCGGCTCTCTGTACGTCAGAGTACAGATTGAAACTTCGGGAAATGACCGTCATGCGCCCGTTTACCCGACGCTGCTCGGTCTTGCCCTCTCCGGCATATTCCAAGTTTCCGAATGTCTTTTCCATGTTAGGGATTACGTGTTTTAATTCCATATGTTTTTACCTCTTTTCTTTCTATGTACGTAGCTTTAAGGAAAGAGCATGGGGGAGCTACAATCCCCCATACCCCCTAGTGGACTGTTTTTTTCTATCAATCAAAAAGACGATTGACAGAAAAGAAACAGTGTAAAGGTTTTATCCGGCAGTCTGAACCATCACAGCAGGCGGCGAGCGTGTATGCAGCTTCATAGGCAGTCACCTCACACTTTATTTATCACTGTCATGCTTCATGGAACGGCGTTTCTTATAGGCTGCAAAAGCAAGACCAGCCACAGAGAGTCCAAGCAGGACAGCAAAGGCAGCCACATTGGTGTTATCACCCGTTTTGGGGGAGTCCGTCACCTTATGGCTCGGTGTGTCTGGTGTTTCCGGTTTCTTTGGTTCTTCGGGCGCAGGCGTTTCCGGCACTTCCTTAATTGTGACCGTCTGCCCCTTGTCCGTGATGTCCTTATGTTCTGTGACTTTTACAGGCTCGTCAGGATTGGTGATGTCGTAGAGTTCCTCAAAGGTCACAAGCTGCTTGCCGCCCAACTTTGAAGCGTCAAATGTAAAGATAATCTCCACCTCCATTTTGGTATCGGCAGCGGTGAATGTGTAATCATTCTCCACACGTTTCCCGTCAATGAGAAGCTCGGCATTTTCATCCTTTACCATCTGCCAGCCTTTGAGCTGGTATTTTGTACCCACTTCCAGACCGTACAGCGTGACCGTATCCACGATTGTGACCTCTTTGCCAGCTTCTATGACTTTTTCACCGTCTTTGCTTGTAGCTGTGGTATGGATTTTGATGATACGCTCGGTGATAAGAACCGTCTGCCCCTCGTCCTCTATGTCCTTATGTTCCGTGACTTTTACAGGCTTGTCGGGATTGGTTACGTCGTAGAGTTCCTCAAACGTCACCAAGTTCTTGCCGCCAAGGGCAGAAGCATTGAATGTAAAGGCGACCTCCACTTTCATTTCCTCCTTATCGGCAGTAAATGTATAATCACTCTCCACACGCTTGCCATCCATGAGAAGCTCGGTGTTTTCATCCTTTACCATCTGCCAGCCTTTGAGCTGGTATTTTGTACCCACTTCCAGACCATCTAAAGTGACCGTATCCACGATTGTGACCTCTTTACCAGCGATGATTACTTTCTCACCCGTGGCTTTGTCCGCAGCGGTGGTATGGATTTTAATAACACGCTCTTTGATGGATACCGTCTGCCCGTCGTCCTCAATGTCCTTATGTTCAGCCACTTTGATAGGCTCGTTCTTGTCGGATAGGTCGTATAGTTCTTCAAAAGTAACCAAGTCTTTACCGCCAAGCGCAGAAGCATTGAATGTATATTCTACCTTGATTTTCATTTCCTCACTGTCAGCGGTGAATGTGTAATCACTCTCCACACGCTTGCCATCAACAAGAAGCTCGGTGTTTCCATCCTTTACCATCTGCCAGCCTTTGAGCTGGTACTTTATGCCTTTTTTTAGACCGTCCAGCGTGACCGTATCCACAATCGTGATCTCTTTTCCGGCAATGATTGATTTCTCACCCGTGGCTTTATCCGCAGCGGTGGTATGGATAGAGATTTTTTTTTCGTAGTCGTCCGTGAGCGTTCCCAAGTCAATGACTACCTTATCTCTGGAAACCACAATCTCAAAAGCCGGAATGAGCTTAAACCCCTTATTGCTGTCACAGCGCAATTCCTCAATCTCGTAGGTATCGTAGAGCAGCGCACCTTTGGAGTCGTCCGGTTCAGATGTGCCGAACCAGATACCATCCTCGCCGGTTTTGCCCCTGTTGGTATTCTGTTTGTGGGATACCCAGTCAGAAGCAGTGGAGAACTGCCCGTTTTTATCAGTCACGACAACATGGCTCTCACCTGTGGTCTTGCTGGTAATGCGGAATGGAACGTCAGCAAGACGCTTGTGTGTACCGTCGCTGATTTTCACGCCCTCAATGTCGCCACGTTTGATCTGGTTGTAGATGGATTGTTCCGCACCAGTCAAATCCACGATTTTGCCATTTTCCTTGATGGTAAACTCACGGGAAACCGCACCTGTTGTCAAATATCCTGCCGGACTCTTGCTTTCATCTAAGCGGTATGTTCCGTAAGGCAGTGTATCCGCAGCCGTAGAAGCGATACCGTCAATGCCTGTAAGGATGGTTTTCACAACCTCACCTTTGTTGTAGAGCTTGCCATCCACCAGCACAGCGTTCTCATTTAGGCTGGTGATGGTGAACTCCGTATCTTTTAATGTTGCACCGCCCTGTGGCTTCGTGTCCTTTGTTTCAAGGTCACGCTTCTGGACTTTCACGCCGCCACGGATAACCTTGTCAGAAACGGAATACTGGTTGCTGCTTGTAAGTACCGCCAGCTCCCCATCTTCGGTAATCTGTGCCAGATACATTCCCTTAATCTGTTCCTCACTGCCACCTGCCTGCATATACGCACCCTCTAATAAGTAGCCTGTCGGACTCTTACTTTCAGATACGGTTAGTGTTCCAAGCGGCAGGCATGGCACGCCATCCTGTAAGTAGAAGCTGTCGCCGGATACTTTGTAGCGGTCTGCCAGTTTTGTGATGTAATGGATAGTTCCGTCGCTGCCTTTTTCAGCCACGGTCTTTGTAGACCATGTACGGGTCGGCTTTGCTGGCAGATTGTCTTTGTTGTAGTAGCCGTCATAATAATTCCAGATAAACTCTGCCCCCTCCAAAGAAGCTGCCCCCTGTGCCGCTCCCTTTGATGTTTCCATGTCTATCTTAAAAAGCTCAATCAATGTGGTTGTAACTTTGGGTGTATCGCTGACTTTCAAGGTGGCTGTTTCACCAGCTTTGACAGTCAACGGATATACTGTCTTGTCTAACTGGAAACCAGCCGCCGGAACGGATAACTCCTTGATATAGACTTTACCAGCTTTTACCTCCACAGCTTCGGTGTTCCCGTCATGATCTGTCGTAAGGGTGGCAAGCTGTTCCTTGCAGCCTTTATCAGCAAAGACACCATACGTCGCACCAGCAAGGGAATAGCTGTTGTTTCCGTTGGTAATGGTGGGATTGGAGGACACCTTTTGAAGTGCCGCATTTCCCACATCCAGCTTCGCCCAGAACTGTCCTAATTCCTGCCCGTCGCCGGAATAGATATAGCCGCCGCAGTCATAGCGTCCTTTGTTGGCTTTTACAAATGCCTTTGCGCCAGCGTATACCTCGTCCTGTACTGCTTTGGATACCTCGTCATAGGCAGCTCGTACATTGTCGCAGCTCCATTCTAAATGCACGCTCAAACGCTGCCAGACAACGCATTGCTCCAATAGATAGACCTGTTTGTAATTCAGCTCCTTGTGGCTGACTGCATACTGTTTGACGTATTCCAGTGAGAGGGCAACGTCAGCAATCTGGTCGGCATTCATACGGGAACTTGCGTCCGAGCGTGTCTTGTAGCCGGATTGAAAATCTGTGTTGATGTCGATACAGTAGGCAGTTTCGCCCTCCACCTGCATAATGCCCTCATGGAATGTAGAACCGATACTGCCATCATTCATGACTTTTTCTACATAGCCTGCCTTTTCCTGTGCGTCTGTCCAGTATTTGTTTTCCGCAGCCTGTACCTGTGAAGCTGGTAAGGTTGTGAAAACCGCAGCCAGACTTAGCACGCCAGCAAGCAGACGGTTCATAATCCTTTTCATAAAATAAATCCTCCTTTCGCTTTTTGGGTATGAAAAAGGACGCTCATTTCTGAACGTCCTGTAAATTAAATCTGAACTTTTAAAGAATATTTATATTCCGCATAGTGTTCACTTAGTACATACTCAATTACGCGTGCTTTAGGTATCATATATGTGTGACGGATACAAAAATGTTTCACCCTTTTTTCACGCATGAGCTTTCTTGCTGTACTGTCACCAATACCGCCTAGCATTTCTCTGAATTGCTCCAAATTTACTATGTCGGGGTAGTCCTTAAAGCGTTCTTGATAGTATTGTTTATTTCTCATTTTTCGTCAGCTCCTTATTATCATTTGTCAGTGATAGGTGCTGACTGCTTTATAAATAATTTATAGTATCTTGTTGAGAGAGGGTAATGGAAATCCCTCCACATCCCTCCTATATCCCTCCAACGGGAAATTTTGCTTGCCAAACCGCTGAATTTCGTTTATCCTTTATCCATACGGAAATAGTATCTGTAAAGTGGCAAAGGGCTTGAATTTATGCGGTTTTTGGCAGGTTGTAAGTTCCATTCAATACCAGTACATTCCAAATACTTCTGAATGGCTTGAAAAACTCAAAATCTGTTGTGGGCAACCACGTGCGGGTTCAAGTCCCGCTGCCGGCAGTAACTAAAAAGCGTCGAAACCTGGTGAACAAAGGTTTCAACGCTTTTTTTGCATAAAACAGAAAAAAAGAGTATTTCGTGAGGTTTCTGTGACATTTGGGTGATACTCTAAAAAGAAAAGGATGTGATACCATGCATGTTTTAGTAGTAGAAGATGATTATTTATTAAATAATACCTTATGTTATAACTTAAATGCCGCCGGATACAAGGTGGATTCGGCGCTATTTAAGCGGGAGGCGGAAAACTATATTGAGAAACAGAAGTATGAATTGATCGTACTGGATGTAAATCTGCCGGATGGGAATGGATTTGATTTCTGCAAGGAGGCAAAGGAGCGCTGCCCGGAGACAGCAGTGATTTTTCTGACTGCAAATGATATGGAAAGCGATATGCTGAAAGGCTATGAACTGGGAGCCGATGATTATGTGATAAAGCCATTTCCTATGAGTGTGTTTCAGAAGAAACTGGCGGCACTACTAAGCCGCATTGCAAAGCAGTCGGAAGAAGATAAGTATGACGATGGAACATTTGCCATTGATTTTAAAGAAATGACCGCTTCATTGG
>SKEY01000660.1_pt1 | contig 52935 bp, 50 predicted proteins | sample 4843871 | NCBI WGS metagenome assembly SKEY01 (sample SAMN11008797, study PRJNA524170) | human gut metagenome | biome: Human fecal sample; material: Feces; isolation source: fecal sample from pouch patient p36 | host: Homo sapiens | place: Israel: Tel-Aviv | collected 2016-12-04
AAGTAAAAAAGCAATCAATCTGTATGAGAAAAAGGGATTGCTGCAGGTTATACGGGATGAGAACGGCTATCGCTGTTACACACAGGAGCATGTCCGTATTCTAATGCGGATAAAAATACTGCGAAGAATGGTTGTTTCGCTTGCGGATATCGAGCAACTGCTGCAGGAGAAAAATATGCAGCTGCTGGATATGCAGAAGGAACAGCTGGAGAAAAAGCTTGCGCAGTGCGAGCTGCAGAATCTTTATATGCAAAGAATTGCAGACTTACTGGAGGAAGAAAATACAGAGCTGCTTCAGTCTGCGGATCAGGAAATGGAGGAAGCATGGGAAGAGGTTCAGGAACCGCAGCCAGATAAGCGCAATGTTTCTTCTTTTATTGTTGTCAAGGTCATGCTTGCGACACTTCTGCTTGATAATGGAAATATGTTATATGCCGTGATTGGTGCGGTGCTGCTTGTTCATGTATTTTATATTATTGGAAAAGCTTCCTCCTGTCTGGAAAGTCCCCTGGATTATTTGCTCTATATGGGGATACGGAGGGTACGTACCCTATTTGCAAAAAGGAGAGTGTGCAATGAAACAGATCGTACTGAATAAGGTAGGCTATGCCTATGATACGGAATGGATTTTAGAGGATTTGAATTTGACAATACAGCAGGGAGACGGGTGTATCCTGCTGACCGGGAAAAACGGGGCAGGAAAGAGTACGCTGTTAAATGTGGTCTGCGGATTTCTGCCGCCGGATTACGGCAGCCTTGCACGTGATGGAATGACGATTGGATATCTGCCTTATGAACATCCTCTGTATCGCCATTTGACCGTATTGGAGAATCTGCGATATTTTTACCGCTGCTTTCATGGCAAAAATCTGGATGTGCAGGACGCAGCTGTGCAGGAGGTTCTGCAGGCACTGTCGATTGATTATCTAAACCAGCGCATGGATCAGTGCAGCTCCGGACAGGAACAGAAGGCGGGGATTGCCTGTATTCTGCTCAGCAATGCCGATATGATTATCATGGATGAGCCGTTTGTAGCCATAGATGCGAAAAGCAGTGAAGGTCTGTGTGAGCTGATTCACAGAAAATGTGAGGATACAGTATTCCTGATTACCAGTCATACCTCATCCGGTATTTTGCCTGTTGTGAATCGGCTGCTGGCACTGGAGGGTCACCATCTGGTTCTGGATACGAAAGACCATAGGGAAATCATGCAGTATTTCCAGCCGGAGGAGGATGCTGTATGATTCGCTATGAACTGCTTCGTATGCTTCGCAACCCAAAATGGAAGTATCTGATTCCTGCCGCTTTGCTTGCCTATATCTACATCAGTGGGGTAAGCAGCTTTACGGTGACAGAGGGCAGTATACATCAGGATCAGCAGATACAGGCTGCGGCATTCTTGGCATCCTTTCTGTATCTCAGCATTGTTTATCAGATTGCATGGGAGGAAGAACCGCCGCTTTCCTGGCAGATGCTTCTGGCTTTTCCCCTTACCTGCCGTAAAAGCTATCTCTGCAAATTGTGTATACTATTGCTGTTCCAGCTCCCTGCCGCTGCTATCGGTATTGGCGTATATGCAGTGATACAGAAAACAATCACATCACCTTTTCTCACCTTTCTGCTCTGTATACAGCTGCTGTATCTGACGGGTTTTCTTTATGGCTGCTATAAAACCTCACAGGGCTATCTGGCAGCGATGGGAACCATCACGATTATCAATGTCACGAAGCGACTTGTTCCTGTTTTTATCTTCTTCTGTATGTTGAATGGTAAAGCATGGAGTGCGGCGTTTGCCATTCTGTGGCCGTTGATATTGCTGTTCTCTCTGAGTGTCATCATCGGATTATGGATTCTCCTTCCAGGATGCATGCGGCGTAAGCTGCATCAGGAAATGGTTCTGAGCAAGCTGTTTCCCAATCTGAAATTCACACCGGGGCAGCTGATGGTGATGCAATACCGGAAGGGTGCGGATCGGCTTTTGCAATTCATCTTTCGCAAATGTGATACACACAGCAGTTCCTACTGGAAGAGGTGTGCAGTTATTGAGGTAAGTATAAAACTGCATGCATTCTCTTTTGCCTTGCTTCTCTTTTTCCTGGCATGGTTCTTGATAAGCCTGAATCTACTGATACTGATGGCAGCTGTGACATGTCTGCTTCATGTAATGCACTGTCTTTGCTTGGAAAGCAGAACGATGCATGCGGTCTGCATAAAGGATACCGGGCATGTGCAGAGAAAAAGAGGAAGGTGAAACGGATTTCACGCAGTAACTGAGCCGGTACAATGTACTGACAGTAAACGGCTGTACCTGCTTTGTGCAATAGATTCAACCATCAAAATCAATGACCGTATTATTGTCAATTTCCGATTCTTATTCACCTTGTTTTTAATCAAAGACAAAAGGATCCGTTTCATCCTTGGTGATGCACGGATTCCTTTTTGCTCTCATATCAATACGGCCTGCCTATTTAAGATGGTATTGGTGGCACTGCTTTTATGTACAGGAAAACAATGCAGTTGAAACAGCACAAGAAATAAAAGCAGACATGGATATTCTGTAGTCACTCATATTGCTGAAAGATGAATCCTGTCTGTCAGGCCTATTTTAATAACCCGACGGTTAAACGGCTGTGTAATGAATGCGCTGCAGTCTTGAATGCTCACATTTCTTTCCTTGTTTATATGATCTCTTATGTAACGGTATTCTCATGATATGCCCGCATAGCATAGCGGCAGTGCACTTTTCGTCATTCTCCTGCTGTTTCTGTATTGACATCCTTTATGTTTTTAGCTATGATATACATGAATAAGGTTAAACGTTTACGTAAAGGAGGTGTCAATTTGGAACAGCATAAGTATAATATTATTGATATCGCACGTCTGGCACAGGTGTCCACCGCCACGGTATCGCGCGTGCTGCATGAAAAGGGTGGTTATTCCAAGGAAACGGAAACACGTGTGCGCAGGGTCATTGCGGAATACGGCTTTCAGCTTAATAAAAACGCACAGGGGCTGCGGACGCAGAGAAGCAGAAATATCGGTGTTATCGTACCGGATATCACCAATGAATTCTTTGCGAGAATCATCCGTTATCTGGAGCTGTTTTTCCTCAGGCATCAGTATTCCGTTTTGATATGTGATTCCCATGAGGATATTGAAATCGAGCAGCTGCATATCCGTAATCTGAAGGAGCAGCAGGTTGAGGGCATTGTTTATATCTCAGGGAAAAACGCAAATCCGATACAGGAGTCCGCATTTTCCATACCGATTGTCTATATTGACCGAAAGCCGGAGGATGTGCACATCTTTGTACATTCCGATAATCGCCAGGGCGGATATCTTGCTGCCAGAGAATTGATTGAAAAGCAGTGCCGCAGGATTTTGTTTTTAAGAGATCAGAAGAAGGCATCAACGATCCGGCAGAGAAGAAGCGGTTATCTGGAAGCTTTGGAGGAAGCGGGGATTGCGTTTCAGGAATCCTGGGAAATCATGACGAAAAGCGATTATGCAAGTGTGTTCGATACAGTCACACAGCATGTTCAGAAGGAAGGCTGTTTCTTTGACGGCGTGTTTGCGACCAATGACAATATGGCACTGGCTTGTCTGCACGCATTGCATGCACAGCATATTCATGTTCCCGGACAGGTGAAAATTGTCGGCTTTGACAATGTTTCTATTTCGCAGTTCTGTCATCCTGCATTGACGACGATAACGCAAAATACAGAGCAGATGGCGGAAGCGGCAGGAGATGCGCTGCTGAAGCGGATTCATCATGAGCTGGAAAAGCAGGAATTTATCATACCGGTTTCTCTTTGTGTAAGGGAATCAACATGAGCTCACGTAGGTGAGCTTTCAAAAAACCACATACGTAAACGTTTACTCAAAAGGAGGATATATCTATGAAGCCTATGTTCAGTCCGTCACTCATGTGCATGGATTTGTTGAAAATCAGAGAGCAGATTCAAATCTTAAATATGCATGCCGATTTTTATCATATTGACATTATGGACGGTCATTTTGTTAAAAATATTACTTTATCTCCGGATTTTGTCAAAGCAGTAGCCCAAATCAGCAGTGTACCGCTGGACTGTCATTTAATGGTGACCCATCCGGATGATTATATCACCATGCTTGCACAGGCAGGAGCTGCCTTTCTTTCACCGCATGCAGAAACCATCAACACGGATGCCTTTCGCATCCTACATAAAATTCATGCGCTAGGGTGCAAAGCCGGTATTGTTCTGAATCCGGCAACTCCCTTGTCCTATATTCAGCACTATCTGCATTTGATTGATAAAATTACCATTATGAGTGTTGATCCCGGCTTTGCCGGACAGGCTTTTATTCGTGAAATGCTGGATAAGATAAAAGAAGCGAGGGCACTTAAGCTGCAGCATGGATATCGGTATCTGATTGAAGTGGATGGCTCCTGCAATGCAGCGACCTTTCAGGAGCTGCGCAAGGCAGGGGTTGAGGTATTCATCGTCGGCAATTCCGGTCTGTTTCAGCTGGATGAGAATTTACATACGGCATGGGAAAAGATGCTGGCACAATTTCAGGGAATTGCAGCTTCGGGGAAGCATCCGGCTATAACAGAGGCAAGCATCTGAATAACCGGACAAAAAAATCTTTGAATGTTGTAAGATTGTGTTCAGTTATGAAAAAGCAGAGGCTTTCTATCATGCGATGGATGATAGATGTCTCTGCTTCTGTAAATTGTTGAAAAGGTGCTTTCATAGCCTTCCTATGAGTATTATCACTGTAGTAATTCTGCGATGCCATATGCAAAAGTTATGAAACAGCTTCTATGTAAAGGTTATAAAAAGCATCATGCAATAGGAAGTGTACTTCTTTTTACAGGTAAGTGAAAAGTGTCATTTAAGCTTGCTTCCATATGCAGACTATCGCTGCGGAAACTGAAAATCATGCAATGCTGTATTCATAAAATCATGAAACGGCTTCATCGCCTGAAACAGGGTACAGGCTAGTGTGAGAAACTTCTCGCGGTCTTCGACCTCATCATCCATGATTGGATATTCCAGACACCAGCTTTTATGGCAAAGATAGGAAGCCATGCGGTGGTCAGGGTCATACCCCTTTGGAACACGCTTCAGCTTTGTTCCTGTGATCGTGAAGTGCTTCTTAAACGAAGGAGCTTCAATAATCGCTGCAAATTCTTCCGGCTTTGCGGCAATCGCATCCCGCATCATGGCGGTTGCGTCCTTAAACATATCCGCAAACAGGCCTCCTCCCAGAAAGCTTTGATTATCCGGCATCAGATAAATATAATATCCAACCGGGATGGGAAGCTTTCCCTTAGAAGAAATATGAGCGCGAAAGGCTGGCAGATATGGAGTTTTATCCTTACTGAACCGGGTATCCCGCACCTGTTTAAAGGTCAGCTCTTTCGGCGCAAAGCCGGTAATGGCGGAATCGAAGCATGCGATGCGCTCCATCAGCTCCTGTAAAAGCTCCTCAAACTCAGCTTCCGCTGCCTTTCGCAGCTCTTTATGACTCTGAAACCACTCCCGGTTATTGTTTTTCTGAAGCTGTCGCAAATATTCCATCATAATACTCATATCAGACGGCCTCCTTTGCGTTCTGAACCTTTTTCATAAGCTCTGATTCCACCAGCTCCTTTAACAGCTGCTTGGCATCCACTGTACAGCGAAAGGCAGGCAGCTGATCAAAGCTGTCCATAATCTCCTCCAGCTCTTCCATATGATTGCAAAATTCATTCAGGATATGCTTATCCAGTGTTTTCAGCCTGCTGTATTCCAGGTTCTGCGGCTGAAGACGATGTGTCATCACTGCATAGGGAATCCGTTTATCACAGTGACAGAATCCATTGGATACTGCTCCGCAATAGGTGCTCAAAAAGGAAGCCATGCGCTTTCTTGCCCGTGATAGCCGCTGCCGGTATGCTTCGGGGGTCATATCCAGAATTTCTGCAGCGCTTTTACTGTCGATATGAAACATTGTCCCGAGAATATAAATGCAGCGGTCCTGCGGCTTCAGACATTGCAGCATGACATTGGTACAGGAAAGCTTAAGCTCTCTTGCGGCCTCCTCCTTCGTACAGCCAGTCAGGGCTTCCTCTTCATCCGGCACATAGCTTGCCCGCAGATCATTCGCATAGAAATCAAAATCCAGGGGATGCGCTGCAAACATGGTGCTTTTTACATCCATCAGATAGTTCACAGCAATGCGATATACCCAGGTTTGAAACTTACTTTCCCTGCGAAAGGTGGAAATACTGGTCATAACCTTAATGAGAATTTCCTGGGCGGCATCCTGTGCATCCGCTATAGTACCCAGCATGCGCAGTGACAGATTGAATACCATATCCTGTATTTCTGTCAGAACCTCCTCCAGTGCAAGGCGATCTCCCTGGACTGCCTGCTCGATTCGTTTGTTTAATTCTTCCTGCTGCATAATATCAGCCTCCTTCACTCTTCATATAATTAGACGGCGGTACGCACGATTTGTGACAGAATTTCTTACCTTTAGTGTAAAAGTATTCCAGAGGATGTCAAGCCCTTCAGCCCATCTTTCCACTTTGCAGCAGACAAAGGGATATATTGCTTTGATGAGCGTCAACAAAGTGCAAGAAACCGATGCCACATACAAGGTATATGTCCGCTTTCATATAAAAAAATTAAACAGGCAGTATATCCGATACTTCCTTCTGCCTCCTTTATTGCTGTTCCAGCTCATAGTTGAGTCAGATATGAGAGGAAGATGCAGATTGCAGGGATAAAAATGAATAACAGTGAGTATAACTGAAAAAGAAAAAGCCGTATATGAACGGCTCGCTCCTCTGCAATTTATGCACTCAGCTTATGCTTTGTCACAAAGCTGATCGTTTGTATAATGACCATCAGAGATATAAAGCTGAATACGGAAATCAATGCATTCTGTGTAATCACACCGGAGGCAATCACAACAGAACCATCCAGGAAGAACAGAATCACACTGACCTTTAAGAATTTAAAGACATGTTGAATCAACAGCGCTATAACATCCGTACCTCCGGTTGCACAGGCATGGTTTAAGGCAATGCCAATGGCAGCGCCGACCAGCAGCCCTCCAAGAACTCCCGCAACTGCCAATTCCAGAAGCGGATGAATATCCAAAAGGAACTGTGTGGTGTGAACAGAGGGAATCAGCTTCATAAACAGCGGGGTTGCCAGTGTGATATATAACGTTTTGATACCGAAGCTTTTCCCCAGTACGATGGTGGATAAAATCAGCAGCGGTATGGAAATACAAAGGGACATCGTGGAAACCGGAATACCGAATACGGTGGAGCAAACCAGAGAAAGACCGGTGATTCCACCCGGGGCAAGTCCGGTGGAGGTGAAGAAGAAATTAACCGCAACAGCGGTAATGGCAGCAGCAAACGTGATCCATCCGTAATCCTTAACCAGTGTCAGGATGGAGCTTTCTTTAAAAGAACTCTCAGCGGGAGAGTTCTTTGTATTATTCAAGACCGTATTTTTCTGCTGCTGCATTGATTGCGGCTCTGCATTTCTTCACACCAGCTGCTGCTCCATCTGGATCCTTGAAAATTGCACTGGACAGCACGATGACATCCGGATTGCATTCAATCAGCTTGTCCATATTATCGGCACGAAGACCGCCGTCAACTGCCAGCTCACATTTTGGATTCTTCTCATCGATCATCTTGCGTGCACGCTGTACCAGATCGATGGCACTCTTTCTCCATCCCCAGTTGTCTTTTCCATCGGTTTCATCAACACCGTGTGTTACGATGTGCAGACGATCGATATCGTAAATGCTTTCCTCGACAAAGCATAACGGTGTATAGCAGCCCAGTGTCAGACCAACCTTGATGTGGCGTTCACGGCACCAGTTGATGATATAAGCCAGCTGTGCACCGATGAAGTGCTCCGCAGGAATAATCAGCATATTTGCTCCTGCTTCATCAATCTGTTCGATGAACATTCTGTCCATACTAACGGTATAAATGTGACATTCGATCGGCTTGTCTGTTTCCGGACGAATACCTGCAATGATCTGATGACCGCCCATCAGCTTCATGTTTTGTAAATCGTGCATGTCAGCTGCGTCGGAATGGATATAGTCAACTCCGGCATCACTGACTTCCTTAACCAGATCGGCAATTCTGCCATAATTAACGTGTGCAAGGCCAGCTGCAATTTTGATATGTTTCATAAGTAAGTTCCTCCTTCTTTTCGCACCCTTATTGTACGCTACTTCGCTGAGCTTACGCAATCGCGGGATGTGGAAACGCCATCCGTATCAATAAGGCAATTTATAAACATTGCTGTAAGAAATTACCACATAGAAAAGGCTGTGAAAATAACAGGGAAATGATTGTAATGCACACAGGAAACAGGTAAGATATACTTGTAATAAATATTTCATTAGGAGGTATGACATATGTTCGGCTTTAGAAAGAAAGAAAAAAGCAGGGAAGAGCTCCTTGCTGTTGTGGACGGAACACTGATTCCGATTGAGGATGTAAAGGATCCTGTATTTTCTCAGAAAATGATGGGAGACGGCTTTGCCATCGCATCTACAGGCGATACCATTTATGCATGTGCGGATGCAGATATAACCATGCTGTTTCCCAGCAATCATGCAGTTGGTCTGACCCTGAAAAACGGTATGGAAATACTGATACATGTCGGTATTGATACAGTGAATGAAAACGGAAACGGCTTCACCTGTCTGTGTGAACAGGGCAAGGCTGTAAGGAAAGGGGAACCGCTGCTGAAAATGGATCGCGAATATCTGTTATCAAAAGGATATGATCTGAGTGTCATCGTCATCTTTACGAATAAAGACAGCTATGCGGAATTCCGCAGAGAAGAGCCTGCTGAGGTCAAGGGTGGAGAAAGTGTGGCAGTAACCTATACACTGCCATAATATACCGGCAGCTGTTGCTGAATCAGGGGCGTAAAAAGGGAAGTGTGATTCTGTTGTTCAACAATGAAATCACAGCTTCCCGATTTTCATTTGTGTTCTGTTAACGTGGGTGCGATATCCTGCAGCAATTGATTGGACTTATGGCTATTCCGTGCATATCTCATGCTTTCAGCTGTTTCTTTAAACCGTTTCGTGCTGGAAATAGTAACGTATTTGCACGAATGAGCTACTGATTATCCGCTGCCTGGATGGTATCCTGCTTTGCTGATTTAAAATTATAAGGATCGTTTTTTACCTTGTAATATTCCCGGATGACATCCTTTAAGCGCAGGATGTCGTAGTCATGCAGCAGGGAATTTACCTGTAGTATGGTGATATCCGTATGCAGACTGAGCTCCAGCGTACTGATGATCAGATCAACCCCGCTGATATCGCGCTCGTAAATGGAAAAGAACGTTTCCTGGGAAATAATGTCGATTTCCGGTATCTGGGCACTGAGCTTTCTACGCAGCAGATTTCCTGCTCCCACACCGCCGTGAGCTACCAGAATGGTTCGCAGCGGCTGCTTCATATTCTCCAGAGCTGCTGCCAGATGCAGTGCGAGAAACCCCACCTCATCGTCACTGACGTTACACTGGAAATGCTCTTCGATAACGGAAACGCTGTTTCTGGCTACCTGAAAGGTACGCTCGTAAAGATTATGTATTTCCTGCATCAGCGGGTTTTCATTGGGAATGCCGTGACGAAAGCGGATAATGGCAGGACACAGGTGATCGTATACGGACTGTCGCAGATCTTCATCTCTGTCAAAGGGAAGATGCAGCTGCTCACTCCAGGAGGTGATCAGCGCATCGCTCAGCATACGCGCTTCCTTTTGTTCCTGTTCACTCAGGTCCTGACTGTTTTGCAGGGCTAGAAAATAAACCTGGAGATAGCGTATTTCCACATCCGGAATCTGCAGCCGGTAATGATTGGCCAGCCTGTCGCACAGCTCCCTTGCTTCCTTATAGAACGGCTCCTTCCGCAAATCTGCAATAAAGGAATCCGACAGATGCACGATGTGGCGGTCCTGCATTCGCAGATAGGTGACAAACATACGCAGAAGGACAAGCACCATGGAAGGAAAGGTCAGAGAATTGATATACGGATTACCGGAACGAAGAATACAGCCGGTAAAATCCTTTACCTCATCATCGGTGACCTCCAGACCCGGAAACACATAGGAGCCGTCACAGCGGTAATCCTCGCGCCGTATGATATCGATAAACATCTGATAGCCGTTGTCTCGCAGCATCAGCTCCAAAAGGAAGTTTCGGATATTCTTTTCCTTGCCCTCCATGCTGATACCGTTATTATTCTTGCGATGCAATGCAATCTTAAAGGTTTCCAGATCCCTGGTCAGTGACAGAATATCCTTGTGAATAGTCGCACGGGATACAAACAGCTGTTCACTCAGCTCATAGATACGGCAGCTGTCAAAGGCACTCAGCTGCATACCGATAAAAATTTTACGAGCCTGAGGAGAATAATCCGCAAGCGTTTTGTTTTTCTCCCGTACGCTTTCCAATACATGCAGCTTGTCCTTTACCTTACCGTCAATGCGGATACCGACCCCGGTTTTTTTAATCAGCTTGAGGTTGTTTTCTTCGAGATACTGATCCACAATCTGAAGGTCATTGCGAATCGTTTTGTTGGATACAGCAAGCTCCTCGGAGATTTTATCAATCGTGATGTAGGAGTCCTGCTTCAACAGGACATCCACGATTTTCATGATTCGTTTATTCATAAGCGTGCACCCTCGCTTTCACTTGCAACTATACGTGTGAAACGCTGTTCTGTCAAGAAAGACAGCGGGAATTTCATGTGGAATTTATGATCATACAAGGAGGTACAACATAATGAAAACTATCAATGATACAAGAAAAAGAACAAATGAGCTGCTGCAGGATTTGAAGCAGCTGGTGGAAATACCGTCCGTACGTGATATGACGAGTGCACAGGCATCTGCGCCGTTTGGGAAAGCGATACGGAATGTAATGGATGTCTTCCTGCAGATTGCACAGCGGGAGGGCTTTAGCGTCCATGATTTTGACGGCTATGCGGTAGATGCCCGTCTCGGTGAGGGCGATGATTATATCGGGGTGCTGGCTCACCTGGATGTGGTAGAGGCCGGGGAACGGTCTCTATGGAAATGTGATCCCTTCCATATGCAGGAAGAAAACGGCATGCTGTACGGTCGGGGAGTCAATGATGACAAGGGACCGCTGCTGGCAGCTTTGTATGCGATGGCCCGTATCAAACAGGAAGGACGCACACTGTATCATCCGATTCGTCTCATTGCCGGAGGGGCTGAGGAAACAACATGGGAATGCATGGAGCATTACTTCAAACACAACCCGCAACCAATCTGCGGCTTTTCTCCAGATGGGAATTTTCCTATCGTCAACGGGGAGAAGGGCATTCTGCAGGTACGCTTCCTGCTGGATGCAGATTCGGATATCAGCTTGCATTGCAGGGAACGTTTGCATATTGTCTGCGATGATCTGCAGCTCATACTGCCAAAGGACAGCGATGTCAGCTTTGTTGAACGTACCAATCTGATTGAGGTTGCACCGCATGGAATGAAAATCACCTATCGTGGAGTACGTGCCCTGTCCCGCAATCCGCAGCGCGGCGATAATGCCATTTTCAAGTTTGTCAAGGATTTCCACGGACACTTAGATAAGACAAGCTCTCTGTATGCGATGGTAAACATGATATATGAGCTTTTTCTGGATGATTTCTATGGTAAGAAAAGCGGTCTGTATCATGAGGATGCCGCAATGGGCTGCGGATCTGTCTGCCTGATGTCACTGAATACACGGGATGACAAGCTGGAGCTGTGTGTGGATGTGCGTTATGTACGTTCAACAGATGAACAGGAGCTTCTTGGCGCTTTACGCAGGATAGCGCTGTCTTATGGCTGTGAGCTTGAGACCATGCGTCATAAGCGGCTGCTGTACGTTGCGGAGAACAGCACGCTGATTCAGAGTCTGAAACGGGCATATCACAAGGTTATGAACGAAGAAGCCGGAGTGTTTACCAAGGGGGGAGCCTCCTATGCACGTGTTCTGGATCACGGTGTGGCCTTTGGTGCGACCTTCCCTGAGGAGGATCCGCGCCCGCATATGCCGAATGAATGTATGCCTGTGGAATCGCTGTTAAAAGCGAGTGATATCTATTACGAGGCACTTGTGGAACTGGCATGTACAAAAGGGTGATGAAAAATTACCACAATAATAATGAATTACCGTAACTCATTGCATTCTTTTTCAAATTGGCGGACATGCTAAAATGAAAGCGTAAACAAAGGAGGAACAAGCTATGAAAAACATTCAGGCAAAACTTCAGACATTTGCCGGGGCAATGATGGTTCCAATCATCCTGCTTGTACTCGTTGGTTTCTTCGTAGGTATCGGTAGTGCATTTACAAACTACATTCTGCCGGAAGGAAACATCCTGTACAACCTGTTCACCATGATCACAAATCTGGGATTCATGTTTATGAACAATCTGCAGCTATGGTTCGCCGTGGCGATTGCCTTCACTCTTGCCAAGAAGGAGAAAGGATGGGCAGCATTTGCGGGACTGATCTTATTCTTCTGCTTTATGAGAGGAATTGAAGGATGGGCTGCACTGGAAGGCTGGACCGCTGAAACAACAACCGTCGACGCACTGGTGAAAAGCGGCTATACACAGCAGGCTGCCTTGAACTTCAATGCTTTATGGTCAAGCTCTTTGGGGATTTATTCATACAACATGGGAATCTTCTCCGGTATCGTTACCGGTCTGATTGCCGCAGCACTGCACAACAAATTCGTTGATACAAAGCTGCCGGCGATGTTCGGATTCTTCGCAGGTACAAAATTCGTTATTATTATGGTTGCTCTTGCTTCCATTCCACTGGCAATCGCATTCTACTATGTATGGCCGTATGTCGCAGGTGCTCTGCAGAGTATCACCGGCTTCATCCGTACAAGCGGTCTGCTGGGAACCTTCGTGTTCGGTACACTGGATAAGATGCTGCTGCCATTCGGTATTCACCATCTGATTGCCTTCCCAATCGAATATACAAAGGTCGGCGGTACGATGATGATCGACGGTGTGATGTACGAAGGTGTTAAAAACATTATCAACGGTCAGGCTGCAAGTGCAAGTGCAACCGGCTATATTACAAGAAACTTCACCAACGGACGTCTGCTGTTCCAGCTGGCTGGTCTGCCTGGTGCCGCATTTGCAATGTATCGCTGTGCAAAACCGGAAAACAAGAAGAAGGTTGCATCCCTTCTGGTGCCATCTGTCTTCACGCTGGCAATGGTTGGAATTTCAGAGCCAATCGAGTATACCTTCCTGTTCGTTGCACCTGCACTGTACTGGCTGGTATATGCTCCATTGTGCGGTCTGTGCTATGTGGCAGCGGAGATTACAAATATTTCCATCAACGGAACAGCACTGTTCTTCATGATTCCAAACCTGTTCCAGCCGCAGAAGGTACATGCCATGAGCGCATTGTGGCTGCTTCCTGTAACCTTTATCGTATACTACTTCGCATTCAAATTCGCAATCACGAAATTCAACCTGAAAACACCGGGCCGTGATGACGAAAGTGAAATCAAGCTGATGAGCAAAAAAGAATACAATGAAATTAAAAACAGCGGTAAGGATGAAGCGAATGCATCTTCCGCACCTGAGGATGCACTCGAGGTTCGCATTATTGAAGCTCTTGGGGGAGCAGACAATATTGAAACCGTAACCTGCTGTGCCAGCCGTCTTCGTGTTACGGTCAAGGATGATTCCCTGATTGCACCGGATGCAAGCTGGAAAAATTATCTGGAGGCTATCGGCGTTGTACGTGGTAAGAACTCCGTTCAGGTAATTTATGGTGTTCGTGTTGTAAATATCACAACGAAAGTGAAGGATTATCTGCATTTAGACTAACCATAATAGAGGAGATGAGAGTATGGCATCCATTGCAGGAGGAGTCAGTATGAAAAGAAGAGACGTTATCCGACAGAAAAACAAGCTCGCAAAGACAGGCAGTTTCCGTTATATCCGCTATGCGAAGTATGCATGTGTTGCCATGGTCGTATTATTTCTGGTATATGTGGGTTCTTTATCAAGCCTGAGCGGTAAATCCTATGAGGAGCTGATCAGTAAAAGTCCCATCGTGATTACCGGATTTATGATCTGTACGGCCAATCTGTATGTCTGGTATGTACTTAAGCATTTTCTAAAGGATCTTGAGGTTCCCCGGCATGTGGAAAGTGTACGTGTAAATCTGCTTCTGATGGCCGTCGGACAATTCGTCCTGATGAACTTTATCTCAGCGATTCTGATGATTCTGTCATTGAGAAAATATTTCCAGTGGAATACCTTCTCGTTGAAGCGTGCACTGAAGGAAATAAAAAAAGAAGGACAGCTGTCTGTATTGATCGTAACTGCACTCGTTCTGATTCTCTTCATCTCTCTCGTATTTGGTATCTATTTCTCAATTCGTTAGCTTGCAGCGGCTCCTGTTATGCAGAGGGCCGCTGTTTTTTTCTTATAGGCGATGGAGTCCTTTCAAGCGTTTAGTACATTGGAAAAAGTTAAATAGTATCATGAGTGGAATCAGGAAAGCATGATTCCACGCAAGATAATTTCTAATAAATGCAGAAGCTCATTTTTATAGAATATACATAAAAAGGTAATAATTAATTTTTGAATTCCTTACAATATACGTTATAATGGTATAGGTGAAGGAATATGAGACAGATTGCCAGAAAACAATTTAATTCAATGCTGAAGCATATGGGCTCCTATCCACTGATTTGTATTTACGGGCCGGACGGCTTTGGCAAGACATCAGCAATTGCTGCCTTTCTGCATAATCGAAAGGAAAGGTGCTGCTGGATCCATATGTATAAGAAGAAACGCAAACAGCTTGGGGAGATTTTTCAGAAGAGTATAGAAAGCGGCAGCTATGATATTATCATACTGGATCAATATCGTGATCATATACTGGACAGACAAATCATGAAGATATACGAACGGAGGGAACATAATTGCAGGATTATACTTCTTGCATCAGGTATTCCCTCTTTTTTCAATTCAGAGCTATATAAATGGACACTGCTTATCCCGACATCGATACTCAGATTTCAGTTTGCCGATGTTCAAAAGCTCGCAGCAGTAAATCAGATCGCCATAGATGAACGGGAAATTCGTGATATTCTGCGGGTGACCTGCGGGTGGACAGTTGGTGTGCATGCGCTGCTGGAGGAATATGGCACTGTACATACTCTGAATCCGGATATCAAGCTGTTTCCACTCTTTGATGTGTACGTTTACCGCCGACTCAATCAGGCACAGAGACAGAGCCTTGCCGTGTTGTCGGTTCCAGAGCATTTCAATACCCAGCTGGTTGAAGCTCTGTGTATGGATACCGGAATCATGAAAATTTTAACCTGGATGATGAATTTCCACTGGTTTGTACAGGCGGACAGGGTTACACGTCATTTTTCCTATACTCCAATATTTCGTGATTTCCTTTATGATAAATTTCTTACGTATGAAAAAAATCCAAGTCATCTCTATCGCAAAATCGCGGATTATTATGAAAGCAGCGGAGATATCCTGAATTGCCTGCGACAGCTTTACCTTTTAAAGGATTATAAAAAAATACTGCAGCTGCTGGAATTATACGAAAGCAAAAATTTTGCAGATTATGATACTGAGTTAATGCGGAATATCTATCAGATGGTACCCATGGAGCTGTATGTGGAGTATCCCTATGCATGGCTGCATGCAATTATGGATAATTTCAATAACCTGCAGGATATCTTTTATGGGAAGCAGCTGCTGGAGGGATTTCTTCATGCTTTGCACAGTGGAAGCCTGCATGGGGATGAGAAGCTGCTGCAGGGTGAGGTGGAGCTGATACTGGCCTATTCCCGCTATAATAATCTACATGAGATGAGCCGCTATTTCAAACGGTCGAAAACCCTGCTGCGTGATCAGACCTCACGAATCAGCAATCCGGAAATCATTTCAACAATGGGGAGTCCGCACAATCTGTTTTTATATCATAGAAAGCCGGGGGATATCCAGCGAATTGTCAATATCTTACATAAAGACCTGCATTATTATTGTGAAATAACCAATAACTCCAACGGTGGTTTTAAGGAACAGGCAGTTGCCGAACAGCAGCTTGAGAGCGCCCGTTTTACGGAAAGCATACATGCATCATGGGAAGCGTACTATATTGCCGAGCACTACCGTCAGAAATCAATATGCGTATCCTCCCTGTTCACAATTGGCAGAGCCGCATATCATCTTCGCGACCAGACCCTGCTGCAATATGTTCATCAGCAGCTATCAGAACTGCGGGGAAAGGTGACTCTCCCACCGCTTCGTTCGGAGATAGAGCTTGCTGAGGCTTATCTATATATCTTATCCGACCAATGTGAAAATGTCGCAGAATGGATACAGGAGGGCAGAGAAGGTAATCTGCTGCAGGGAGCAATCTTATATTCATCTGTTGTTTACGGCATGTATCTGATAAAGGTTCGTAACTATGCAAAGCTGCGTGTTGTGGCATCTCTGCTGGAAAGTCAGGCACATGAAAAAAAGCAAATGTTTGGAACGATATATGCGCTGTTGTTTCATAGTATCCTGATGAATGAGGAAAATCATCAGGACAAGGTTTTAGAGGATGTTCATCACATAATAAAAATCTGTCAGCCGGATGGCATCATGACTGTAATTCTGGAAGCAGGAAAAGATGTATTTCTTTCATGCAGTGACAGCTGGAAATGGAGAAAGCTGAAACGGCTGCTGGAGGAGCATCGCGATTATAACAGCTACGGGCTGACAGAAAGAGAGCTGGAGCTGGTGGATTATGTCTTAAAGGGATATAGCAGAAGGGAGATGGCTGAGGCCAGCGGGTTAAAGGAAAATACGATCGCTTCGTATATGAAAAAGCTTTATCGCAAATTAAAGATTCACAACCGCAGAGAGCTGAAAAGGCTGTTTATGAAATGACATGAGAAATCATGTTGTTTTTTTATCTAAATCTTTTTCAAAGGAAGATGCATTACCGTCTGCGTATGATGTACAGTGATATCAAGGATAAGGAGGCACAGGTACTCACGTTTGAGTTTGACGCAAGATGTATCCATATGGAAGACCGCGAGCCAATCTGCCGGAGGATTTCCGGGAACAGGTGGAATACTGTCAGAAGAATCATATTCCGCTGGAGACCTACCGCAGAAGGACCTCGCTGAAAAAAGCCACCTTTTATAAATATGTGAAGCTCATGATAGCCGAAGGCAGTTTATCAAAAAGCATGTAATCCTATAGTATTTCAATAAGAATTCAATAGCTTTTAAGCAGAGGTGACAGCAAAGCTGTACTATTACGAATACTATAATAATATAAAACAAAGACGCAGGAGCATCGTACTGATATTCTTGCGTCTGCTTGTTTATTATAGCCACAGCACCGGTGAAAGGGGCAATGCAGCTGTTTTAGATACTTGCTATATCAGCCTGAATGCGTTCAGGATTCCACCATCTGAATCAGCTCATCCATATCATGCTTTCCATAATGTATATGTGTATCATCTACGATCATGCAGGGAACACTCATGATATTGTATTTCTCGCGATAGCCTGGAAAATGTGCCAAATCATACATATGCGCTTCAATTTCCGGATGCAGTGCTGCCATCTGCTGCGTTGCCATAACCACTTCTGGACACATGGTACAGGATAAGGATGCGATGACCTTGATCGTATGCGGCTTCATATGCTGTATTTTCTCTCTGAGCTGTTTGTCTATCGGCTGTCCTGGGCCGGCGATATTGTATAAGGCAATGACAAAGGAATTGATCTCATGTCCGCCTGGAACACCGTGAAAACGGATACCGGTATCCGTGCCATCTTCCCGATACAGGATAAGGCAGGGCAGCTCTTCCTGATTTTCTGCTTTTGATACTTCATAGCGGATGTGGGAGCTGAGAGAAATTATTTCCTTCATGAAACTATCCATTTCAGCGGATAATCCGCTGTTATCATAGACTCCCTTCACGATGACATCAAAGGTGAATCGTTCAAAGACAGAAGATAGCTGTTTTCGCATATCGCTGGATAGAAAGCCGCTGCTTTCATTAGCCGCATATTGTTCAGGCTTCACAGTCTCTTTTTTTTCTGTTCTGGCCTCCGCTTTTGGCAGTCCCAGCTTCTCACGCAGTGCTGCAACACGCTTCTCCAATGCAGCTGCCGCCAGTGCTCCATCGGATACGGCGGTGACAACCTGCCGTAAATCCTTGACACAGATATCACCTGCCGCAAATACCGCCTCTGTGCTGGTTTCATGGTGCGCATCGCAGAGTATATAGCCCTGTTGATCCAATTCTACCACTTGCTGCAGCCATTTTGTCGCAGGCTCATATCCGGCAAAAACAAATATACCGAACGTAGAGCTTTCCTCACTGATATATGTGTAGGTTTCCATAGTTTCATTATTGCGGAATTTTGCCCATGACAGCTGCTGTTCTCCGCCAGCCTCAATGATTTCCGTCTGATAATGCACTGTGATATTTTTATTACTGCGTACTTCATCCGCAATGGAACGGGCACAGGTGAAATCCTCTTCGCGCACAATAATTGTGACATGCTTCGCATAGCGGGTAAGGAAAAGGGCTTCCTCTGCCGCCGCAAAACCTCCACCGATAACAAAGACATCCTTTCCCGTGAAAAACTCTCCGTCACAGGTTGCGCAATAGGCAACGCCGCGTCCTCTGAACTCCTTCTCACCTGGAAATCCAATCGCTCGCGGATGCGCACCGCAGGCCAGGACAACTCCAAGCGTCTGAAAGCTTCCTCTGCTTGTTATAACCGTTTTAATATCCTTCTCCAGCTTCAGCTCCTTTGCCTCGGCAAGCAGAAATTCCGCACCGAAAGCCTCTGCCTGTCTGCGCATGGATTCTGTCAGCTGCCGCCCGCTGGTTTTTTCCACTCCGGGATAGTTGACAATTTCCGATGTGATTGTAATCTGTCCGCCAAAGGTTTCCTTTTCGAGAACAAGTGTACGGTAGCGTGCTCTTGCCGCATAGATTGCTGCACTTAAACCTGCAGGACCTCCGCCGATGATTACAACATCATATAAATTTTCGTAGTTCAAATCATGTACCTCCTTTTAAAAAATCCGGCAGGAATCCACCGGATTTGTATGTTACAGCAGTCCTACCAGATCCAGACTTGGCTTCAAGGTTTTTTCTCCCGGCTTCCATTTTGCGGGGCACACCTGGTCGCCGTGCTCGGCAACAAACTGTGCAGCCTGTACCTTACGCAGCAATTCCTCGGCATTTCGTCCGATATTACCGGAATTCACCTCATATACAACAATTTTCCCTTGCGGGTTTACGATGAAGGTACCGCGTTCTGCCATGCCATCTTCCTCAATCATTACCTCAAAATCGCGTGCAAGCTTACCGGTAGGGTCCGCCAGCATTGGATACTGTATTTTTTTGATTGTTTCAGAGGCATCCTTCCATGCCTTGTGTACAAAATGACTGTCGCAGGAAACGCTGTATACTTCACAGTTAATTGCTTTGAATTCATCATATTTGCCGGCAAGATCCTCCAGCTCGGTCGGACATACAAATGTAAAGTCCGCAGGATAGAAGAAGAAAACGCTCCATTTTCCCAGAATATCCTGTTTGCTTACTTCCTGAAAGGCATCCTCATGAAATGCCTGTACTGTAAAATCACTTACTTCCTTATTGATTAATGACATATATATTTACCTCCTGTAATTGCGGCTTAAGCCGGATATCATATTCTCACAAGCTAGTTTGTACCAGCTGTGCCTATACAATACCATATATAAGTTATCTAAAGCAAACAATTTGATTATATAATTTTCTCAGCTCCTTTGCCTATATGAAAAACTCTGCAGAAGCGCTTTTTTTTACACCCTCCAGATTTCTTTCAGAAGTGCATACATGCTGATGACATGCGTGTATTCCTGTATTTTATTCTTTGCATTTCCGTCGTTCAATGATATAGTATATAAGGATATTTATGCGCTTTTCCGGCATAATGAGTAGTAAGAGCTCGTAGGAGGTATAGTATGAGTGTAATGATAGAAAGACTTGAAGGAATGGTGAACCGTTATCATGAAATTAATGAACTGATGATGTCACCGGAAATTGTAACAGACAGCAGGATGCTGGCCAAGCTTGGTAGAGAACAGGCCGATCTGACACAGGTGGTGGAAACCTATACGGAATATAAAAACAGTATGAATGCTCTGGAGGACGCGAAGGCGCTTCTGATGGAGGATGACAAGGAAATTAAGGAAATGGCGAAGATGGAAATCGAGGAGCTGGAGCCTAAGATCGAGGAATATCTTGGGAAACTGGAGATTCTTTTGATTCCCAAAGATCCAAACGATTCACATAATGCCATCGTGGAAATCCGCGGTGCAGCCGGTGGTGACGAAGGAAATATCTTTGCGGGAGATCTGTACCGCATGTACAGCAAATTTGCGGAGAGTCAGGGATGGAAAATAGAGATTGTTGAAATGGATGACAGTGAAGCTGGTGGATTCTCACTGGTATCCTTTATGGTCAAGGGTGACGGTGTGTATGGTAAACTGAAATTTGAATCCGGAAGCCATCGTGTACAACGTGTTCCAAAGACAGAGAGTCAGGGGCGTATCCATACTTCTACTGCGACGGTTCTTGTAACACCGGAAATTGAGGCCGAGGATTTTGATATCGATATGAACGATCTGGAAATGGAAACCATGCGTGCCAGTGGAGCCGGTGGTCAGCACATTAATAAAACGGATTCTGCTGTTCGTATCGTGCATAAGCCTACCGGAATCACGGTTAAGTGTCAGGATGGACGATCTCAGCATGAAAACCGCGCAACGGCATTGATGACAATTCGTTCCCGAGTGTATGAGGAGCATCAGCGCAAGCTGGAGGAAGAGCAGGGAATCGAGCGACGCAGCAAAATTGGTACCGGAGATCGCGCAGAAAAGATCCGTACCTACAATTATCCGCAGAACCGTGTGACAGATCATCGTATCGGTTATACGGTGAATCAGCTTGATCGGATTATGGAAGGCAGAATGCAGGATCTGCTGGATGCCCTGTTGAGTGCAGATCAGCAGGCAAAGCTGGCAGGGGAAAAATAATGAGCAGCTATCATTCCGTACTGAAGGCTGCACAGGTGCGTATGGAGGAAGCCGGCTATGGAGAACAGTCTGCTCTGCTGTACATGCTGGAGCTGACAAATAAAGAAGCACACAATCTGTATATGGAATTTGAAGAGGAGATGCAGCCGGAGCTGGTAGAAGCCTATGAAGAAGGTATTCAGCGCCTTCTTACCGGTGTTCCCCTTGGACATGTTCTTGGCTTTGAATGGTTTTACGGCTATCGGTTTACCGTGAATGAGGACGTACTGATACCACGTCCGGAAACGGAAGAGCTGGTCGCAAATATTCTGGCAGCCTATGATGAATATTTTTCCAGCAGGGATAACGTGACAGCGGTGGATATTGGAACCGGAAGCGGTGCAATCGCGGTTTCTTTGAAAAAAGAAGAACCGAATCTGCATATGATGGCGACGGATATCAGTGAACAGGCTGTAGCTGTTGCGAAAAAGAATGCGGATGACAATGAAGCAATTGTCAATTTTATGGTTGGAGATATGCTGCAACCGCTGATTGACCGCAATCTTAAGGTGGATATTCTAATCAGCAATCCTCCCTACATACCGCGTGAGGAGGAAATGGAACACAGTGTTGTGGACTTTGAACCGCATGTGGCGCTGTTTGGTGGAGAGGACGGATTGAAATTCTACCGTATCATCTTTGAAAATGCCACTAAGGTATTGAAAGAACGCGCGATGCTTGCGTTTGAAATAGGTTATAATCAGAAGGAAGCGTTAAGCACAGAGGCGAAAAAGTATTTTCCGGATGCCAGGGTGGAGGTTTTAAAGGATATGTCCGGTAAAAACCGTATGCTGTTTATATATTTGAATATGGAGCACTAAGGGTACTCAGCAGAGTGCCTTTTCTTTATTGTAGGAATTTGCATATTTGATGAATTGTAATGATTTGTGGTTATGTGCGTATAAAAAGTTAAGTTGAAGAGGAAAGAAAAGCAGAAAGAAACACAAAAATCCTCTTACAGGGTAGAGTACTAAGGTTGATTTGGCTGTTAAAATGGTGGGAAGCAAAGTGGAATATAATTTATGGGTGATGTGTTGCAGCCATAGAACGTATTATATATGTGATTCTGTAATTATCTATAGGTTTTTTTGAGAAATTATCAAAAAATTTAGGAGTTTCAAGAAAAGAAGCCGTATGTAATAGTGGAGGTAGCAGTATGGACACAAGGACATGTGTGCTGAAAGGAAGGGGAAGTACATACGGATCAGATCGTAGCGTACCTGATGTTTCTGACGCTGATCTATATGATTGAGCAGCGAAGCAACCGGTAACGCAGCGAATTAAAAAATCTATTTCTGCGGCAGTCCTTATCCTGCATGTAGAAATCATGCACACCCCTTCTGTCTCAGACCTCTGTATCAAAAAAAGAGAGTGCTAAGCTTACCGGCTACACTCTCTTTTCAGCCTTTACAGGCTTTCTGTCTCAGTACCTAAAGTATAGAAAAAAACGAGCGAAAAGTCAATGCTTTTTCCCAACTTCCACAAAGTATTTTGGAATGCAATTCTATGATTATCTAAAGGTTTTTTTCGAGAATTATCAAAAAATTTAGGAGTTTCAAGAAAAGAAGCCGTATGTAATAGTGGAGGTAGCAGTATGGACACAAGGATATGTGTGCTGAAAGGAAGGGGAAGTACATACGGATCAGATCATAGCGTACCTGATGTTTCTGACGCTGATCTATATGATTGAGCGGCGAAGCAGCAGGTAACGCAGCGAATTAAAAGATCTATTTCTGCGGCAGTCCTTATCCTGCATGTAGAAATCATGCACACCCCTTCTGTCTCAGACCTCTGTGTCAAAAAAAGAGAGTGCTATGCTTGACCGCTACACTCTCTTTTCAACCTTTGCAGGCTTTCTGTCTCAGTACCTAAAGTATAGGGAAAAATGTGCAAAAAGTCAATGCTTTTTCCCACTTCTTCTTCCACTACCTTCATCTAAGTGGTCCGATATGAGTAACCGCTTTCAGATTTGAATATGCACTGGGAACAAGGCTTTTCAAACCTCTGTAATTTTTGATAGTCATATTGTGCCGTCCATAGTATTGCTTCTTAATGATTTCACCCTGAACTGTAAACATCCTACAGCTATCTGTTTTGTAAAAACAGCTTGAATTCATGCTCATCCTGTCGCTGGTATTGTAGAAATACGTAAGTGAATACTATAGGGTTGATATGGGAACTCCAGGTAAGATAGGAAAAATTTGTTTCCTGAAAACAAGAATTACCTTATGCAGTGGGGAGCGGTAAAACGGAGCGCTTACAGTCTTATATAGAAAGAATACAAACGTAAAATATAAAAAAATCACTGTTCATACGTCTGAAAATATTCTATAATATAACCCTAATGAGGACATATTCGGGATTGGGTTTCTCATGAAGTATAGGGCTCTGGAATTGGAAATGAAGGAAGGAATCATCATGAAATATAACAATTCACGTCTTAGCTTGAAACAGCGCTGGCTGTCATTTGCGCTCTGTATTCTTATAGCACTGCTGTTTGGCATACTTGCATTTTACTCATATATGAAAACATATCCCTACTGGATGAGTGCAGGCAGTTTGCTTATCTTTGTAATTATGCTGCTTTCGGCAGTTTTCCTGCTTCGTCTGAATTTGAGAAGAAAAAGGATTCAACAGGAATATGTAAGTGAGTTTGATAAGGAGATTCGTAAAAAGGAGCATATGTGTCCGCACTGCGGGGCCTTGATGGGATCGGGCAATACCTGCGCGAAATGTGGCTATAAGGGACATTAGGAAAGGAAATCATATGGTTGATGTTATCGTAATTGGTGGGGGTCATGCAGGGGTTGAGGCTGCACTGGCCTGTGCACGTTTGAAGAAAACGACTATTCTTTACTCTATGCATATTGACATGATTGCATCGATGCCATGCAATCCAAGTGTCGGAGGACCTGCGAAGGGTATTGTTGTGAGAGAGATTGATGCGCTTGGCGGTGAAATGGGAAAAGCTGCCGATGCGACTGCTTTACAGTTTAAAATGCTGAATACAACAAAGGGTCCGGGTGTTCAGTGCCTTCGCGTGCAATCGGATAAGCTGGCATATAAGCGCTATATGCAAGACAAGCTATTGCAACAGGAGCATCTGGAAGTTCGTGAGATGTGTGTGGAAGAGGTGCTGGCAGAACATGGCAGTATCAGTGGTATTCGTCAAAAGGATGGAACGGTTGTGAACTGCCGTGCCCTGATTATGACAACAGGGACGTTCATGAGCAGTACAGTACTGGTTGGCCATACCTCTACCTTGAGCGGGCCTGAGGATGAGCCGACAACAGAGAATCTGTCACAGAGTCTTCGTAATCTGGGAATCGATACCTTCCGCTTAAAAACAGGAACACCAGCCCGTGTACGAACAGCATCCATTGATTTTTCTAAAACTGCTGTTCAGCCGGGAACGGATGAATTTATCTGTTTCTCTGAAGATACAAGGGAAATACGTCCGTTTGAACGACAGGCTGTCTGTTATCTTACCTATACAACGGCAAAAACGCATGACATTATCAACAGAAATCTGGAGCGCTCAGCCATGTATTCCGGGCTAGTAAAGGGGGTTGGTCCCCGTTACTGTCCAAGTATCGAGGACAAACTGGTTCGCTTTGCGGATAAAGAGCGCCATCAGATATTTTTGGAGCCGGAAAGCGAGTCACTGGATACAACCTATGTACAGGGTTTTTCAACCTCAATGCCGCACGATGTACAGGAGGATATGCTGCATTCTCTGCCTGGACTGGAAAACTGCACTATTGAAAAATATGCCTATGCGATTGAATATGATGCCATAGATCCGCTGCAATGCAAGCCAACCCTGGAAAATAAAATCATTGAGAATTTATATACTGCTGGACAGATCAATGGTACCAGCGGGTATGAGGAAGCTGCAGCACAGGGGCTGATGGCAGGAATCAATGCAGTTCGCAAGCTGGATCACAAGGAGCCTTTAATCCTGCATCGTGATGAAGCCTATATTGGTGTCATGATTGATGATCTGGTGACAAAGGGTACAAAAGAGCCGTATCGTCTGCTTACTTCCCGTGCGGAATATCGTTTGCTGCTGCGTCATGATAATGCAGATGCAAGACTAAGCGAATATGGGTATGAGACAGGTCTGATCAGCGATGAGCGTTATGCACGATATCAGAAGAAAATGCAAAATATCGAAGAAATGATTTCCTATCTTGCAGGTATTCGGTTTACACCAAAATCAGAAGTCAACGAATTGCTGGAACGGCTAGGACTGGATGTGCTGAAGGAGGGAATCAGTGCTGCCGAGCTGCTGAAGCGACCAGGAATTACCATCGCACTTTTAGAGCCCTATCTGGAACGCGAATTTGATCCTGCGATTGCGAAGCTTGTGGAAATTGAGATTCGCTACGAGGGATACATAAAAAAAGCCAAGCGGGATGCAGAGCATCTGCGTGCAATGGATCAGGTACGTCTGCCTGAGCGGTTTGACTATGATCAGGTGGTGAATCTGTCACTGGAGGCAAGACAGAAGCTGAATAAGGTACAGCCTCTGACAATGGGACAGGCCTCCCGTATTTCGGGTGTGAATCCTGCGGATATTGCAGTCCTTGCCGTTTTTATGGAACAGCTAAAGCGCACATACGAAAAGAAGAGCGGATAAACAAAATGAATTGAAAAATACGATGTTCTTAAGCCTGTAATAATGTTGCATTACTGTCAGGCAAAAGGAAATCGTATTTTTTCATAGGATAATGGGAAATCTTATAATAAATTTAGATTCACTAGCCTCAGGAGAGGCTAGACCCGGTCCATCTTGATGGCCATCATCGGTACAGTATTTAGATCCACTAGCCTCAGGAGAGGCTAGACTTTCTTTTGCTTCACCTTTGTTATGTATCCGCACAAATTTAGATCCACTAGCCTCAGGAGAGGCTAGACTGACGCCAGATGATATCGAACGCTTCGGATATGGATTTAGATCCACTAGCCTCAGGAGAGGCTAGACTAAATTCCCGGAAGATATCTCAATCAAACAAATTATTTAGATCCACTAGCCTCAGGAGAGGCTAGACATGGATCTATCACGTTAGTGGACCACCTGTCATGAATTTAGATCCACTAGCCTCAGGAGAGGCTAGACTTTTTCCGCTGTATGTTGTCCCATGCTCTTCCTATTTAGATCCACTAGCCTCAGGAGAGGCTAGACATAGACTTAAAAGATAGTCCTAAGTCTGATTTTATTTAGATCCACTAGCCTCAGGAGAGGCTAGACCGTGAAAAGTCCCATGAAATTCCCTAAATGAAACAAATTTACACAAATATAAAACTTTGGTTAATGAAAATTACGTTGAGATTGTTACATCTGTGCGAATTTGAACAAAATGATGCGCGAACCTCCCAGGGAATTCATGTGAGCTTATGGTTCGCGCTGGATTATTTAACAGGATAACCATCTACTAGTATTATAACAGAAAAACCTCCAAATACATAAAAAAGGATACATTCCAGTATGAAATAAAAATCGTATTGACCTCATAGGAAAATAACTGGACGGTTCATAATGAATATCATCCATGTGCTTTCAGCGTTTTATTGAAACGAGATATGAGAAACCATGCTGCAGTGTATATTCTTCCAGACACAGATTTTTATGGTACATTTCTGTAGCGGCTTCAGTTCCTACACAATGGAAATGCCACGGTTCATTTGCTGTTCCTGTTATATTTGTTTTATTCTCGGGATAACGTAAAATGAATCCGTATTTGTGAGCATTTTTAACTACGCATTGGTATTCCAGTGTGTTTCCGAATACCGCATATGTGCCGTCCATGACACTTTGACTGGTTAAATCCACACTCAATCCAAGCTGATGCTCACTACAGCGGGACTCTGCTACCATCTTCACAGCTGTCTGTACACCATAGGTCGCCATATATTCATCATACACCTGCTGCTGTTCGTTATAAGGTCGATACGCACTGTTAACAGCTAGAATAAGCCCCTGCTTTTTCGCATCCTTATACATGCTTTCCAAAGCGTCTGCAGCATCCTTTCACATTAGATTGTTTCCGTCATTGTGAGCTACGGTGATTTGAACAGCTGTTAAATTTTCAGGAACGTAGGTTTTCGGTACATAAAAGCCTCTTTTGATCATCAGTAATAGATGTTTTGAGTCATCAAGTGAATAGGATCGCTGAATTGTGATTGGTGTTGAAGATTTTATGGACACATATGAAATACGCATTACTGCTTCAAGCAAGAGGCTTTAAGCCTGATTTCGTCAGGGACATCCTCCAGTATACATCCTATATTGATATAAGGCTGAATCTGTTTCCAGGTCAGCTTCTTATCCTTTATTGTTTTAAAATCAGCAAGACTGGTCTTTTTTATCAGTGTACGAAGGGTTGGTTGATCAACCCTCTGGCTGCGTAAGGCTTGATAATAGTCTGTATAAAACTGATCAACATAAGCGACAGCTTCTTTTTTATCAGTGCCGTTTTCTGCATATAGTTCATAATCCAGATAATGCTTTTTGTTTTCATCCGGTTCCATTTCGATATATCAATATCTGGCGCTAAGGATACATGCTCATCGATCTCCTGTGCACTTAATGTCATTATAATGTTGCGTTCATCCCTGTCATACCCTTTAAAAGCCAGTTGAATACGAGTCCGCTTTATGATTAGCAGACTGACGGCTACGATTTTTACTTTTCGTTTGTCTCTTTTTCTTCTTTTCATACGTATATCTCCTAAAATTTCATAGTTAATAATGCCATAAAATTTTACTGAAAATGAATAAGCTTGATAATTTATATGGTTTGTATTTATTTATGTCAATATTTGCAGAAAAAGAGTTATTGAATATACAAAATTGGTTTGCATGAACATAGGGAGAGGCTGATGGAATAAAGGTGAATCGCAATAGGCAGCCTGATATTTCCTTCCTTTTGAACACAGATGAACAGGAAGATCTGATTGTATAAACGTATAAGAGCTTCTTTCTATTATGTTTACGCCATCAGGGCATATCAAAGATGTTCATTACAGCATATTCTTATGGAATTCTGGTCGTATTGACAATGCGGCGGATTCGATTGAAATATTCCGGATCATTATCCTCTTTGATTGCATACAGCGTGAACAGGGTATCCATCAGCATGAGCTGGGAAACACTGGAGGAGATTGCCTCAGGACGAAATTTTGTTTCCTCTGAAATCGAGAATAGAAATACATCACTTTTCCGGGCAAGAGGGGATGCGGCGTTGCTTGTGACGGATATGATTGGGACATCGCGTTCCTTCAGAATATCCACAATGCGAAGAATATCCTTATTTCTTCCGGTATGCGATACAATCAGTGCGCAATCCTGCTTGCTCAGCCTTCCCGCATACATCAGCTGCATATGATAGTCCAGTGAAAACTGGCAGTTTAAAGATGTGCGCAAAAACCGCTGATAGGCACTGTGAACTATGACCGAGGAAGCACCCATTCCGAATAGTCCGCAGGTTTCTGCTCTTCCAAGCAGCTGTACAGCCTGATTAAGGGAATCCTGATTTAATACCGCCATTGTTGAGGATAGTGAAGTGATACCGCTTTGAAAGGTGGCCCGCGCGATATTCATAATTGTATCGTTTTCATCAATGGAAGCAAAAAATGATTCGCTCTGCTGATCGAATGGTTCACTCAGCTGCAGCCGCATTTCCTGATAATTGCTGTAACCGACCTTTTTGGTAAAACGGGAGACTGCGGACATGGATACATCGATATCCTCTGCCAGCTCCTGAATGGATAAGTGTCTGGCAGTCGCCGCGTGCTCCAGCAGATAATCTGCTATTTTTTTTTCTGTTTTGCTCAGACCATAATAATGTCCCTTCACCCGTCCTGCAAATTCCATACTCATACGTACACCCCGTTTCTGTTACCTATATTATAACAGATATCACGATGAGTGGAACGAAATTGGAAATTATTTTCAGCTATTGAAAATTTATTTTACTTATTAATTACGAATTTGAAAATATTACCTATCTGATTAACAGTGGATTACTCTGGAAAACGACGGATATGTGAAAATAAACAACACGGTTCTTTTTTAACATAAATGAAAATAAAGCGGAATATAATGGGATATATGAAGCTTTATCCCAGCTTGGGGCCGGCATCTATCCCAACTCTCTTTACACAAATATAAACTTTTCATAAATTGGAAATTATTTGCAAAATTAGATTGACAATATGGAAATAATTTTTATAATAGATGGTGTAAGCGCTATCAGTGAAAGTAAGGATGAGCGCATTGAAAGGAGATGAAGGAATGGATACGGGGTTGATCGGTTTGGGGAAAATGGGACTTCATATCGCTTTGAATATGCAAAGCAGCAGGATACGTGTATGTGGATATGATATACAGCCGGAGGCAGGAAAGCTTGCCGAAGCGAAGGGGATTCCGGTGGTGAAAACGCTGCAGGAGCTGATTGCTGCTCTGCAGTCTCCACGAATCATCTGGCTGATGCTTCCGGCAGGGAAAATAACCGAAAGCATGGTATACCGGCTTGCCGAGCTGCTGGAGGAAGGTGACTACGTTATTGACGGAGGGAATTCATTTTACAGGGATTCGATACGAAATTATGAATTTCTGAAAAAGCGGAACATACATTTCTATGATGCAGGAACCTCCGGCGGTATCCGAGGTGCACTTAAGGGAGCCAATTTTATGATTGGGGGTGATCACGAGTACTTTTCGGTGATCGAAGAGCTGTTTAAAGGCATTGCCGCGGATCAGGGTTATCTGTATGCCGGTGAGGCGGGAAGCGGTCATTATCTGAAAATGGTGCACAATGGAATTGAATACGGCATGATGCAGGCTATCGGAGAAGGGTTTGAGCTTTTGCAGCACAGTCCCTACACCTATGATAATGCACAGGTCGCAGGATTGTGGAATCATGGCTCAGTCATTCGCAGCTGGCTTATGGAGCTGGCAGAGGAGGCATTTAATGAGGATGAACAGTTGGATGCTGTAAAGGGAATCATGTATGCGTCCGGAGAAGGCCAATGGACAGTGGAAGAGGCAATGCGCTGCAATGTCAGCGTACCGGTAATATCCACAGCCCTGATGATGCGCTATCGCTCGTTGTATGAGGATACCTTCACAGGGAAAGTAGTTGCATCACTGAGAAAGGGATTTGGCGGTCACAAAACCGCAGAATGATGTACACGTTCAAGGAGGCAGAAATATGCAAATCACGATTGTACAGGCAGTAGTTATTTCCATCTGGATCGGTCTGGTCATGTCACGCTCATTTTTGGGTGGTGCCACAACGACACTGCGCTTTACCCCGATGATGACCGGATTGATTGTCGGTCTCGTATTCGGCCGTGTAGCCGAGGCGATGATTATCACCGCAGCAATTCAGCTGATCTATATGGGCGTTTTTTCTCCGGGCGGTCAGATGCCCTCAGAGCCGGCTATCGCCGCAGCCATTGCTGTACCGGTGGCATTGCTTGGCGATATGAAGCCGGAAGCAGCCATCGCCGTTGCTGTACCGGTTGGACTGCTCGGTTCCTATCTGTACCAGTTTCGTTTCTTCGTCAACACCTTCGTAATGCAGAAATTCACGGATAAATATGCAAAGAGCGCCAATGATAAAATGCTTACGATCTCTATTATATTCATTCCGATTCTGGTGGCCTTTCTGATTTTTGTTCCCTTTATGTTCGTATCTCTTTATTATGGAGCACCGGTCATTGCCGATATTGTACAATCCACATCCGGAAGCATTATCTTCCATATTCTGGAGGTGATTGGAGGCGGACTGGCATCCATCGGTATCGCTGTTACGATCTATGTTATCGGAAAGAAGAACTATATCGCCTTCTTCCTGCTTGCCTACTTTGTGGCTGTCGTATTGAAGAGTCTGAATATCACAATGATTACGTATGCTATCATCGGTACCATCATCGCCTTTATCTTCGTTCTGTCCAAAACAGAGGCTGTGAACATGTTCTCCATTTCCGGAAGCGCTCAGGCAGATAACGAGGAAGAGGATGACTATTAGGATGAATTTATGGAAAGGTGGATACAATTATGAGTGAAATGCTGCAGAAAAGCGTGAATCTGGAACCGGAAACAATAACGAAAAGAGATGTCGGTCTTGCATGGCTGCGCTTCTATTTCGCCAATGAGATTCCGCATTCCTTTGATAAATATATTGCGCCGTCTCTGATGTGGGCACTGATGCCGATTCTGAAAAAGCTGTATAAGGACAAAAAGGATTTATCAGAGGCCTACCAGCGCCATCTGCTGTTCTTCAATACACAGATATCGTGGGGCGGAGGAACCATAACGGGAATCATGGCTTCCCTGGAGGCAGCCCGTGCGCAGGAGGTGTATATGGATACACCGATTACAATTGACGATGATCTGATCTATAATACGAAGGCCGGTCTGATGGGAGCGCTGGCAGGTATCGGGGATTCCATTGACTCCGGTACGATTCAATATATCTTTATTGCCATCGCATTGCCGTGGGCACAGCAGGGAAATGCAATCGGTGCCTTATTTCCGTTCATCATGTTTTCCTTGTATCAGCTGGTAATCGGCTATTACTTCGCACAGCTGGGCTTCAAGCTTGGGCGCACAGCTGCCACGGAGGTCGTTGGTACGAAGATGCAGATCATCATTGAAGCACTCTCGATTCTGGGACTGTTCATGATGGGAATTCTGGCAGCCAACTATGTCAAGGTTTCCTCTACGCTGGCCTTCACCCTGTCCGGGAAAAAATTCGTAATACAGGAAATTCTTGACGGTGTTATGCCGGGAATTTTACCACTATTGACTGTGGGGCTGGTTTATTTCTATTTCACAAAAAAGGGCTTAAATGTCACAAAGGCGCTGATTGGTCTGACAATCATTCTCGGCGTTCTGGCCGGCTTTGGCATTCTGTAACAGATAAGGAGGAACCGCTATGGGTAAGGTAGTATTGGCGCGTGTAGATGCACGACTGATTCACGGACAGGTTATGACGAGCCTGTCGAAATCCGCAGGGGCAACTGCGATATTCGTCGCAGATGATCCATCGGCACACGATCCGTTTACAAAGAATATCATTCTCGGGGCAGGCTCACGCACCGGCTTAAAGGTACGGGTTTTGAAGGAAAACGGTGCTGTTCGGTATTGGAATGACCGGCAGTACGATGACTATCATGTCATTCTGCTGACCAAGAGCATTGAGGTAATGGCAGATATCATACGGGGAGGTGTACCGATCAAAGAGCTGAATCTTGGCGGTATTCCACAGAAGCCGGGGCTGACCTCAATCATTAAGGAAGTCGCCATCAACAAAGATCAGCTAAGGATTTTGCAGGAGCTGGAAAAAGACTATGGAATCGATGTGTACTTTCAGGCGATTCCATCCTCACGCCGTGTATCTTTAAAAGAGGCTTCACGCCAGTTTGAGGAGCATTCCGCATGATCGGGATGCTGCTGGTCAGCCATGGAAGAATGGCGGAAGGCATGCTGGACAGCATGGAGCTGATTATGGGAGGCTGTGACCGGACGCATACGGTTTCTCTTTGCGCAGGAGAGGATTTTGAGAGCTTCCGTGCAAAGGTCATGGATGCCATACGATTGCTGGACAGTGGAGATGGTGTACTGGTATTTGTCGATCTCTACGGGGCTTCTCCGTTTAATGCGTCTGTTTATGCAGCGGCCCGAATGGCGCAGGAGGGAATAAGTGTCCGTGTGCTTGCCGGTATGAATCTGGCCATGCTGCTGGAAACAGCGGCAATGCGGGCATCCTCCTCCCTGCAGGAGCTTGTTGCGATTGCAGGTGCCGCAGGCCGTGATGGCATCAGTGAGCCGATGGTGGTGAAGGAAGAAGAAAACGGGGAGGACTACTGATGAAAAAGGTTTTGATTACTCCGCGTTCCTTTGGAAAATATAATCGTGAGGAGCTGATAGAGAAGCTTCGCCAGCATGGAATCGAACCCGTCTTCAATCCTTACGGAACGATTATGAATGAACAGCAGATGTGCAATGCACTGCAGGATATGGATGGACTGATTGTCGGTGTTGATCCGGTGAGTGAAGAGGCTTTGAAAAAAGCAGTGAAGCTAAAGGCAATCGCAAAATACGGGGTAGGTATTGATAATATCGCCTGTGCATATGCAGAAAAACACGACATTGCTGTAAGCCGGACTGTAAATGCGAATGCCAATGCGGTTGCGGATTATGCCATGACGCTGTTAATGAGTGTAGCCCGGCGTGTTGTGGAAATCGATGAGGGCTGTCATCACAATGACTGGTCTAAAAAGGAAGCATTGGATATCTATGGAAAAACAATCGGTGTACTCGGACTGGGGGCTATAGGAAAGGGTGTCGTGCAGCGTGCCAGCGGCTTTGATATGCGTATTTATGGATATGACATCATGAGGGATGATGTCTTCTTAAATAAATATAATGTATGCTTTACAGACGTGGATACAATCATACGGGAATGTGACTTCATTTCTTTACACCTTCCGCTGACGCAGGAAACACGTCATATCCTGAATAAGGAAAATCTGAAGCATGCGAAAAGCAATCTGATCATTGTCAATACGGCCAGGGGAGGTTTGCTGGATGAGGATGATCTGTATGAGCTGTTGAAGGAAAAGAAGCTGTACGGTCTGGGGCTGGATGTTTTTGAACAGGAGCCGCCGCAGAATTCCAAGCTTCTGACACTTCCCAATGTGATTGTCAGCTCTCATACGGCTGCTTCCTCTCAGGAGGCGATCAATGCGATGAGCCGCATGGCGGTGGAGAATCTGATACGATCACTGGAAGCATAGGGGATAGTATAGAAAACAGGATAAGGAGGAGCTTATGGATAAGACAACATTGCTGGCAGAGCTAAAAAAACAGAGACTGGTAGCGGTTATTCGCGGTAAGGATGAAGAGGAAGTTACAAAAATTGTGGATGCTGTATACCGCGGTGGAATACATTTTATGGAAATCACATATACAATACCACAGGCAGAGCAGGTGATTGCACATTTATGCAAGGCGTATGAGGACTGTGATGATATCGTTATCGGAGCAGGAACATGTCTGGATATCGTAGCTGCACGCATGGCAATTTCTGCGGGCGCACAGTTTGTGGTCTGTCCGCATCTGGATACAGAGGTCATGAAGCTGTGCAACAGCTATCGTGTTCCCTGCTTTCCGGGAGCTGCCAATGTAAAGGATATGCTGGAATGTCTGCGCTACGGCGCAGAGGTAATCAAGCTGTTCCCGGGCGATACCTTTGGTCCGAAGGCTGTCAGAGCCTTTAAGGGACCTCTTCCACAGGCGGATTTTATGCCGACCGGAGGGGTGAGCGCTGCCAATCTGACGGAGTGGCTGGACAACGGAGCAGTTGCGGTTGGAACCGGTGGAAGCCTGACAAAGGGGGCGGCAACAGGAGATTTTGAAGCTGTACGCTTGGAGGCGGAAAAGCTGGTGAATATTGTACGTGCATATGATCAGCGGTAAAACAGAGCTTCTTATTTTTGATATGGATGGTCTGCTTGTGGACACAGAGCGCGTCTATCTGGAGGGCTGGCTGTATGCATTGAAAAAGCAGCAGGTTGCCATACCGGAAGCCGTGGTAAAAAGCTGGGTCGGGAAAAGCTTTCATGATACACATGCATATCTGATGCAGGTATGCCATGAGGAAGCATTATGTGCAAGGATTCGTGAGAATCGGGAACAGTATATCTATCAGTGTCTGGAGGATGGTACGCTGTCTGCTATGCCCTATGCACGGGATGCTTTACAGGCGGCACGGGACTATGGGTACAGGACAGGACTTGCGACCTCCTCCCTGAAAAAGCGCGCTACTGCCATACTCGCACATCTGGGCTTACTGTCCTATCTGGATTTTCCGGTATTTGCGGATGATGTCCAAAAGCTAAAGCCCTATCCGGATCTATATCTAAAGGTTTTAAGACGGGCACAGGTTTACAGGGAGCATGCAGTAGCCTTTGAGGATTCCCAAACCGGTATGCAGGCAGCAATAGCGGCTGGAATTCAAACCGTGTGGATACCGGATCACCGTTTCATCGATGTGGAGGAAGGGGAAGCGAATGTTGTCTGCGAGAAGAATCTGTCGTGTGTGCGAGCAATGCTGGAACAGCTGAATACGTGAGGTGACGAAGATGGAGAAGGAAAGCATAAAGGATGTAATACTGCGTTATGGGGTGCTTCTTGGAAAAAGAAATACGGAAAGACAGAAAACGGTCTTTTTGAGAGCGGCTCAGAAACAGCTGGAGCAGGCTGGATTCCCTGTGGATATCACCTGTGTATCTGCTTCACTCATGAAACGTGAGGCAGTGAATCTGTATAATCTGTATGCGGGAGATTTTAAGAAGGCGGATGTGGTATTTATCACGTATTATGATACACCGCTGCGACAGCTTTTTCCCAAAGAACAGAAGGCCTTTGATGCGAACTGGTCAAAGGGGAATTTCCTTCTCCATACCTTGCTGTTTCTGTTATGTATGGTTTCGATTGCTTCGTTTTTATACCTTATGGTAATTCCAAGCCTGCAGGAGCACGGGTTTGTGAGTTTCTGGGGAGCGGTGCTTGTACTCGTCTGTCTGTGTGGATTTTATGGGATACGACATATGCGCGGAGGCATCGCGACAGGCAATACGATGGTGCGCAATTCGTCAAGCCTGATTGCTCTGTTTGCCCTGGCTTCTGAATTGTCCGAGCAGGAAAAGCGGCATGTCGCCTTTGCTATGATTGATGAGGGGACGCGTTCAGAGTATGGGCTGCATATGCTGCAGGAGTATATAGGGAACCGACGCATCCGGCGTGTTTATCTGGATTCCATCGGAAATGCGGGAGAACTGCAGGGATTTGCTGATCGGCATATACTGGAGGGCCTTCATGAGGAGCTTGCAGAGCATGTGGAATGGCACGATTTGGCAGAGGAAAAGCGTGCATATGGAGATATTTTGTTGACATCCGGCTGCTGCAGTGATGGTATTGTCCCTCTGAAAACAGAAATGTGTACGGAAGACAGTAACATGGAACAGCAGATTATAGAAGTGCTACAGGTATTAAAAAAACTGATTGCTTCCTTCTCTTTATAAAAGACCTATAAACAGTCGGATCTGCAGAATCAGAGAAAGTGAATTCCTGTAAAATTCTGAATAGGAAGCCCGCTAAGCAGTAAGAAAAGGATTTTTCATCCAAAAGCAGAATGGAAAATCCTCTTTTTAGGTTTAACGTGGATTACAGTTAGGAAGGTATTCAGGATAAACATAGAATAGTCTTTCTATCCTAGGCGTTGGTATCTTTTACAACTATAAAGTTTTTAGGGAGCTTTTTATTTTGTAGTATCGGATCATTACTGCATAAAATATAGTCAATGTCATCAATGGAAGCCATACGAACATAGGCTTTTTTCTGAAGCTTACTGGAATCCAGTAATAAAATGGTGCTGGTCGATTTCTTCAGTACGATATGCTTGATAATCAGACTTTCCATCTCGGATGTATAAATATCATTATTATCAAGATTGACTCCGGCACAACCTAGAAATGCCCAGTCAAATACAAAGGTTTCCAACTCACGTTGTGCCTCTACACCTACATTCATACTGTACATAGGAATGTATTTTCCACCGATTACAAAGATTTCCGCAACAGGATTTGGTATTTCCGGAAGTAGAAGGTTATTGTTTGTGACAATGACAATTTTCTTTTTAGCCAGCAGCTTGGCGAGTGGTATCATGGTGGTGCCGGAGTCTATGAAAACACAGTCTCCTTCTTTTATGTATTCTGCCGCTGCAGGAGCAAGGCAGTTTTTTTCGTGTATATTGAGAGACTTCTTTTTTCTGACAGTAAGCTCCGCGGATTCATTCACTGTATTTTCATGATTGGAGGCAGCTCCTCCCTGAACTCTTTTCAGACTGCCCTCTTTTTCAAGCTTTTCAAAATCCCTTCGGATCGTTATTTCGGATGTTTCCAGAGCCTGTGCAGTTTCCTTTATGCTGATAACACCCTTTTCAGCAAGCTGATCAAGAATATATAGTCTTCTTTTTGATGCAATCATATAGTAACCCCCTTCTATCTGTTTTTATTATACTATGAAATTGTTATTATGCAAGACTTCATGATGAAATATGATATAAAAAGATTATTTTTGATAATTCATTTGTATAATTATGTTAATAAATGATAATAAAAGATTGTAAATGTTAAAATTTAGTGCTAATATGATAATGTAAACCATATGATTTCACGAAAGGATGGTGATGCATATATGGAAATCGTAATCGCTACACACGCAGATCTTGCACACGGTCTTGCTTCTGCCTGTTTCATGATTTGCGGCAGAGGCAGCTTTCAGAGCATTCATGTGCTGACATTAAAGGAAGACGGAAAAGGAATATCAGAATTTGAAAAGCAGGTGCACCAGCTTGCCGGAAAGCTGCAGGGAAAGCCGGTATTGATCCTGACAGATTTGTATGGGGCTACACCGGCAAATGTCTGCCTGCGTGAATTTCAAAGAGAACAGCACTGCATTATTTCCGGAGCAAATCTTCCCTGCCTGCTGGAGGCTGTGCTAAATACATCAGCTGCGGATATAGAAGAGCTGGCTGAACAGGTGCTTCAGGCTGGAATGGAAGGATTACGAAAGTTTAATTTTCAGGTAAATCAGGAGGAAGAAGAGGAGGACATATTTGTATGATCTGCTTATTGAGGGTAGATGATCGACTGATTCATGGACAGGTACAAACAAGCTGGATTTCAATATCTGAAGCGAAGAATGTCATGGTTGTGGATAATGAGGTCAGAAATGATGACATCGCAAAACAGGTATTAAAATTTGCTTTACCTGTTGGAATGAAGCTGAAGGTCTGTAATGTGGATGAGGCGGCTGCTTTTTGGGAGAAAGCGATTGCCAGCTCCAATAATATCATGGTACTTTTTAAAACTATTGTAACAGTTTATGAATTAGTAAAAAAGGGAATAGAGCTAAAAGAACTCATGGTGGGACCGGTCAGCTATAAGGAGGGGGCAAAAGAGGTTATTCACAGTACATATTTCACAGAAGAGGAAATCAAGGCAGCGCATACATTGGCTGAACAGGGCGTATCGATTTACTTCCAGCATACACCGGATCAGAAAAAGGAGTATTGGAAAAACATAACCATTTAAGGGAAAGGAGAACTTTATGGAGGTTTCATTGCTACAGGCGTTTTTTATCGCATTATTCACATGGCTGGGTTCGCAGCCGACACCATTCTTACTGGGAACGACGGGAGGATTCTGGACGGTGGGACGCCCGCTTCTGGGTGGTACGATTGTAGGTGTTATTCTTGGAGATATTCAAACCGGCATGATGGTAGGTGCAAGCATATCTCTGATTTTCTTGGGTGTCATCACTCCCGGAGGTGCGGTATCTACAGATGTAGTTTTTGCAGGCTATCTTGGAACAACGATCGCTATGGTCAGTGGAACAACTGCAGAGGCGGCTGTTGCGCTATCTGTGCCGCTTGGACTGATCGGTGCATTCACCTGGAATATCTGGGCTACTGTCGATGTACCGTTGAATCATATTGCTGACAGAAAAGCGGAAAAAGGGGATATAAAAGGAGTATGGGTATGGACTGTGCTTGTTCCTCAGCTTTTGAATTTCCTATTTCGGTTTGTACCGGCTTTCCTTGTGGCATTATATGGGCAGGAAATCGGTGGCGCAATATCCGCCTTCATACCGGACTGGCTGAATATCGCACTTGGAAATATCGGCGGACTGCTTCCTGCAATCGGTATGGCGCTGCTGTTAAAGGTTTTGGTAAATGACTGGAAGGTATGGGGATTCTTTCTTTTGGGCTTTATCATGATTGCTGTTTTGAAAATGACACTGGTACCGGTGACGCTGGTCGCGCTGTCTATTGCACTGTTTACCGTATACATAAAAGGGGAGCAGCAGACACCGGCAGCGGACGACGAGGAGGATTTTTAAATGAAAACAGAGGCTGTAAAATTATCAAAAAAGACACTGCTGAAATCCTGGATGCTCTGGTTTTTCTATCATACGGGATCCGGATGGAACTGGGAACGGATGCAGAATAATGCGCTGACGCTGTCCCTATCTCCAGTATTGAAGGAATTGTATAAGGATCGCCCGCAGCAGTATATCGATCGTCTTGATAAGCATCACTCAGAATTTTTCAATACGGAGCCACAAATCGGAACTGTCATTCATGGTATTGTTATTGCACTGGAAGAACAAATCGCTAGAGGTGATGAAATCGATCCGAAAACAATTGACGCAATCAAGACCGGTATGATGGGACCGCTTGCAGGAATCGGTGACAGTATGGTCTGTGCCTTATTGAATTCACTCCTTCTTGGAATCGGTATCTCCATGGCTCTGACAGGAAATATCATGGGGCCAATCTTCTTCTTTGTCGGCTATGTCACAGTAGTAATACTGCTATCCTGGATTTTGTTTATCAAAGGGTATACATTAGGTATGGAGGCATTTGCCAAAATGAATGAAAGCGGAGGTATCAAAAACTTTATTCAGGTAATGAATGTACTCGGATTGGTGATGATTGGTGCATTAACAGCAAACTATGTCGCATTGAATACAAAGCTGACTGCAGATTTTGGCGGTGTTGCGATGAATCTTCAGGAAACATTGAATTCCATCCTTCCGGGACTACTTCCGCTTCTGTTTACCTTCTGGATCTATCGTCTTGTTTCCAAACGGAATATGTCAACTATCATGGTTATGGGAATTGTCTTTGTGTTTGGCTTCGTTCTTTCCATTATAGGTTTTATGTAGAGGAAGGTTTATGGATAAAACAACAATACAGATTGCAGTTATCGCATTTGGCGGTATTGCAAAATCACATATTCTTGGCGTCTATATGGCAAATATGAAACTGTCTCTTCCCTTCAAAGTGCGGATTTCTCATATTGTCACATCAAGACCGGAGGCAGTCCCATATGCGGATATAAAGGTATGCACAAGCATAGAAGAGTTAAAAAGAGACGCGGCAGCGATTGATATCATCGATATATGCAATATTAATAGGGCGCATCTTGATACCATAAAGGAAGTACTTTCCATGAAAAAAGCGATTTACTGTGAAAAACCGCTGGCAGAAAATATGGAAGCAGCCTGTGAGGCCGTGGCACTTGTAAAAAAAGCAGGGCTTATGACAGGGGTGCCACTGATTTTTCGTTATCTCCCCTGTGTTCATCTACTAAAAGAGCAGCTGTGGAAGCATACTTTAGGTGAAGTTATAGGCTTTGAGGCAATTTTTTATCACGATAGTTATCTGCAGGAAGCAAAGCGCAGAACCTGGAGAACCCAGTCCTCGGCAGGCGGTGGTGCATCTATTGATCTAGGTATTCATATGCTGGATGTCGTTCGCTTTCTGTTTGGTGAAGCAGTAGAAACAAATAATCATTGCCGCATTCACTTTCCAAAAGTCTATGCGGATGAGATTTCGTGTACGAATTTGATGATGAAGTCGGGATATAGCGGAACTGTACAGGTCTCTCGTATTTATCATCAGAAACAGCAAAAGACACAGCTTGAGGTGTTTTGTGAAAAGGGAAGCTATCTATGTGATTTTACAAATACATATGAGCTTGAAGTAAATGATTTTCAGAATGGGACACAGTATATGAAGGCCGATGACACGCATGCTTTCATGCGATACATGGTAACACAGAAGGCAGCGACACAATACCACCTGGATGCGCATATGGCCTGTATTGCAGATTTTGCACGAAGAGTATATGATGATTCCGATAGTGGATTTCTTGCGGATTTTGAAGAAGCTGTGAAATCTCAGGCTCTGCTGTATGATAAGTGAGGTGAAATCTATGTTTAATAAAAAGCTTTGCATCGGCTATATCGGATTCGGAAACAGTGTAGTTCGTTATCACCTGCCTTATTTGAAAGAACGAGCGCATATTTGTGTGAAAACAATTTACCGGCGTGAAGAAGACCGCTGTTTCGATATGGAAAGAGAACGGCTGTATCCACAGATTACATTTACATCCAATCTGGATGATCTCCTGCATGATCCGAAAATAGATGTCGTCTGTATCAATTCTCCAAATCATACTCATGCACTGTATGCAGAAAAGGCACTTCAGGCAGGAAAGCATATTCTCGTGGAAAAGCCCTTTGCTCTGAAAAGCAGTGATGCACAACGTATTTTTACGTTTGCACAGGAAAAAGGATTGCTTGCATATACCAATCAGAATCGAAGATTCGATGCGGATTTTCTGTTATTAAAGGATATTATAGAAAGCGGCAAGCTGGGAACGCTGATTGAACTGGAGTCTCATTATGATTATTTTAAAACCCGTCCGGTTGTAACAAAGGATATGATTTTCAATTTGGGAATTCATACAATTGACCAAATGATAGCCTTGTTTGGTATACCTGACAAAACATATTATGATGTAAAGGGGTTTCTCAATAAGGAGCCGGGAGCGGATGACTATTTTGATCTTAAGCTTTATTATGGTAAGTTTAAGATATCGATTAAAACGAGTCTGTTTGTGAAGCTTCCATATCCCAGATTTCTTGTACATGGTACAAATGGCAGTTTTATGAAATACAGCCAGGGACATTTGTTTACAAAATCCGCACAGGAGCCTATTGAGGTCTCCTTTCTACAGGAATCCGAGGATAACTGGGGAGTATTATCTTATATGGATGAATACGGGAATGATATAACAACACGCATCCCCTCCAGGGTCACGGATTATGGAAAGATTTATGATGATTTGTATGCATGCTTGTATCAAAGCAAATCTCCATATGTGAAGCCGGAAGAGGTGATTGCGGTTCTGAACATAGCTGAGGATGCAGTTAAGGCAGCAGGCGCCTGATTCATATCTATAATAGTGGGTTATACATTAATTTGAATATACATGCGGGTTTGTTCTCATGCATAAACCAGTGTAAATGAAGGGACTGTTTTCAGAAAATGACCGCCAATTCATTGATGTTGTGAAAGTAACATAGTATAATAAAAGTAACAACAAGGAGGTCGATTTTTATGGAAAATAAGACCATTATCACCATCAGCAGACAGTTTGGAAGTGGAGGACGTGAAATCGGAAAGAAAATTGCCGATCAGCTGGGAATACCGTTCTATGACAAGGAGCTTATTGAGATTGCTGCCAAGGAAAGCGGTATGGATAAAGAGCTTTTTGAAGAAGACGATGCCCGTACAAGCAAGGGTTTCCGACTCCTGGGTGCCTTGGGATATTCTCTGGGAGGACCGTTATCCACGATTACGGAATTATCTTTGAATGACCGTTTGTATCTGGTACAGGAAGAAGTGATCAAGGGGGTTGCCAATAACGGACCGTGTGTAATCGTCGGGCGCTGTGCAGATTACGTGCTGCGGGAACGCAGTGATGTGCTGAATGTGTATATTCATGCAGATATGGAGGATCGCAAGGAGCGTGCGGTTCATTCCTATGAGGTGGATGAGCGTGATATCGAGGGTAGTATCAGGAAAATTGATAAGCGCCGTGCAAATTACTATGAATACTATACGGATCGCAAATGGGGGCGTGCAGAGAATTATGATATCAGCATCAATTCCAGCACGTTCGGTATTGACGGCACTGTGGAAATTATTAAGATGCTCGCACAGAAAAAAGCATTATAGGGAATCATATAAAAAGAAGAACATATAGTATAAAGGGCTGTATGTTCTTTTTCTGTACTAAATGTGAAGGCTTTCTGAAAATCAGCGGAACCCACAATTTCACAAGATTGTTTGACAACATACGTGGCAAGTGTTGTTATACTACAGGTAGAAAGACACAAGGAGGTTTCTGTTTATGCAATGGAAATTGACTCACAAGCACAATCATGAGTGCATTGAAAATAAAGGCGGTAAAACACTCAGCTATGATCCCAACCTCGGTATTCAGATTATCGAGCAGGATGGCTTTGCTTTTAAGGATCTGGACAATAATGGGAAGCTGGATCCTTATGAGGACTGGCGTCTTCCGCTCACACAGCGAATTCAGGATTTCACCAGCCGTTTTGTTTTATGGCAGGAGGGGGATTGTTTATATTATCGCAAGGGAAGAATTGAACTGTCCAGAGAATTCTGTGACTGGATGGAGTATTGTGATTCCCGCACAACCATCCTGCAGGCAGCTGATCTTCAACAGGAGGATGAGGCGTATCTCAGGGAAAACTATATCCTGGCAATGCTGCTGCTGATGTTTGATAATGATTTTGATACCGGAAAGGAAGACTACCTGCTGCAGCTGATCGTACAGAGTATGGATTTGGGCGTTCTGGAAAATATCATCTATTCTATTATGGAGGCTTTAAAAAAATATGTAACGAAGCGCTCTGCCGGAGTACAGCAGGAGCTTAGCTTATAAACAGCACAATTTAGTGCTGTTTTGTTTTTATATTTGAAACATATTACGAAATATGTTTCTGTAATTGCGATTACCTATGTTTAGTATTGCAGAATGAATACCATTCCGATATAATTCCGCTCATAGAAGAATTGGAGGGATGTCCTGAAAACCTTTATGCCACACCACCCTAATTGCATGGAATGCGGTATGCATTCGTTTGACCCCAGAAAAAAGGCCATACGGACAGCCAGGTCAAATGCCGATTATTGTGACTGTAAAGTCTTGTTGTTGGTTAAAAGCCAGTTTTATGAGTATAGGAGCTTGTAAGATCAATAAGAGTAGAAAAGGCAGATATGTCATATAGACTCAGGATATCTCGTACACCTTATGATTGTGAACATCATAAGCAGATACTAAAACGGATACAATAGGATCAGTATGCAATTTTGCATATGCAGGTACCATACTCACGAAGAAAGTGAGGACATGATGAAGAAAACGATTATTTTTTGTATGGCAGCGGTACTGCTTTTCGGCTGCAGTGTGAAAACGGAGGAAAAGGAAAACTATAGCGATGAAATGAAAATAACACATGCTGTAGACCTGTCAGAAGAAGACGGGGCAGACAGTGTGGAACGTAATGGCGATCAGAGGGAGTCCCCATATTTTAAGCATCCGGATTTTTATCATATGAAATCAACGGATACGCTGACCCTGCTGCCGGAGTTTAAAACGATACAGCAGACAAGTGAATGGAGCTGCGGTGTGGATTCTGCGCTCATGGTATTACAGTATTACGGAAAGCTTGGTAAGCACAATGAGGAAACACTTGCGCAGCTTCGCACAAACAAGCTGAAGAATGAGGCTACCTCTTTGAAATCTATGATACAGATTTTTGAAGGTGTCGGTGGTTTTCAGATACATTCCACGTATGATTACAAGGAAAGTGATTATGAAAATATTGATTTGTCTATGATTCAGGACTATTTAAAAAAAGGTGTGCCGGTCATGGTGGCATGGAATGACTGGGGAGGACACTGGCAGGTGATTATCGGATATGATACCATGGGGACGGATACAACACAGGACGATGTTCTTATTGTGGCGGATTCCTATGATACGACCGATCATAATCAGGACGGCTATGGAATGTATCCGGCAGAGCGGTTTTACTATAACTGGACGATGTATGATTTCTTTACAAAAAATTACGGTATTGCAGAAAGAGACAAGCTGTTTATTGCTGTAGAACCGAAAGAATAAGCGAAGGAAAAAGACAGAATCATGAATGTGTGGAGTTCACAGTCTTAGATTCTGTCTTTTGTTATATAATAGAAATCATCTTATGCATGTGCAGAGAATATATAAAGGCTGTTATAGCATGCTTTGGATATAAGATATGCATAGCTTTTTTATACATAGCAAGCTGTCCTCTATATCGCTGTATGAATTCCATATCCTCCTTTAGAGAATCGGTTTTGAAATCGATGATGATAATGCTATCCTTCCGTATACTGACAAAGTCCATATATCCATGTAGGATCTGTGTGCCGTCCTTAACCATAAACGGCATTTCATGATGGACCTCCCCTTCGTACGCCATCTGATAGTCTGCATCATTTCCAAGCTGCAGCAGTGTCTGGATATCCCATTCCTTAAGCTCTGCCTGCTGCTGAGCAGAGGTATGAAGGATAGTCTTACGGCTCCATACCGGAGCATTAAGCGCTTCAATCATTTTATGCATCATGGTTCCATAATCACTTCCCTGTGCATCATTGTCAAATGTAAACGCAGGCAGCTCCTTAGTTTCCTGTGCAGAAGCAGTTACCAGTTCAATGGCTCTGGATGGCTTTTCATATACCTGGAAAGGATAATCTATACTCGCTTCTGCCTGCTGCACCTCATTGTGCCAGAGGCGGTGTACCTCCTGAATGGTAAAGAGCGGACTTGGGTTGCATAAAAAGGTCTGTAGGATCCATGAGGTATACCCATTGCGATTATATACCTGGGACATGCTCAGCGGATGCTTATAGGCATCAAGATCGAGGATACAGTCAACGATATGCATCTGTGTCTGGGCCCGTGTGGTTGCCACGTAGAGAATGCGCATCTCCTCCTCCAGCTCTTCCTTATCCTTTTTATGCTCCATGGCGATTCGCGGTATCGTTGTGCGGACAAAGCGCTGTGGTAAATCCATTGCCTTCATTGCGAGCCCGAGCTCGGAATCACTGATACAGAAGTCCTTAAACTCGATCGGTGTCTGCTTGTCGGTAGACCATAGAAATACAACGGGGAACTGCAGACCCTTGGACTGGTGGATACTCATAACACGGACCACATCCGCTTCAGCGCCAATGGGAATTGCTTCTGCAGTCTGAGCATCCTTGATCTGTTCAATCTGAGAAAGAAAGGAGGATAATCCGGAGGCATACTGATCTTCAAACTGTACAGCCTTTTCAAACAGCAGATCCAGGTTGGTTTTTTCCTGAATGCTTGTATGCAGACGATAATAATCCTGCAGCTCATACAGCTTGTTTAACAGCTCACTGATGCGCAGTCTGCCATTTTGAAAAATCAGCTCCTGTAATATATCAAAGCCGGGGAACGGATGCTCACAGAACCAGGAGTAATAGGATTGCCTCTTATCCTTCTGCAGTTTTGCCTGTGCGAAATCCATGGTTGATTTACGAAAAAGCGGAGACAGCATAACGGCAGTAAAGCTGATATCGTCATGCGGATGCAGAATGCATTTCATTGCGGACAGGATCACCTGTACAGCATTGGATTGGTAGAAGCCATATTTGATGTCGATGAAATACGGAATATTCAGCTCATCGAAAACCTTCTTCATATCATCCTTACGGGCATTACCACGGACGAGGACAACAAAGTCCTTCCATTTCCGCTTCTCACGTTCCCTGATTTCCAAAATCTGATTGGCGATATAGCTTGCCTTTAATTCATTTTTTGAAACAATCAGACCCTCTGCTTCCTTTATTTCGTTATGGTATATAGCATGAAAGCAGATGGGAACATTATCCTCGTTCTGCGCGGGAACACCGGTCTCCACATCATCCTCTTTTGCATAGCTGCAGGAAAAGCCATCAATGTTCATCAACAGCTTAAACAGGTCATTATTGAAATCGACAATCATTTTCTTGGAGCGGTAATTGTTTGAAAGATAAATGACCTCATCAAATTCCCCGCGATGATCGATCAGTCCCTTCATCAAAGACGGCTTGGCATGACGGAAGCCATAAATGGACTGCTTGATATCTCCTACACGGAACACGTTGTTCTTTCTGCAGATTAGCATAACGAGCTGGTTCTGTACGTCGTTGCTGTCCTGGAATTCATCCACCATGATTTCCACAAATTTGTCACGATAGATATCAGCTACCTGGCCACCCTTGGCCTGTAGAATTTCCAATGCGAAATGCTCCATATCGTCAAAGTCAATAACCTTATGCTCTTCCTTGGTACGGGCGTATGCATTGCGGTAATCCCTGCACATTTCCACCAGCTTTATTATATAAGGATACAGATAGCGGATATCCCGCATAAATTCATCCTCACTGAACAGGATTTCCAGCTGAGCATCCTCCAAAGTGAGCAGACTTTTTCTCAGCCGGGCATATTCCTTATCCTCTTTATCCGGACTTGGTGGTACAACCGCATGCACAATAGCGAGAAAAGCAGTCCGGTATGCCTGATAATCCTGATTTTGCAATGCCTGATGCAGGTCCTGAAGAGCAAGCAGCTTCTGTTCCACGATAGCGTGTTTTTTTACCTGATCATCATATTTTAACCGGTAAAGCTCATCTATACGGATCAGCGTTTCTTCATAACGGGCAGTCTGCACTGCCAGATATTCAAAGAAATTTTCATAAATCTCCTTTGGCAGATCCTCGAGCAGATGTTTATCCTGATAATTCTCTGCTAAAGAATCCAGCCAGGCCTCCGGATCGGATTTGCTGGAGGCCAGCACGGCAAGATTCATAATCATTGCACGCAGGGCATCATCATTTTCCGCTCTGGCAGAAAACATCTGACACAGCTGCAGAAAAAGGGAATCCTGGAGTTGGTACTGCCTTGTAAATGCTTCCTCCAGAGACTGCTGCTGAAACAGTACCATTGTTCCATTGTCCATAATGCTTTTAATACGCTGTGGATCCAGTCCCAGTATGTAATAATATTCCTGTATGATGGAAAGGCAGAAGGAGTGGATGGTTGAAATGTGTGCTGTCTGTATGCTTGTCAGCTGTCTGGTGATATAGCTTTTTTCTTCTTCTGTTTGGGCAGTGATCAGTGCCTTCTGCAATTCTGAAGCCAGACGCTTTTTCATTTCATTTGCGGCGGCCTCTGTAAAGGTCATGGCAAGGATGGCGTCTATGGAAACATGATCCTTCATGACAAGATCCATCAGGCGTGCGATAAGCACCGTGGTCTTCCCGCTTCCTGCGGATGCGGATACCAGAATATTACGTTCCTTTGTCTGAATTGCCTTCAGCTGCATGGGATTCCATTCAGGCATCTTCCTCACGTCCTTTCTGTTGCTGGTAAATATCGTCCTCAATCTCTACCAGCTGTGTTTTTTCGGCATATATTCCCTTAAACCGACAGATTTCATAGTAGCTGCAAAACATACAGGCGTCTTCCATCGGTATACAGCGGATATCCCCGTTTATGATTCTGTTTCCGATTATCTGATACATTTCTGTGAAATATCGTTCGATACTTCTGAGATCGTACAGCTTGCGCGGCTTTACGATTCCTTCCTTATTCTGTGTCACGCCGACAATGTGTGTGCCGTTGTCATCCAGTGCCTGTATATCACTGTCCATGACCCAGCCGTTTATGCGGTGTGCCTTGTGGCGAATCTCCTCGTATTCCTCTTTGCTGGAAGGAAGGTGTGTCACCGGTTTCCTCCGGGACAGCTTTCCTGCGGTGTAGGGGATGTTTTCGTTTTTCAGGGAAACATAAAAGGCGCCCAGAACGCGTTGATGGAATTCCTTACTGCAGACGATGGAATAGGTCAGCAGCTGCAACTGCAGGGCGGCAAATACATTAGCCTCCGACAGCATTTTAGCGGAGCTTTTGTAATCCAGAATGCATAAGAACTCATCTGACGCATCAATGCGGTCAATATATCCCTTTAATGCAAGACTGATGTCATCCCTTAAGGGAATGCTGTAATGAAACTCCTTCTCACGCAGATACGGAGATAATATGGAATGCTGTTCAAATTCATCCAGTAGTGACAAGGTCTGCGTCATAGAGGTCAGAATACGCTGTGCCACATTCTCCAGCTTTTTTTCCAGGGACGGGAATACATCCTGCATGATCTGAATTTCCTTCATCAGCACCTCTTCGATTTTTTCCTCTGTCACCTTCGTATAGGCTTTCCCATACTGCCCTGTAAAGGTTTCCAGAAGGTAGTGTGACAGTGTGCCGGCATAGGAATCCGGAAAGCCGATCTTCATTGGTTCCCGCAGGGAAAGTCCATAACGCAGAAAGTAGGAAAACGGGCATTTTATATAGCGTTCCAGAGCAGAAATGGAGCCACGGATCGTTCCGTCTTTGACAAATAGAGCCTGCGCCATTTCAGGAGACAATGTAATGCTTGTGGAAACCGGTTCATAGCTGCTGTATAGCGGATAGACTGCTGATCCTGCGTTTGGATTAGCAAGCTGCTTCTGGACATATTCTTCGATTTCCAGCGCTGCCTCTAATCCTTTTCCCTCATAGGTGCCCAGCGGATATGAAACATATACCGCTGGTGCTGCGTATAGTATTGCGCTTATCTGATTCAGATAAAACTGATAGCGTTGTTCCATGGAAGGATAGGCTGGGATCAATGCGTGATAGCTCTCATCGAAGATACCTTTTTTTGTCTGGAAGGCAGGATAGTCCTTTTGTGTACAGCCAAGGAGGAACAAATGCTTGCGGCAGAAGGGTGACTGGTGCAGATTGCATATGATGGCACCGCTTCTTTCTTTTGGAGTGCTGCAATTTGACATACCGTCAAGAAAGTACAGGAAAAAGGTGATATCCTCTTTTTCTAATATATAAGGATGAAGCTCCTTCAGCATAGCTTCAATATCCAGAAGGATTTTAGTATCTTCACTTTCCTTGCTTAGAGATTCTCTGACATAGGAAGCAATCGTATGAATCATTGCCGCAATGGATTCTGGCTGTTTCAGAGGAAGCAGATAATCCACCAGCTGCCGGCGTACCAGCTCAGCCTCCTCTTCCAGCTTCTGCAGCTTGGACAGCTCGAGTGCATCGAGAATATGTCCTTCATCCTCAATCTGCTGTAAATGGTCAAAAGAATCTTCAATATCACAGGAGAATACATCCAGATAATCCTTCAGCTTCTGCAGGTGTTCCATGCGTACGACACCGCAATCCAGAACACGGAGAAGATTCACCCTGTCCGGATTCAGGTAATAGGAAAATAATGCCGAAAAGCGGTGTGGCAAAATGCTTGCATGGGAATCCTGCATAAGCGTATACGGGATTTGATAACGCTGAAAAATCTGTGCAAGGATCGGCTTGTAGGTCGCATTGGCAAGTGTGATATGGATATCATCCGCATCCAGGTCATGCCTGATGATATATTGAGCACATGCTTCGATTTCCTGTCGCTTGTTGACGGCATGGAAAAACGATGGCCTTGGCTCATACACCGGTGGAGTACAGCGCTGTGCACCCTGCGCAACCAGTGCCTGTATGAGCTGCTCTTCCTCCAGCGTGTGATATACATCCAGAATATGCAGATGATCCAGTCGTTTCATTTTTATATTCGTTAATGCTGCACGCTGCTGATTGGAAGGCACGGCGATATCATTGAGCTGAGTAAGGATAGAAAACAGTTCTTTTTGTGCTTCGCTATCCTGCGGCAGTTCCTTCAAGGGGATGTTCCAGAAATTTAAGGAATCCAGAAAAGCTCTGCATTCGTTTAGAAATACCGGAGAGTCTGCCACCTCCCGATAGATTTTCAGCTGCGGAAGAATCGTCTGGATCCGCCGCTTATACTGATATAAGGCAACGTGTCTGGATGGTACCGTCACATTTGTCTGCTGCTGCAGCCATCCCTGCAGTGTGTTCAGCTTCAACCCCAGCATACCGCTGCGCGTTTTTAAAAGCTCCTCGCGCAGAGCTGCGTGCAGGTAGGCTGGGGCAATGAGGGTGCTGCCGGGACCCAGTGTCTGTAAAAATGTCATATCGTACCTCCCGAAAATGTTGTTTTATTTTTTTCGTGCTGCTTACTACAGGTTTATCATATCATATTGCCCGTATAACAGCGATGAAAAACGCTCTGTATAAATATAGAATGAGATGTGCTCTGCTTGTGATTTTCCACATATCGTATATACTAAAGCCGATAGCTTTTTAACATGAGTAGTATGATTATAATATCAAGCAGAAAAAAATACAAATGAAAAACGATGGAATGTCATTGTTTTCCACAGGGGCTAAAAGAGTAATCCCACAAACATACCTTTCCAGACCAAATGGCGAAAAAGATGATAAATAAAGGCTGAAATTGTATTTTTAGGCATTTTATTACAGGAAGGGATATGATAAAATACAAACGTTGAAGCAAGTTGGGAAGTGATGATGTGAAGAAGTATTTTCAATTTAAAAAGGAAGAAAAAGCTGTACTGGCAATCGGTATCCTGATAATCGCGGTAGTTTTGGCTGCAGGGCTGCTGAAGCAGAAATTTGTGAAAGCGGAAGCCTATGTGCCGCTGGCAGAGGAACAACAACATATCAATGCGATTGCTGCCAAGAAAGAGACCTTTATCATTGAGCAGAATGCAAAGCTGAGTCAGAAGGCGGAAACCTATGTAAATGCAGATTCCGATGTATTGAAAAGGGTTAAGCTGGATTTGTCTGCGGTCGATGTTACATCACCTGGTACCTATCAGGCCTTTGCATCCTTACAGAAGGAGCGTGTATCCTTCGCAATCAAGGTTGTGGAAAACGCAAAGCCGGTTATACAGGCGGCACATGCGGATTTTCAGTTTGTTATTGAATCCAATTCCACAATGCAGGAGGTACGTGAATATGCTGGTGTAACTGCTGTAGATGCATCCGGAAACGATTTGACGACATCCATCACCGGATGGGATGAGGAGCTTCCTGTGGAAGCGAAAACCGTAACCTATCAGCTGAGTGTTGAGGATGCACAGGGACAGCGTGCAAAGAAGTCGGTGCGTGTGCAGTACCTGCTTCCGAAAGAGGATAAGAAGGATTAGTACTTGAAGGCTTACTTGAAAATGTGTATGAAAGGATGCGGAGCTGTTGTTAGTTTTACAGACTCCACATCCTATTTTATGTTTAGCAGGGATGAATATCAGTTACAAATTTCCTCTTTTATTGATTCTGCTGTGCCAGTCTGTGTTCGCTTAAGTCCTATCTATGAAAATTGTATCACAGGGGCTATCTCGTAAACAGTTATGAGACTGTATCACTATTCACCAAAAAAGATTTTTTTCTTCTATAAACTGGTTTTAAGATTTTCTCTGTATTTTCGACAGGATGTATGCTAAACTGTAGATACGTAAAAAAAGGAGGGGCTGACCCATGAGAAATAATATAATAATCACAAGCAATCCGCATGCATTCCATCCGCAAAAGCCCCGGCCTTTCAGTAGCTCAACCGCTTGCTAGAAGCGTTTTTTCTTATGCTTTTAACAGTTTTTTAAGTTATTCTTTACAATCCTCGTGTAACACGCTGCAGCTGAACGTCGCTTGTCGGCGGTAGGGACTGCCTTGTTTTTGTTGCATCCGTTCCTGCGTATGATACGAAACAGCAGGTACTTCTATATGTTAATGAAAACAGTAGCAGAACAAGAGCACCACCAGATCATATCCTTGAAGTAGATCGCAATATGAGAAAGAAGGATAATGATTATGATAATAAAAACAAAAACAGAAGCAGCAGCTATGATTAGCTGCTATGATAATAAAAAGGCTTATGACATGTATTGTAAAAAGCTATTATCAAACAAACAGATTCTCTCCTACGTGATGAAGGGCTGTATTCCGGAATACACAGATATTCCATTGGAGGAAATACCGGCCTATATCGAAATGTCTTCCATAAACACAGCAGAATGCGAAAATATCAATGATATGCAGATAGAGGTTACGGATGAAGCCATACCGGGAGCTCAGATCAAATACGATATTCAGTTTGAGGCGACAATACCCATGAAGCGGAAGGTAACAGATAAGAGTAGCCCTGCGGAAAAGAGACTTCGCATGATCATCAATCTGGAAAGCCAGGCAGAGGATGATCCCGGCTATCCTCTGATCAAGCGTGCATTGTACTATTGCAGCAGACTGATGGCAA
>SKEY01000678.1_pt1 | contig 52112 bp, 52 predicted proteins | sample 4843871 | NCBI WGS metagenome assembly SKEY01 (sample SAMN11008797, study PRJNA524170) | human gut metagenome | biome: Human fecal sample; material: Feces; isolation source: fecal sample from pouch patient p36 | host: Homo sapiens | place: Israel: Tel-Aviv | collected 2016-12-04
ATCACCACGATCCTTTAACATATACTAAATATACCATAGCGCAAAAGAAAAAGCACTATCGTGCTTTAAGGAGGCGATTCATCCCCCACTTGTCGAAGTGGGGGTATTCTCGCCAATTATGGATAAAGAGCGGCGCCCCTAATTCCCGTTCTAAACGTTGGATGGCCATCGTGATGGTGGGTTGGGCAACGCCAAAGTGGGTGGCGACTTTGGAAAAATTTTTTTGAATTACGAGGTCATGATAATAGCGAAGTTCCTTAATGTTCATCTTTAACCCCCCTAAGTAACGGCGTTTCTGTTTATCATATCAATAAAATTGATCGGCTTCCATCGGTTTGACTATCACCTAAGGGACGACTTATGATCAACCACGATGAGAGAGAAAATTGTGCAGATGGATTGAAAGGACCGATCAAAATGATTAGTGGATACGAACTGTTAAACAACCCCTTTTTAAACCGAGGCACCGCCTTTACAACTGAGGAACGTAAGCAACACGGCCTGCTAGGGCTCTTACCACCACGGGTTAAGACGATTGACGAACAAGCCGATGAAATTTACGCCCTCTACCAAAAGAAGGGCACCCTGATTGAAAAACGCCACTTCCTGATGGAAATCTTTAACAACAACCGGACGCTGTTCTTTAACTTAATGGGCAAGCACATCAACGAATTCATGCCGATCGTGTACGACCCGGTAATTGCCGAGGCGATTGAAGAGTACAACGAACGCTTCGTTAAGCCGCAAAATGCCGCCTACCTAACCGTTGATCACCCAGAAAACAACCGTGAGATCTTAAAGAACGCCGCCGAGGGGCGGGATATCCGTCTGATCGTGGTGACCGATGCCGAGGGGATCCTCGGGATTGGTGACTGGGGGGTTAACGGGGTCGACATCGCCGTTGGTAAGTTAATGGTTTACACGGCCGCCGCTGGGATCGACCCGGCCCAAGTATTGCCAGTTTCGATTGACGCCGGGACCAACAACCAAGAACTACTGGACGATAAGAACTACCTGGGTAAGCAACACGCCCGGATTGAAGGCCAACGCTACTTTGACTTCATTGACCAATTTGTCGGCGACGTCGAAAGCCTCTTCCCTAAGAGCCTGTTGCACTTTGAAGACTTCGGCCGCGGGACGGCCGCCAAGATTTTGGATAAGTACCAAGACAAGATTTTGACCTTTAACGACGATATCCAAGGGACCGGGGTAATCGTTTTGGCCGGGGTACTAGGGGCCTTAAACATCACCAAAGAAAAGCTGACCGACCAAACCTTCCTAACCTTTGGTGCCGGGACCGCCGGGATGGGGATCGTAAAAATGCTCTTCGAAGAACTGGTGCGCCAAGGCCTCAGCGAGCAAGAAGCCAAGCAGCACTTCTACTTGTTCGATCGCCAGGGGTTGTTGTTTGATGATACGGAGGGTTTAACGCCGGAACAAGCCCGCTTCACCCGGTCGCGGGGTGAATTTGACAATGCCGCTCAATTAACCGATTTAACGGCGGCCATCAAGGCGGTACAACCAACGGTGATGGTCGGAACGTCGACCGTTCACAACGCCTTCACCGAAGCCGCCATCCGCGAAATGGCGGCCCACGCTAAGCACCCGATCATCTTCCCAATCTCCAACCCCACTAAAAAGATTGAAGCCATGCCAGACGACGTTATGAAGTGGTCTGACGGGCGAGCCCTAGTCGCCACCGGGATCCCGACCCCAGCGGTCGACTACCAAGGGGTTCAGTACGAAATTGGCCAAGCTAACAACGCCCTGATTTACCCGGGGGTGGGCTTTGGGGCCTTAGCCGTCCAAGCCAAGGTAATTAACGACGACATGTTGGCGGCGGCCGCCCACGCCTTAGGGGGCCTCGTTGACGCTGATCAACCGGGCGCCGCCGTCTTACCACCGGTCTCCAAGCTAGCCGACTTCTCCAAGAAGGTGGCTGAGGCGGTGGCTCAATCCGCCATCGACCAGGGCTTAGCCGCAGCGGGAATCACGGATGCCAAGCAGGCGGTGGCCGACTTTACTTGGCAAGCGGAATACAAGCCGCTGGACCAGGAACTGGCTAGATTTGAATAAGAGGAAGTGCTCACCAACCTCCCTTGCTTAAACGACAATGAAAAGACCCCTAACGCACGAGGTGAGCGTTAGGGGTCTTATTGTAGGGTGTAGGGATGCACTTCCGCAGATAACGTGCTCCCAACCGCAGGCCTAGTGTCTAAGTACGGGCAAAGAACACCGCTAAGGCGGTAACCATTTGCCCTAGCTTAGTCATACGGCCTGCCGAACGGGTTGGGCGCACTTCCGTTATTTACTTGCACTGGCGTCAGCGTCGACTTCCGGTTGTGCTGGTGCGTCTTCTTCTGAGGCACTGGCGTCGGCGTCAACGGCCGGTGCTTGAGTAGCTGGTGCCGGTGCCGGTTGGCTTTCCGTTTCGCTTTCGGAAGCACTGGCGCTAGCGTCAACGGCGGGAGCCTCAGTGGCAGCTTCTTCCTTGGTAGAAGCACTGGCGTTAGCGTCCACCTTGCTGTTCGGGTTGTCAACCAGGGTTTGCCCGGTCATTTCTAGGTACTTCTTGACGATTGGCCAGAAGTCGATCACGATTTCGTTAATCCCACGGTAAATTTTATCTTCGTCGTGAATGGCTTGGTAGTTGTTAACCACCCACTTCACGTTCTTCTTGTCCACTGGTTCGGCCAGTTGGAACATGTCGGTCTTACCGGTCCGCAGGGTGTGGATGACTTGCTTAACGTGGTCGTGGACATTCCGCTTGTCCGGGTGAACGGCCGACATCGGGGAACCCGGTTGTTGCGGGGTCCGGGAGGCAAACATCTTTTCAGCCGGGGCCTTGTGGTTGTAGTAGAGGAACTGGTTGTTGTCGTCGACGTAGGTCAGTTCGGCCGGGATCGACTTTAAGAACCAGTTAAGTTGGTCAACGGTCAGGATCCCAGCGTCGAGCTTAACGTAGTCCTTGCCGGAAGCGGCGTTGGTCAACTTAGCGGCCTTTTCAACCCAGTCTGGGTCACCGGGCTTCACCCCTTCGATCGTGGTATCAGTCTTCCCGGAGGCAGTCAGGTCTTCGTTCTTGTAGGCGTCGGCCGGTTCTGGGCCCTTTAAGGCCTTCAAGACGTTGACCCACTTGGAGAACTTGATCAACAGGTCGCTCAAACGGTTAATCGTACCGCCGTCCTTTAAGTTGCCGTTGTCGTCAAAGGCGTCGCGAACGTTTCCCAACAAGAATTCGTTCCCCGGCATCACGAGGGCGTTAACCCCTGGGGCTTCCAAGATTTCGCGCAAGTCCAATTGGGCCCGGGAAGAACCCTGGGTGAAGTAAGAGGCCCCTAAGATCAGGACCGGCTTGTCTTCTAACGGGTGGATCTTGTAGGACAGCCATTCGATCGTCGACTTCAAAGCGGCGGTCGTGGTGTGGTTGTGTTCAGGGGTGACCATGATCACCCCGTCGGCGTTTTCAATTCGGTGCTTCAAGTATTGAACGGCCATCCCGTTGGTTTGGTCGTCGTCTTCGGAAAACATCGGTACGTCCTTGATTGAAACGACTTCAATGTCGGCGATGTTATTGAAACGGTTGGCCATAAAGGTCATTAATTTGCGGTTGTATGAATCTTCGGCGATGGAGCCGACAATCCCAACTAACTTCATGCGTAGGTTCCTCCTTGGTTTATAAGTCGTTCTTCAGGTCGGAAACGCGGATGTCTTGCATCACGTGTTCACGGTCATAGACCAGGTTCTTGTTGACGTCGACGAAGGTGTCGAAGTCGGCGAATAAGCCGTCCAAGCGGTTGACGAGGGCCCCTTCCTTGAGGTTCCCTTCGTCGTCAAAGGCTTGTAAGGAGTGGCCAACCATGTATTCGGATGATGGCATGATCCGGGCGGACAATTCCGGGGAGTCCAGCATCTGGCGTAGCATCAGTTGGGCCCGGGAAGTCCCAAGCATCCCGTATGACGCCCCGGTAATCATTACCGGCTTGTCAGCAAAGGGGTGCACACCGTAAGAAAGCCATTCCAAGGCGTTCATCAAAACGGCCGGGACCCCGTGGTCGTATTCAGGGGTGGAAATAATGACCCCGTCGGATGCTTCGATCTTCTTGGCCATTTCAGTTACCCGTTCCGGAACTGAGCGGTCCGGGGTCTTGTAGAAGACCGGCAGGCCACCAATGTCCATCAATTCAATTTCGGCCTTGTCGGCGAAGTGTTCCTTGATGAACTGCAACAAGCGGCGGTTGGTGGAGCCTTGACGGTTGGTTCCAGCAATCCCAATGTAGTGCTTCATATGATCAAATCCTCTCATTTCTGTGTTTGTCACCTTGTTAAGGGGCTAACAATCGTTCCAATTTTGACATAGTTTTGGAATAAAATCAATCAGGGATCCTGATTTAAAAAGTTACGGGTGGCTCGCCGTCACTATTTGGCAAGCAATTACGGATATTAGACAAAGTTTAAATGAATAAAGGCGCTATCAATCCCGCTAAAAATGGGCCGATTAAAGTTGATGAATATTAATTAAGCAGGGTGCAAGACCGTTAATAATAAGCAATCCTTATAATAACTAGCGGGTTTGACTATAAGAGAGCGGGGGTATTATCGTATAGCCGTTAAGTAATGTGTAACTTTTCACAAATGCAATCGGATTAATCACTTGGAGGTTGAAGAATATGTCACAATTTCGGACGGAAGAAGATACTTTAGGACCAGTTAAAATCCCACAAGAAGCCCTCTGGGGACCACAAACGGAACGGAGCCGCCACAATTTCCCAACCGGCCAGTTCATGCCGTTGGCCATCATCCGCGCCCTGCTCAACATTAAGAAGGCCGCTGCCCAAGCCAACCTGGAATTAAACCAGATTGATGAGGCCAAGGGGAAGTTGATCATCGAGGCGATTGACCAACTCTTAGTCCTGCCCGATGACGACTTGCGCAAGGACTTCCCACTTAAGGTTTACCAAACCGGTTCCGGGACCCAAACCAACATGAACACCAACGAAGTCGTGGCCAACCTGGCTAAGCGCTTGAATCCAGACGTCACCGTATTGCCAAACGATGACGTTAACAAGGGTCAATCCTCCAACGACGTCTACCCAACGGCGATGAACATTGTGGCCGTGGAAGCCTTGGATCAGCTGCTGCCGGCCATCCAGCACCTAATTGACGAATTAAAGGCCAAACAAGAACAATACTGGCACGTCGTTAAGGTTGGCCGGACCCACCTGCAAGACGCCACCCCGTTAACCTTTGGCCAAGAAGTCTCTGGTTACGTGGCCGCTTTAGAACACGACCGGGACTACTTAAAGCAACTCCAACCGACCCTATTGGAACTGGCGATCGGGGGAACGGCCGTGGGGACTGGTTTAAACGCGGCCCCGGGGATGCCGGAAAAGATCGCCGAAAAGGTTTCCGTCGTTTACGGACACGAATTTACGGTTAAGACCAACAAGTTCTTTGGCTTGGCCAACCACTCCGGCTTAAACGTGGTCCACGGGGCCCTGAAGACCCTGGCCGCCGACATGTTTAAGATTGCCCAAGACGTCCGCTTCTTGGCCTCCGGTCCGCGGGCTGGTTACGGCGAATTAAACATCCCGGCCAACGAACCGGGTTCCTCAATCATGCCGGGGAAGGTTAACCCAACCCAAGCCGAAGCAGTAACGATGGCTTCACTACGGGTCTTTGGTAACGACACGGTCGTTTCAATGGCCGCTAGCCAGGGGAATTTTGAAATGAACGTCTACAAGCCGGTGATGATCGACGCCTTCTTGGAATCAGCCGACCTCCTAACCGGGACGATCACCGGCTTTGCCGACAAGATGATTGCCGGTTTGACGGTCAACGACGCCCGGATGAAGGAACTTTTGGACAACTCCTTGATGACGGTAACCGCCCTGTCACCATACATCGGCTACCACGACGCCGCTAAGATTGCCCAAGCCGCCGATAAGGCCGGCTCCACTTTAAAAGAAGCCGCTTTGAAGTCTGGCAAGGTGACCGAAGAACAATACGACGAATGGATGGATATGTTAAAGATGACCAACGTCGACAAACAAGACTAGGAGGGAATTATGGGAGAAAAATTTCAACCACGCCCGGCCAGTGAGTTAAAGGACCGCTACGACACGGTGATCATTGGTTCCGGGGGGGCCGGCTTGACGGCCGCCATCCAAGCCCATGAACTAGGGCTTTCAGCCGTCGTCCTTGAAAAAGAAGAAGGCTTAGGTGGGAACACTAACCGGGCCTCATCCGGGATGAACGCCGCCGAAACCAACGTCCAATTAAAGCACGGGGTGATCGATAACGTCGGCTCCTTTTACCGGGAAACCTACCAAGACGGCGGTCGTTTAAACGATAAGGACCTCTTGGGTTACTTCGTTCACCACTCCGCCCTGGCGATTGACTGGCTGGCCGATCACGACATCAAGTTAGAAGACGTCACGATCACCGGGGGGATGTCGGTGATGCGGACCCACCGCCCGGCTAGCTTAGCCCCAATCGGGGGCTTCTTGGTCAACGAGTTATTGCGGGTGGCTGGTCAACAACAGATCCCGGTCTTCAACCAGACCAAGGTCACTAAGTTGTTAAAAGACGATCAGGGGACCGTTAACGGGGTCGAAGTCCAAACCACGGCCGGCACCAAGACGATCGCGGCCAACAGCGTTATCCTAGCGACCGGTGGTTTCGGCGCTTCTAAGGAATACATGAAGCGCTACCGCCCAGACCTGGTTGATTACAAGACGACTAACCAACCGGGGGCCACCGGCGACGGCCTGAAACTCGGCGAAGACGTCGGGGCGCAGCTAGTTCAAATGGACTTGATTCAAGTCCACCCGACCGTTCAACAAGATAACCCGCACGTTTATTTGATTGGTGAAGTCGTCCGGGGCGAAGGGGCAATCCTGGTTAACGCCAAGGGGCAACGCTTCGTCAACGAGTTAAACACCCGCAAGATCGTCTCCAACGCCATCACCGCTTTGCCGGAGCACTCCGCTTACCTGATCTTTGACCAGGGGATCCGTGACCGGGCCAAGGCCGTCGACTTCTACGACAAGGTGGGGCTAGTGGTTTCCGGCAACACCATCGAAGAGCTCGCCCAAAAACTCTCCATGGAGCCAGCCACCCTGAAAAAGACGGTGGCGACCTGGAACCAAGCGGTCAAGGACCACGATGACCAGGAATTTAGCCGGACGACCGGGATGGACCGCGACATCGCCAAGCCAGGCTTCTTCGCCATCCACATTGCCCCAGCGATCCACTACACGATGGGTGGTTTACACATCAACATCCATACAGAGGTCTTGGATGGCAACGGGAACGTGATTCCGGGACTGTTTGCCGCCGGTGAAGTTGCCGGGGGCCTACACGGGAATAACCGGGTCGGGGGTAACTCGATCGCCGAAATCGTGATCTTTGGGCGCCAAGCCGGTCAACAAGTCGCCCTGTACCAAAGTCAGAAATAGTAAGAAACAAGAGAACTGATACTGATTAGGAAGAAATCAATATGAATAATTTAGAAAAAGTCAATTACCGGGGCTTTATCTGGCCGGTAATCGTGGGGGGGTCATTTTGTGGCTGCTCACGCCAATGAAGCCAGCGGCCGTTCCCGTGGCCGGCTGGCACATGTTCGCCCTCTTTGTCGGGACGATCATTGCCTGCATCACCCGTCCCCTACCAATCGGGGGTGTCTCAATTCTCGCCTTTGCCCTGACCGTTTTGACCGGCACCTTGCCGATGGATAAGGCGACCTTAGGCTTTGGGAACAGCTCAATTTGGATGATTGCCATAGCCTTCTTCATCGCCCGGGGCTGTATCAAGACCGGGTTGGGACGGCGAATTGCCCTTAACTTCGTCCGCCTCTTCGGGAAGAAAACGCTGGGGCTGGCCTACTCCTTAATTGGGGTCGACTTGATCATGGCCCCGGCCAACCCCGTCCAACACCGCCCGGGCCGGTGGGGTCTTGTACCCAATCATTAAGTCCTTGGCCCAATCCTTTGGATCCGACCCCAAGGACGGGACGGAACGCAAGATCGGCTCCTTCTTGGTCTTTGCCGAATATCACGGGGACATGATCACCGCCGCCATGTTTATGACGGCGATGGCCGCTAACCCCCTGGTCCAAACCCTAGCCAAGTCAAGCGGAGTGAACATCAGCTGGGGAGGCTGGTTCTTAGCCGCCCTAGTTCCGGGAATTATTTCCCTAATCGTCGTTCCCTGGTTGATCTACAAGATGTACCCGCCGGAGATTAAGGAAACGCCCAACGCTAAGCAGTGGGCGGAAAAGGAACTGGATCAAATGGGGAAGATGACCCTACCAGAAAAGCTAATGGCCGTTATCTTCATCATTGCCCTGGTCCTCTGGATGACCGGGAGCCTGACCAAGATCGACGCCAGCCTAGCTGCCTTTTTAACCTTAGGCCTGCTCTTGGTCGTTGGGGTCCTGAGCTGGACCGACGTTTTGCACGAAACCGGGGCTTGGAACACCCTGACCTGGTTCTCCGTCTTGGTTATGATGGCTGGTTCCTTGACCACCCTGGGCTTTATTCCGTGGCTTTCTTCAAGCATCGGTAGTATGTTGCACGGGATGAGTTGGTTCTTGGTCTTGGCGATCTTGATTGTCTTCTTCTTCTACAGTCACTACCTCTTCGCTAGTTCAACAGCTCACGTAACGGCGATGTATTCGGCCCTGTTAGCCGTAGCCATCTCCGCTCACGTACCGCCAATGCTGGCGGCCTTATTGCTCGGGTTCTTTGGGAACTTAAACGCCTCAACCACCCACTACGCTTCTGGCCCGGCTCCGGTTTTGTTTGGGTCTGGTTACGTCCCGCAAAACAAGTGGTGGTCCTTGAACCTGGTTTTGGGGGTCTTCTACCTGGTCGTTTGGATCGGGATTGGGAGCCTCTGGATGAAGGTGATTGGGATGTGGTGATCAGGAAGTGTGATCCAACCATTAAGCAGGCCGTTGGACTAAGGATAGGGCACAGGTTAGTGCGCTAGCGGTGTTCTGTGGCCAGACTTAGGCACTAGGCCTGCGGTTGGAAGCACGTTATCCGTAAATGAAATTACTAATTAAAAAGGACCCCTGGGGCACGGCCGTGGGGGCCCTTTTGTGTTAAAATCTGGAGGAAAAAGGGGGAACGCCAGAATGAATACGCGTGACTTACAGTACTTTACGGCCGTTGTTGAAACGAAAAACTACACCCAAGTGGCCGGGCAATTTGGCGTCGCCCAGCCAACCGTTACTCAGGCCATCCAACGCTTGGAACGAGAATTTGACGTCCAATTGGTTGACGTTGCCCGTGGCCGGCGGGGGATGAAGATCACCCGGGCTGGTCAGTTACTTTACCAAGCGGCGGACCGGATCAATCACCAGTTAGCCTTGGCGCAAAAGTCAATTAACCAGGCTAAGCGGGGCAGCATTCGCTTCGGCTTACCCCCGATCATCGGTAAAATATACATCAGTGGGTTAGTTAAATCCTGCCCGCCGGATTTGTTGTCGTGCCTGCGGATTACCGACCAGGGGTCCCACGAGCTGTTAAAACGGCTCAAGGATGGTCAAATTGACATCGCCATTTTGGGGTCGATGGCGCCGATTAATGAGGAGGGGATATTTGTCGACCTGGTGGCTAAGCGCCCCTTCACCGTGGCGGTCAGCGAACAACACCCGTTGGCTAAAAAACGGCGGGTGGCCTTTGGCGATTTGGCTAACGAACGCTTCATTAATTACAGTGACCAATACATCCACCGGGCGGCCTTTAACGCTTATTGCGACGCGGCCCGTGTCCGCCCGGAAAGCACCCTCTACCCGCTACCCAATATTTCTTGGGTCAAAGAGCTGGTCCGTCAAAACCTCGGCGTCAGCCTGATCGTTTTGGATGCGATCAAAGACGAGCCGGGGATCGTACCGCTAGAATTGACGGACCCGACCCCGGCCAGTTTTTACATCTCGGTGGCGACCCGGGAAGGTTACGTGTTAAGCGAAGACGAGCAGACCCTAGTGACGACTCTAAAGCACCTGGAACTCTTTTCACCCGCTTAATTGTCCCTACACAAACGTCGGCAACCCTCCTATAATAGGACGTAATTTGGTGCCTAAAGTGGGGAGAGAAAAAGATGGATAAGGAACAAGCGGTGGGTGAAGATTACCACCACCACATGCAGATTCCGTGGCAGGATTTTGTAGAAGATGACAACGTTACCCCGGCTAAGGAGGCCCCCTTAGTGGAACGGTCAATGATCGTTGGGCGGGTTGGTCTAATGATTTTGGCCTGCGGAACCGGGTCCTGGCGGGTGCGCGACTCGATGAACGTGGTTGCCCGCAACCTTGGAATGACCTGTTCGGCCGATATTGGCTTGGTATCGATTGAATACACCTGCATTGATGATAACCACAGTTACACCCAGGCGATCTCGTTACCGACGACCGGGGTGAACACAACCCGGCTAAACGCCCTGGAGAAGTTCGTTAAGGAAATTGAGCGGGGCAAGCGGGAGTGGACGATTGCAGAAATTGACCACCGTTTAACCGAGATTGAACGGATGAAGGGTAATTACCGCCCTTACCAAGTGGGGTTAGCGGCGGCCTTGGCCTGTTCAGCCTTCGTCTTCTTGCTCGGCGGGGGCCCGGTAGAAATGTTGTGTTCCTTTGTGGGAGCGGGGTGCGGGAACTTTGTGCGGCGTAAGATGATTGACCGTCACATCACCCTGCTTGCTTGCGTGGCCGTTTCCGTGGCCGTGGCTTGTTTGTTATACCTGGTCCCGTTTATGGCCCTGCAAAACTTCTGGGGAATCAACGAACGTCACGAGGCCGGCTACATCGGGGCGATGCTCTTTATCATCCCTGGTTTTCCCTTCATCACCTCGGGGCTGGACCTAGCCAAATTAGACATGCGGTCCGGCTTGGAGCGGGCCGCCTACGCCCTGTTAATCATTACCGTGGCGACCTTGGTTGGCTGGTTGGTGGCCCTGATGGTCCACTTAAGGCCAGCCAACTTCGCCGCCTTGCCGTTAAATGAATGGCAGCTCTTATTGTTGCGGTTGCCGGCCTCTTTTTGCGGGGTCTTTGGCTTTTCAATTATGTTTAATTCGACGCCGAAAATGGCGGCGACGGCCGGGGTAATCGGGGCGTTTGGTAACACCTTACGGCTGGAATTAGTCGACTTTGGGATGGCGGCTGGCCCGGCCGCCTTCTTGGGGGCGCTAGCTTGTGGCCTGTTGGCGGCGATTGTCCGTAACCGGGTTGGTTACCCGCGGATTGCGATCACGATTCCCTCGGTGGTAATCATGGTGCCCGGGCTGTACATGTACCGGGCCGTCTATAACTTAGGGTTACAGTCGGTCAACACCGGGGCCGAGTGGTTAACCCGGGCGATGTTAATCGTCCTCTTTTTACCCCTGGGTCAAGTAGCGGCCCGGGTACTAACCGATACCAAGTGGCGTCATAACGGATAGGAAGATGGGTGATCAGCGTGCAAATTGAGTATCCTCAGCAGTTAGTTGACCAAGTAGAGGCAGCGATCAAGGATCGTCCCCTAATGGGCTTTGTACCGGGGGCTGGACCAAACCATCCGGCGGTAATGCTGGTGGGTGAGGCTCCCGGGCGCAGTGAGACCGATAGCCGGGTGCCCTTTAGTGGGACTTCGGGTAAGGAATTAATCAAGTTGCTAGAAGAAATTGGTTTGTCGCGGGCGACCGTCCACATCACCTCGGTGGTCCGCAAGCGGCCGTACTCGGTTAAGGTGGTCACCGAAAAGAAAACTGGGCAGCGGGTCACCAAGTACCCCAACCGCACCCCCACCAAAAAGGAGGTCCTAGCCTTTGGGCCCCTCTTTGACTGGGAATTAAAGACAGTCGCCCCTCAGGTGGTTGTGCCCCTAGGCAACACCAGCCTCCAACGCTTGCTGGGACCAGAGGCCAAGATTGGTGACTTGCACGGTCAGGTCTTGCACCAGTCGGTCTTAGAAACCCGGCCGGATCACCAGGGTTATCAAATGGGGACGACCCCTTACTACATTGTGCCAATGTATCACCCGGCCGCCTTTTTGTACGCTCGGCGCCTAGAACCGACCGTGCGTGCCGACTGGCAGGCCTTCGGGAAGTGGCTAAAAGAACAGCATTTGATGCCGCAATAAGGGGTGGGGGAGTTTTGCTCCCGCTCCTTTTTATTACGGTGAGTTAACCAACCGCAGGCCTAGTGGCTAAGTCCAGCCACAGAACACCGCTGGCGCGATAACCTGTGTCTAGGCCTTAGCCCACGGCCTGCCCAATGGTTGGGTCACACTTCCATAACGTGGAAAATGACCACAGACCTAGTGCCTAAGTACGGGCGAAGAACGGTGCCAAGGCACCAACCTTCCCCCTAGCTTAGTCATATGGTCTGTCGAGAAGGTCATTTCCCACTTCCCTTCTTTTACCAAAACTTAACGGGAAATCGCTAACGACCGGGGCGTGGACCGTGTTAGGATTTTAACTAGAGAGAAACGAGGAATGCACACAAAATTTTAATAAGGGGAACGCAGATGATGAGGAACGTAAAGCGGCGTCACTTTGACCGCCAAATAGCCCGCGGAATTGTGACAAGCATTAAGAGCAGTCTAAAGGAGGCCACCAAGTGTGGCCACCACCGTTCCCAGCGGGCCACCCTAACTGAAATGGCGATCCGGGTGTCTGGTTTTAAAAAGACACTCTCCACCCCGACTAAACTGGCTGATGCATTGCAAAGGGCGGCGGTGGAAAGTGAACGCCCCCTTCAATTACCCAGTGACGTTAAGTTCACCGTCCCGGTTAAGGAGAGCGAAGTGGCCGGTAGCCAGTGCTTTACGCTCAACGCGGACTTGCAGGAACACCCGGTCATTATTTACCTAACCGGGGGCGCCTTTTTTGAGCGGCCGCTAAAGGAGCACTGGCAGTTTTTGAACCGGTTGGCGGACAGGACCGCTTCAAAAGTGGTGGTGCCCATTTACCCAACCTTGCCAGCCCACACGGTTGAGGACGCCTTTGCCGTGCTTAAACAGATCTATAACGAGGTCTACACCCAGGTGCCGGTCAGCCAGGTAACCGTAATGGGGGACTCGGCTGGCGCCGGGTTGGCGGCTAGTTTTTGCGAGTACCTGGGTGAACGGGGGCTTCCGCAACCCGGTCACCTAATCATGATTTCACCGTGGTTAGACATCGATTTAACTAATCCCCAGGTCGCTGACTACGAGGAAAAAGACGTTACCTTAAACGCCGCCGGTCTTCGGCAGTTAGGGGCGATGTGGGCCGCTAAGTTGGACCACCGTGATTGGAAGGTTAGCCCCCTGTATGGGACCCTGTCACCCCTGCGTGACGTGACGATTTTTGTGGGGACCGAAGAGCTGATGTACCCGGACGCCATGGACTTTGCGGAGCGGCTCCGTCAGCAACACGTCCCGGTAACCACCCACATCGGGCGGAACCTGTATCACATTTACCCGGTTTACCAAAGCCCGGAGAGTGAGCAGGCGGTTGAAGAGATCAAACGGGTTGTGAACAGCTAGAAAGAGGGATTCAAAATGACAAAAGTAGCGGTAATGATTGCCCCAGGTTGTGAAGAAATCGAGGCCCTGACGCCGGTAGATGTTTTTCGCCGGTTGGGGATTGAAACGACGATGGTGGGCCTAGATGATCGCCAAGTGATGGGGGCCCATCAGATTGCCTTAACTTGCGATACTAGCCTAGCCGAAGTAGGCGAGGGGCTCTTGGGGTTCGATTGCGTGGTCTTTCCCGGCGGCTCGGGTGGCGCAAAGGCATTGCGCGATGATGATCGCTTGATGCGATTGATGCAGCGGCGCCAACAAGCGGGGGAGTGGAACGCCGCCATGTGCGCCGCCCCAATTGCCTTTGCCCGCTACGGACTCTTGGATGGTCACGACTACACTTGTTTTCCGGGGATTGAGCAAACGATCACGCAGGTCGCTCCCAGCGGTCGTTTCCACGAAGACATTACCGTGGTCGATGAAAAGGGAAAGTTGATCACCAGCCGGGGACCGGCAACGGCCCTGGCCTTTGCCTATTGCATTGCGGACGCCTTAGGGGTGGATGCTGCCGAGGTTCGTCGTCAAATGCTCTACCCTTACCTATTAGAGAACAACCACTAGACAATAAAACGCCCTCGCACCTGGGTTTCGAAGTGGGAACCAACCTGTATGGCAGGGCGTATAGCTAAGCTAGGCAGAAGGTTGCTGTGTTAAGCAGCGTTCTTCGGCCGTACTTAGATACTAGGCCTGCGGTTGGTGACCACGTTATCTGTGTAATAGTGAAAATGAAATAGAGATTGTCAAACTTCTTTCCAAGTAAAAAACCGGTCAACTCGCAAATAATTGCGAATTGATCGGTTTTTATTTGATGGTATATAGAAGGTTGGGTCACACTCCTATTTCTTCCACCACATCATCAGTGGGTGGCGGTCAACCTTTTGATCGGCACGTTGGTTAACGACCGATACTAGGGCGATCATGGTGGCCAACAGGGAGTTTTTCTTGCGGTAGACGGTGTAGCGGGAGTGCCACTCGCTAGCGTACTTATCCTTGTAGCGGCGTAGGCCTTGGAAGCCGTAGAGATGAGTCCCGTATTCGTAGATGAAGTGGGCAGCCCGCTCTTCGGTAAAGGAGTACCGCGATTCACCAACGTTGGCTAGTGGGGCCATCCCAAGGTCGAAGTAGGTGTAGCCCTTTTCCTGACCATACAAGAACATTGAAACAAAGATCATATCCATGATTCCGGACGGGGCGGCGTGGGAGTGACGCATCAAGTCGATTGTCAGGATCTCCTTACCCCCGGTCGGCATCAGAGTGGCAAAGGCCACCAACTTGCCGTCCTTGTCATCGACCAGGGCCACCGGGGCGGTGTTGATGTAGTCGGGATCAAAGAAGCCTAAGGAAAAGCCCTTTTCAACTTGGTCACCCAACCAGTCGTCGGAAACGGCCCGCATTTCTTGCATCAGCTCATCGGAAAAGGGTGGTTCAACGATGGTGAATTGGTAACCTTCCCGCTCAAACTTGTGCATTAAGGCCCGTTGGGAGCGTTGTTTCTTACCGGCCAAGGTAAAGTCGGCAAGTTTGACCAATCCGTCTTCACCGGTCTTTAGGAAGTCAAACCCAAATTCGTGCAGGAGCATAGTTAGTTGGCTATTGACCTCGTAAAAGACCAGTTGGTAACCGTATAAGTTGGCTTCGCGTAGAAATTCTAGGCTCGCCTCGCGGACGACGGTTTGGTCCCCGACCGGATTCCCCATCACGATCAACTTGTCGTACTTGCGCCGGTACATGAAAAAGAGGCGGTCGTGGCCGTCAACCTGGTAGAAGTAGAGGTTTTTGTCCTTTAAAAAGGCCAGGTGGGAGGTTTCGTTGCCCCCAAATTCTTCAATCAGGGCGTTGACCCGGTCAACCGGTAGCTTTTGTTCGCCAGCGAAGGGGTCGGGCCCCGAGGTGAAGTAGTGGATGATCAAAAGCATGATCGACAGACCGATCAGGATGCCAATAAAGCCCGACAGCCACACCTTTTCGCCGGGGAAGAGCAGGAAACTCGGGATTGAGTGCTTGGCCATGTAGGTGGGGTTGTTAACGAGGCCAACGATGACGTATAAGATCACCGCCCCGGCGTAGATAACGGCGTCGAGGGTGAACTTACCTAGCGAGTACTGGAGTTTTTTACGGTATAAGACGTGGCGCATCGTCAGGGTCAAGAAAAATAGGACCGCTAAGAAGATCGCTAAGCTAAGGGTGCCTAGGTACCACAGGGTGTTGGCAATTCCGATCACGAGCAGGGCTAGCGAGGGCCAGTAGGCTTTAGCAACCTTGGCCTGGATCCCGCGGGCACAAGCCAGCAGGGCGATTGCAAAGGCCACCGTCGTTAGCTGATGCAAGAAGAAAAAGGTGAAGGGGTAGACCTGTTGCAAGAGCTTGTTGTTATCGGCCAAGTCGGGAACCGAAGCGGCTAAAAGCATCAGGATCCCCGAGCCGTACATGAAGGTCGTCACCACCCAGTGGGCGACTTGGCGACCGGCCGCTTGCGGGAGGTGGTCCAAGAAGTTATCGAGCTGAAGCCAGAGGTGGTGAACAAAGAAGACCCCGGCCAGGGCCAGTGGAATCAAGTAGTAAAAGACCCGGAACAAGACCAACCAGACGACAGTGGTGGCGTGGGGAACCCCCAGCATGACCAACTCGACCATCATCATTAGGTCAAAGGAGCCCAGCGCCCCCGGTAGCATGGAAACGACCCCGAGCAGTTGGGCGACCACGTAAAGCGGGAAAACGGCGACCAGATTAACGTGGACGCCCATCATTGCCCCAACGAAGACGAAGAAGAGGGCGACCCCTAGCCATTCGAGTGTCGAGGAAATGATGATCAATAATTCTAGGCGCCACGACAGGTCGGCAAAGAGGCTCTTGGACTTCCAGCGGGTGAAGAAAAAGACGGCCGGGAAGTATAGTCCACCGCCGACCAGCCAGATGGCGTAACGGTTAAAGTGGCCCCCCTGGTGAAAACCAAACATGAGGACCAAGGCGACCCAACACATCACCGATAGACCGGCCACCAAGAAGATGGCAATTTTGGCAATTGCGTTTAGGATTTCCTTTTTGCTGGCCTGCTGGCCGTAAAAAGTCGCCCGCAGAGACGCCCCGAGCAGGCCACCGAAGCCGGCGACGTTGGTCAGGGTGTTGGTGACCCAGCCGCTCCTGATGATGTGGCCGACGGTAAACTTGCCAGGCAAGAGGTGGGTGATGGCGACGTCATAACCCAGCATCGGGATGACAGAGACAATCCCGGCGATGGTGAGCAGGGCGATCGTTAAGGGCGAAAGCGAGCTCAGCCCGTCGCCGACCCGGTCCCAGTTAACGTCGCGCAGGAACCCGGTCAAAGAAGTAATCACAAACAGGATTACCGAAATGATAAAGATAACCTTTAAGTAGCGTGAATAATGTCCCCAAAGGGTCTTAAGTTGACTAATCAGGTGACTCATTTTTTCTCCTCCTATTCGCCATTCATTATACCGGGGAATGGGAAAGGGCGCTCCTGTTTTGAACAAAAAAGAAAAAATGGTTGACGGTGAATTCACTCTCCCGTATACTATTATTTGTTGTTAAATGGTCCGTTGGTCTAGCTGGTTAGGACGCATCCCTGTCACGGATGAGATCACGAGTTCGAGTCTCGTACGGACCGTATAATTTTTCAAAAAACTGGGTCTTCGGATCCGGTTTTTTTTCATTCAACAGAAAAAAGGAGTCAAGCCGAGATGGAAAACACGTGGGTCTACCGGGGCCAAGAACCAATTAAGATTAAAACCTTTCTTCATTCGCTAGGGATGGGGCACCGTCTTTTCAACGACATCAAAAACGGGGCTGGCGAGTTCCAAGTCGACCACCGGCGGGTACGGCCAACCACCAAAATTTTGCCGAACCAACCGCTGACCCTGACCGTCCAACCTGAACCGGGTGACGCCACCGTAGCGACTTCCGAAGAGCCACTGACGATTGTCTACGAGGATGACAACTGGTTGGTCGTGAACAAACCAGTGGGGGTAGCCTCGGTTCCCGGCCCCCACGTGGTCAACGGGACGATCCTAAACCGGGTGAAGGGCTACCTAGTGGCCAAGGACGCGCCGGATCTGCGCCCCCACTTAATTACCCGCTTGGACCGCGATACGGCCGGACTACTATTGGTGGCTAAGCACAACGTCGCCTCCAGCATGATCAGCCCCCAAGTTGAGAGGCACACGATGCAAAAAGAGTACCGGGCGATTGTGGCCGGAACCTTTGCTACGGACCACGGATTCATTGACGCTCCGATCGCTCGCATCAAGGGACAAATCGAACGTGAGGTTAACCCGGCTGGCCAACCGGCAAAAACCGAATACTGGGTCGAAGAAAGTCGGGGCGACTGGACTTTGGTGCGCTTGCGCTTACACTCCGGGCGGACCCACCAGATTCGGGTGCACATGGCCAGCGTTGGGCACCCACTTTTAGGCGACCACTTGTACGGCGGTGACCTTAGCGTGACCGATCACCAAGCCCTCTACGCCAGCCACCTGGCCTTCACCGATCCGTTTACCCAAACGAACTTGGCCTTTGACGTTGAAATGCCGGTTGCCTTCAAGACCGTGTGGGATGGGTTAAATTAGTGGGGAGTGGGAGATAACTTCCGGTGGACGGTTGTTTCCCGTGTTTGTTATCCAAGGTTTGAAAAGACAGTAAGAGGTTGAGAGAAAAATAGCTCTCAACCTTTTTTTATTGCCTAAAAATGAAAACGGTTTATTAAAATGCGGAGATCTGATTGATTTATACGGACAAAAAATATAAAATAAAATCGTTTAGAGGATCAATTCATAATAAATCAAAGGAGTCACCGCTCATGGATCAACAATTGATTGCCGAAAAAATCACCGCCGCTAAAACGGCGCTTGGAATTGAACTGGGTTCAACCCGCATCAAGGCCGTTTTGGTTACTGACGACTTCCAAACCGTCGCCAGTGGGGATTACGTTTGGGAAAACGAACTGGATCACCACATCTGGACCTACCCAATGGAAAAGGTTTGGGAAGGAATCCAAACTAGCTACGCAAAATTGGCGGCGGAAGTGCAAGAACAATACGGCATGAAGCTAGAAAAAATCGGGTCGATTGGCATTAGCGCCATGATGCACGGTTACATGGCCTTTAACAAGGACGACGAGTTAATGGTACCGTTCCGAACTTGGCGCAACAACATCACCGGTGAGGCGGCCGAAAAGCTAACTAAGTTGTTTGACTTCAACATCCCGGAACGTTGGAGTATTGCCCACCTCTACCAGGCCATCCTCAATCAAGAAGACCACGTCAAGGATCTGGACTTTATGACGACCTTGGATGGTTACGTGACCTGGAAGCTGACTGGCGAAAAGACGACCGGGATTGGGGACGCCTCCGGGATGTTCCCGATTGATGAAGCCACCCATGATTACAACCAAGCGATGCTACAAAAGTTCAGCGCCCTGCCAGAAGTGGCCGCCTTTGACTGGAAGATTGAAGACGTCTTGCCAAAGGTTTTGCTAGCCGGACAGAGCGCCGGTCACCTGACTAAGGAAGGGGCGCAATTGTTAGACCCATCTGGGCAACTTCAAGCGGGCTCCTTACTAGCACCGTCAGAAGGGGATGCCGGAACCGGGATGGTGGCTACTAACGCGGTTGCCAAGCGGACCGGAAACATCTCCGTGGGGACGTCGGCCTTTTCAATGGTGGTCTTGGACCAAGAAATGAACCAGGTTCACCGCGACATTGACATGGTCACCACGCCAGACGGTGCGCCAGTCGCCATGGTCCACACTAACAATTGTTCATCTGACATCAACGCCTGGGCCAGCTTGTTCGACCAATTTGCTCGCACCCTAGGGGTCACCCTGAAGCCAAACGAACTCTACGAAAAGCTCTTTGACGCCTCCTTACGGGGGGAACAAGACGGGGGTGGCTTAGTTAACTTTGCCTACCTCTCCGGGGAAAACATCACCCGGGTCCAAGATGGGCGCCCGATGCTAGTACGTAAGCCAGACAGCCACTTCACCCTCGCCAACCTCTTTAAGGTTCAGCTCTATTCCGCCTTTGCTCCACTCAAGATTGGGATGGACATTTTGCTACGCGAAGAACACATTAAGACCGACGTTTTGATTGCCCAAGGGGGCCTCTTTAAGACGCCGGTGGTGGCTCAACAAGCCCTGGCCGATGCTTTGGACACCCCGATCACTGTGATGGAAAACGCCGGTGAAGGTGGCCCATGGGGGATGGCCGTCTTGGCCCTGTACGCTTTAGACCACCGCAATAAGGGTTTGGCTGATTATTTAGACCAAGAAGTCTTTGTGGATACCGAAAGTGCCACCCTGTATCCGGAACCGGAAAGTGTTCGTGGCTACGAGAAGTTTATTGATAACTACAAGCAAGCCATGCCAGCCGAATTAGCCGCTGGTGAGGCGATGAAATTAGATTAGGAGCACCGCTATGTTAGAAGAATTAAAGCAAGAAGTTTACGAGGCCAACATGCAACTGCCAGAACTGGACCTGGTGACCTTTACCTGGGGGAACGTTTCCGGAATCGACCGCGAAAAGGGCCTCTACGTCATCAAGCCGTCCGGGGTACCGTATGACGAATTGAAGCCTAGCGACATGGTGGTCGTGAACCTGAAGGGGGAAGTTGTCGAAGGGGACTACAATCCATCTTCTGACACGCCAACCCACACCTACCTCTACAACCACTTCCCGAAGATCGGTGGGATCGTGCACACCCACTCCCCGTGGGCAGTTTCCTTTGCCGCTGCTAAGCTCGACATCCCGGCCATGAACACCACCCACGCCGACACCTTCTTTACTGACATTCCAGCGGCCGACGCCCTGACCAAGGAAGAAATTGAAGAAGATTACGAGGGCAACACCGGGAAGACGATCGTCAAGACCTTTGAAGAACGGGGTCTGGACTACGAAGCAACGCCAGGAACCCTGGTATCCCAACACGGTCCGTTCACCTGGGGGCCAACGCCAGCTAAGGCCGTTTACAACGCCAAGGTCTTAGAAGTGGTGGCCGAAGAGGACTTCCACACGATGCAAATGACGATGGATAACACTCAGCTGCCACAATACCTGTTGGACAAGCACTACTACCGCAAGCACGGTGCCAACGCCTACTACGGCCAAGATAACGCTAAGTCCAAGGAACACGCACAGCACGTATAATGACCGGGTAACATCTTAACGGGCGCCCCACTCAGGAGGGGTACCCGTTTTTTATGTTACTTTTAATTGATAATTAACGTAAAATTAGACATGGAAAACCAAATTTCGTAAAATAGGAAGCATTATTACTAAGGGAAAGGGCGTCAAGGGGAAACCAATGGCAGAAAACAAGTACGAAATCGTGAAGCGCGGCCTTCAAACGGTCATTGAGAGTGGGGAATATAGCGTCGGTGATAAACTCCCAACTGAATCCGAGCTAATGGACCAATACGGGGTTAGCCGCTACACGGTTCGCCGGGCAATTAGTGACCTCCAAAACGAACATTACGTTTATCGGATTCAAGGTGGCGGGATGTACGTTGACGACTGGCAGGGGAACCAACGCCAACAAGCCATTAATAACAAGATGATTGGGGTCGTCACCACCCATCTGGCTGATTACATCTTCCCGAGCATCATCAGTGGGATTGACCGGGCAATCTCGGCCCAGGGCTACTCGTTAATTGTCAGCAATACCCATAATAACCGGGATAAGGAGCGTCAAAGCCTCCAGCAAATGATCGACAACAAGGTTGCTGGCTTAATCATTGAACCAACCCAAAGCGCGCTGCCGGATCCCAACATTGACCTGTACCAAGAAGTTGCCAAGCAACAAATTCCCTGCATCTTCATTAACGCTCACTACCCACAGCTTGACGCCCCGTACTTAGAGGTTAAGGATTGCGAAGCCGAACGGGAAATGGTTGAGCACCTGATGGGGATGGGGCACCAACGGATTTTGGGGATCTTCCAGGTTGATGACATGCAAGGCTTGCACCGGATGCAAGGCTTTATTAACGCCTACATGGCCCACCCGGAAATTTCTTACCTCAGTGAAACGGTGATGTACCAGTCTGGCCAAGATATGACCAAGGTCTTGGAACAGGTTGCCCGAATCTTGGATAAACCGGAGCGCCCAACGGCGGTGGTTTGTTATAACGATGAGTTAGCAATTCAAATCATGGATGTTATTCGTTCCTTGGACCTGACGATTCCTGAGGACGTTAGTATTGTGGGCTTTGATGATTTCGTCTTGTCCCGTTACTTAGAACCGCGCTTAACGACGATTGAGCATCCAAAGGAAAAGATGGGGTTAGATGCGGGAAAGATGATTATGGCCAGAATTAATGGAGAAGAGGTTGCGCCGATTTTGTATGATTTGAAGATGGTATACACCGAATCAATTACGCCCCCAATAAAATAATTATCCTGACTTTCACAAGCCGGTCCTCGTTATGGGGACCGGCTCTTTTGTTGCTTTTGGTCGATATTGTTCAGTATAATTTATCGTTTTACTCCAAAATATGTATTGTATTTATATGGTAAGCGTTTTATAATATTTTCGTGAAATCGCTTACGGTAATAAGACGCTACAATCGCTTTGATAGTCAAATCAAGAAAAGTGGAGTGTTAAACCAATATGGACAAGAAAATTTCGAACAAGTTTATCTATTTCTTCGGTTCGTTCGGGGGAATTCTCTTCGGTTATGACATTGGGGTTATGACCGGGGCGTTGCCGTTTTTGCAAACGGACTGGAGCCTTTCTAGTAGCTCAAGCTTAGTTGGTTGGATTACGTCAGCCGTTATGTTTGGGGCCATCTTTGGGGGTGCATTGGCTGGTCAATTATCTGACCGTTTGGGACGCCGGAAGGTTATTCTTTACTCAGCAATTATCTTTACTTTGGGATCTGTTCTCTCGAGTATGGCTCCGTATAAAGGGGCGATCTTCTTGATTGTCGTCCGGATCTTTTTAGGGTTAGCCGTTGGGGCTGCCTCAGCTTTGGTGCCTGCCTACATGTCTGAAATGGCGCCAGCTAAAATGCGGGGACGCTTATCCGGATTAAACCAAACGATGATCGTGTCCGGAATGCTTCTTTCTTACATCATGGACTACTTGCTCAAGGATTTGCCTGGTGATTGGTCATGGCGGTCAATGTTATTCTGCGCTGCCATTCCAGCCGTTATCCTCTTCTTTGGAGTGTTACGCCTACCAGAATCACCACGGTTCTTACTGCACAACGGTGATGAGAAGACAGCCCGCAATGTCTTATCAATGATCCGTTCTTCACAAGAAGAGATTGACGGTGAAATTAGTCAAATCAAGGAAACTGCCAAGGAAGAAAGCCAAGCGGCTAAGAATATCAACTTTGCAACGCTCTTTAGCAAAAAGTACCGCTACCTGGTAATTGCTGGGGTTGGGGTGGCCACCTTCCAGCAGTTCCAGGGTGCCAACGCCATTTTCTACTACATCCCGCTAATCGTTGAAAAGGCTACTGGTAGTGCCGCTAGTTCAGCTTTGATGTGGCCAATTATCCAGGGGGTAATCCTCGTCTTAGGGTCACTGCTCTTTATCGCAATTGCCGACAAGATTAAGCGACGGACGTTAATCATGACCGGGGGAACGGTCATGGCGCTGTCCTTCTTCTTGCCATCAATCATCAAGTGGTTAGTGCCGAATGCTAGCCCAATGATGATCGTTCTCTTCTTGAGCATTTACGTGGCCTTTTACTCCTTCACTTGGGCACCTTTAACCTGGGTGATTGTCGGGGAAATCTTCCCGCTTTCCATTCGGGGGCGGGCCTCTGGGATCGCTTCATCCATGAACTGGGTTGGTTCTTGGTTAGTTGGTCTGATCTTCCCGGTGATGACCGGGGCGATGTCGCAAGAAGCCGTCTTCGCCATCTTTGGGGTGATCTGTGTGCTGGGGGTTATCTTTGTTAAGACTCGGGTTCCAGAAACCCAAGGGAAGACCCTGGAACAAATTGAAGAACAAGGCCTCAACCGATAAAAAGATAATAAATTTATATCACGCCTTGAATTGTACGGATGAATATAATACAATCCAAAATGTAAGCGATTAATCCACATTTAGTAACAAGCGACGAACTCGTCGTTGATCAAAACAAAGGGGATCTAAATATGCGTAAGATGCAAGATTACAAGTTCTGGTTTGTTGTTGGTAGCCAACCGCTTTACGGCCCGGAAGCGCTGGCAGAGGTTGAAAAGGACGCTCGCAAGCTCGTTGATGGCTTAAACGAAGGCGGTAAGCTTGACTACCCGGTTGAATTTAAGCTGGTTGCTACGACGGCCGACAGCATCACGAAGTTCATGAAGGAAGCCAACTACAATGATGATGTAGCTGGGGTAATTACTTGGATGCACACCTTCTCACCGGCCAAGAACTGGATCCGGGGGACGGAACTCCTGCAAAAGCCGCTCCTGCACTTGGCAACCCAATTCTTAAACAACATTCCGTTTGACTCCATCGATATGGACTACATGAACTTGAACCAAAGTGCCCACGGGGACCGCGAGTACGCCTACATTAACTCCCGGCTCAATGTTCCGGCAGCTAGCGTTTACGGCTGGTGGGGCGATGCAGACGTTCAAGAACAAATTGCGGACTGGCAACACGTTGCGGTTGCTTACAACGAATCCTTCCACATTAAGATCGCCCGTTTTGGAGACACGATGCGTGACGTGGCCGTTACGGAAGGTGACAAGGTGGCCGCTCAAATCAAGCTTGGTTGGACAGTTGATTACTACCCGACCAACGAATTGGTAGCGGTGGTAAACGGAATCGCCGAAGACGAAATCGACGCCGCTTACAAGGACTTGGAAGCTAACTATGACTTGGTTGAAGGTGACAACGACCACGAAAAGTACGTTCACAACGTTCGCTATCAACTCCGTGAATACCTGGGGATCAAGAAGTTCTTGGATGACAATGGCTACGATGCCTTCACCGACAACTTCCAAGACCTGGAAGGCTTAGAACAACTGCCAGGGCTGGCCGTTCAACTGTTGATGATTGATGGTTACGGCTTTGGTCCTGAAGGGGACTTCAAGATGGCCGGCTTAACCCGCTTGCTTAAGATTGCCGCCGACAACAAGCAAACCGCCCTGATGGAAGACTACACGCTGGACCTTCGTCACGGTCACGAAGCCATCATGGGTTCGCACATGCTAGAAGTTGACCCAACCCTGGCCTCCGACAAGCCGCGCGTGGAAGTTCACCCACTGGGGATTGGTGGCAAGGACGACCCGGCGCGCCTGGTCTTCACTGGGGCCGAAGGGAAGGGTTACGACATTACCCTGTCTTACTTCGATGATGGCTACAAGTTCATTGGCTACCCGGTTGACTGCAAGACGCCAGAAGCCGAAATGCCGAAGTTGCCGGTCGCTAAGCAAATGTGGACGCCAGAAATTGGGTTGGCTGAGGGTGCTAAGCAATGGATGAAGTACGGTGGTGGTCACCACACCGTCTTGACCCTAGCCCTAAGCGAAGAACAATTAGAACAATTGGCACGTTTGTTCAAGGTCGACTTTATCAACATCAAGTAGTTATTTACCCCACACTCTTTAGCTAACAATTCCTCTAACCACAAAAAAGGGGCTCCCCAATTCGGAGAGTCCCTTTTAGTGTGGCATTAATTACTTTAACATTTGGCCGATAACGGTTTCCTCAGCGCTCTTTAAAGCGGCAACCTGGAGCGCGGCTTGGTCAGTGGCGCTCATCGTTGGGTTGGCCTTGAGTTTGGCGGCCACTTCCTCCTGGACTAGGGCAGCGACCTTGGTCTTCATCGCTGCTTGAGCGGTGACGTCCTTCATCAGGGCTTGTAACTTAGCGGCTTGGGTGCTAGAAAGGACCAGCCACTGGTCGTTGATGTTGAAGGTGTAGGTTACTTGGTCGACTTCGTTATCGTCGCCTAAGATGCCAAACATCAGCTTGGAAAAACCATTCTTGTAAACCCAACGCTTGGTGTGCTTAACCACCGTGGCGTTGGTTGACGTGGTGGTCTTCACCGTTGACTTAGTGTTGGCGGCTAGGCGCGTCGTAGTGGTTTTCTTGGCGTTGGGGTTGGTCTTGTAGACGTAGACCTTTTCACTCCCAGACCCTAGCTGCTTGTACACTAAGACGTTGAGGTTCTTGTTGGGAGACACCAAGCTAGAAGTGGTGTTGGTCGTTTCTAGTTTCATTCCCATGTGGCGGTTATCGTGTAAAACAAAGGACACGATCGAAAGCACCAAGACGACTAGACTTACTAACGACCAGAGCGTTCGGCCGGGCATTTTTTGCCAAACGGCGGTGAAGAGGTAAAAGGCAATTGTTGATAGTAATACTAAGACGATGATCATTGCTTATTCCCCCTTCTGTTGTTGCAGGGCGATTTCGCGGGCCCGGTTACCGTTCTTCAGGAAGAAGGCGAGGATCAAGGAGATCACGGCAAAGAGGGCGGCCACCAAGAAGGCGGCGTGGAAACCGGCCAGAGTAGCGTTGATGTAGTGGTCCTTGTAGGAAAGGGGCGCCTTTTCTAGTAGGGCGTGGGTTGGTTTTTGCATGTTGGTGACGTTGGTCAAGACGGTCGTCATAATGGCGGTCCCAATTGAGCTCATCGTCTGGCGGAAGGTGTTGTTAACAGCCGTCCCGTGCGCCATTTCCGTGATTGGCAAGACGTTCATCCCCGAGGTCGTTACCGGCATGAAGACCATCGAAACCCCGAATAACCGAATGGCGTAAAAGACCACGATTGAAATAACGGGGGTGTTTTTAGTCAGGGTTAAAAACGGCACCGTTCCGATGATCAAGAGGGTCAACCCGGTGATCGAAAGGAACCGGGCCCCGTAACGGTCGAATAAGCGTCCGGTTACCGGAGACATTAACCCTAGCATTAAAGCCCCCGGCAACAGCATTAATCCGGAGTGGAAGGCCGATTCACCACGGATATTTTGGATGTATAAGGGTAACAGCATTTCCACCCCGACCATGGCCAAGTTAACGGCACTGGATAAAACGGCCGCCAGGGTAAATTCACCGTACTTGAAGACGGTTAGGTCCAAGAAGGGGTCGTCCAAGTGGAGTTGCCGGTGGGCAAAGAGGACGATAAAGATGATCCCGATCACGATGCAAGACAGGACTAAGGCGTCACCCCAGCCGCGGTTGGAGGCTTCTGAAACCCCGTACAAGAGGCCCCCGAACCCAACCGTAGAAGTGAGGATTGACCAAAGATCCATTGGTTGTTGGTGTACCTTTAGCACTGGCTTCATGTAAACCAGGGCTAGGGCAATCACGATCACGATGGCTGGAATCATGATCCCAAAGAGGTCCCGCCAGGACCAATTGTCGACGATCAAACCGGACATGGTTGGACCAACGGCAGGGGCTAACCCCATAGCGATCCCTACCACCCCCATGGCGGCGCCCCGCTTTTCCGGCGGGAAGATCGATAACATGACGGTCTGGTTTAGCGGCATCGAAACCCCCACCCCGATTGACTGGATCACCCGGCCAGTTAAGAGGAGGCCGAAGTTCGGGGCGGTAAAGGCGATGATTGTTCCGATTAAGAACGTCGCCATCGCCGAAATGTACATCACCCGGGAGTTCAGCTTGTTGATTAACCAAGCCGAGATCGGGATCATGATCCCGGTCACCAGCATGAAACTAGTCGTCAACCACTGAACGGTCGAAGTGGAAATGTCAAAGGAACGCATGATGGCGGGGTAAGCGGTCGCCAAGAAGGTCCCGGTCAACATCGTGAAGAAGGAACCAACGGTCAGCACGGCAACCAGAATTGTCCGGTTGTATGGCTTGCCGTTGATGTCCATTGGTCGTTGGTTGGACTGCAAGATAAAGCCTTCTTTCTTACTTTTTGTAAAATTTAAACAGGAATTAATATATGACTTTTGGTAATCTTTGTCAAATTATTTGACAAAGATTACTCAAAATTAGATAATATTTCTGTTTTATTTCGTAAATAAGAGGAGGAATAGGCGTGTCGCTAGCATCGATTTACCGGAAACGATTTATCAAGGCGAACCTGCGGCTAAGTATGCGAGAACTAGCCGAAGCCGCGGATGTCTCACCCAGTCAGCTCCGCTATTGGGAGCGCAAGGGTTATATTCAATCGGAACAAACCCAGGAAAATTCCAGCCATAAATACCAGTTAGCAACCCTTTTTCAGGTAATGGGGATTAAGTACTACTTGGATGAGGGCTATACCTTACCGGTAGCAGTTGCTAAAGAAGATGAGCGCCGTAACCAAATGAAGGATTTCCAACGCTTTATTGTAGACCGGGTCTTTGACCTAGAGGCAACTAAGGAAGGTACCCGGATTGACCTGGGTCCCTTGGCCGAGAACCCTAAAAAGTCGGTGGAAGCGATTGTGAAAGAAGATGACCACGTGGAGTTACGCCTGTTTGATACTAAATAATTGGTGACTCTTTCATGCCGAACCCGCTAAAAAGTGCTAGGCTATATTTATATAGTAGAAACAGGTTGTATTGGTTGTGAAAGGAAGGTAAAAAATGCCAGAACAATACCAATTTAATCAGTTAAATGACGAAGCACAGACCGTGGCGGTAACGGAATTTGCTCCTTTTTACGTAGCACACTTCAAGCACGATGATTTGGAGATCATTGCGGCCCTGGCCGATGACCGCTTGGTGGCTGAAATTAATCACGTTTTAGGTGGGAACCGGCAGGGGACGATTGAACACGACACCGCCGTTAGCCTCCGGATGACGGTAGCGGCTTACCGGGGGGTCTTAGCGGCCCTCGACATGACCTATGATCAATGGGGGCATACCACTACTACTTGGCAACAGTGGTACGCCGATAAGCACGCCGGCCTAATTAAAGAAAACTAATTTGTGCTTAGGGGACTAAAACCGAACTATCTTTAAAGATTTAAACGGGGTTGAGGGAAATTCGCTTTCTCTTGGCCCCGTTTTAGTTACTCAGGTGATCCAACTATGATTCACCCCCCGCATGTGGTAAACTATTCATAGTTTATTACGGACGAAAAAATAACGAAAACTGAATTAAACGTCAGGGCGGCAACAACTGGAGAAGCCCTCCTTTTGGTGTATCCAGAAGTTCCGATCGTTATCGCAACTAAAGATAAAGGAAAGGTACTTATGCGTAAGTTACAAATTAAGAATAATGAAGTGGCCTTCTTTGCTGTCGGGGGCCTGGGGGAAATTGGGAAGAACATGTACTGTGTTCAATTCCAAGATGAAATTGTGATCATTGACTGTGGGGTACTCTTCCCGGAAGACGAACTACTCGGGGTCGATTACGTCATTCAAAACTATGACTACTTGGTTGAAAATAAGGAAAAGATCAAGGGGATTTTCATTACCCACGGTCACGAAGACCACATTGGGGGACTCCCCTTCTTCTTGCAAAAGGTTAACGTGCCGATCTATGCCGGCCCGTTTGCCACCTCGTTAATTAAGGGGAAGCTAGACGAAAAGCACCTCTTACGGAGTACGGAACTGCACGAAATCGATGAATTCTCCGAGGTTCACTTCAAGAAACTGTGGGTCTCCTTTTTCCGGACTACCCACTCGATTCCGGATACGGTGGGGGTAGCGGTTCACACCCCGCAAGGGACGATCATCCAAACCGGGGACTTCAAGTTTGATTTAACCCCAGTTGGCAACTTGCCGGCGCCCAACTTCCAACAAATGGCCAAGTTGGGTGAAGAAGGGGTGCTCTTGTTGACCTCGGACTCCACCAACGCCGAACGGCCGGAGTTCACTAAGTCCGAACGTTGGGTTGACATCCACATTCGGCGGGTCTTCGAACGAATTAAGGGGCGGATCATCTTTGCCTCCTTTGCCTCCAACGTTTACCGGTTGCGGGAAGCCTCTGACGCCGCCATGCGCCAGGGCCGCAAGATCGCCATTTTTGGTCGGTCAATGGAAAACGCCATTGCGGCGGGTCAGGCACTGGGTTACCTAAAGATCCCGGAAGACTCCTTGATCGACCCTAACGAGTTAAACTCCTACCCGCCGGAAAAGGTCATGATCATGTGTACGGGTTCGCAGGGGGAACCAATGGCTGCCCTGTCACGGATCGCTAACGGGACCCACCGTCAGATCACGATCCAACCTGAAGATACGGTGGTCTTCTCCTCCAACCCAATTCCGGGGAACACGACCTCGGTCAACGCCCTGATTAACAAGTTGGAAGAAAGCGGCGCTACCGTTATCCATGGTTACGTTAACAACATCCACACGTCCGGCCACGGGGGCCAAATTGACGAAGAACTAATGCTGCGCTTGATGAAGCCGAAGTTCTTCGCCCCGGTCCACGGTGAATACCGGATGCAAAAGATCCACACTAAGCTGGCCCAATTGACCGGGGTGCCGAAGGAAAACACCTTCATCCTAGAAAACGGGGACGTTCTGGCCTTGACCAAGGACACCTGTCGCTTAGCCGACCACATCGAATCGATGGGGGACGTTTACATTGACGGACGCGACGTCAGCGATTCAGTTGGTGATCCGGAAATTCGCGAACGGCGGATGTTATCCGAGGAAGGGGTTGTAACGGCGGTAGCCGTGGTCGACTTGAAGGACTACCAAATCGTGGCGGGGCCAGATATTGTTTCCCGGGGCTTTGTGTACATGCACGAATCCCAGGAACTGATCAAGGCGGCCAACCACGAAGTCTTCTGGGCGATCCTAAACACCTTCAAGAACCACAAGCGGGTTGATAGCCGGGCCATTAACCGGATGATCGTCTCACGTTTGCAACGGCTCTTGTACGACCGGACCGGCCGGCGCCCAGTCATCATTCCGATGATGACGATCCTAAACGCCGATGCTCAGGAACGGGCACCAAAGAAAAACCAAGCCGAAGATGGTAAGGAAGGATCCGGGACAACCCGGCGTAACAACCGTAAGCGTCGTCCGAACGCCAAGAAAACGGCTGCGGTCACCGAATAGTTAAATCAGGTTTCGTAAGTAATTAGGGTTCCGGTAAGTTCGGTTAACGAACTTAACCGGGCCCTTTTCGATTGTGTGAACATTAAAATTTTGCTTTTCCCTTTTGCTTGACCCGGGACTTTGTTACCATCATAGTTATAGGAAATGAAAGTTTGATTGGAGGTAATAAGATGTCAGGAAGAGATTACCTGCACATCTGGTATGAGACCCAATTGGTCGCCGCACTCTTTTTACTGCTCGTTATTAGTGGGTGGGAAATGTACGTTGGCATCCATCAGGGCTACCTGATGATTTTTTTAGGCGTAATTACGGCAATTGGGCTAATCGTTGCCTCCCTGCCGGCGGTCCCTACATGGCTAGCGGCCACCAACCGTTGGCTACAAGCCATCTTTCAGCCCCTGGCCTTGCTCATGGTCTGGGGAACGGTGACCCGCCAAATTATCGTCCGGCTCCAGCTTCCGGCCCGGGGCGTCGTCGTTTTGGCCCTAATCTACTATCTGATCATGTTCGCCCCCCTTGCTAGCGAAATTGGGGATGCCTTTAAGTGGGGGCTTTCCCGGCTTTGCTACAGCTTTTACTGGTTCTTGTTGATTATTTTAGGAATGACAATTTCCCTACCGGTGAAGTTCGCTGGGCCGCCGATCATGCAAACCATCGTTAGCTCTCACGTGGTGGGGGCGTTGGCCTTTTTAATCACCGCTACTACCCTCATGCGGGCCTGGGAGCTGGCTTGGCCTGGCCTCCTGCCTAAATTTGGCTGGGGCTGGAGCTGGCTAACCTTCGCCTTCCTGGTGGCCGTGGACCTGGTCGTGACCGGAGTTAACATAGGCGGGGTTAGCCTAACGACCCTGCGCCAGGGCCTAACTAGTAGCAGTAACTTTTTGGTGGCCCTGTGTGCCGGAATTGGGGAAGAAACCCTTTGCCGCTTTGTTATCTTGGCGGTCCTTTTGGTGGCCTTAAAAAACACCCGCTGGCCCCTTGGCGGCCCCTTGGCCGTTTCGGCGCTACTGTTTGGGTTCGCCCACCTCTTGAACGCGGCTGGTCAACCCTTAGCAGATACCGTCCTGCAGATCACGGGGGCCGTGGGATTTGGCCTTTTTTACCTGGTGGTCTTTTTGTACACCGGCCAGCTTTGGTTAACGATTTTGATGCACTTTTTATTTGATTGGCTAGCCTTTGCGGCTGATGGAACTGGGGGGGTTACCCCCTTAACTGGAACGCCAACCACCTCTAGCTGGGTGTTGACGTTAGTGGAACTGGTCTTCTTCATCCTTCTAACGGTGTGGATGATGCACGGTAAGCGGCGGACGGTGCTAGAACGGCACGCCCAACGCTTGATGGGGAGTGACCAAAGCTTTGGCTACCGCCTTGATTTTCGCTTCTAATTAAAAACCTCCACCCTGACTAAGTTGATGGTCGGGGTGGAGGTTTGTTTATATGGCGGGGTGGGTCATTTTAACGTGTGGGGTTTGGGCGAGGATAAACGGCGCCCCTTCGCTTTGGAAGCCCCACTGGTGGTAGAAACGTTCTACCTGTTCTTGGGCGTGGATATGGATGGGATTTCCCGGGAAATATTTCCGGATGCAGTCCATTACGCCATCCATTAATTCCCGGCCCAGTCCTTGGCCGCGGTGGCTGGCCGCGGTGACGACCCGCCCGAAGGAAACGCCGCCGTCCGCAGGGTACACCCGGGCGTATGCGACGATTGCGTCTCCGTCCTTGATGAAAATATGGCGAGCGATGAGGTCGACGTCGTCGGGGTCTTGGACGACCCGGGACTGGGCCACGATGAAGACGGCCGCCCGGAGCCGGTAAATTTGAAAGAGTTCAGTGGTGGTTAATTGCGAAAATGTCTTATCAAACAGCATCGAAGGTCCCCCTAAAAAGATGATTGACTAAGTATAGCACGGATTAGGGCTACGATAACGGGATGAATTTCTAAGGTTAGAAAATAAAATTAGGGAAGGCTAAAAAATCTGATTTACAATCGGTGCTAATAGTGCAATACTAATTTATGAACACAATTAGGGGGACGATCCGGGTTGCCGGCCCCCGAAAGAGAGGAGAAATTTCATGTTTGAAATTAAGCCAAAAACGTTCCATAAGATTCTCGTCGGGGTCGATGACGCACCCGATGCCCGGGCAGCTTTTGCCTACGCCGTGGGGAAGGCCAAGCGTGACGGTAGTGAATTAGGGATTGTATCCATTCACGAAACCAACACGGTTAACGTCTTCCAAGCCCTCGACAAGGATTACGTTCACACCAGCCGCCAGGACCTCGAAAAACGGATCGATGAATACGTTCAGGCCGCCATTGATTACGGGATTGACCCCAAAAAGATCACGGCGATCGTAGACGAGGGGGAACGTCCCGCTGAACGGATTTGTAATCACGTCATTCCAGAGTTCCAACCGGACCTGCTGATTGTAGGCTCGATTAGTAAGCCGGGAAATCGCAAGGTGGTGGGCTCCCAAGCCTCTTACATGACTAAGCACGCCGGAACCTCAGTCTTTGTGATTCGCACGGAAGAGATCCGGGATTATCAATAGCATCCCGCCCGAGACGGACAACGCCAATTAAGGTGTGTCCGTTTTTTTAGAACTATTCTAAATTTTGAGCTATAAATTTGATAAACCACTTGCTTTTATATCTAGTTATATTATAATGGTTCTAAAATAAAAGACGAAGGGGTGGCACAATGGCGAAGAAAAAAACATCGTTAGCGCGGCGGATTAACATTTTGCGGGCTAGCGTGATGGGCGCCAACGATGGCATTATTTCGGTGGCGGGGATCGTCATTGGTGTGGCAGCGGCCACTAGCAATAGTTATGCAATTTTAATTGCCGGTTTATCGGGGGCCCTGGCCGGGACGATCTCAATGGCAATGGGGGAATACGTTTCGGTTTCTACCCAAAAGGACTCGCAACGAATGGCCCTGATTGAAGAAAAGGAACGCCTAGACGAAGACTACCAAAGCGAGTATGACTTCGTGAAGCAAAAGTACCTGGATCAGGGGATTGACCCCGCGCTAGCCACCCAAGCGACCAACGAGTTGATGGCTAAAGATGCGTTAGGGACGGTTGTCCTGGAACGCCATGGCTTTAACCCCCATGAATTCACCAGCCCTTATGCGGCGGCGATCGCTTCTATGATCTCGTTTCCGCTTGGTTCAATCCTGCCAATGGTGGCGGTGATGATTACTCCGGCGGCCACCCGGATTTGGGCCACCATGGTCGCCGTTTTGATCGCCCTATGCATCACCGGGTACGCGGCAGCGGTGTTGGGGGACGCTGAACGCGGAAAGTCGGTGGTTCGTAACGTAGTGGCCGGCCTGTTAACGATGGCGGTAACCTTCGTCATTGGGCAGCTCTTTGCCCGTTAAGCTAAAGGGGGATTAAAATGCAAAAAGTTAAGGTTAAAAACCTCCATAAGCAAACGATGGAAGAGCGCCTGAATACCTTGCGGGCCGGTGTCTTAGGCTCTAACGACGGAATTTTGACCGTAGTCGGGGTCTTGGTATCCGTGGCTGCGGCCACCACCGATCAATTCACGATCTTAATTGCGGGATTATCGGACCTTTTGGCCTGTGCCTTTTCAATGGCCTCCGGTGAATACGCCTCCGTCTCCACCCAAAAGGATACCGAACGGGCCGCCGTTGCCAAAGAAGAAGGCCTGTTGAAAACGGACTGGGACGGGGAAGTGAGCGCCGTGCGGGCCTACTACCAAGAAAAGGGGCTCAGTGAAAAAACGGCCCAGTCAATCGCTGAGGATTTGATGGCCAAGGCGCCCTTGAAAACAATTGTGCGAGTTAAATATGATATTGAACTTGGCCACTACCTCAACCCGTGGGACGCCGCCTTTGCCTCGCTATTTGCGGCTGCTCTAGGGGGGATCTTACCTCTAATGGCGATGATTTTGGCCCCGGCGGGTTTGAAGTGGTACGCGACAATCTTAGCAGTGATCTTGTCGTCTGCTTTGACCGGTTATATTTCCTCGAAGTTGGGGAATGGGTTGGTTAAGGTCGCCGTAATTAGAAACATCGTGATTGGTTTAATCACGATCACTATCCACTACGGCGTTGGACGGTTATTTTAAAGCGAGTGTCTAATAACTTTCTCGGCCTGCTTAGGCACTAGGCCTGCGATGCTTGCCACATTTTCTGTCTAACATTCGTGAATACAGCAAGAGGCCGGGGAAACGGAGTTTTTCCCGGCCTCTCACTTTATAATTTCTAACCGTTATACGGAGTATGAGCTTACTTATTCGCAAATACTCTGCCGGTCCGGTGGGGTATCGAAGAGCTCCTCGTCTTGGCCCCGTAAGCACTCGGCTTGAATGGTAACGTGGCAAATGCCGTACTTGGTTTCGAGGATTTGTTCGGCCTGATGGTAGACTTCTTCAACCTGGCTCAAGAGCATGTCTTGGCAGTTTAAGTGGGCCGAAAAGATGATGCGGTGTTCATCGATCGACCAGGCGTGGACGTGGTGAACGTTGACGACCCCGTCAATTCCGAGCAGGTCCTGTTTGATTTGGTCGTAGTCGAGGCGGGGCGCAGATTGCATCAAAATGCTCAAGGTCTGGTGAATGATGGGGATGGCTTCATAGCCAATGTAAAGGGCAACGGCGATCGTTAAAACCGGGTCCAACCAGGGGAGGTTGACGAAGGTTAGAACTAGCCCGCCGAGGATCACGGCGACCGAAGATATGGCATCAGATAAGACGTGTAAGTAGGTAGCTCTGACGTTTAGGCTGTGGTGACTCCCTCCTTGTAAGAGGCCGGCCGAGATCAGGTTGGCCAGTAAACCGATAATGGCAACGGTGAGCATGATTGGTCCGTTAACGTGTTCGGGATGGTGGAGGTGTTTAATGGCCTCAATGATTAAAAAGACGGACACCACGATTAAAAAGAGGGCGTTTAGCATGGCGGCTAGAATTTCCGCCCGCCGGTAACCATAGGTGCGCCGGTGGTTTTCCGGTCGTCCGGCAATTGATTGGGCAAAGTAGCCCAGCACAATTGAAAGTGAGTCACCAAGGTTATGAAAGGCGTCGGAAAGTAGGGCGAGGCTCCCGGATAAGAGCCCCCCGATGATTTCAACGATGGTGATGGCGACGTTTAAGATGGTGACGGTTAGAAAACGGCCGCCGCTCACCCGGTGGTTATGCATTGGTCTCCCCCCTTGGTGCAGGAAAAATTAATTCTTTAAAAACAAAAGTTTAGGTTATCCAAATCGTTAAATTAATGATATCCTATAATCATTCTGGATTCAACCGGGACAAAGTGATTCGAACAAAAAGAAAGAAGGTTTGAGGCGATACAATGACGCCAATGAAAGAAGATTATTTGAAGATTATCTTTGAGCTAGGAGGGGGCCACAAAAAGGTTTCCAACAAGGAAATTTCCCTGGGGCTAGGAATCGCTGCCGGGTCCGTGACCGAAATGATCACCAAGTTGGCCGATGAAGGACTCGTAGAGCATGAACCTTACGCTGGCATCGCTCTAACCGAAAAAGGGGGACGCTACGCAGCGGAATTGGTTCGTAAGCACCGCCTGTGGGAAACCTTCTTAGTTGATAAGCTTCACTATAACATGACTGACGTCCACCCCGAGGCCGAGATCTTGGAGCACAAGACCAGCGACCACTTGGCAACCGCCTTGGATGATTTCTTGGGGCACCCGGCCTACTGCCCGCATGGGGGCGTGATCCCTAGTGCCAACGGCCGCTTCACCAATATTAGCCACCGCTTACTGGCGGAGGGGGAAGATGGCGAAGAGGTAATCATTGAGCGCTTCTTGGATAATCACGACCTTTTGACCTACCTTAGTGAGATTGGCTTACGGTTGCGCGATCACATTAAGATTGTTAAGCACGAACCCTTTGAGGGGCCGGTCGTGGTTGAGCGACTAACGGATGGTCAAACGCTCAACATCTCTTACAAGGCGGCGCACAACGTCTTTATTGCGCCGAAAGATAAATAAGTAGCTTTATAGTGGGGCGTATGCTATAGTTATAAAAGTAGTTTGACTCGGGTACGAAGTGGTAAATTGTTTCATTGAAGGAATCTCCCAGTTTGCTCAGGTAGAATTACCAAGTTTGATACATTTGTTTTAACAGGAGGATTCATCCATGGAACAAGGAACTGTTAAGTGGTTTAATGACGAAAAGGGTTACGGGTTTATTTCCCGCGAAGCTGGTGACGACGTGTTCGTTCACTTCTCCGCCATCCAAGGCGACGGCTTCAAGAGTTTAGAAGAAGGTCAAGCGGTAACGTTCGACGTTGAAACCGGCGACCGTGGGCTCCAAGCAGCCAACGTTTCTAAGGCGTAATCATTTTTAAAAAGCGGGTGGTGACTTATGTCGCCGCCCGTTTTTTGTTTGCTTGGAAAGCCGGGGAATCCCTCATTGGCTTGATTGATGATAAGTTTTTGTCCGAAAAGGCTTGTCAATCATGACGGCGCCCTTGCATAATGTTGCTATCGAATAAAGGGGTGGCTAGCCATGACACAAGAAGAAACCGACCTGGCAATCAGTACCTGCCTACTGGCGGGGCAGATCCTAATTGAAAACGGGTCAAACATGGAGCGGGTTAATGACACGATGTACCGAATCGCGGCCAACGCCGGTCTGCAATCGTTTCAAGCCTTTACTACGGTGACCGGGGTCGTTGCCTCATCGAATCACCGCTCCAACGCCCAGGTAGTTGACGTCCGGATCCGCCGCAACGACTTAACTAGGATTGCCCAGGTCAACGCCATTTCGCGGGATTTTGCCGACCGTAAGATTGACTTGTGGGCGGCCTACCAGCGCCTAAGCCTCGTCGATCAAATTTCCACTAAGCAGCCGGTCTTGTTACAGTGCTTAGCAGCAGCGGTGATGAGTTGTGTCTTGATGGTTGTCTTTACGGGCGATACCAAGGATACGCTGGTGGCCTTTTTGGTCGGCGGCTTTTCCTACTGGGTCTACCTGTGGTTGGTTAGTACCTTCAAGGTTCGTTACCTGGGGGAATTTTGCACGGCCTTAGTGATTGGGGCCCTAGCCAGCACGGCGGTCCACCTTGGCTTTGCCCACCGGGTGGACGACATCATCATTGGTGCCATCATGTCCCTGGTACCCGGAGTGCCAATTACCAATGCGGCGCGCGATATTGTGTCTGGTAACGTGATTTCTGGGATCACCCGGGCGCTGGAAGCCGTTCTGACGGCGGCTTCCATTGGGTGTGCAATTGTCCTTGTCTTGCGGTACTTATAGGGGGTGGCCATGATTGAACGACTCTTGCTCCACTTTGTTTTTGCCTTTGTGGCTACGATTTGCTTTGCCATTTTACTTAACGTCCCCCGGCGCGCTTACTTAGCTGGGGGCGTAATCGGGGGGGCGACCTGGGTGATTTACGTGGTAATGTACTTTCACCTGCACGTTGGCTTAGCCCTTTCAAACTTGAGCGCCGCGATTTTAATCGGGATTCTCGCGATGATGGCGGCCAAGGTTCAGCACCAGCCAATGATTTTGTATAACGTTCCGGCCCTGGTCCCCTTTGTGCCCGGTGGCCAGGCGTACAAGGTGGTGCGCTACTTTGTCTTGGGCGATTACGGGCTGTCCTTATCCTACCTTTATCAGGTGGTCGTGATTGCCGGGGCGATTACCCTGGGCTTTGGGCTCGGTGACCTAATCAACACCGCTTTGTACGGTCGCCACCGCAAAGAGGCCCGGCCCTTTAGCCAACTCAAGGGTTGGAAAAAACGTGATTGAGTTTCGACAACGTGGTATACTCAGCACATACTTTGCAAATGGAGATTTATTAAAATGCTAATTGAACGAGATCGCAAGCGTCCCATGCGCTTGATCGTGACAACCGTCATTTTTTTGGTGGTGGCTGCGATGATTTACAAGAATTCGATGCTGATCACAACGGTAGACACGGTCTTCCAGGCCCTCTTTACCTCTAGCAAGACGACCGGTTTTGTCCACACCCTAATGGTGTTGACCGCCTTTTTGGCTAGCCCGAAGATGGATATCCTCTGGGGCTTAATTATTGCCTTTTTGCTCTGGGGCTTTAAGGGGAAAATTCCCGCGGTCTGGGCCCTCTTGACCCTCTTTGGGGGTGACGTTTTAGGGACCATCGTCAAACACGTTATTAAGCGGGACCGCCCGGCCCAACACCCGGTGTCTGATACCGGCTACTCCTTCCCGAGTGGTCACGTTTTGGGCTTCTTCTTGATTGCGGCGATCATTAGCCTGGTCGTGGTACCGTTGATTCGGAGTGGGGCCACCCGGGTAATTATTCAATTGGTGTTGATCTTTGCGGTGGTCCTCGTGGCAATCTCACGGGTATACTTGCAGGCCCACTACCCATCTGACACCTTTGGCGCCATGCTGTTGGCTTACGCCTGGCTACAATTTTCCGAAGGGGTGTACGTTCGGTACGCCCCACGGTTGCGGCGGTGGAAGATGACCCATAACTCTTGGTATTAAACATGTGAAAAAACAACAAGAGGCTGTGAGAAAAGCGCATTTCTCACAGTCTCTTACTGTATTCACGAATGTTAGATAGAAAATGCGGGGAGTAACCACAGGCCTAGTGACTAAGCAGGCCGCAGAATGGTGTGTGCCGCATCAAACGTTCGGCCGATTTTACGTGCGACCCACAGCGGATGTTATTTCCCACCCACCCCTTGTTTAATTTTCCGCCGTTATAGGGAGAGTGTTTGGGTGAGCCACTCATCGGCAAGGGTGACCCAGTGGTGAACGTGGGGTTTGTGGGGTTCTACCGTGGGTCCAACCAGATCGGTTGCCACGTCCATGGCGTGGGGACCGCTGTCAAAGAGGTGGATTTCCTGGGAAATGTTTTCCCGTTGCAGGGCTTGGACGTAATTAAGGGAGTTTTGCACCGTGATCAAGGGGTCGGTAACCGTAGCCCAAGTGAAGGTGGGGCGGTTTGCTTGGTTGACGTGGTGACTAGCGTTATATTTGGCCGGGTCGTCGGTCCACTTGGTAAGGGTGGCTTCGTCTGGAAAGCCCAGGTCGAGGTCAATAACCGGGTAGCCGAGGACGGCGGCGTCGAAGTGACGCTCGGCCTCTGTTAAACCACTCTTTTCCCCTAACCAGGTTGATTGCCAGTAGTCGTTGTAGAGTGCCACTACTTGACCCCCGGCGGAAAAACCCATTACGGCAACCTTGCCGTTCAGGTGCCAAGAATCTTCGTGATGGTGAACCAAGCTCACAGCCTGGGCCAAATCAAGGAGCGGGGCGGGGTAGAGGGGCGTGGCCTCGCCGACAAAGCTGTAGCGCAGGATGAAGACCAGGTAGCCTAGGGCAGCAAAGGTCAGGGCCGTTTTTTCCGATTCTTCTTCTGGGATGTGGGTCATTGACCCGCCCGGGACAAAGATCAGGGCCGGGAATGCTTGAACGGGGGCCTTGGGGGTGGGGGTCTGCAGGTAAGCGGTCAGGCTCGCTTGGGTTGTTTGCTTGCCGTTGGTCAGTGAAAGTGTTTTAATTTCCATAACAAACTTCCTTTCTGTAATCATAAATCTATGGGGTAATTATAGTGCAAGCAGATCCACAAAAACAGTTAGACATCCGCTTGGTGACCGAAGCGGACATGGGCTTTGTTAACCAATGTTTTTCCGACCCCCAGCTAGTCAAAGAGGTGGGGCTTACCCTAAGTGATAATCCAAGTGCCCGCCAATGGGCCTTTGCCATGTGGCGCCAGTCGGGTGACTTCTGGGTAATTACCCTAGGTGAGAGTCGGGTTGGCTTAGCGACTAGTTTCGTGATTGAAAAAGGGGTTCGTGAAGTGGGCTACTTGATCTTGAGACCCTGGCAGGGGCGGGGGTTAATGACCAAGGTGCTGCAAATATTAATTTCTAACTTACGGGCCGGGGGGCAAACGAAACGGGTGGAGGCGCAAACTCGGGGCGATAATTACGCTTCGGCAACGGTCTTGGCTAGAAATGGATTTATAAGGACGGCTGAAAATGAGGCGGTCGTTAACTGGTGCTTAGAAATTTCTTAGAAAAGGGGTTGCCATCTCCCAATCCCCGTTATAAAATAATTATGTTTATCACACAAGAAGAGGTCGCACGACTCATCAGTATGGCGGGTTAGGCAAGCAAATGCCCCAGCCCGTTTGAAAGGGTGTCGTGCCGAAACATCGGTAATTTTGCTGTTACCTTTGTTGGGACGTGGCTTAAGAGGCCACGGACTGTCGCAGTTTGCGGAGTGCTTCCAGATACTAATTCAAATCATGAGTTGGGTCTTCTAGCACTTGCTAGGGGGCCCTTTAATTTTGCCCCACCTCTTTAGCCATATAGGAGGAAAAATCATGGATGAGCAACAATCATCTGGCACACAAGGCGGCCACATTGAACGGACGCTAAAGACGCGCCACTTAACAATGATCGCGCTCGGGGGATCAATTGGGACCGGGCTTTTCATCGCATCCGGGTCGGCAATTACCACGGCCGGACCAGGGGGCGCCCTGATTGCCTACGCGGTCATGGGGGTAATGGTCTACTTCTTGATGACCAGTTTGGCTGAAATGGCGACTTACATCCCGCTGACCGGGTCCTTTGCCGCCTACGCAAGTAAGTTCGTCTCGCCGGCAACCGGGTTTGCCCTCGGGTGGAACTACTGGTTTAACGCCGCTATCACGGTGCCGGTGGAAATCACCACGGTCGGGTTAGTGATGAACTTCTGGCTTCCCCACGTACCGGCCTGGGTCTTTTCCGGGGTCGCCTTTATCTTGATCTTCATCATTAATTACCTGTCGGTTCGTTCTTACGGGGAAACGGAATTCTGGTTAGCCTTGATCAAGGTGGTCACCGTTATCATCTTTATCATCGTGGGGGTCTTAGTGATCCTCGGGATCATGGGCGGCCAAGGACCAACCGATTTGGCTAACTTTACCTACAAGAAGGCGCCGTTTGTTAACGGGGTACCCGGCATCATTACCGTCTTCTTGGTGGCTGGATTCTCCTTTCAGGGGACCGAAATGATCGGGATCACCGCCGGGGAATCGGAAAACCCGGAAAAGGCGGTTCCAGAAGCGATCAAGTCCACCTTCTGGCGGATCCTCTTGTTCTACATTTTGACGATCTTCGTGATTGCTTGCATCTTACCGTACACTGATCCGCACCTGCTGTCGTCTGACGTGCAAGACATCGTGACCTCACCGTTTACCCTGATCTTTAAGCGGGCCGGTTTAGCCGCCGCTGCGTCGGTCATGAACGCCGTCATCCTGGTGGCCGTCCTTTCTTCGGCCAACTCCTGGATGTACGCATCAACGCGGATGTTGTACTCCCAGGCCCGGGAAGGTTACGCTTGGAAGATGTTTGGTTACGTTAACAAGCGCGGGATTCCGATTTACGGTCTGTTAGGGACGACGGTGGTCGGCATCCTGGTGTGGGCAACCCAATTCATTGGCCCTAACGCCTACAACTACTTAATCAGTGCTTCCGGGCTCTGTGGGTTTATCGCCTGGTTGGGGATCGCTATTTCACACTACTGCTTCCGGAAGGCCTTCTTGGCCCAGGGACACCAACTGTCCGAACTCAAGTATCACGCTAAGTGGTTCCCGTTTGGTCCTATTTTCGCCTTCGTATTATGTATCGTCGTAATCGTGGCCCAGAACCTGGGTGCCTTTGCCAAGTTGGATTGGTCCAACATTGCCATCACTTACATGGCGGTGCCGATCTACATTGTTTTGTACCTGTACTACAAGCTTCGTTACGGCTCTAAGATGATTAAGCCGACTGACGCCGATCTTTCCCGGTCGACCAAGGGGGAAAGCTACGAGCCAACCGAAGATAAGTAAGTTAAGACCGAAAACCAAGGGGCGTTGTATTTTCAACCACCATTGGTTTTTTCTTTTCAAAAATGACCGCGGGGGTGTTAGAATAGTCCTTGTGTCTTTTGAAACGGAACGAATAAGTGAGGTTTAACGGATGATTGTATTAGCCGGAACGATTGGGGCGGGGAAGACGAGCCTGACGCAGATGCTCGCCGACCACCTGGGAAGTAAGCCGTTTTTTGAATCGGTCGATGACAACCCGATCTTGCCCCTCTTTTACAAAGACCCGCAAAAGTACGGGTTCTTGTTGCAGATTTACTTTTTAAACAGGCGCCTAGATGAAATTAAGGATTCCTTTGATAACGATTTGAACGTGTTGGACCGGTCAATCTTTGAAGACGCCCTGATGTTTAAGATGAACGCTGACTTGGGACGGGCTACCCACACGGAAGCTGATATCTACACCTCCCTGTTGGGGAACATGATGGAAGAGTTACCAGATCAGGCCCACCAAAAGGCGCCCAACCTTTTGATCCACATCCGGGTCTCCTTTGAAACGATGCTCAACCGGATCAAGCAACGCGGGCGGTCCTTTGAACAAATCGAAAACGACCCGAGTCTCTACCAGTACTACAAGACGCTCAACCAGCGTTACCAATCCTGGTACGAGGCATACGATAAGAGCCCGAAGATGATGATCGATGGCGACCAGTACGACTTTGTGGCGGATCCGCAGGCGGCCAAGATCGTCTTGGAACAAATCGATTCAAAACTTTCTGCATTAAATTTAAAGTAATGATTGACAGTTTGACTGACATCGCCTATACTATAGAAGTTGTCAGTTGACATGGAGGATTAGCTCAGTTGGGAGAGCGTCTGCCTTACAAGCAGAGGGTCACAGGTTCGAGCCCTGTATCCTCCATTTTATTAGGGCGTCCGAGGGGATCGTCCTTTTATTTTCGACGTTTGTCATGCGGATATGGCGGAACTGGCAGACGCGCAAGATTTAGGTTCTTGTGTCTTTATGACGTGGAGGTTCGAGTCCTCTTATCCGCATTGACCAACCGACCTAATTATTTTAAAAAGGTAATTGACAAAGTTGGTCTAGAAGAGTAACATATATAAACGTTGAAAGGCAAGTAATTGCCAATCACCCCGAAAATTGCGGAAGTAGTTCAGTGGTAGAACATCACCTTGCCATGGTGGGGGTCGCGGGTTCGAATCCCGTCTTCCGCTTTTTATTACGCACCCATAGCGCAATTGGATAGAGTGTCTGACTACGAATCAGAAGGTTGAAGGTTCGACTCCTTCTGGGTGCATACCTCGGGAATTAGCTCAGCTTGGTAGAGCGCTTCGTTCGGGACGAAGAGGTCGCAGGTTCGAATCCTGTATTCCCGATCGTTATTCCCAAAAGACGCCGTTGAGGTTATCCTCAGCGGCGTCTTTTTGTGTTGAAATTAGTGGTTAACCCAAAACGTCATGATTATAATAGCGGTAACGCTTACAGTAATTGAAAACGAAAGGATGGTGCCATTATGACGGGACGTTTAACGGGTAAGGTCGCTATTGTAACCGGGGCCGGTTCCGGAATGGGGAAGGCGATCAGCCAACTCTTCGCTAAGGAAGGGACCAAGGTGGTCTTAGCAGACATCAACGCCCAAGGGATCGAAGAAGTTAAGTAAGCGATTGAACAGGCGGGTGGCCAAGCCGCTGCTAAGGTGACCAACGTTGTGAAGCAAGAAGACGTTGACGGGGTGATTGACTTTGCCACCCAGACCTTTGGCCAATTGGACATCTTGGTCAACAACGCGGGGATCATGGATAATTTCACCCCAGTCGGGAACCTAACCGACGCAGAATATGAGCGGGTAATGGCCATTAACTTGACTGGCCCCGTTAAGCTATGTCGGGCGGCCATTCAGGTGATGGAAAAACAAGAAACCGGCGGGGTCATCATTAATAACGCCTCGGTCGGTGGCCTCTTCGGGACCCGGGGTGGGGCGGCTTACACCATGGCTAAACACGCTTTGGTGGGGTTGACTAAAAACATCGCCGGGACGTACGGACGCTTTGGCAAGGTGCGGGCCAACGCCATTGCGCCAGGTGGGGTGGCTACTAACATCCAAACCACGATTACAGCACCGGACCCACTGGGGATGCAAGCCCTGCAGGCCACTGGTGAGACCCCAATTGGTCAACCGGGACAAATTGCCAACTTAGCCCTCTTCTTGGCCTCAGACAAAGCAAGTTTTATCAACGGCGACATCGTCAAGGCCGATGGGGGTTGGACGGTTAACTAGCTGCATCAAAAAAGACCGGCTGGTAATCACAGCCGGTCTTTTTTGATGCAGTTAACGGATTAGTGGGCTAACAGGGCGAAGTAGGCAATCACGATCACCCCGAGGATGATCCGGTACCACCCAAAGGCCTTGAAGTCCTTGGTCTTGATGTAATTTAACAAGAAGCGGATCGAGGCGTAGGCCACCACGAAGGAAACGATCACCCCAACGGCCAAGATGAGGCCTTGGTTGCCGGCCAGGGTCCCGCCGTGGGCGAAGAACTTGTACAACTTCAACAGGGAGGCCCCGAACATGGTCGGGATCGCCAAGAAGAAGGAGAATTCGGCGGCCACGTAGCGTGAAGTCCCAATGAGGATCGCCCCTAGGATCGTAGCTCCCGACCGCGACGTTCCGGGGATCAAGGAGAGGATCTGGAAGCACCCGATCAGAATGGCCACCTTGTAAGGTAGGGTGTTGAGGCTGTCAAAGCGGGGCCGTAGGTTTTGGTTGTGGTTTTCGATTACGATGAACAAGACCCCGTAAACGATCAGGGCGATCGAAACCACCAGCCAGTTCATGAGGTGGGCGTCCATCCAGTCGTTGAGCGGTAAGCCGATGATCACCGAAGGAATCACGGCGATGATCACTTTTTTCCACAGGGTCCAGGTTTGGGACCGTTCCAAGCGGGACTTTTTCGGTGACCAGGGGTTGAGTTTGTGGAAGTACAAGACCACCACCGCCATGATGGCCCCAAGTTGGATCACGACGTTGAACATGTCGATAAACTTCTTGGGTTCGTTGAGCTTAATAAACTCATCGACAAGGACCAGGTGACCGGTCGAACTGATCGGTAAAAATTCGGTGATCCCTTCAACGATTCCTAAGATCACGGCTTTCAGTATTTCAAGCACAGCATATCCTCCTTGCGCCCCGACTACTTTAAAGGGGCGCCGCAAATTTATTCAGCTACCATTATAGCAAGGGGAAGAGGAGCTATGGTCAGTCTTTGGTAAAGTTCTTGTAAATTTTGGTCCCCGGTAATTCAAACTACCCCTTTTCTTTTGGGCGGAAGTGTGGTTGACTTAGGGTAACGTAAATATCAGAATCTGTCTGGGGTGCTATTGACTTAGCTGAGAAATACCCATTGAACCTGATCTAGTTAATACTAGCGGAGGAAGACAGTTGAATCAACGGGATTTCCCCGCCATTCCAGCTCTTCTGCCCCCGGACAGAAGGGCTTTTTTTGGAGGGAAAACCATGAAGCATCTCACACTCAAAGACATTATCCTCATCATGTTGATCGCCCTAATATTTGGGGCGCTCTTTGTTGGAACAGACGTCATTTACGCCTCGCTTTACCTCGTGATCGGTCCCTTTGCCAACGAGGTCTTATTTGGTCTTTGGATCATGGCCGGACCACTAGCAATTGCCATTCTCCGGCTCCCGGGGACGGCCGTGATTGGGGAGGTGTTAGCCGCCGTGGCCGAGGTTTTATTCGGGGGAACCTTTGGCGCCGCTACCTTGATCTCCGGGCTGGTGCAAGGGGCCGGGAGTGAACTGGGCTTTTTAACCCTGCGCTACAAGAACTGGGGCTGGCCGGCGCTGATTTCATCGGCCTTTTGGGTCACGGTGGTGTCCTTTGCCTACGAAATCTTTAAGCAGGGTTACATTCACTTGGCTCTACCGATGATTCTCGCCCTGTTTTGCACCCGGCTCGTTTCTGACCTTTTGTTTGGGGCCGTCTTAGTCCACTACGTTGTCCGCCTCTTGGTCAGGGCGCACGCCATTCAACCAGCCTAACTAAAGGGGGAGCAACTAATGGAGCCAAAGCAAACGCAGATTAAAAAGTTGGTGTTGACCGCCCTGTTTGTCGCCATTGCTACTTACGGGGGGAGTCTCTTTTCCTTTCCGATCGGGATCGCTAAGTGCGCACCGGTCCAAAGCCTGGTCAACGTCTTGAGTGGGATCATCCTGGGTCCCTGGTGGGCACTTGGTCAAGCCTTGGCAACTTCAATCCTACGGAACCTGCTGGGAACCGGGACGGTCTTTGCTTTCCCGGGTAGCATGATCGGCGCCTTCTTGGCCGGTTGGTTATACCAGAAGTTCAAAAAACCGGTCCTGGCCGTCCTCGGGGAGGTGGTCGGAACCGGCTTGGTGGGCGCCCTAGTGGCGGTCCCGCTGGCAATGCTTTTATTCGGTAAGGGTGGGTTAATGTTATTTATCCCAAGCTTTTCGGCTAGTGCGGTCGTTGGCGCCGCACTGGCCTACGTCTTGGTACGGGCGCTATGGCCAGTCATTTCCCGGGAAATAGAACGGGTCTAAAGGTCGATTAACTGACGGAACTGGTCCGGCGGGGTTTGCTGCTTAAGTTTTAGGTACTGTTCGTGAATGTCTGGTTGGACGACGTTGGTCCCCTCCATAAAATGGACGGCTTCGGTCCCGGCCTGTAGAGACGTTTTGTAGTACCACTTTTTGAAGCGCAAGAAATCGAGTTGTTCTTGCAATTCGGCCACCTTAGCTTCGATGACCGTTTCTTCTTGGTCTAGGTAATCGTAGCGCTCGGCAAGGGTTTGATCCCCTTGCATACATAAGTTGATAAAGTCCGCGATGTCTTTAACCGGGACACCACTCTTCTTGAGGCAGTTAATGACCTTCAAGAAGTTAAAGTCGTTATCCACGAAGGCCCGGCGCCCATTCTGGTCCCGTTTGACGAAGGGGAGGAGGCCGTTTTTATCGTAATAGCGAATTGTTGATGGGGTCGTTCCCATCATGGCGGCGGCTTGGCTAATTGAGTAAGTCATGAAAAAACTCCTTTTTTGTTGTTGACTTAAACCTAGGTTTAAGTAATATGCTAACCCTGTTGAAACGATTTGCCAAGAAAGGATGATTAAAATGGCAAAAACATGGTTAGTAACGGGAACCTCAACTGGGTTTGGGAAGGAATTAGTGACCCTGTTGGCGCAAAAAGAGTACGTGAACGTTGTAGCGACGGCGCGTAACTTAGCGCAACTAGACTACTTGGACCAATTTGATCACGGTCAAATCAAAAAGGTGCTCTTAGACGTCACCAACCAATCTGAGATTCAAACGGCGGTTAAAGAAGCGGTGGCGGCCTTCGGTGGTATCGATGTCTTAGTTAACAACGCCGGTTTGGGCTACTTTGCAACCTTTGAAGAGAGTAACCGTGACTAGGTTCGCTACATGATGGACGTTAACGTTTGGGGATTGGTCGACATGACCCAGGCCGTCTTACCGATCATGCGCAAGCAAAACCACGGGATGATTGTTAACTTCTCTTCCATTGGTGGGTTATATTCGTTCCCAACCCTGTCCTTCTACCACGCCACTAAGTACGCCGTGGAAGGGCTGAGTGAGTCCTTAGCAAAGGAAGTTGCCAAAAAGGGCATCAAGGTGCTATTAATAGAACCAAGTGGCTTCCGGACGGATTGGGCCGGGCGGTCATCGCAAAAGGACTTGCCAACGATTGCCGATTACGCTGAGTACAAGGAATTTATTGAAGCCAATGCTAACGGCGCCCACCATGAAGCGGGGGACCCGAAGAAGGCGGCTGAGATTATTTACCAACAGGTCACGGACAACTACGATGACTTGCCACTGCGCTTACCACTGGGGAAGATTTCCTCCGACTTGGCGATCGAAAAGTACCAAGAGAACCTTGACCAGTTCAAGCAACTCCGGGAGCGAGCTGTCACTATCTGCTGACCAACCAGAATAGGGGGAATTAACCATGATGAGTGAACTTGAGAAGTTACAGGCCGGGTTAGAGTATGACTTTTCCGATCCGGAGGTGGCGGCTAGAAAGGCCCGCGCGGCTCAGCTGTGCCAGGAGTTCAATGCCGTCCCGGCGACCGACCCGACCGCTCAGGAAAAGAAAATCCGCGAGATCCTGGGGTCGGCGGGGCCTAACTTGTCAGTTCAGTCACGCTTTAACTGCGATTATGGTTTAATAACTACAACCTAACGATCTTAGACATTGTCAAGGTGACGATTGGCGACCACGTGATGATTGGCCCCAACGTTGATATCTACACGGTTAACCATCCCCTTGATAAAGAGAGGCGCCGCCATTATCACGCCACGGCCTTACCGGTGACGATCGGCAACGACGTTTGAATCGGCGGGAAAGCAACGATCTTGCCGGGGGTGACGATTGGTGATAACGTGGTGGTGGCCGCGGTGCGGTGGTGACTAAAGACGTCCCCGCTAACACAATTGTGGCCGGGGTGCCGGCCCGGGTGATCAAAGAGCTGCTAGAATAGTGGTATCATAGATCCAAAAAGGAGTGCCTAAAATGGACCTAAATGCTAAGTACCAAGCAATTAATCAACGGGGCACGGAACTATTGCTGGCGGGGGGCGACATTGATCCCTGGTTAAGTGACCGGGCAGCCGATCGCCGGCGGGGGTTAAGCTTAATCTTTACCCTGCCGGCTCACGTTAGCCGTAACATTAGTTTCGCCCTGGGGAAGTTGCGTGAGGTTGAGCCCGGGCAATACTACTATCCTGCTCAAGACATGCACGTAACCGTGATTGATTTGATCCGGGCGACGCCAGACTTTGCCCTGACTCCAGAAGAAGAGGCTGCCTACGTTTCCGCCGTCAAGTTAGCGGTGGAAGGGGGGCACCCCTTTGAAGTGGCCTTCCGGGGGCTGGTTACGAGCGGCAGCGCGGTCATGGCGGCTGGCTTTTACCAACCGGGGCTAGCGGACTTGCGCCAAGCGGTCCGCCACCACTTAGGGGGGCACAAGCTTCAATTAAAGGAGCGCTACCAGCAGATGACTGCTCACGTGACCGTCGCCCGCCAACAAGCGCCCCTGATTGATCCGCACCAGGACCTCGCTACCTTGGCAACTTTAGCGAACCTCAACTTTGGGACGCTGGTGGTCGACCAGGTGGAACTAGTGGTTCACGATTGGTACAACAGCCGAAAACGGGTGTTGGCAAAACTAAGCCTATAAAAAAACCGACCAGTTCGCAAAATCGCGAACTGGTCGGTTTTTAATTTGCCAGCTACTTGCTTTAATCCACCGTCACTTCGGGGTGATCCTTAGTTAAAATGAACTGTTCGCTGGGGGTAACCTTAAAGAAGTCGGCCACCAGTTTACTCAGTTCGGCCATTGCTTCGGTTGCCCGGGCGGCTTGTTCGGCGTTAACGGATTCCATTACCGCTACCCCGTTAGTCGTGGCCTCGGTCAGCATGGTCCGTTCCGCTTCCCGCCAGTTGAGCGAGCGGCAAACGGCCCCGCCGTTGTCGTAGTAGATAACTTCGCCTTCGCGGGCCGGGTCGTCTTCTTCGGCCCCCAACGGGAAGAAGCCTTCGCCACCCTTAGCAAGTCCCAAGTGGAGATCGCCTTCGATCTTATCAAGGTCTTCAATCCCAACCGGAACCCCGTAGCTCAGGGAAACGCTGTTGTAAAGGTCAACCAAAGGGATGGTTGGTTCAAAAACGTGGCCTTGGTTCGCCCGCTTCAACAGGGCTTCGATGGATGCGCGGGAACCCTTACGCTTCTTGAATTGGGAGTACGCATCCCGCCACTGCGCGATGACCGGGTTGTCACGGAACGGGTCGGCGGCGGTGAACTTAGCGGATTCTTTAACCGCTTGGGCTAACAGATAGGCCCGTTGCTGGTGGGTTTCGGGGGTGTCGTGGTTGTCAAACCCTTTGATCGTCATGATGTTAATTTGTGCTTCTGGAAATAGCTCCCAAAAGCCCGGATCGATGATTACTTTCTTCATAAAAACAGACCTCCTAAAAAGCTTGAATGCATTTATTTATCCATTGTAGCCGGTCCAACGACATTGTTGCAAGTTTGTATTATCAGACGATTTGTGAAATAAAGCATAAAAGAGCTTACATTGATTAAATCCTTTTGCCTGGGTATTTACATTATTAATTTATTATGAATGCAAATTTAATTTTCGATCCTGTGCTAAATTTCACCTTTAAAAGTCACAGCTTTTTTGATAAAATGAGAGCCGTAAATGAAAAGTTATACGGAATTAGCAAAGGAGATAGACTTTATGAAGGCAGCTGTTATTAATGATCCCGTAGATGGATTTGTTACGGTCAAAGATGTCCAACTTCGCGACCTTAAGCCGGGTGAAGCCCTCGTTGACGTTGAATACTGTGGCCTTTGCCACACTGACTTGCACGTCGCAGCCGGCGACTTTGGAGAAAAGCCAGGCACGATTATCGGTCACGAAGGGGTTGGCCGCGTAAGCAAGGTTGCTCCTGGTGTTACCTCCCTGAAGGTGGGCGACCGGGTTTCGATCGCTTGGTTCTACAAGGGCTGTGGCCACTGTGAATACTGCTTAACTGGTCGGGAAACCCTCTGTCGCGAAGTCCTCAACGCCGGTTACACCGCCGATGGAGCCATGGCACAACAATGTATCGTTCCTGCTGATTACGCAGTTAAGGTTCCGGAAGGCCTGGACCCAGTCGAAGCTACTTCGCTGACTTGTGCCGGGGTTACCATGTACAAGGCCCTCAAGGTTGCTAACATCAAGCCAGGCCAATGGGTATCAATTGTTGGTGCCGGTGGTCTCGGGAACTTGGGGATCCAATTTGCTCACAACGTCTTTGGTGCTCACGTGGTTGCCGTTGACGGGAACGAAGACAAGCTTCAAGCTGCCAAGGAAAACGGTGCTGAAGTCTTGATCAACCGTCATGATGGTGACGTTGACAAGCAAATCCAAGAAAAGGTTGGTGGGGTTCACGCTGCCGTTGTTACGGCCGTTAACGCTTCCGCTTTTGACCAAGCCGTTGACTCCCTGCGCCCAGACGGGAAGTTGGTTGCCGTTGCCTTACCACAAGGTGACATGCAATTAAACATCGCTAAGACGGTGCTAGACGGGATTATCGTGGCTGGTTCCTTGGTTGGGACTCGTCAAGACCTGGCTGAATGCTTCCAATTTGGGGCTGAAGGAAAGGTTAAGCCGATCGTTAAGACGCGGAAGTTGGATGAAATCAACGACATGATCCAAGAATTAAAGGACAATAAGGTCGTTGGTCGGAACGTGGTTGACTTCGTTCACGAATAAGCTTGTTTGCTAACTTAAGTTAAAAAAGGTCGCCTTGCGGGGAGGCCTTTTTTTATATGGTAGATTGCAACAATTAATCGAATTTTTCGGACAAGTCACCAAAGAAGACTTGGAGTGGCGTTTTCCACCCCAAATATTTCCGGGGACGCCAATTTAAGTACTTTGAGATCATGGTCAGCTCTTCGTCCGTAACGCTCTCAATTGGCTGATTCTTTGGAATGTGTAACCGAAGCTCGCGGTTCAACCGTTCGTCGGTTCCGCGTTCATGTGGCGTATACGGGTGGGCAAAATAATGGGCAATTCCGCAGGCTTCAATTTCCTTGAAGCCTGCGAATTCCTTACCGTGATCACTGGTGATTGACTTGATCAAGCCACGCAACTCCGCGTTAAGCTCTAGGATTGCCTTAGTCATAGCTTTACTATCACGTCCCGGTAAACGACGAATAATCATTAGTCGGGACTTACGATCAGTAAAGGTAGCTAGGACCTCGCCCCTGGTTTTT
>SKEY01000696.1_pt1 | contig 51509 bp, 75 predicted proteins | sample 4843871 | NCBI WGS metagenome assembly SKEY01 (sample SAMN11008797, study PRJNA524170) | human gut metagenome | biome: Human fecal sample; material: Feces; isolation source: fecal sample from pouch patient p36 | host: Homo sapiens | place: Israel: Tel-Aviv | collected 2016-12-04
CCCCATTGACTGCATATCCAAAATGAATATCGATGTGTGCCATATGTACACGGTCCATCTCATCGATGATATACACACGCTCGTCATGGTAATCTCTTCTGACACGCGCATCCAGTTCCCGGATGATTGGCATCAGATACGGCACCACTTTCTCGAGATAAGCCACCGGCCATTTTTCCAATGCCTCTGCAAGGATCGTATGGTTTGTGTATGCACATGTCTTTCTCACAACATCAATGGCGGTATCCATATTAAATCCTCTCTGCATCAAAAGACGAATCAGTTCTGGGATCACCATTGTCGGATGGGTATCGTTGATCTGCACTGCCACATGCTCATGCAATCTGTAAAGGTCATATCCATGTTCCTCTGCCTCTTTTAAAATCAGCTGCGCGGCATTGCTCACCATAAAATACTGCTGATAGATGCGGAGTAACTGTCCTGCCTCATCGCTGTCGTCCGGATAGAGGAACAGTGTCAGGTTTCTCGGGATATCTGTCTTATCAAAATCGATTCCGTCCCGGATAATGGATTCGTCTACCGTATCTACATCGAACAGGTGTAGACGATTGCATCCATTTTTATATCCCGGCACGTCGATATCGTACATCGTGGAAGTCAGTGTAAAATCTTTAAATGGCACTTCAAACTGCACGTCTGTCTTTGTCAGCCAGCTAAGATCAGTGATCCATGGGTTTTTCTCTTCTTTCTGCTTATAATCTGCAAACGTCTGACGGAACAGCCCGTCGTGGTAGTTCAGACCAACACCGTCTCCATTCAATCCGAGTGTGGCAATCGAATCTAAAAAACATGCTGCAAGACGTCCCAAGCCCCCATTTCCGAGAGAAGGCTCCTGCTCGATCTCCTCGATCTCCGTGATCTGATGTCCATGCTTTTCTAACACTTCTTTTGTCTCCTCAAACAATCCGAGGTTGATCAGGTTATTTGACAGCAATTTCCCAATCAAAAATTCTGCTGAAATATAATAAAGCTTCTTCTTTCCTTCATTTCGCTTTGCACCTTTCATCTTCTCCTTCGTGAGAATAAAAAGTGCTGTATAGATTTCTTTGTTCGATGCTTCTTTGATTGTTTTTTGATAGCGTTCCTGCAAAATCTGTTCTAATAATTTTTCCATCTGAGCTCTCCTTATCCTTTCTCAATTGCCTCACTACTATTTATTTTTTCACTTCTTCAATAAATTCTTTCATCATCCTTGTAAGTTGTGTGCCCATCGCAACACCTACTTCTTTACAAACTTCTTTGAACTCTTCAGCTACTTCCTTATCGACTTTGTATGTCTTCGGAACCAACCCTGCTTTCTCATCCCACTTATCTTGCGGTCTGTTTTTCTTTTCCTCACTGTTTTGCATGCGCACCTCTCACCTCCCTACAAGTATATAATATCATATACGTATACGTATATCAACATTTTTCTCTGATCATCAAATTATTTTCAGGATACTGAATAAAAATAAAAAAGCACTTGAAAGCTTAATAAAAAATCAGCTTTCAAGTGCTTTTTAGGCTGCGGATGACAGGAATCGAACCTGCACGGTCTCCCACTAGATCCTAAGTCTAGCGCGTCTGCCAGTTCCGCCACATCCGCATAAATAAAGAACAAGCCTAGGCTTGTTCTAGTGAAGCATCGGGGATTCGAACCCCGGACAACTTGATTAAAAGTCAAGTGCTCTACCGACTGAGCTAATGCTCCATAATATAAAACTTCAACTGGGCTAGTTGGATTCGAACCAACGAATGCAGGAGTCAAAGTCCTGTGCCTTACCGCTTGGCGATAGCCCATCATGCATCGCCTAAAAATAGGCAAAAAATAAGGGTGGATAGTGGGACTCGAACCCACGATATCCAGAACCACAATCTGGCGCGCTAACCAACTGCACCATACCCACCATAAGCGTGCTTGAAGGGATTCGAACCCCTGACCCACGGCTTAGAAGGCCGTTGCTCTATCCAACTGAGCTACAAACACGCATTCTTTTTTTCTTCCTAACAGCTAAGGCTCTAGGAAAGCGGGTGATGGGAATCGAACCCACGTATCTAGCTTGGAAGGCTAGTGTTCTACCATTGAACTACACCCGCGGAGTCGGGGTGACAGGATTCGAACCTGCGACCTCCTGGTCCCAAACCAGGCGCTCTAGCCAAGCTGAGCCACACCCCGTAGTTGCTATTTTGTGTTTTTGTTTTTGTCTCTGTCCTTAAGACAAGAGTTATTATATTATAGCAACAAACAAAAGTCAACACTTTTTTCTAATTTTTTTTATTTTTTTATTCATTTGGCACTTTATACAAAACATTGCTCAAAATACGCTTTTCCATTGTGATCTATTTCCATAATCATATACCCTGCACGGCGATCTGCCTGCCTTGGATAAGAAAGACTTCCCGGATTGAGCACAGTAAGATTTCCATCTACTTCCAGATGCGGCACATGAGTATGTCCATACATTACAATATCTACCCCTCGTCTTCTTGCCTCTTTTTTCAGTTCTTTCGTTCCCATAGAGACATAGTAAGAGTGCCCATGTGTGATAAACACTCTATACTTTCCTATAAAAAACTCCTGCTCCCTGCTCAGATCTGAAAAGAAATCATTATTTCCCGCAATAATATGTGTCTCACAGTCTGCCAGTGCACAGATGTAGTCTTCTCCCCCCTCTACATCTCCAAGATGGACCAGCATGTCAATCGGTCCCTCTCTGTCCAGAACCTCCTCCAGATTCCGGTGTCTCCCATGCGTATCGCTCACGATCAGTATCTTCATTCTTTCACCTGTCATTTTCTTCGAATATTATTTTAGCGTTTCCTTTTTTCGGAACACGAACCTTTTATTTCTTTGGATCCTAATCTTCCTGCTGCATTTTTTGTTCGATAATCTCTCTCATCAAACGGAGTGCCTTTCCCCTGTGGCTAAGTTCATTCTTCTTTTCCGGGTCCAGTTCTGCAGTTGTACATCCGTATTCTGGAAGATAAAAAATCGGATCATATCCAAATCCATGTTCTCCGGCAATCTCATATCCAATCCGCCCCTCAATAGTACCTCTTACAGTCTCTTTGCTTCCATCTGGAAATACTGCTGCGATTGCACAGACAAATCTTGCTGTGCGCTTCTCATCTGGAACTCCTTCCAAACGCTGCAACAAAAGATTATTTTTAATCTCATAAGAAGTATCTGTTCCTGCATATCTCGCCGAATAGATGCCCGGTTCTTTATTCAAATAATCAATTTCCAATCCCGAATCATCTGCCAGCACGATTGCTTCTGTCAATTTTGCAATCGCTTCTGCCTTGATCATCGCATTTTCTTCAAATGTGGTTCCATCTTCTACGATATCCACATCAATCCCAGCCTCTTTCATTGAGGAGACCGGAATTCCGAGATTCTCTAAAATCATCCGGATTTCTTTCATTTTATCTTGGTTTCCTGTCGCAAATATGATCTTTCTTTCCATGTTCTTTCTCCCTGTCCCTTTTTGCAAGCAGGATACAGATCCTTTTCTTTGCACATCCATATCCTGCATTGTCATTCACTTTCTATTTATGTTCTGTCTAAATTTCCGGATATTTCTTCCTTCTCGGCGGCTTTGGACCGAGGAATTGATAAAAGTACGTCTTTAGCATTCCATTGTAAATCTTTCGGTTCTTGTCTGCTTTCCTTCCAAAATACCGTTCTGTTTCCTCATAACTCGTAATCATGTATGCCGACCAGCTGTCCAGCTTCTTAAAGCTCTCACCGAATTCTCTATACAGAGCCGGAAGTGCAGACTTTTCCTCAAGTCTCTCTCCATATGGAGGGTTGGTGATGATAAATCCATACTTCTTTGGATGTCTTAAATCCTTTACTGCCCGCTCCTGAAAATGGATCAAATGCTCTACGCCTGCTTCTCTCGCATTCTCTCTGGCCGCTTTTACAACTTCCCCATCAATATCATATCCCTGAATATCCACTTCAATATCATCGTCAATCAGGCTATTCGCCTCATCCACCGCCTCGTACCAGAGTTTTCGCGGAATCAAGTTTGTCCACTCCTCCGCCGTGAAAGAGCGATTCATCCCCGGTGCGATATTGGCAGCGATCATCGCCGCCTCAATTGGAAATGTCCCACTTCCACAGAATGGATCTATAAAAATCCTGTCTTTTTTCCACGGTGTCAACAAAATCAAAGCGGCTGCCAATGTCTCTGTAATCGGCGCTTTGCTGGACAACTGACGATATCCTCTCTTATGAAGAGAAACTCCCGAAGTGTCGATTCCTACCGTCACGATATCTTTCATTAAAAATACCCTCACCGGATAAGACGCCCCATTCTCTTCGAACCAGTCAATATGATAATGCTGCTTCATCCGGTTAACCATCGCCTTTTTCATGATAGACTGAATATCTGAAGGACTGAACAATTTACTCTTTACAGAAGCGGCCTTGGCCACCCAAAATTTTCCATCCTCCGGAATATATTTTTCCCACGGGATCTCCTTGGTCCGCTCGAACAATTCATCAAACGTCACTGCTTTGAAACTTCCAAGCTTCAGCAGCACTCTCTCCGCGGTCCGCAAAAACACATTCGCCCGGCAAATCGCACTTGCATCCCCGGCAAAAGTCACTCTTCCATCTTCTACATTTATAATCTCATATCCTAAATCTTGTATTTCTCTCTTTAAAACTGCTTCCAGCCCAAAATGGCATGGTGCAATCAGTTCCAGTTTCTCCATCTTCTTCCTCCCGATGTTCTGTATTTCATTTTTATGATACCGCAACTTGTCTGGATGCACAACTATTTTCGCATCAATAAAAAAGCCTCCGGCGGTATTTTCATACTACCAAAGGCTTTCTGTCAGATTCTTTTAAAAGTATTCCTATTTAAGACATTTGAAGTATTACAGCACTGGCTCTTTTCTGCTGATTAGTAATCGCAATTTCCGTAAGAATTTTCGTTGCTCTCTGAATTCTTATTTTTGTTAGATGCTTTGCTGCTGTTTTTTGATGTCATTCGATCCGATGTCTTGTTGCTATTTTTTGATGTCATTCGATCTGAAGCTTTGCTGCTGTTTCCGGAATATCCATCAGAATAAGATGAATAAGATTCACTGTTTTTGGCTTTGTTTGTTGTTTTCGCATTCTTTGCCATTTTAAATTTCCTCCTGCAATTTGCTGCTCACTCGTGAATAGTTACATTCTTATTATCCCTGTTCAGTAAAAAACTATGCAGCTTCCGGAGGTTTTGCATTTGTAAATTTTGCCAATATTTTGCTTTTTTTCTAATTTAAGCTTGCTTTTTATTACGTATTATATTATACTACTGCTTGTAGGAAGGAAACTTCTTACAACCCCTTATTAATTATTTATACTCCCCTCAAAAGACCGTTGGCTCCCCCAACGGTCTTTTATTTTGCTATTTTAGGCTTATTCTCCCCACTTTTCCCCATTTTTACTATTTTCAGATTCTTCTCACCGCCTGTGATTTTCTACGATTCGCAGCACAATCCAAATCACAAAAAGAGGAACCAGCACAGGTGCCAACATACTGATCAACCCAGTGAGCAACGAAATTACAAGCACCAAAATCAGCACAATCCCGACACAAACTGCCGCTATCTTCCATCCGGTAATTTTCTTAATCTTTATCTCCGGTGTTCCAAATGGTGCCTCCTGCTCTGCCTCTTCATAATCGGCATATGTGTATTGATCCTCCGTTTCATTTAAAGGAGAGTCAATGATAGACCTTGCGATCACCCACGGATCCCCGAGAAGATCCATCACTTCCTTCTCTGACTTTCCATTTTTGACTTCCTCTGCAATATAACTTCGGTAATAGTCCACATGCCCTCTGACCTTTGCCGGATTCATCTCGGCTTCCAAAGCATGCTCCAACTGTTTTAAAAATTCATGTCTATTCATCTATTTCCCCCAGATTTCCTGTATCTACTTGACACTCCCACAACAAATGCCGAAGAGAATGCCTTCCATGCAGTCACAGTCCCTTATGACAAACAGTCCCCCGCCAGGCAGACCAGGCGGGGGACTGTCTGATGTTTCTTATCTTCTTTCAAAATAAAGAATAACATAAACTTCTTTTGAATCCAATAGGAACATCCTTAATATTTTATTAAAAGTATATAACGATTTTAGTGGGTTTTCAAGCATTTTTGTTACTAACGTGTTACTAACGCGTTTAAATTAAGATGATACAATATATTCTTTTTCGCCCTCTCTTTCTGGGAGGGTGATTTTTTAAATTATTTCTCGTTTTCCTATTGACTTTACGCCAATATTGGCGTATAATAAGATCATAAGATAAAGCAAAGGAGATACGAAAGATGAAAAAATACAACTTATCAAACATTATGAAAAGAGCATGGGAAATGGTTAAGAAATTAGGATTCGGAATCTCCGAAGCTTTAAAAAAGGCATGGAAGGAAGCAAAAGGAGGAGAAACAAGAATGACTGGTACAGAAAAACAGATCAGCTTCGCAAGGGACTTAGTTGAGAAAATGAACACTCAATTTGATGCATTAATCTCAGACTGCAAAGCACAGTTCCCGGAAAACGCGAGCATGTGGGAATCTTGCAAGGAAGGCTACAACAGAATTATCTCAGAATCCAATGCAGGACTTGTAATTGATCTGCTCAAAGGAATCAACGAAACATCTTATCAGAAATACTATCAAAAACTTTTCTTTAATGTTAAACATGGATATAACACAATGTGCAACAGAATTTTAAGCGAAGTTTACGGAAAATAATCATAAAAAGGAGAAGATATAATGGAAAACTTAAGAAATTACATGGAAAGAACTTTTTTCGAGGAAATGAGACCATCAAACTTTTTTGATGAAAGCGGAAAAGAATTGGCTTTAGGGTGGGAAGATTACAACGAATATGAAGTTGTTGAGGTGAGAAATATTGATGACTCTTCGGTAACCGAAAAAAATATCACTGTGAAGCATAAATAATGCATAAGCTGTCCTACCGGCTATACGGGGAGAAGGAGAAAGACTATGGCAGAACTTAAGGAACTTAGAAAATTTATGAATCTCACACAGAAAGAACTTGCAGAGAAAACCGGAATGAATATCCGACAAATACAAAAGCTCGAAAAAGGAGAAATTGACATTAATAACATTACTGCCAAAAATGCACAGGCTTTATCCAGCGCTCTTGGATGCAGTGTTGAAGAAATGCTGACATTAGACTTAAATATTTTTACCGATGATGCGAAACAGTCATTGAAAGATGGAGAATTAGATTTGAGGGATCTCCTAAGAATGGACAAGTATCAGAAAATCAAAAAACTCAGCAAGATTGGAAGCTTTGAAAATACCTTTTGTGAAAATTACAAATGGATTCCGGAATCACTGTTTGACAAGTTAATGCCGGATGAACTTGCAAATCTTGTTGATAACTTTTACGACTGTTATAGTTCTGGAAAAAATGCAAGATAAAAGGATAAGCACTTAGCTTATCCTTATTTAATAGCAATTAAAGCTACTTCTAATATTTCAACCCTTGTCTGCCGGAATTGCTGACAGAACCGCACATCAAAGCGTCCATTGAGTGCGACAACATTAATGTTTTGCATTAAAGTTACTGTTAATATTTCAATCTGCGAAACTGTGATTTGCTCAGTTTCCGCAATACAGAGCATCATCTGTATTGGACACCTTTACCATAGCATATATTTGCTAATATGTAAATGCGTCTGTCCAATTTATCTTGCACAATCTTAGCAATAAGCTAATCCGCTATTTAGCCGCAACGCACTTCCCGCTAAAACTATGGATAATCAGCGAACTTCCATCCGTTTCTTCTCGGATATAGAACTTCTGTTTCATGTTGTGCAGATCAGTGTACAATTTCAAATTATTCTTTCCTCCACTGCCGTTGTTTTCCACAGACAAATACAGTCCCGGAGCCGCAACACTCTCTACCATTGTGTAATCTGCGTTTTTGTACCGCTTCTTAACCAGTCTCCACAACTGGTAATCTCCGCAGTCAAATTCCCGGAAATCTACATTTGCATTAGCTTGTCCAGCTGCCGCCGTAAGTATAAAGCCGTGTTCCTTATCAATGACCTTACAGATACCATCTTTAACAGCTTTGATAGACAATCTCGTGCAATCTGCGCCGTTATTTGCTTGTAGAGATGCATTTACTTTATCTGGCTTTTCTACTGGCTTATCTGTTTTAATTTCAAATGCCGCTAAGATTCCTCGCGCAATATCATCCATCTGATCATTAAAAATCGCAAGATCGCCTTCATTTGTAATAAATCCAACCTCTACGAGACGATAGCTATATCCTCTTGCAGCTGCTCTGTCCGGATTAGCGAGATCATCCCTGCCAACGATTAAATTAGATCGCCCCGGTAAAATACCGCCAATAAAACTTGCAAGGGCATTGTCGTACTGATCCGGATCAAACCCTGCCTTAATAATGACATGACCGCCTTTGGCTTCTTCCGCTGCACTGTCCATGTGTAACTCTGTGATTTGCCAGTCTACCGGGATATCAAGGCTACTGATACCGTTGTCTGCATAATAATCTCTGTTAAAATCCCCGAGAGTAACCCGCTCACCGCCAAGCGCTTTAATTCTCGTTGCTAATGCCCTTACTCTTTCTGCTTCCGAAAATCCGTTTGCACATGCTCCTGGATCTCCTGCTCCATGCCCTGCGATAATAAATAAATGTGCCATATTATAAACTCCTTTCTGTGCGATACCGCACTGTCTACATATCGTATTTAATATTTTCCCACTTCTTGTAAGCGTCAAAATATAACTCGTTTTTGTCTCCATTGTATGTGATCTCGTAATACATACCATCGCTCACTGGCGTACTAAGTAACGCCTTATGATTTTGCAGTGTCTTACAATACCAAACTACAAATACATCATCCACAGTCATTTTGCCAGATGCATCCGTCTTGTCTTTATTCTGATTAAAATAATCTGCTACCTTTGCTTTACAAATGTTTAAAAATTCTTGACTTCCCATTATTTTCTTCCTCCTGATTTTGGCGAAACAAAAGAGAGTCCGAAGACTCCCCTTTACTTTTTACTATTTTATTCATTTTTTCCGAGTTGTTTAATCGTCTGATTGATATATGTGCTTAGCCCTGCTACCAAAATGCCTTGCACGATTGCTGTAAATACTGCCATTGCAATCTCTTGCATTGTTCCTAGTGGGCAAGTGGCAATCATATAGATTGTTGCCAGGAAGATTCCTCCTGCCCCTAAAATCGCCGGAATGTACTTATCTTTCACTGCCTGCGACTGTTTTAACCCCATACCGCAGAAATACAACACTACTGCTACTACAATCAACTCTGGTTTAACATAATTCATAATCTGATCCATGTTCATCCTCCTTTATTTCTCGATGATACTTTCCATAAGTTCATCTCTGATTTCTTTCATTCTTTCAATTCCGTTTCCAGTGATCTGATGATTAAGCATCGCTGCCAAACACTTGGTCTGCGCTTTTTGCATTCCCTCCAACACCTGCAGCCGCTTATAATCTTTTTCGTTATAAGCTTCCAGTTGCTCCACTCTTTTGGATATCTTAAATGCCGGTCGGACTACTTTTGCAATTATAGCTCCAGCTCCACCTACAATGCTGATGGCGCCACAGATACTCAAAATTTGCTGTATAAATTCCACTCTCTTCCTAATCCTTTCTTTATTTTATGCAACAAAAATAAGACCATTACGGTCTTGATCTAATTTCCATATTCTACTCTCCTAAATTGTGTAGGCATAATAAATCTGACTTGTTCCACCGCTCCACTGTCCCTCTGCCCAGAATCGAGTACATTTAATCGTTGCATTGCTTCCACTCCATGTTACTGCAATCGTAATGTTTAAAGATGTCCCATCTGCGTAGCTGATATGGATGTTTCGCTCTGCATTTATGCCTTTTATAAAAACTTCCATCTTTCTGCTTCTTGCGCTGCTATTTGCTACTTCAAGCAACAACAATCCTCTTACACCAGATGCCACAAAGCTTCCGCCTTGAGCTAATGTTTTTCCACCAACAAGGAGTTTTGGCTCTTGAAGTGTCTTGTTCATGTCACTGTTTAATCCCTTAAAACTTCTTGTCGCGCCGTCTACAAAAATATCTTCCTCCGTGATTCGAACTCCGGCCACTCTGGTTCCAGTCGAACTAAACTTGATAACCTCTAGTCCCTCTGAATTGCCTTTCACCCACATTAGACCGCCGTCTTTTGTCTTATTCTGTAATTCGATAAGAGAACTTCCCGTGATCCGAGTCCCTTTTATTGTTACACCATTTATTTCTCCTGCATTCACAGTTCCTAAATCCGATGTAATCGCAGATAGCTTCTTTACATTGAGGTTCTCCACTGCTATATAATGCAACACCCATCTTGCACCATCCCACCGCATAATCGGTTGCCCGGATTCTGTCTGCCATAGCTGTCCTACTTGTGGATTATCTGGCGGAATAGCCGATACAACAATACCGCTTTCTCCATTATCACCTCTATACTTGGACCATTGGTAATCTTGCGGATTGTTGCTTGCAGTCGAGCTTTCCTTATTAAAAGCTAAACCTATATAATATTTTCCGTTTGGAATATCTGCCATTCCTGCACCGTGTAAATCATCAGCATATTTCACCCATGTATAATAGGACTCCCCGGGGCTTCCTGGTTCTCCGTCATCCACATTACTTACAGTGACTTCGTAAGAGCCTCTCAGTTTTTCGCCTTCCATTGCTTCAAAGCGATAAACCGCTTTCCCTGCAACGTCCGCAGCGGATACAACGATGCTCTTTTCTCGCGCTATTTCACTTCCATCTTTTTTCCAAATGATTGCGAATTTATCTGTTAAATCAGCACCAGGCGCTGTAACTGATGCTGTGAGAGTTGTTGTTCCTTCTCTGTTCTTAAATACGATTCCGTTATCGCTTAAAATCATGCAGTTATACACCTTGTTTTCTTGTATGAGCGCATTCATCTTATCAAGCAGAGAAATATCCACCTGCGACTGCAACTCTTTAAAATTGGAAAATATTGTCTTATTTCGAGATGGATCGGTAAAACTCCGTACTTGTTCTGACACTCTTGCCTGCAAATAAAGAATCGGTGTCCACTCTTGATCTTCTACCATTACTGTATCTCCGATATTGGTGTCAAAGTATCCGTCCACCTCATAAGTAATCACTGGCACAGATGCGATTTTGAGATCGGATAGTGCCATACTGTAGAGCTTCTCTTTGTTGCTGGTGTCATACTCTTTTCGCATTAAGATATAAGCATCTGATTTATTTACGAGGTTGGATGGGAAACGGTCTCTTGCCTGTGGCGCTCGAATAAAAGCTCCCTCCGTGAAAAACTCAATATTTCCATTTTTATCATACTCTTTTTTCTGCAATCCGTTAATAGTTAGACCATCTTTTCCGGTTGGCTGAATGCAGGTATATAACTTCTCCGCGTCTGTTGTTTTTCGGATTCCGGTGATTCCTTTTCCATATCTCAAGGTAATATCATCTCTGTATTCTCCTACACCGTTATTCGTATCGGAGTGTTCTCTATATACGTTCAAGATAATCTCTTTAAGCGAATAGTCATTATTCAAGACTGTCTCGAATTCAATTTCTGCGGAAAATACATTTGCCAAGGAGAATAATCTCTTCAATACGGATGTTGTGCCTGTCCACTCATTCGAGATGCGCTTATCCGACACCTCGTTAAGCCCTAGTTTTAGCGTTCTCTCCGCATCAAATGTAGTGAGGTACTCTGCAAAACTCATTGCATTCAGAGACTTATAGGCACCGACATCCTCGCTGATAAGTTCAAACGATAATGACCATGCTGTTGCTGTAATCATCCACTCCGTTTGCTCGGTGCTTACAATATTAAGATAGTATGATCTGCCTTTATATACAAATGCCACTTTGTTTCCGACTTCAATATACTGCGAATCTGGATGCTTTGCATATACTGCAAATGTATATGTATTGGCGGTTCCTTGCAGATATTCATACAACTCATCATTGTAGTAATGCAATGCCTCAGGAGCCTCATTGTCCATAAATGTATGCAGTTCATCATTTGCACTCAAGACTGCAATTCTAATATTTTCCATTATAAATATGCCTCCTGTATTTTTGCCGTGATTGTTGGCGGTGGAGTGCAAAAATCAGAATAATAAAACTGTATTTTCGTTTCTCCCGGTGGAACATTAAAATACTTGCTTCCGAGTACTTCATCCGCCGCTCTATACACACCGTCTACATATACTTTTCGGCTCTTTCCTTCGATTGTAACAGTGCTACCAGCGGGGTATCTATTCGGAACGTCATGCCACGTTTTTACTTTATCTTTCCGGAACACGAGGTAATTCAGATACATTTTTGGAATAATCGGATAATTATCCCGCTGTCCGATAAATACCGATACAGTCTTAGCTTCCATTTTCTCGATTTCTGGAATATTAAAGCTATACAAACCGCCAAAGCAGAAGGTGATTTTTCTGCCAGATTTGGAAATGTAAAAATCCCCTCGATTATGAACGAATAGCTCTGACAGTGCGCTGTTAAACTCTATCCGCCGCACTTCCTTACCGTTGACACACAATATCAGAAGTGCTGTATCCGTGACAGGATTCCATTTCGCTATCCTTGCAGATGCAAGATGCCTTCCGTTCTTATCTGCAATGCAATATTCTATAATCCCGCACTGATTTGTTGCTGTTGGGCGAAACCACACTTTTCCTTGCATGGCAAAGTTGGCAGAACCAGAAATCCCTGTTTGATCTGGTGGTAGATCAATGGTTCTTGCTGCTCCATGCCAGCCAGAACCTACACCGGCACTTGCCAGGCTTACCCAAGTCTTATTATCGTAGTTATATGTGCCAAATGTACCGGACTTTCCGTAGCTTGGATCAAAAAATATTCCTGATCCGCTACGCATCGCCTCATACTGGGATGCCTGCCGATAATTAAGGAGGTATTCCGACTTTTCCTTTTCTTCCATATCCATCTCATTGACGTGTCCAAGCTGAATCACCCCATATTCAGACACAATACCAATGAACCCATTTTCGTGGTTGTGCTTAATCTCATAATCTACTGGAACAGATTCTGTCCCAGTGTTAGAAATTGTCATTTCCATTGCTCCTTCGGGATTGAGAGAGGCTTGAAAAGATTTTTGAATTGTCGAATGTGCGATTCCATCAGGAATCATCCATGTAATTGTACCATTGCCAAACATCGAGACTTGCTTTATGTCTAAATCTCCATCTGGCATGGCGTTGAAATATCTGTCTGGGCAATTTCCAAACACAAGCTTCTTGGGGCTTTCCACATTTAAGATTTTCTGAATCTCATCGCAGCTTTCGAGTATATTGCCCTTTATTTCGAATGGCATTTCTATATATCTGTGCTTATATGTTGCGAACGAAAAATCGTCTCCCTTTACGGATTTCGCCCCTTCCGACAACTCATTTTCTCTATTAACGCCACTAAATAGCGAAAACCCAGAGAGTACATTCAAGTACTTTCCGAGCTCTTGGTCATTGAATTTTACAGATAGACTCAAACTCTATCTCCTCCTAACATTTTTCTGAATTCTTGATTCTTTTTCATTCGGCTCTGCATTGGCGTAGCAAGCACTCTGGATGTTTCTGCAGAGTCAATCTTATTAACGATCTCGACTGGTCTGTTTGCAAGTCTAGATAGACGTTCTACCGCATAAATCAGATCGCTAGTATCTGTCGTTCTGATTGCGGATTTTGAAGCCACATATCCACTCGCTGTCGAACTAGCTGATGATGTGATTCCGAGAGCTGCTCCTTGTATACGCGTCACCATCCTACTCGCCTGCTTTTCCATGTCTTTGTACGGGATATTATCCTCGAACCCAACGCCAATACCAAGCGCCATGTTTTTCCCGACTTGATCTCTAAATACGCGTGATGGGGAATGAATACCAAGTTTGCTCTTGACCCAATTCAGAGCGTCTGTCGCGGCACTTACCGCAGCATCCACGAGTTGGCCTGCTGCAGAAGCTACACCAGAAGCAATTCCTTTAATGATATTAACTCCGACGCTAAGCCAGTCAACACTTAAAAACGCATCTTTGATCGCAGATATAATCTGCGGTATTTTCCCTACGAGGTTTGGTATGGCTCGGATTAAACCGGAAGCCAATTCGCCAATGATTTTAATACCCGTGGATAGAATCTGAGGAAGATTACTTGCGACACTCGATACGAACCGAGCAATCGCCTGAGCCGCTGCTGATACAATGGAAGGGAGATTGTTTATAATGCCATCTACGAGACGTAAAATCATCTGCACGCCAGATTGTAATACCGACGGGAGTGATGATAAAAGACCGCTCACGAAATTCGTGATCACCATTGCTCCCTGCGTAATTAGTTGTGGAAGATTTTCTAAAATTCCAAGTGCAATTTGCGTTATAAATTCAAATCCCTTAATACGCAGTGCAGGTATTCCGGTCGCAATCCCGAGTAAAAATTGGTTTAAAAGCTCAAAGCCGGTCGAGATAAGAGACGGGGCATTTTCCATTATGCCAGTAAATAAACCGCTTACGATATTTCCGGCAGCCTGTATCATACCGGAAACTCCGTTTTCTTCAAATCCCTTCGTAAGCTGTTCAATTGCGCTGATTGCTGCAGGTAATAATGATTCTGTAAGTCCGTCAGATATTGGTTTCACAACCTCGCCTAACAACTGCTGTGCATTGTCTTTCAGGGTCGAGATAAGCCCGCTAAATGTCTGACTCTGTTTTTCCATGCTCTGGAAATACTTGCCTCCCTCAGATGTCGCTCTCTGCATAGACGCTGTAATTTCATCTACAGAGATTGTTCCCTTGCTGATTCTGTCATACAAGGATGACATTGACTCCCCTGTGCTTTCAGAAATCTCCTGCAGTGGGTTAAACCCTGCTTCAATCATCTGCTTCACATCTTCTAGGGAGACCTTGCCAGCCGATGACATCTGTCCATAAGCGGTGGCAATTCTAGACATTTTCTCCGCAGATCCTTGCGAAATGTCACCAAGCATCATCATCTTATCCATAGCTTCATCTGCGCTGAAACCGTAATTCATCAGTAATTGCGTGGTATCTGCTAAATCCGGAAGTTCAAACGGCGTTGATGCTCCGACTTTTTTTAATCTGTCAATTACTTCCGCTGCCTTTTCTGCGGAACCAGTCATTACCTCGAACGATGTCTGATATGACTCTATAGATGCGTTATATTTAACACCTGCAACAACGCCGGCACCGAGTGCAGCTGTAACAGCCCCAACTGCAGCAACCGCAACGCCTGCGCCTTTCTTGGCTATTCCCCCAAGTTTAGAAACTCCGGAATTAAAACCGGATTCATTTATTTCTGTATCAAATTTCAATGAGCCATCATGACCCATACTATCCCTCCTTTATGGATAGCACAGGCTCATAGGCTCAATTAAGTGCTTTATTTTTTAATTTCTATTTCTTTTTTGCAAGTCCGACACTTGACGTAGATACCATGGCTTCGAGCTGTATTATCTGCAATAGCAAGTTTGCAACCACAAGCGGGGCATCTAATCCATTCCCGGACTAAAATTGGCTCTTTTTTCATGTTTAACACCTACACAAAAGCATCGCCGATGTCATAATCGGTCAATTCTTCCTGCTTTAATTCAATAACTTTCTGTATTTTTTGAATTCGTTTCCGCTCTTCCGGGTCTCTTATTTCGCTTAGATTAATTCCTCTATACATGATTCTTTTTTTAATTTCATTTTCCTCTGATAATCCATCAAAAAGCATTCGAAATTTCCACCAGTGCATATATTTTATATCGATTAAATCGATCCCGTAGTCGCGCAAAAATGCTGATAATATATATGGATAGTCGACGGAGAATGAAAAAAGGTTCTTCTGCCTTCTTGTCCTTGTTTGGCTCGTTTCTACCTCTGCAATGTCCATATTCATAAAATCGCACAGTGCATCAATTGCAGGTTGTGATATTTCAACATCATCAAGAAAGTAGTCACTTAGGATCAAAACCTTATCGATAGACTTAATGTCTTTATCTTTTAACATGTCCATAAGAGAAATGTAGTCCCGAAAATCAGTTCTAATTCTCACATGATCTCCGTTTATTACAATTGATGTTGGCAATTCTTCATAGAAGAGGTTCATCGATTTTTCTTCGCCCCTCTCCTTGCTTTCCTGTTTGGTGTGTACTTGTTTACCATGTTGTTATATCTAGACTGTTCGCTATTCCGAAAATCAAATAACGAATTGGCAGCATTAACTCTCATGTCCATACTATTTTTCCCGAGAAACATTGCGGCGCTCGACCCATCCCCGAATAATCTGTCATAGAAATTATCAAAAACTCTGCATTGCGCCCTTGTAATTTCCGATATTTTACCAACTTTCGGAACTCTCTCTGTTTCCTCGATCATCTTGTCGTAGCAATCCTCGAATCTTCCCATGAAATCCGCGTCTGTAAAATCAATATCTGTTTCAAAATCGTTAAATTTCCACTGGCTCATCGGCTCACTCTCCTATTCTTTCTTGTGTTTTTTGACCGCCTTAATTTGGCGGTAGCTACTCCATCGCCGCATAGTCTCCCTTAGCATAAGTAACTGTTTTAGATGTAATGTCAGTTTCTGTAACGTATCCTTCCTCAAGATCGGATACAGCTTTTAGCGATCCGCTGTACACTAATGCATCTGTACCATCTCCGTCTGAATCCGGGATAACTGCATAAGTTCGCTTTGTGGCAAAACACTTATCGCCTTTCGCATTTTTCTTATAAAAATCCACTGTGACAACTTCCACATGAGCATCATCTGCCACTTTCTCTCCGTCATGGATTGTCGCAATGCGCTCATGTACTGGATTGCCTGTATACAGGTCAAATGAGTATTCTGTGGCCGGAGCATATCCAACTACATCTGATCTCTCGGTGCTTTCATCCACATACTGGCGTGAGTACTCTTTTGGATTTTTTCCGTTTGTCATACTGGTAAAATTGGTCATTCTTTCGAATTTTGGCGAACTGCCTGTTGTATCCGTGTTTAAAAACGCTACTCGCAGGTGTCTGCCTACTAATTTTGGTGCTGTTCCTGACATACTTATACCTCCTGTGTATAAATTAAGCGGCACTCGATACGATATTTAGCTTTTTCCTCGTTAATATCGTACAAGTAACCGCTGTTTAAAGTTTCTACCGTTATCGGACTCTTCTTTTCTCCGAGCTCCGGCAGGTTATTATTAAAACTTTGTTGCTCCAACCACTCCTCAAAGCTTTGGAAGAATCCGCTATTTTCAATATTAATTCTTGCATCTTGATCATATTCCTCTTGGCTTGTAAAGGCGAATTGAAACTGCTTCTTTGCCCCTCCATCCATATATCTCTGAATAATCGGATCGCACGGAAGAGGGTCAACAGAATATCCCATATCCGTTCCGATATAGTCCACATTTACACGCCCATCACTTAAAAAAGGGCATGTGAGGATATACGATCTTACGCTGTCAATGAGATTTGACATACTTCGCCGCTCCTTTCAGAATGGAATCCTTGTGGCGGTTTTTCATTCGTTCAAACCATCGTGATTTTTCCTTGTGCTCATAATATTGCCTGCGTGCATAAGGGGCAATCTGGTTGATCTCACCGCTTCCAATCACGGTGCCGAGAGTTGCGGACTTAACAAGCACACCTGTACGTCTTGGAGTATCTGGATTCATCCGTCTGATGCACTCGGAATCGACAAATTCCTGAGCGTTTGCAAAGCTAGATTCCATGTTTGGTTTAAATCCCGGATTCCAGTCAAGTCTTGCTATCACTTTCCCGCCGTTGGACGCTTGCGTATAGATTGTACCTCTCGGTGTCTCAATCTGGAATTTTTTCTTTCCTTTTGCCACTACACTCCCACCACCTTAATATGCGGATTGCCGCCAAAAGTATTGTAGTTTGCAGATGTAATTCTAGTCTTGTCCAGTCCGTCCAAGTCCTTAATCGTCTGCATGTCAACCTTGCAATCGCCTTTTACAAGGTAATCATCTTTCTTGATTTTCACGCTCGTATCCGGGATTCTGACCGTGTAGGTGTCTGCTTGCTTTAATCCATCTGTCGTGATCTGCGACTTTTCATTTTTGTACCACCATATCTCTGGGATATACGTTCTATCCCATTCATCCAAACGAGTTTCCGGGTTGTATTTCCTGCTGTACAGTGTCGCATCTGCGTTTGTTATCATGACTCTACCCCCATGTATAAAAGTCCTGTCGGCATAAGATAAAGCTCTAATGTGTCAAATATCTTTCTGGCAAGCAGATCATCCGCTGTTTCCCCGTTTCCTCCGCTTTCGTAACTGACGGAGTATCCATCCGTGTTTTCGGATGTAACCGCACGCCCAGAATGCTTGCTTCTGACCTTTTCGTCATTAGCAATCAAATCGCAGACAGCGCAGGTGGCAAGCTTTACTTCTTCCATTTCCATGTTGTCATCAGCGCGCCCGAAGGTAATCCTTCGGACATAAGCTGATGCTGGAATAACAGATTTATCAAATTCTTCATCTGTTAAATTTCCACTATATTCAGAGACGTAAAATGTATAATCCGCATACAAGTTCATTTACATCAACTCCTATTTCTACTCCGCTGCAGTATGTACATAGATAGCCACTTTCTTGTTATCTTTCGCCTCTGCGATACCTACGGTACGATATCCGAACTTCCAAGCATCTGCATCCTGATTCACTTCCGGAGTAATGATCTTAGATACAGTGTGTTTCTGATTCTGGATCACTGCATTTTTATCCACAATCAGGAAATCAATCTTTTTCCCTCCTGCCGTTGCGAATCCGCCGGCACCGGAAGCGGTCAGCGTGACCTTATCAAAAAATCTTCCCTCAGGAACCTCAATCACACCAGCCCATCCATCTAATACTCTTTTGGATGCTGTAGTGTCAAGATCCTCAATATCCCCTTTAAGCTGCGCAGAAATGTACAAATAACAGGTTTCCGGTTTCGCTTCTGCATTTTTAATAGCAGTCTTGCCTTTTCTAATTGCTGCAATTCCGGCTTTCGCATCTGCAATCGCTGCTGCCACTTTATTAGTAGATGGTGCGTATCCTGCATAAGATGCAAGTCTCCAAGCGTCAAGCTCCGGAACAACCTGCGTTCTCAAAAATTCTCCGGAAAGACGTCCGAAGGCAACACCTGCAGACTCGATATTGTCCATAGCGTCCACAGTGAACATGCGGCCTCGATCATAAGTACATTTCTTAGTCTCGTATTCAAGTGTCACATCACCTGCAACATAGCCTGTCTGCTTATTGTAGTCCGCAAGTCCCTGCATGGACATTTTCGGGATCAGAATCTCATTCGCATTCGCTCCCTCTTTTACAAGTTCATTCGGTCCGTCCAGAACCGCTGTAAGGGATGACAGTTTGTAAACCTCATCCAACATTGTAGAATACGCTTTTCTTAATGCGATTGTGTTTGCCATAATTATTTACCTCTTCTTTCTTAATTATTTCTCTGCTGGAAGTCCCATAGCTGCTCTGATTGCAGAGAAATTATCTCCACCTGTGCCAGAGCCGCCAGTTGCTCCTACTGGGTTCTTAAAAGGCTCATCAGAGCCAAATAAATAAGCATCAGATTCCTTTACAGTTTCCAATGCTTTCTTAATGTCCTCAGACTGGTTTTTTGATTCTTTTAAAGCGCTCATATCAAGCATAGCCATAACTGCTTTTTCATTGCGTCCCCCGGCTGTCTTGATAGCTTCTTTGATTGTGTCAGAAAAGATGCGATCTGCTTCTTTGGCAGCATACTCAGCGTCTTTGTCCTTCAACTGCTGATTCAGCTTGTCAATCTCGCCTTGCATAGCTGTTGGATCTACGTCCTTGAACTTCTTTAAAGACTCTGTTGCTGTTGCAAGCTGATCTCTAAAGTTATCACGCTCTCCCTCTGCTTTTGTGGTCTTTGCCTTTTCAGCGGCAATGTCTTTCCCGTTCTCTGCCATGATCTTATCAATAGCATCCTGCTCCAATCCGAGTCCTTTTAAAAAATCTGTTTTCATGTTTCTATTCTCCTTTCGTCTTAGGTAGTTTTAGGCGTGTTACCATCCGCCACGAATTGACTGTTTAAGGTCTAATCAGCTGACCAAAAAGGCATAAAAATAACACATATCTCTATGTGTCAATGTCTTACTTATTCAATCTTCCCACACTTTACACAACGCCGCACATACCCCTTTGTAGCCTTGTCATAATGCTTACGGTACTTGTGTTTACAAAATCTCTGTTTCAGCCATTTAAGCATATTCTCCTCCTAAAGTAGCGCCTGTACCTGCTCTTTTAAGCTCTCTGGTACATCATCAATCGTCAAGTGTCCACCTTTAATCCTGTTTGCCAAAAACTGTGCCATAATTTACACCCCCATTTTCATCGTTGCTAAGATTAGTTCTTGCACCGCTTGGTCTGTGACTTCCTGCGCCGTCTGAGTTGCTTTTAAGTCCTTTTGCAGTTTGCCATAAGCGCTCATTCCGTCATCCACTGCTTCGTATTCTTTGATTACAAATTCTTCTGTTTCGGTATAGCCGACAAAGACAAGGTTGCTAAATCCCTCCGGCTTTTCTTCCTTAAGTGGCTTGTAGCCCTCTTTCTTGATGGAGCTGATTCTCACAGTTCCATTCTCCATAATTTTTGCGTAGTTCATATTAAATCTCCTTTCTGTATGTGAGTTTGATTCCACAAGGTACTTCTCCGCTGTCTACCGTGATATTCGTCGTTCCATTATAGCTGTGCAGATTCCTAAGTTGTGTTTGTTCGGATTGTGGAAGGGGGAGGAAAACCGTATCTGTTGTTGCATACAAAATTTCTATTGGATTTCCATTTTTGTGTATTTTTTTCATATATTCTGAAAATTTAGCGGTTCTAACTGCATGGTCATCAGATGCTAAAATACCAACTCTGTCATTGGAAAGCTTTATATGAAATTGATTTATATTAGTTTCAAAACCTTCTTCAAATATATTCGGAGAATATACATATTGTACGTTTCTTAAACATTTCATATAAGCCAAAGGTTTGAGAGCATCATTCTCCTTTAGCAAATCATTTAATATAAAAAACCTATTCGTATAGGATTCAATATTGTAACCATCTCGTGATTCAAAAACTTCATTTCCGGTTACGACGTATATTTTGCTTCCATACAACCATCCATACTCTCCACCCTGCTCAACTAGCTTGTCCCATTTGGTAATTGGGCGGTCAGATGTGAGGGTGAGGGCTTGCGGTTCTTGATAGGGTTCGTATGTTGGCGGTTCTTGGTCGCCGTAAGAAAGCATCACTTTTTCGTTTCCGATTGGTCTTAAAGCAGAAGTAGAAGAAGCTTGAATTTTATTTTCACCCTTTTTTAGCATTAAAACCCCTTTTTGTCCTGGATTGAGTCGTACATATGGTTCTGATGTTTTATCATTGAAAATTCTAGTAAAATATAAACCACCTACGCTCTCTTTTTCAATTCTCACCGCATACTTTCCATCTCTAGGAGCTACAACTGTCCATATGCAACTTGAATCATCTTCTTTGTATACAATCTCTCCGTTAGCAGTTAAATGCCCACGAATCATAGAATCTTCTTTCCATAGATTACTGCCATTCAAGATTATATCTATCTCATATTTTCCGGTTGCTTTATTCCACTTCCCTGCGCTCTTAATCTCCTTCGGATTGTCCGGCGCTGGATTCTCGCCCTGCACACTATTTCCAATCAATTCCACCCTCTCCAATGGCGCCTTTAAGCTGTTTGGAAGCATTAAACTCCCTACCCCTTCCATCTCTACATTATCGTAATTTGGTGGCTGTGGAGGGGATACAGTGACACCTAAAGGGCATACCATATCAACTCCGATGATTCCGGTTCCGTCTACCATTTTAAGCATTGTACTTCCACTCCTTTGTCGCTTGTTGCTGTGGGGATGATTTGGACGAGGTTGCTCTTTCCACCACCATAAGAACCATACTGCAATCGTTGTGCAGTCTGCGCCGGAATCAATACGCTCTGCTCTTTTGTTGCGTCCCTTTCCAGAGATGCGTAAATATCACCATCCGTGAAATTCTTGACCAGAAATTCTGATGACGCTGTCTCAAATTCAAAAATCAATGTTGCTTCCGCTGTCGGCTGTCTCATTACTTTTACTTTGCTCATTTTCTCACCTCCTAAATCGTTTTGGTACGGGCGCTACTCTTCCACGCATATCGTAATAGATGCGCTCACGCTCTTGATGCAGCCCCATTCGTTTGCAAAATCTGGCGTATTCTCCCAGTTGTCCTTGATACTTTGCTTTTGCAATCATCACATCGTCCGGATCAGCGCTGCCCTGTTTTAGTAGCACAGCCTTTTCTCTCTGCGCCCTCATTGCTGTTTCCATTTTCCTCTGTTGCTGTTTGGCTTCGTATAAGGTGTATTCCTTGCCGTTAAATGTCTTAGGTATACTTTCCTTGCGGTTTTGCTCTGCAAGCCAAGAATCAGACCAATTTCGCTCTGAAATGCCTTTCACAAAGGGGTAATACATATGATAACAATTCGCCCCAAGCAATCCAGTGACATTTCCTAGTCCGCATACTGTTGTGAGCTCCTCTTTGCTGTACACTCTGCCCTGCCACGCTGCATGAGTCGGTCTGGCTCCAGCATGCCATTCCACTTCGAAATAATCTGTTCCTAGCTTTTTGGCATTCATTTCAGATATTTCACCGCTTAATTGTGATACTCCAGTCATCACAGCCCTGCGAGCTGCTACGTCAATCCGGTTCGCCCTGCCGGATGCATAATCAATCTGTCTCAGTCCACTGTTAGTCAGTTGTGTGACCACTCTACGCAAGACACTATTGTAATCAAATGCGCCTGTTACAATGTCTAAGCAGGCAGCATCCAAATACTTCTGATAGACTTCGGCTAATGGAGTTAACACTGGCTTACCAGTTCCATAATCCAAATAAAATCCAAGTGATTTGGTAATGTTCTGCAAGTCATTTCCGCTTTGCTGTATTAAGGCTTCTGTGATCTGCTGAAGCTCCTCATTCTCTTCGTAAGGGATAAACTCAGCATTCACCTGCTCGTAGATGTCCTTGTTTCTTACATACTCCCAGTCAATCACCTTATCGTATAGTTCAAACATTTCCGGGTAAGACTTATTCAGAGCCTCTTTCAACATGTTTTCGATGTCTTCGGAAGAATGCCCTAAAATACTAAGCCTATTAATCTGCCAGTCTGCTGTACTTGTGATTTTACCGGTTTTTCTTATCCTGCGAACAATATCTTCCATGATCCGCATTTCCAAATCAGAGAAATATTTCTCAATCTGACCGGATAGCTGCTTCTTGTAATCTTCTCTCAATCAGATCACCTACTCCATAACTTGATTCTGCTCTGGCAACATCTTCTTTGCTGTGGCTTCATCCTCGTTGTACCATTTCATGCGATACTCTAAGTGCGACATAACTCCCATGCTCACATCCTGTCTATCCTGCTGACGTTCCGTCTCCTCGTCAGTCAGAATGGAGTCATTAAACTTGCAAGAAAACTCGTATCCTGAGTTGAGCATGCTATTGTAAAATGCAAGCCCTGCAACGAAATCCTCTAAGCAATCGTATAAGTTATTCTGGATCGCTGTTACTCGGTTGTACTTGCGGTTCTTCGATGCTTTAATCTCCGTGGCTGTCTTTGCCACTTCCTGTGCGTCTGACAGGTCACCATAAGCAAGTCCTACGGAAAATTCAATTTCACGCTTGTACTCTTCTAATCCTCGTTTAAACGATTCGTCTCGCATTTCTGGGGAATACTCTTTAAACAATTCTTGATCTTTACCTGCCTCTAAATTCAGTCCTCTGTAAAGCCTTTCTTTCGTTTTTGGAATCTTATATTTCCCGGTTGCCTTATCTTGCTTTAATGCCCTGTTATCCACATGGATAGCACGCTCACCGGATTCAAACTCCCAGTCAAGCCTTGCGCCCTGAATATCTGTTTTCTTAATCAAATCCACCGCAGAATCATATAGAGATACACCGCAAGCAGAACCATCCACCTTGTTTTTAATCGGATTCCGATAATATCCAAAGTCCATCCGATTCATTCCGGGATAGGTAATCGGACCAGGCTCAATATTCTCCCACTCTTCCACAGCTTCTAGGCTGCATGGCAGGCCAATATCTTTTTCCGTTTGCGAGCGAAAGCATTTGTTTTCTATGGTCAGATTCCCATTCAGAAAATAATGTCTTTCAAATCGAGTGAAGTAGTCCACATCACCAACCTTTTTTACAGTCAGAAATGCAATATCATTCGGCTTTCCATCGTCGCCAAAGCTAATCGGGATAATCTTGTCTGCTGTCACAAACTCAGCTGCACCCCCACCGAGAGGTTTCAACACGAAAGAGCCAAGCGCAAGCCCCTCTTGCAGGTTTTCATTTAAGCCTGTAATGTTCTTTTGGTATATCTTATCCAATCGCTCATTGCTTACACCAGTTTCCATTTCCACCAGTGCGCAGTCGGCAAACTCTCGACAGATTCCTGCTTCAATTCCAAGCGAGACAACACTACCTGTAATCCAGTCCGCTTCGCCATTGAGCATCTTGTTCCAATCGTCAATTGCATATATCATCTTGTCGGAGAGGGCGATGTCCTTGCCGACGATCTGTTTCAATGTTGTATATCCAAACATTCTCCTTATTCCTTTCCACAGTCTCTTAAATCCATCAAACATCTTCCACCTCTTCAATCAGATATTTCATATCACGTTCAATCGTGTATTCAAAGGCATCTAGGCTGTCAATATCTGTGCTGCCATCATCCAGGCGTTCATCTTTCCCGACAACTTCCTTGTTCCACACTGCATCCGTAAGGGCTGTCTTTAATGATTCACAGTCTTTTGTAATAAAAAACCGCCCAGCCCCCATGAGCTTGACGGTGCATCTGATTCTGTCGTTGATTGGTCTTTTCTTTGCAGGTCGGACAGAAATCCACGGAAATTCTTTTTCTACGGCGTTTCGGATGGAATTACCGAGGACCGTTTCCGCATTATCCCAGTATACGGATTCTACGTTGCAGTATTGTACATAATCTCCGCTTCTCACGCATATAGAGTAATCATCTATCACTTCTTGCACGAATCTGCAGAACAACTCATTCAGTCGATTACTGTCAATGTCCTCATTTTCGTCCTTTGCCATGACTCTGCGGGATTTTAGTGCAATTACATCGCTGTAATTATCTGTATATCCTCTTGCCACAAAAGAATGGCCGGACTGATTTCCACCAAAGTCCAAGCCGATCTCGATAGACGTGATATCTTCCTTCCGAAACTGCTTATGTTCTGGATTCGTTGCAAACTCATCTACAATTTCACACCGGAACACTTCTGGATTATCTGCAAACCGCTTGTAGATAGAGCCGTCAGCTCTCTTCCAAAGTCCAAGGATAAGGCGATCATAATAGATTGTGCCTTCGTATTCCTTGCAAAGCTGCTTTACATACTCTTCCGGCAAAAACGGGTTGTCAAAGATTGTGTATTTCTGCAAGTAGATGTCTAGCTCCGGATTATCAATGAACTCTTTGAGCCAATGCGTTGGATGTTCCGGGTTGCAAGCTCCGTCGAAACACGAATACGGCTTATCTAAACGCGATTTAAGCATCTGGAATACTTCTTTGTTCCACTTCGCTATCTCATCTCCATAACAATATTTAATAGATGAGCCTTGAATTTTAGCAACCTGACTGACTTTCTCTGCGCCAAGGCAATAAACCTCTTCTCCGAATAAATAGGCTGTATTGCGGCTGTTTATAGTCCCCACGCGCTTATCGGTATATATTTCTCTAAGCGGTTGCAATACATTTCGCTCAATCGTGTCCCTCGATACTCCCAATATAACCGTAAGTCCCGGCTTTCTTAGTCTCTCAATTATTCTAACCGGAATTACTGCCGACGTATCTACGAATGATTTTCCTGAACGAACAGCACCTGACTTTATATTCCATCGGTGTGTGGACTGTTTCGTATACTCAACTTGCTTCTTGCTTAACTTAATCATGGTTCTTCATCCCTTCAATGAATTTCAGAACCATATCATTATCTTCAACGTAGTTTTTAGCCGCATACTCGTTTTCCATTCGATTGTCAGTATCTATTGCTTTAATCCTATCGGAACATTGGTTGTCTGCATCTCTTGCCATATCTGCAAGCAGCTTTCTTTTTTCCCAGCGCGTTAAAAGTGCATCGTCCTTTTGCTCTGCTAGAATTTCGTTATACCTTTCCACAACCTTACCAAACAACTCCGATGCCTTACTATCAACTGTTGTATCTTTCCAACTCTTTGATTTCGGAAACGCATCTCGGTAAGCCAAACGCTGGCTCATTCCGGATACTAGGTTCTGTACATATTTTTCATGTCTTGGATTTTTTAACGCTCCCATCTGGCTCACCACCTTTCTTACTTCCTATTTTTCTTGCTCATGTTCTGGTTAGTCCAACTATTTGCAAGAAAGTTAATCCTGCTCGAGCTTATCGCATCTCTTATATCTATCACCTGCGAGGCGTTTGTGAGCGTGTTAAGCTTTCCTTTGATTTCTTTCCCTATCTTCTTGTAGTTCTCCGCCATTTCTTTGGAGCGTGCATTCTGTCCTCGAATTCCGGTAGTATTCAGCTTTATATTATTATTAATGGTTCTAAAAGCACTGTCCACGATTTCCTTCGCCCATGCTTTCTGTTTTTCACTTCCACTCAGTTTACTCGCATCAAAGGATAATCCGTTTCCTGCTCCGCCACCTCCACTTTTACTTCCTCTGCCTCCCATAGTTTTAATGCCCTCTCATTCCTTTTCTTGGTCTAGGAGCAGCTTTGAACCAAGAAATATCAAGATCCTTTTCTACTTCCTTCCTTTGCTTCTTATGTTCTTCTTCTATTTTCTTGCGTTCCTTCGCTCCAATCACGCTAGTCTTTGCTCCATTCGATTCGATTCTATCTTTAAATTCTTTCGGAGTCATATTGTTCGGTATTTGTTGTGGCATTCCGCCCATTCCATTTGTGTAATAGTTTACTCCGCCTTTTGTGTTAAAAAAATATGTGGTTTTCTCTCCATTAAAGTCCACGGTTAGACCGGCAACTCCGCCGCCAGTTCCAAGTCCTCCGCTTTTACTACCTCTACCACCCATTACACTTAGCCTCCTTAAATTTATCCGTAAACGCTTTTACTCTAACGATATTTCCCTTGCATTCGTCAGGGATTCCGCCATAAAAAATAATGGTTTCTGGATGCAATCTGTTTATCATTTCTTTGTAACCGGCAACAAACAATTTCTTGCTATCTTTATCTTTCATGCATCCAACACTTGAAACTGCCACCGTGCCGCCCTCTGGTTCTCCGTCAAAGCACCAGTCAAACGATTCTTTATCGCTCCACGCAATTGTAGGTATTACCTTAATCCCTAGCATCTGCATATATGCGCCAATCCAGTGTTTGCGATAATGATTATATATCTGCACCGCTTTCGGATAATCCAAATATAGACTAAAGTCAGGTGTTAACACATAATCAAATTCTTGTAGCATGGGAATATATGCATCGATATTCGTCCACAATCTCTGGAATTGATAATCATCAATAAAAAAGTGGCAAACTTTACCATTTCTATTTTTCGCCGTTCTTGCGTAATTAAACGATATAAACTCATGCTCTCCTTCATAACTTTCCGGATCAAGGCGCGGTATATCGTATTTTCCGCATCCATTAAATACATACTTTTCTAAGTTTTCGCAGTTTCTCGAATTCGCATATCTCATATTTACTCTCCAAACAAAAAAATCCAGCCGACAGCCGGATATATTAAACTTTTAGGACTACTGCATAACATAATAAGCAAAACCAAGCAACGTAACCAAAAGAAAGGAGGTTGCAGTAGTCCACAACAGGCGCAATCGGAATTGAACCGATGACATATGGTTTTGGAGACCATCGCTCTGCCAACTGAGCTATACACCCATAGGATGCCTTTTATTGACATCCTTTCCCCTATCCGCACTCGAGGACTAAAACACTAAATATAGATCATGTCTACTTGTTTACTTGGCAGATCTGCGGATATCTGCATTTCGTGATATCACACCGTAGCACTTCCACGGCATTCCGGATTTTTAATATTTACCGTGATATGCTACTAAGCCATGCGCAGGAGTTGAACCTGCTTATCCATTCATGGCATGCAAAACGCCCTGCAAAAGCGGGGCGCCTTAGTGAGAAACAGTGTTATAATCATTTTCCCTTTTCGGGTATGATACCATATTACCATTTTTGAAGCGAACAGTGGCGAACATTTATGAAACTTTTTCTAAAAATCTGTCATGTGCCATTCTACAACTATCTTTCGTAAAAGGAATTCTCTTCTTTGGAAACATATAATTCATCTGCATGGCTACCATTTCCCACGTCAGATTATCTATGTAATACAGTCTAAACATGCTCCTAAGCCTGCTCTTTTCTATCTGCTGTATGTATTCCTCTACTTGTGTTTGCTTTTCGAGCAGATCAGCCTCCAATAACTCTAGCTGTGTAATCTTTCTTTCATAGGCAGCTTGTTTCCGGATAATAGCCATCGTAGGCTTACCGTGTATCTTCACTGTCCGAAGTGGCTTCTTCCCTTTCTTTCCGCAAGTCACGGAATCTGTAACAACTGTCTTGTTTAGCTTATCCAGTGCTTTCTTGTCTTCTTGTATCCGTCTTCTAAGGTCTTTAATCTCTTCTTTCATATCTGCGTACTCGATTAATATCTGCTTGTCCACCGGCATCAATCCCCTTTCTCCTCAAATACTCCATAACATCCATGTGTCTGTATTTATTTCATTTTCGGTATTTAAATTTCTTTCTGGTGGTCTTATCCTCCAGTTCGATGCTTGTAATTCTAAATCCTGCAAGGCTAGAAATCTTTTTAAGCACCTCTATGACATCTCTTACATGCTTCGGTATATGATCCGCATGCGCGATCGCTCTGTCTGCTGTTGGATCTTTATATCCTTCTTTATTCATCGGCTTCCCTCCTTTACTGCTGCCTCCTTGGATGTTATAATTGGCTTATCAATTCTTTTTTTAAATCTAAGGAGGCATTTCTATGTATAATTATCAAAAATATGAATCTTATGAAACTTTTCTTTTATACCAGGAATTTCTTTCCATTCCAGACAATCCCTTTTCTTTTCAAATCCCCGAAGGAATGGTGATGACCACCGATATGATACATACATTCCTTCAGGCTGCTTACAATGCAAAAGGTGTGTCTATTTTGGACTCTTAATATATGGTTCTGGAAGTGGCTGCCATGCCACAACATCATAATTGTTATAGCGCCCTTCTCCATAAAACATTTCATCATAGCTAAACCACTCATCTTGTTCGTTTATTGATAACACAGTCGGAACTCCTGCCCCTTTTATCATTGCGATAAATTCTATCGGTTCTCCATTGCCGTGTTGTCTTGCTTTCGGCAGCCACTCTTCCACCGGAATCCAATCATTAGCTTCATATACTGTTGGCTGCTCATCAATTATTCTCCTAAATGATTCTTTACATTCTCTGACTACTGTTGATTGGCTTGGATCACCTATAATTGTGAGGAAGAAATTTCTCACTTCTTCATCTAGTGCATTCGCATCAATCAACCTCTTTCCGTGCATATCTGAAGCTTCGTCCATGCGGGAACGGATAATCGGAATAATCGCATTATAAAAATTATCCGTACCATCTTCATATCCTTGCGAATAGGCATTTAGAGTCTCTTGCCTTTTGTTTTGTGGCGGATATTTTCCATACAATTTTTCCTTTCTGTTTCCATCTTTAATTTTCTTCATCTCTTCTAAAATCTTCTCTAGTACGTTCATTTATTCAGACCACCCTTTCTCATGCAAAATCAGTTCTGCCGGAATAGCTTCTACTTCTGTTTCCTCTTCAAATTCCATCTGTGTGCCAACGAACCCGTAATTTGCTGTTGTTTTTACTTTAATCATTGTTCACTTCTCCCTAATTCTTTATTTAAACAAATACTTAACTGCACAGTGCCCTACATACATAATGAAACCTGCTACCAAAAAACTTCCTAACTCCGCATTGTTCCCAACTATTTCACAATAAATTTTTACTAACATGATATATATTAAAAGTGTCATTGCTCATCCTCCAATAATTCCGGATTATCAAAAATATTGCCGTAAACTTCAAACTCGCTTCTCTCAATGTAAAAATCTGTCAACGGCATCGGAATGCAAAACGGTTCGCATTTGCTTAATGTATCTGTTTCAATTACTTCTGTGTGCCAACCGATAACTCTGTCAACAACTTCTAGTGTTTCGGCATCAATTACATTAAATTCTCCAAACACAACTCTTGCTAAATCATTGTCATTCTTATGCCCTCTTAAAATATCATTCTCCCAAATCTTCTTATCGTTCTTATCTGTAAGTCCTGTGTGCCGGCAGAGAGTATCAATGTCAATCTCAATCCATTTATCTTCTCTTTCATCAAAGCCAATTGCTTTATTTAGTACCGGAAGAATATAATGTCGTTTCCTACAATAAACGTAATATCCTTCCACCCATTCGCCATTATCTTTTCTCTTCGCTTTAAAAAGGTTTTCTCTATTCATTCTTTCACTTCTCCATTTTGCAAGAAAACTAAACTCGTAACTCAATTACTCAATTCTTAAATACACGGTGCGTTTATTTTGTATAACAAATCCGCTGATAACACTCTGGACATATATGAAGCCCTGTATAAGTTAGGTCTTTGTCACAAACTGGGCAATGTTGTGTTCCATTATCCCAAACATCTACTTTCTTCGGTAGCTGCTTTTCCAGTGCTTCGATTGCCATGTCGCAATACGGCAATCTTTCTGTGTTATTCATATATTCATCTAATCTTCTATATCCTTTGATTACTTCTATCGCTTCTCTAACTTTCTTCTCGTCCATTTTCTACCTCACAATTCCTTACGCAATAAAATCCGTTATATGCATTTGCTCATTTTTCTCATAATCAAGCATTTCTTCCGCCGCTCTCTTGTAGAACTTTCTATCAATTTCAAACCCGTAAGCGCTTCTTCCAAGTTCCGCGGCTGCTCTCAACGTGGAACCGCTGCCGGCACACGGATCAATTACTACATCGCCAGGATCTGTGAAAATCTCGATCAACTGTTTTAGCACCTTTACCGGTTTTTGTGATGGATGGATTTTAGGTATCTCTTTTCCATCTTTTTCCCATGAAAACCAGTTGAATATCATTTTTCCGGTTCCTGGTATATTCTTCCCATTTTCGTCCATCTTGACTCCGTTTCTAAATTTAGGTAGCCGATCGCGGTACAGCACAAGCGCATATTCAGTTGCGCCAACAATGCGCATGTTTGCTTTCAATACCTGCGGACTATAGTTTTTGCAAAACACAAGTGGTATGTAATGTATAAAACCATGCTTTTCCGCTGCTTTGATCAGAGTTTGAATCTGCTCAAATGCGCAAAATACAATCATACATGGCGAGTTGCTACTTCTCCCTCTGTTGCACGGCTTTTTGTCCTCTTTTTTTAACATCTTAGAGCAGAAATGAAAGTATTCATAAAGATTAAAATTAAAATCGGAATTAAATGCTGCTTTCCCTGCAAGCTTGCTTTCTCCGTTTTTTCTATCTCCACCCTTGTACCACATCGGATTGCTGCCGTAGAAGTTATTCCCCACATTATACGGCACATCTGCAATAATTAATTGTGCTGGAGGTATTGCGTACCTTTTATAATTTTGCATCGAATCTCTATAAATCTCGCATTTTATCTTTTTCCTTTTGTTCTCCATTTCCCTACTCCTTCTCCGCTACAAACTGCCCGCATCTTGCCTTCCCGCCTTTGCAAGTGCCACCATTTAACTGCTGCCATCTGCAAGCTTCACAACCTTTATAGCTTTTCTTCGTTACTTTCTTAATTCTATCCATTCTCTTATCTACCTCGTCCCGAAAGGAGCTGCACGGCTCTTCTGACCATGTATGATCCTCTGGCAAGTTTCTATTTCTTCTCCCTAACAAAATATACCCTCTCACACCTCGCACACTTATACCTTCTACCTGCATTAGTGACTCTCTTAAATCTCTCACATCCACATCTGCACCGTTGGCGACTGCCGTCCTCATCTCTAAGGACAACAGTACGGTTTGTTGTCATAAATATCATTTGCCTCTCACCTTCTTCTTTCTTTTCTTCTTCGTCCCTTTATAGATAAATGCTGCCATACTTCCATTTTTCCTCATCTCGTTTGCTCCTTATTTTAGGTCAAAATTGACTTTCCTGCACTTCTACCCTTTTCCTCTTCCGCCAATTTTTCGAGCATTTCTTTGTTGTGCTGCTTTGCGATCAAATCCCTGACACTTTCTTCCGGGAATTCCATGAGATAACTCACTTCTTTAATCCTGCTCGTGATTCTGTCCTCGTAATTTAACTCCTCGATTGGCACATTACTTGTATAGATCGTTACTTTCTTGTGTATGTACCGCTCGTTTATGATGTTGTAAAACTTTTCCTGCACCCATGGAGATATTCGCTCAACTCCAAAATCATCGATGATTAGCACATCTGCCAAGCACAACTGATCTATCAATCGGCTCTCTGCATACTCGCTATCTTTCTTCCAAGTGCTTCTGATCTCGTCCAGAATCCGTGTAGACACTGCAAATTTCACTTGCTTTTTATGTTTTTTCACAAGCTCATTTGCAATGCTTGCAGCCATCCTTGTTTTTCCGCTGCCTTTTGTCCGAGAGACAATATACAATCCCATGCCAGCCTCTAACATATCGTCAAAGTTATCTATGTATCGCTTTACGATGTTGCAAGCGGTAAGAAACTTTTGCTTGCCATCTGCGGTTGCGTATACGCTTGTTTTAAGCGTTTTTAACTCCTTGTCCTTAAATGTATCGGGGATGTTAGCAAAACTTAATCTACGGCTCATTAAATCGCTCTCACGGCAATCGCACTCTTTTGCAAATAGCATTCCGTCTTGCTCGTAAGGAATCCATCCGGTACCTCCGCACTTAGGGCATACATCAGAATCCTTCAAAGCTGTCCCCGATTCCTGCTCTGATTGCCATTTCCGTGAGGCTTTCATCTCTTCCAGCTTGTCCTCCAGTGTCATTTCTTCCCTCCGTTCTGTGATTGTCTTTATTCGCATAGTTGCCATCCAGTATTTTAGCCATGTTTGCATCACACATGATCCAATCAAACGTAGCCGACCAATTACGTCCATTTGTTCCCTTCAAAAAATCACTTTCTTGAGCCATCTCAAACGCTCTTTGGATGTCATCAACGGAGTATTTCCTCAACCGTGCTTTAATTGCTTTTTTTCTTTTCTCAGAAAGTACCGTAATCCGAGGGAATGACACGCAAGTGGCATTATACATATCAGCTATTTGCTGATAATTTACTCTATCTCTATTCTCTTTATCTAACTCTATCTCTATCTCTTTCTCTATCTCTATCTCTGGTGGATGAATGTCGGACATTTGTCCAATTTGCAGATTATCTGACTGTTTCAATCGCAATCTTTCCGCCCTTTTCCGATCTCCCTCTGTTGAAGATTGTCCTACAAACAACTCAATATCGGACATATAAATAGTTCCTCCGTCCAATACGTCGATAAGACCAAGTTGCTTAAACACTTCGATTGCTTTTTCCACCGTGCCGACCTGATGTCGTGTCACAGTCGCTATCATTTGCGTGCTATATGGGATCACATCATTCAAAACCAGTTTCCCATTGTTTTTAAGACTCTTAAGATACATCTTCATCAAGATGTTGCTGTACAAGATGCCATCCTGCATACTCTCCAGCAAAACCATGCTATCAGAATCAAAAAAGTTTTCTTTAAGCTTTAGGTAATAGTATTTTTTGTTATCTGCCATTACTCATCCTCCGCAATATAAACCATCACACAAGGCTTTTCGGAATATGCTTTCTCAATCTCAAGGCTTGTGACCTGCTTGTCATCGGTATATGCTGCACCATTTAAAGCATCAAGAATGATCTTGGCGATATTATCTGCATCCGGCTTTGTATTTGGCTTAATCTCGCCTTTTAATGCTTTAGCCTTATTCTTCTTAGACCAACTGCTTGGAATGGGATATTTGGCTAAGATACGCACTCTGACGGGGGCGTCATAATAAATTTCCCCTCCCTCTTTCTTGTAAATGGCAGCAACTCTCTTTTCGTAGTCTTTCGTTTCTTGCGCCGTATATGTAAAAACCTTATTTCCGACTCTGCGAAATCTCGGTCTTGCTTTTCCAACCGGTTTACCCGGGATTGTAATTACCATGCTTTCTCCTTTCTCTCCTGTCGGACAGACGTAATCGACAGGAGATGAAACAAATTTACGGTTACATGTGATATATTCCTTACTCCTAAGAGACATAAGGCTATAAGTAATTCTTGCGAAATTCCTGCCGGAACTCCTCTCTTGTGCCGTAATGCTCCTCATAGTAGCGCTGGCACTGCTGTTTTAAATAAATATCAAGTTTTCCGTTTGGATTCTGATGCACACTGAACCTTCCGTTTTGATGCAGATCCCGGCGAAGCGGTGCAATAAAGCGATATTCCTCGCTCAGCATCCTCTCATTATGTGTATGGTGGAAGATATGATGCCGTTCCACATCACAACTCCCGGTAAACATACATTGATCCATGTCATCTGTAAAAATACTCTGCAGTCTTTTGGTCAATATTGACACCATACCTTTCTTTTAGAATTCGCTTTTCATCCGGCGATACAATCTCACAATCCGGCATGCCCGCTTCCTTGCAACGGTCAATCAGTCCGTCAATCAGACGTGCCATCTCCTCGGTGTTATATGTACTGGACCCGCGCATTAAAAGGTAGGTCCGATACATAACACCATCTTTTCCTTCCCTTACTTCTGTGGTGGGTTTTAGGTGGTATTCCGTTGCATCCCGCACCTTTCGGTCAGTCTCTTCAGTATCCGGAAGCGGTGTCCTAACTGCTTGTCCATCTATGATGACAGGATAGCCGTATTCACATAACAACTTGTTATGTAGTTCCGGATTAGACATCTTCATGATTCTTGCCAGATTTGCGACTAAAGTCCAATAATATCCGTTTGCATCGAGGCTTCTCTTCTTGCGATATGGCTTGATTTCAAGGCTTAATTTGTCATAGCCTTTCAATTCCTCATAGGCTTGCGAAAAGTCCTCGTTTGAAGCAAATACAAGCATTGGGCGCAGTGTATCGTAATCAATAACCGGCTTTTTCAATGCTCCGGTAAATTTCATTACTGCTCACCCATTCTGTTCATCAGTTCCATAAACTGCTCTACTGTTAGTTCATGTAACCACTGAACTTTATAGTGCCGGCACACATTCTGAACTGTTTGCCTGTGTTTTGGAATGCATTTTTCTAATGTTCTCACCTGGCCTCTTGTTATCATTCCCCCACCATCTTGCGGTTTAATAGACTCGGCACTATTCTCCTTACTTATTTGTGGTTCAATGGTTTCTACATTATGTTCTTTGATTGGTTGCGGTTCAGCAGGATCTTCTTGTCTGTTTTCGCCAAAAACAAAAACCACTTCCTTACTGTCTTTATTCCGAATTTTAAGTTCGTTTATATTTCTCTTATCGTCAAAGCCTATGGATTCTACAGAAAAATGATCATAGCAAGCATATCCTCTTCCACCTGCTTTCGGGGTAATTTTGCATTTGCTAGATGGAATCCAAATAAACGGAGCCGTATAAAGTTCTCTTCCGATTCCCCAGTTAAAGCAAGCCCTTTTAAAACTATCCGATGCAAGCCCCTTTTCTTTCTCTGTAAAACTCTCTGTTCCGGTATCTTCTTTACTGATCCACTGCCCTTTTCCTGAGTCCCAAATGCTTACTATGCAATTAGCATTTTCGCGGCTGTGCGACCGTTGCCAATTCATTTTTCCGACTTCCTCGTCTAAGATATTCATGTCGCACCGGGCATCCTTGTAAAGCAGTAAAGAGATTCCAGTATCCTTTGCTACTGCCACTCGACACTCTATTTCATCTGCTCTTAATGTTCTAAATTTCATGACTACCTCCTATGCAAATTCTCTGTAATTTTCCTTCAAACACGTTTCGCAGACACACCCATCTACGGTGTAAATAGCATCACCTTCCCAAAAAGGATGACCACAGATGGTGCAATACCCTTTTGCTTCCGGATCGTCGGGCGGTGTAGTCTTTCTGTCGTCGTAATTAGGGATAGGCTCAATCATGCAGCTCACCAACCCTTTCGATTCCTAATATTGCCAAAACTGTTCTATCAGTCGACGATATATACTCATCATTAATAGTTTCATAAAATCTCGCCACCGCTCGAATCAACTCTACTGCCATCTCTGCCGGTATATCATCATTAAATTCCCATTTTTTCATCTATGCTTCCTCCTTCGAAAATCTAAATTCCATAAGATCTGCAACCATCAAATACTCTTTCGCAGTCTTAGTTTCCCCATGCGTTTCCCTTACCTTTGCTCTAAACTCCTCCAAAGTGCCATAAAAGCAACCACATCTCACGCCAATATCTCCTGCTTTTGTCCTAAAAAATGTAGTTGTGCGATATTCTGAGCCGAACCCCTGCACTGTTGCATAATCAGCATCGCCGGACACCATAGCATCGCCGGACACCCAAGCATTGCCGTACACCCAAGCATTGCCGTCATCGCTAAGGTTCTCTTCTTTCTCCACATATCCTCCAAGTTCTCCCTCTTCCACATTCCCAAAAGAGATCAGCGCCTTGATTCTAAAAAGCTTCTTTCCTAAAAAAGTCACAAATTCACTGGTTAATTCAAATTTTTTCATCTTGATTTTCCTCCTGTTATCGCTTACTATTTAATTGGATTATTTAATAAGGGCGCGTTACCGGTTTGCAGACCGTGCGCTCTTTTTTATTGGGTGAGAGATGTTGATCAGCTTCAAATCCTCCAACCCTTTCTTCTTTTCCTGCTGATGTGGAAATGGAATAATATCTCCCATCGGCTCACTCTTCTTTTCGTATTGCTCGATTTTTCCGTGCTTATTAAAAAATCCTAGAATGCTCATGCTTGTCCACCTCCTTTCTCAATTCCTAAAAGTTTATCAAGCTTATGTTGCCAGATAAAATACTCCCAGGTACTTCTTACTCCTTTTTTTGGCGGATATGCCTCACCTAAATCCCATATTCCCCGCTGCATCTTAATCCTTACGCAGTGCGCAGAACATCCGATCTGCTTCCCTGCTTCTTCTGGGCTTAATCTTTTTGCCATGTGGCACCTCCTTTCTTGCAAATACGGTACACGGATACATCCTACTGCTCTCAAGGCAGTTATTGTGTTTTCTGCAATCTTTACAAGTCATATCTACGCCGCCTTACTCAGAAACTTATTAATAAAGTACTGCTGCCCTTTTCCAGTCACTTTCGGAGTGCGTGAAATCTTATTACAGCCATTCCCATCAATATGTACTGACTCTTTAATCTCAAACAGCCCCATGTCCATACTCTTCTGCGTTGGTAAGTTCCAATCACTGCCCTTTCTTTTAATCAGGTAGCCATTCTCACGCATCCATCCAAACAGCCTCTGCGCTCCGATGTCTACCCCATTCTGACGTAAGATTTTAGCTAAATCTCCGACAAGGATAGATGTATTCGCTGTTGTGATAGCTTGCCCTAAGATTGCGTGCGGCTTCATCTCCTCGATCTGCGCTGTCCGCTCTTCGATGGTCTTCTGAGCTTCTAATACTGCCAGTGCAAGAAGTTCTTTGCCTTGCGGAACATGTTCTTTTATGATGTTTTCCATCTCGTGAAATCGTTTGATGTACTTCGCTGTGAACTCCGTTCCTTTGATTCCAGTAAGCTTATGTGCGATAAACTCGCACCCATCTTTTGTGATTAAGTAGCACGGTTTTCTTCTGTTTGATTTGTCTGTATACTCTGATTCTGCAAAGAAATCGGTCGGCTCAATTTTGAGCTCACCTAATTCACTTACATATCCTCTAATGTCTCGGATAATATTCTTATGCTCTTTGCCTACCATCTCAGCCACTTCTCTACTGTCTAATTTTTGTTCTAATTCGTTCATTTTTACCTCCTATTTATCCTGCTTACATTCTTGTCTGTCATGTGTTATACTGTTTATACAAAATGTTGAAAGGAATATAGTTATGATTAAATATTCACTTATCATCCTATTTTCGATTTACATATACACTATTTTTCACTCTTTCCTTAAAATCAAAGATATTGATTCAATAATTAATGTCATAGAAAAATACCTATCATCTGCAAAACCTGAATCCTGCAGAAAACTTGTTTTACTTGATAACTACGCTGCTTCTCTTAACGATTTATTATTTTATTATCCAAAAATTGTTAAATATTGTGGATTTTATACGCCAACTCTTGAATATGGCATTTCTCAAGAAACTACTTACGCAAATGCAATTAAAATTTATAATGATATTCGTATGGAACGTAATTATGCCGTTTCAAATTTCTTGAATACATTTAATCCTATTGTTTCCGTAAAAAAGTTTCTTCAGATTCCTTCTGTTTTTCTTAACTGGATAGGTTTTGATTTCAAAGAAGGATCTATCAAATTTATAAATTTGATTGGATGGTTGATTGCCTACTTTTTAAATCTTTACGGCGAAGAAATTAAAGCGTTGATTTCATCATTCTTGAATAATTGATTTAACACACAGAAAAACAAGCATATATAAATATGTAAGATCCAACTTTGTAAGATTTATTTCCTTTCTTAACAATGTCGCAATAAACATAAGGCATATAATTGTTATCACTAAGATGACTCCTATATGCTTTTTTTCTTTTTTCACTCTTTTTTCTGTCTCCTTTCTATCCTGCTTTTCTTGTTTCTTTTAAAAATGCAGATGCGGCCATCGAAATGATCCCATCGATTTTCCCCTGCACTCGCTCTGGGAACTTATCCCAATTTTCTGCGATTACTTTAAAATCTTCGAGCCTTTTTTCCTCCTGCTCTTTTGTAATTTTTTCTACTGCTTCACTCATTCTCACGCCTCTTTTCTTTTATCGGAATTTCTTGCATAGGGTAAAATAGTAACGTCCATTTTAAGGAGTAAGGCTGCCGTATCTCCTCCTTCATAATGCGAAAGTCTACAAGACCTTACTCCTTTAAGTGGCTTTCCGTCTAAACACACTCCCTGTTCATTAATTTCTACTTTATGTAACATGTCGCTCCTCCTTCCTTGAATTCTGTCCTCTGCATCTTCCGGGCTTGGAACCGGCTTCGGCTGCATTACAGTGCCGAGATAACCCGGCTATTGAGTTAAATATGTAATAATGCGACTTGTTTCAAATTATTTTCTTTTATATAAGCGAGAACATCTTCTTCCGTCCCCGCTACCACTGTCGCTGTACATCCTTTTGTAGCTTTGTCTAAATGGTAGAAATCTTCGTTATTTCTTAAAAAGAAGTTCGATTTTCCTTTCATGTAATGCGTTGCGTATTCGCCTTTTTTCATTGTCCTGATTACCATATCTAAAACTGTCATTTCTATTTCCTCGCTTTCGTTTGTTCCTTATATTGACATTATAGTCACTTCAATTTACTTTGTCAATACATTTTTGTCACTTTACGGAACTTTTTTTCTTGACTTTATGATTCTTACAATATATAATGGAAACATAGAAAGGCGGTGAGAACATGACAGCCGGAGAAAGAGTGAAACAAATTCGAAAAGAAAAAGAATTGACATTAGAAAAATTCGGCGAAAAAGTTGGTGTCACAAAGCAAACAATAAGTAGAATTGAAAACGGTATTAATTCATTAACAGAACAGATGATTCTTTCTATATGTAGAGAATTTTCCGTCAACGAAGAATGGCTAAGGAATGGCGTAGGCGAACCGTACATACATATAACGCCTCACGAGAAAGCTTATAACCGTTTCGGTTACATAATGGAGAACTCTTCTGCATCAAAAAAAGCAGCTCTTTCTATATTATTAGAACTGCTTTACAGTGTCCCTGATGACCAATGGGATATGATTATGGAGCAATACAATGAAATTAAAAAAGAAGGCTAAATAGCCTTCCCGAGCACTCCACGGATTAAGTGATAAATCCTAAGAATCTGAACATCTTCTAATTTGTCAATTAATTCGTGTAAGTGTTTTCTGATTTCTGTTGTATCCATTATGTATCCCTCCGCGCTTTTCGAACAAACTTTCGAAATTCCTTATTGAAATATTACTACACTTCAAAAAATATTTCAATAGATTTTTCGAACATTTGTTCTGTTATTTATAGGAAAAATTTACCTATCTATATAAGTAAACAAAGCAACGCGGGGAAACTTATGCGAAACATGGAAATCGTCCCAGATCTGGGACACTTATTTGTATGGAGAATCGATAAGGTCGAAAATTCGCACCTTTAAGCCTTTGGCAAGAATTTCCAGTGTATCCGCCGATGGTGATACTGTACCATTTGCAATGCGGCTGATCGTAGACTTGGATATGCCAGTCATAATCGAAACTTGCCGAGTAGATAGGTTTTTGTTTGCCATGATCTTATCGAGTAATATCTTCATATTGCAATTATAAAATACAAAACATTACAGGTATACTGGTAAAAAATGGAAAAGATATAGATGCTTCGGCGTTTATATAAATGTGGCGTTACAAAAGAAAGAATGCAGGGGAAAGAGAGGTCTAATCAAAGGGAAGAATGGGATTTCGTTTCAGAAAAAGTTTTAAAATTGCTCCCGGTGTAAAATTTAATCTTAATAAGAAAAGCCATAGCTTTACGTTTGGTGGCAAAGGAATGCATTACACTGTTAATTCCGATGGAAAGCGCACCAAAAGCTTCGGGATTCCAGGGAGCGGACTGTATTACACAGAAACCAAAAACGGAAAAACTAAAGAAAAGAAGGGGGAAACAATGAGAAAAACAACAAAACAAAGCGGAGGAGGATGTCTCGGGCTTATCGTCTTACTGATAATGCTATCTGCTGCACTCGCTGCATACTCTCTTTTTTGGATACCTGCTATACCAGTTTTGATATACTTCCTTGTGTCCAAAAAATTCCGCGCGTATAGAGTCAGGAATACTGCAATATGCTCGGCTGTGATCATAACATCTCTGATAGTATTTATATGGCTGAGATCTCCGTCTGAATTGAACTCTATATCCGTAGAATGGGGAAAAGAAGAATTTAATATAGGAGATGTTACAGAGGTAAAAATCACTCCAAGCCCATCAGATGCAGAAATTGAAACTCTTGAACTATCTGAAAATAACATCGCAACCCTTAAATTTGAGGATGGAAAAGCAATCGTTACATTTGAAAATTCCGGAGATGCAGTGCTATTTTTCACAGCAAACAACGATGTCAAAAGTATCTCGAAAACTATTACCGTTATAAACCCAGAAGAAGAAGCGAGATTAAAAGCTAAGGAAGAAGAACAGATACGTTTGGAACAAGAGGCACAAGCTGCCGAACAAGCAAGAATCGAACAGGAACAAGCTGCTGCCGAGCAGGAAAGAATCGCACAAGAGCAGGCTGCTGTACAAGCAGCACAAGAACAGGCTACACAACAAAGCCAAGAAGATCCTATTGTATATGTAACAAATACCGGCGCTAAATACCATAGATCCGGATGCAGAACTTTAAAATCACAAATAGAAAAACATTTGTCCGAGGTTCGCGGTTACTACGAACCTTGCGGAATTTGCAACCCTCCGCAATAAATAACGAAAAACCGCCCAGTGTTACCAGCACTGAACGGCTTAATATACACCCGAAGATGTACGACATGTTTGCAAATATATTGTATCATCTTCGAAACAGTTTAACAATCAGAACATTCATTCTTTTTGTTAGCTGTTATTTTTATACCGTAAAGGAGATGAATCTATGCCAAAGAGAAAGAAACACCCAAAATTACCAAATGGATATGGCTCCATTAAGTATCTCGGAAAGAACCGCCGGAATCCTTATGCCGTACATCCACCAGTTACCGATTACACAGATGAGGGGGTCCCGATTACTCCAAAAGCCTTGTGCTATGTAGACGACTGGATGAAAGGCTTTATCGTGTTGACATCTTATAGAGCTGGAACATATACAAAAGGAGATGAAAGGGACTTATCTTTGCCAGACGACCATAAAAGCCTTGAGATCATCGCGCAGCGCTTACTGTCTGACTATAACAAAGCACAAGGAATTGTGGAAGAGGAAAAGGAGCCGGAAAAGACTTTTGCAGAAGTGTATAAGGATTTCTGGAAGTACAAATTTGAAAATGAAAAAGGAAAGAAATTATCCGAATCAAGTAAACGATCAATTCAGGCAGCCTTTAAAAATGTCTCAGATCTCCACGATCGCCCTTTTAGAGATCTGAGACATGATGATCTGCAATCTGTCATAGACAACTGTCCTTTAAAGCACTCCTCTTTAGAGTTGATTGTACATCTATTCCGTCAAATGTACGCTTATGCAGACATCTATGAATTATGCGATAAGGACTACTCTGCTCATGTAAAAATTAACAAAGAGGATGATGATGAAAGTGGTGTTCCGTTTACCGATAGCGATCTTAAGATATTATGGAATCACAAAGATGATGAGATTGTAGAGTTTATTTTGATTATGTGTTATTCTGGCTTTCGTATTAAAGCATATAAGACACTGGAAATAAATATGAGAGAGAAATATTTTAAGGGTGGCGTGAAAACAAAGGCCGGGAAAGACCGCATTGTTCCAATCCACTCTGCCATCTTAAAATTAGTAGAAAACAGGCTCTCCAGTCATGGTGTTTTACTTTCTGGAACCCTTCAAATTTTTAGGAATAACATGTATAAAAAGCTTTCTGAATTAGGAATTGAGAAACATACACCACATGATTGTCGACATACCTTTTCCATGCTATGCGAAAAATACGGTGTAAACGAAAATGACCGTAAGCGATTGATTGGCCACAGCTTTGGCAGTGACATCACCAATTCGCTTTATGGGCACCGTACCGTCGAGGACTTGAGAAGCGAGATTGAGAAAATAAAAGTTTGTTACTAATTTGTTACTAACGGAACCGTATTATCTCTATTTTTATTTGCTCTATTCCGACTAACTAAACAGTCGAAAAACGGCTTAAAATCAACGTTTTCCACCACTTTCATTGATTTTAAGCCATTCCTTTTAAATACTTCTATTTTAATATTTTATTAAAAGAATCTAAGAATTTTTACAATTTCCACTATTCTATCTTCACAACAAAAGATCTGTACTATACCTCAAACAGAAGGTCTCCATAAGATGGCATCGGCCAAATATTTTTATCAACAATCATCTCCAGCTGATCGACCGGACGACGCAGATGCTCCATCGCAGGCACAACATGACGTTCAAAAAAGCATGCCTGCTCCATTCCTTCCTCTTTCTTTGCAGCTTCTTCTGTTACTTTCTCCAGCTCTTTTAGCGCATTCTTTGTCTCTGCAAGAAGATTCGATGACTGGGTAAGAAGTTCTTCCTGCACATCGATCACCGCTACTGCACATGCCTGACGCACTTCATTGATAGACTTCGCAAGCGATGTAATATAGGTGATCACTGCCGGAATGATATGTTTGCTTGCAATATCGATCATTGCTCTCGCCTCAATATTTACCGCTTTAGCATATGCCTCATATTTGATTTCCGCTCTTGACTCTAATTCTGCTCTTGTAAATACACCGAATTTTTCAAAGACTTCAACCGATTCCTCTTCTACCAATGCCGGAATCGTATCTACCATTGTTTTTAAATTCGGAAGCCCTCTCCGCTTTGCTTCCTCAACCCACTCATCTGAGTACCCATTTCCGCTGAAAACGATTCTCTGGTGTTCGTAAGCATATTTTTTGATCAGATCATGGACACCTCTGTCAAAATCTTCTGCCTCTTCCAGATAATCACATGCCTCCGCAAATGCTTCCGCCACAATTGTATTTAAAATGACATTTGGCGCTGCAACCGAATCTCTGGAACCAACCATACGGAACTCAAATTTGTTCCCAGTAAACGCAAATGGTGAAGTACGATTTCGGTCTGTTGCATCTTTCGTAAAATCAGGAAGTGTCGACACGCCAGTGTGCAGTCGTTCGCCTTTCAGACTATGTGTCGCTTCTCCTGTACTGATCAGCTGCTCCAAAACATCCTCCAGCTGTTCTCCAAGAAAGACAGAAATAATTGCCGGCGGCGCCTCATTTGCCCCGAGACGCTGATCATTTCCTACATCTGCTGCTGACTCTCTCAAAAGTTTCGCATGGCGGTCTACCGCTCTTAATACGCAAGTGAGCACAAGAAGAAACTGGATATTATCGTGCGGCGTCTTTCCTGGATCCAGCAAATTGATTCCATCATCAGTCGTCAGCGACCAGTTATTATGTTTTCCTGATCCATTCACTCCTGCAAACGGCTTTTCATGAAGCAGGCACTGAAGGTTATGTTTGTATGCCACCTGCTTTAATGTCTCCATGACAAGCTGATTATGATCCACTGCCACATTGCACTGTGCATAGATCGGAGCAAGTTCATGCTGAGCAGGAGCCACCTCATTGTGCTGCGTCTTTGCAGATACCCCAAGCTTCCACAGTTCCTTGTTCACATCTTTCATAAACGCTGCAATTCGTTCTCTGATCGCACCAAAATAGTGATCGTCAAGTTCTTGTCCTTTCGGCGGCATTGCTCCGAACAGTGTTCTTCCTGTGAATACAAGATCCTTTCTCTTTAAATACTTTTCCCGATCTACAAGAAAGTATTCCTGCTCTGCCCCTACCGATGGGATTACTTTAGAAGAGGTCGTATTTCCAAACAGACGAAGGAGACGCATTGCCTCCTTATCGATTGCCTCCATCGAGCGCAGCAGCGGAGTCTTTTGATCGAGCGCCTCTCCATTGTACGAACAGAATGCTGTCGGAATATATAAAATTGCTCCATTTCCCTCCGCATCTTTTTTCACAAATGCAGGAGAAGTACAATCCCATGCCGTATATCCTCTCGCCTCAAATGTGGCGCGCAATCCTCCGGAAGGAAAGGAGGAAGCATCTGGTTCCCCTTTGACAAGTTCCTTGCCCGAGAATTCCATCAGTACTTTTCCGTCCTGCTTCGGTGCAGAAATAAATGCATCATGCTTTTCTGCCGTCGCTCCTGTCAGAGGCTGGAACCAATGAGAGTAGTGTGTTGCCCCCTTCTCAATCGCCCACTCTTTCATCTCATGTGCGACAACATCAGCAATGGAAGTCTCTAACTCCTTTCCTTCCTGAATCGTCTTCTTTAATTCTCTATATACTTTCTTCGGCAGACGTTCCTGCATGACAGCATCATTAAAGACATTTTCCCCAAAGATTTCCGTTACCTTCATTACTTCACTCATATTCCCATCCTTCCAAATATTTGTTTCGCTTTTGTTTTCGTTTTCAAATACACTTTAATACGATACTCTAATTTCAGAAAAAAAGCAAGGTTCCTAACACTTGTAATTTCTTATAAATATTGATAAGGAAAAAAGATCGGTGCAGTCACACTGATCTTTTTTCCGAAATCTCTTTTCAATTATCTCCGAACAATTCTTCTGCAAATATTAAGCTTTGTTTACAGATCCGAATAATTCCATTTTCTCTTTTACAGTTGCTTTGATTGCTTCTGCTCCCGGAGCTAATAATTTACGAGGATCGAATCCTTTTCCCTGAAGGTCTTTTCCTGCTTCCACATACTCACGAGTTGCTGCTGCAAATGCTAACTGACACTCTGTATTTACATTGATCTTCGCTACACCAAGGTCAATTGCTTTTTTGATCATATCTTCCGGAATTCCTGTTCCTCCGTGAAGTACAAGTGGCATTGCCCCTGTAAGCTGCTGAATCGCATCTAGTGTCTCAAAGCTAAGTCCTTCCCAGTTTTCCGGATATTTTCCGTGGATATTACCGATACCTGCTGCAAGCATTGTTACGCCTAAATCTGCGATTGCCTTACATTCTTGAGGGTCTGCACACTCGCCTTTTCCTACAACTCCGTCTTCTTCTCCTCCGATAGAACCTACTTCCGCTTCCAGAGACATTCCTTTTTCAGCACAGATTGCTACTAACTCTTTTGTCTTTGCAACGTTCTCTTCGATCGGGTAGTGAGAACCGTCGAACATAATAGAAGAAAATCCTGCTTCGATACACTTCATACATCCTTCAAAGCTTCCGTGGTCTAAGTGAAGTGCTACCGGAACAGTGATGTTCAGTTCTTCTAACATTCCATTTACCATACCTACTACTGTCTTATAACCTGTCATATATTTTCCGGCACCTTCAGATACTCCGAGAATTACCGGTGAATTACATTCCTGAGCTGTTAATAAGATAGATTTTGTCCATTCCAGGTTGTTAATGTTGAACTGTCCAACTGCATAGTGACCTGCTTTTGCTTTTTCTAACATTTCTTTTGCTGATACTAACATGTTTCTTCCTCCGCTTCTTTTACGTTATTTCACATGCCCTATTATACCGCATATGTAAAAAAAAGGAAACCTTTTTATCACAGAAACTTTCCGGTCGTATCTTGCCTGCTGTTTTAATTAAAATAGAAAAACAAGTGGGTGTAATCATACGTCCGCTCTTTCTTTCCTATGCTCATCTATTTTTTAGTAAACAACGTCCCATACAAAGAAGCCCTCACGCATAAGCGATTAGGCTTCGATCAAATAAAATTATCAAATTATTTCCGTTTCTTTAAGATTGTTGCAAGAGCAACTCCGAGTGAAACAATTCCTGCTCCTGCAACCGGAAGTGAGGAAGCTGTGTCACCAGTTTTTGGTGTTGTTCCCTCTTTCTTTGTTTCTGCTGCTTGTGTCTGAACATTTTCCTTATTTTCTTCTGGTGTTGTTGGTGCTTCTGGCTTCTGTTCCGGTACTTCTGGTGTTTCTACATCTGGATTCTCTGGCTGTTCCGGTTTCTGATCTGGGTTCTCTGGCTGTTCCGGCTTTTGATCTGGGTTCTCCGGCTGTTCTGGCTTTTGATCCGGATTCTCCGGCTGTTCCGGTTTCTGATCCGGCTCTTGTGATTCTCCATTACATACCCAATGTCCCTCTTCCGGGTGATTAATCACCTCATCATATGCTTCTTTTACAAGAACTTGTTCATCCCATGCCGGCTTTGTTTCAATCCAGATATCCTTTTCTTCATAAATAGGCTCCTCACCAACTTGTACATCAACCCATTTAGCCTTTATTGTTATACGGAATTCACCACGATCCGCATGATATCCGATATGTTCTCCATACTCTTTAGATAAACCGCCTTCTACAGGATCTTCGTAAAGACCTATATCTATACCACCACATGTTTGACAAATTGCATGCTTCTGTTTTTCGTAAATAGGCTTAGTACCTACTTGTACTTGTTGTTTTTCATAATATCCTTCAGCTTCATGATGAACCGTCTTGTATTCTGCTTCGTGGTGAATAGTTTCCTGCCACGCTTCCTTATCCACTACCCACTCGCAATTATCCCCATGTACATGCTCTTTTTCGCTTGCTATTGCTGATACTTTATCCATCGCAAATACTGTTCCCGTTCCTGCAACAGTCAAAGACATAGCAGCAACCAACGCAACAACAAATTTCTTTCTCATTTGTATCTCCTCCTAAAATTTGCCTTCATGAATCTAAAGACAATATTTAAGAACCCGAATTCTATCCCCTCTTCTATTATCCTTAAATCCAACGCATTTATAACTCACTCCGAGTTATATTTTTATTCTAACTCGCACCGACTTGAAAGTCAATCCTCAAATTATTTCTATAATAAAATCAATTTGAGGTGATAACTTTGAATTATGCGGAACGAATGAGGAATTTAAGACAAGATAACGATCTTTCTCAAAAGAAAGTAGCTGATATGCTAGGAGTTGCTCAAACAACTTATTCTCAATATGAATTAGAAAAGCGACCAATGCCTATTGATTATCTGATAGCGTTATGCAAATTTTACAATGTATCTGCTGATTATATGCTCGGATTGTCAAATAGAAAAAACCCGTAATATTCTGTCAGTGTAACGCTTGCCCCGATGCCCCACCAACCTGTTAGAAGCCGTTGCTCGGGGCATCCTGCAAGACACTGTTTTTTGAATGTAAACAAACAAGGAAATTTGCTATTTATTCATGCCTTTCAACAATTCCTGCATGATTTTCATACCCGCTTGTAGACCAAGCGCAGTATAAACTTCGGAAACCTCACTTGCCATTTCATTTGCTGAATCTATCAGTTCTGAAACTGTTTTGTTTTCATGTTCTCTTAATACCTCTTCATTTTTACTATAACTTTCTTCTAACTTTTTGTTATAATCTAATTCTGTCTGTTTTGCCTCGATTGCGGATCCATAGAGCAAATATTCTGTAATACCTTGTATAGTTGCACGTCTTAAAATTTCTTTTGTAATGTCCATTGTAAATCCAACCTCCATATTTATAACTAACTTTTCTTTGTGAATACCACTATCTTTTATAGAAAAAATGTTAGTATGTTTTCTTTCCTAAATACAGCAATTTCCACCGTCTCAAATACAAAGAAGTAAACAGATATCAACACAAACATGCACTCGCATTAACTACTCGTAAATTTGTGCGTTTGGTCTTTGTACTGCTCAAAGGCAATCTCCTATATATTTCAGCAGAGTAGAAGAACTTCTACTTGCTGATAATCTACACCCTGCTCATTTTAAAAAAATATGATTAACAGGGCTTAGGTGGATATTTTTTGTCTTCGTGAGATATATGAACGATATTTGATTTATTATTCATTTCTCACTTAACATCACACTGCTGGACTATGAATAATATAAATATTATATTTTTGCTTTATCCTACTTGATACTACTGGTCGATACTTGATAATACTAACGATATATTTAAGTTAAAAAGGAGACTTTTAACATGAAACCATTAAAAACAAAAGTGAGTATCACTCTTGACGAAAACGTGATTCAACCAATCTGAAGGAAAACAAAATTTTATAGCCACACACTTTGTACGCTGGCTTTCAATACCGATTCCCTTTCTGCTGTATCATTCACTTTCAAACCGTTCATTTTCCAAAATGTGAATTTGCAACATAATAATTCACACTATATCACTCTCATTTTATATTGCTCATAATACAGCCGAGCGGAAAACAGGCAGCAATCAAGCTGACACCAAACCATACTTCCCGGATTTCAGTATGATTCTCCATACATATCCTAAGATTCAAAAAATACAAATATTTAAAGCTCGTCTATCGGTTAAACATTTTTCATTCACTAATGACGTAATACAAAAACTGTTTATCTAATTTGGGGTAGTGGAATAAATGGTTCTTAAAAACTCCCATATTTTTTGAAAGCTTGCTTCCTCTCCTATACTGTTTTCCAAAACTTTTTCTTCATTGTTCTTTTTTACATCCGCCGACTAAAATACTGCAATTTTAGACGTAATCTTTTTACCGGCAAATCTCTTTCATCCAATGCCTGTGTAATCAATAATCTATTTTCCATAATAGAACTTTCTCCTACAAATATATTTGTATTATCTGTAATCAAAAAGTTGTTCCTTGTTTGATATTAGGATACCATTTTCACTCTGAAACCGACATCAATCCATAGTTGGAACAAATTCAATTTCCATAAATTTTCTCGACAGTAGATTTTTTATTTCCAGTTGCAGCATGATTGAAAAATACGTTTCCGTATGATATTTTCATTGATACTTTCCTACCTACTCAAAAATGTATTTTTTAATAAGAACAGAGAGGCGCTTTGGGGAATGAAAGCAATTGGTAAATCGTGCTGATGACAAAATCATACTATCGTCTACCTGGCGGTTTGATTAGATATGCCTGAACACCTATATTCTAGAAAATGTTTTTTCGCAAACGGGAATTTCGACTTTTTAGGGTTTTGCAGAATAAGTTTCGAGAATTTGGATTAAAATTTGGGGATCGAACTCCATTCTCAGAGAACGTGCAGCGCGACAATGAAATCGATCAATAGCTAAGAGAATGGTATGGGAAACCGGTGGAAAGTTTCGTAATTTTGGATAATCTAAATGAAAAACACTTACGACCACACGAGGAAGTGATAAGAATATCCACCAAGACCAGTTTATTACAAAAAACATGTGGACTTAGCGTTGAAACTATTGAAAAGTTTCTCACAAGACAATCATCGGATTCCCATAGACAATCAATATCCACGGATATGAACACAAAACTACAGCAACCTACTCAAAAGATTGTAGAAATTTGAATCTAACAGGTAATGTGTACGGATATGAACCTACAAATCTTGGAAAATTAATCAAAAATAGGCTGCTATCTGGTATTTATACTATTCATTAGCTGATCATTAATAATACACAAAAGAGTACTGAAACTGCTGGATCTAAGAAGAGTGTTGCTCCACAGGCTCTTCCACCAGAAAAATTACTCCTCTTTGATATAAAATTTTATAACTGCTATATATAAATCAAGGTGAAAAGCTAGTTTTAATCAAGCCTTTCACCTATCATTATCATAGAAGATCTTATTTATAAACTTTTTTCATAGTCTAATTTCCCTATTTTACGCTATATACTTCTTGAAACCACTCAAAAATATCCTTATTTTCTCCTATATTTTTTTGAAAATCAAATTCCTCTAACATTTTATTAATTTCGCTGTCCTCCAAAACTATTTCTATCATTCTACTCACTTCTTCAACTCTTCCATAATGAAATTTATTATGACAATTTGAGCACAAGGATAATCTATTAGTCGGTGAATCTATAATATCCTGCAATTCTGGAAATTTTTTAGCTACACATTGTAGAATAAAGTGATGATATTCAAAGTAATCTAATCCATTCCTCCCCACAAATGTCTTATGTCCATTTCCATCTTTTCCACAAAAGGGGCTATCGGTTAATATCGATTTTTAGGCGCTAAATCTTAAAATACGAATCTCCCATAGAAATCAGTATTTTTAATACTTGAACTTCTTTAGGAGATTCGTATTTTTTCTTTTCTGTATGTATTTTAGGACGCAAAAAAACCCTTGACTGCATTTTTAAAAGCACCCTTTTTCTAAGCAGTCTTTTCTTCGGTTTTTCCTTCAAATTTCTTGATTTCATCATGAAGAAAACGATGGTATTTATTTATATTTCTTCCAAGCGCATACAGCATGAATTCTTTGTATACTTTTTCTGCTGTCCGGTAATTAAAACGGCGAAAACCGTCATTTTCTTTGATGTCTCCAAAATGTCTTTCCGTCTGGATGGAACGGATCTGACGGTTTAAAATCCCTTTCTCACTTTGTATATTTGCATGGGATTCTTCTTTTAAGCTTTCCCACTGTTCATTAATCTTCATGATTTTATTTTTTTCACGATCTCTTTCCGCATTATATTTG
>SKEY01000698.1_pt1 | contig 51291 bp, 41 predicted proteins | sample 4843871 | NCBI WGS metagenome assembly SKEY01 (sample SAMN11008797, study PRJNA524170) | human gut metagenome | biome: Human fecal sample; material: Feces; isolation source: fecal sample from pouch patient p36 | host: Homo sapiens | place: Israel: Tel-Aviv | collected 2016-12-04
ACTTCTGCCTGCTGTGGTTTCTCCTGTGCCTGTCCCGGAAGAACGATTCCGGATTTTGTTGTTTCTTCTGCTTCAACCTGTTTTAATACAACTCTGTCACCTAAAGGTACTAATGTCATGATCTATAATCCTCCTTTAATCTCCGAATGATTGCCGCCTTTTTCAGCAGCTGTTCCGGCATCTGTCAAACCCTGCCGATTTTTGCTAGCACTCTTTTACCTCGAGTGCTAATCACTGTCCTTATATTATTGAAAAAGGGGTAATTTCGCAAGTTGTTTTAGCATTATATTTTTAATGATATTCTCTTTTTTACTCTTATTTACTCTGTTTTTCTCTTGTTTTCTTAATTTACAAATAATTTTATTCAGAAAACCTTTCTGCCCGAGACCAAAAAAAGCCCCGGCGTTCAGGCCTGTATAAAAGCTGATACACCGGAGCTTCTCTTTTCATATCGTGTCTTTATTATTTCTTATTTCTCTGTGCCTTGATCTCTTCCAGTTCATCAAAGATCACTTCATTGAGTACCTTAATGTAGGTTCCCTTCATACCGGAAGATCTGGATTCGATCACACCTGCACTTTCAAATTTCCTCAGTGCATTTACAATAACAGATCGGGTGATTCCCACGCGGTCTGCGATCTTGCTAGCAACCAGGATTCCCTCATCCCCGTCCAGCTCATCAAAAATGTGGATGATCGCTTCCAGTTCGGAGAAGGAAAGTGTATTAAAGGCTGATTTCACTACCTGCTGTTTCCTGTCTTCTTCGGCATTCTCTTCATGGACAGCACGCATCATCTCAAGTCCTACCACTGTAGTTCCATATTCACTGACGATAATATCCTCAATATCATACGGTTTATCGAAACGATACATAAATACAGTACCCAGTCTTTCACCTGCAATATCAATAGGATTGATGATTCCCTGATAGCTTCCTGAAACATGCTCAAATCCTAATGTCTGAAGATTCACGTTCTCTTTCGTGGACAGAACACCAAGAAATCTTTCATTTAATAAGGAGTCCACATAACCTCCGACCTTATCCTCAATAAGCTCTGTAATTTCTTCCACTCCTGGACATAAACTGACGCCCAGAACCTTTCCTTTCTTACTGAGCACCAGAATATTAGAACTCAGGGTTTCCATCAGGACCTGGCAGATATCGTTGAAAACTACCTTACTGGAACTGCTGTTATGCAGAAGTTTGTTGATTTTTCTTGTTTTATCCAGCAACTGAACGCTCATGTTGTCCTCCTTTCGCTATGGAGCTGTAAGCCCCGGTAATTGCTGTTTTTTCTACTTATAGTTTAATATTACACGTTCCAAGTATAAATTGCAAGATAAATTTTACTATTTTTCATTTTATCTTTGCTTTTCTGAAAATAGATTTCTTTCCCAAATATTATTCAACAAATACAGTTTAACTGCCGGAAAATATCTGCTTACACAGGCATTCCTGTAAATAGGGTTCTCCTGATTCCGGTCTTCCAGAAAACCAAAACAGCAGAAGAGATCCTCATTCTGCTGCTTTTATTGGAAAATTATATTCAATTGCTGTAATTATTTCTCTTCCGATGGTTTCGACTCTACATATCCACAGGTTTCCTGGCTGCATGCCAGTTTATTCCCCTTTTCCACCATGTAGCTTCCACATTTCGGGCATTTCTTCACAGATGGTTTCTGCCAGGACATAAAATCACATTCCGGATTATCCTCGCATCCGTAATATTTACGTCCTTTTTTGGTCTTTTTCAGTACCAGTTCCTTGCCGCATTTCGGACAAGGCACACCGATCTTCTCGAAATATGGCTTGGTATTTCTGCATTCCGGGAATCCCGGGCATGCCAGAAAACGTCCGTGAGGACCATATTTGATCACCATGTTTCTGCCGCAATTGTCACAGATCACATCTGTCACTTCGTCCTGGATATCTACTTTCTCCAGTTCTTCCTCTGCTGCATCTACATCTTTCTTCAGATCCGGATAGAAATTGCTTACTACAGTTTTCCATTTCACGGTTCCTGCTGCCACACAGTCCAGAAGACCTTCCATGGTGGCTGTAAAGTTTACATCAACAATACTCGGAAATGCCTGCTTCATAATATTGTTGACCACTTCACCCAGCTCTGTGACATAAAGATTCTTCTGCTCTTTCGCCACATAACGACGGCTGATAATGGTGGTGATGGTCGGCGCATAGGTACTTGGACGTCCAATTCCCAATTCTTCCATGGTCTTTACCAGGGACGCCTCTGTATAATGAGCCGGCGGCTGGGTGAAATGCTGTTCCGGTTTCAACTCTTTCAGAGACAGCTTCATCCCTTTCTCCAGGCTCTGGTTCAGCACATTTCCCTTCTTCTGATCCTCCTCATCTGTATACACAGACATAAATCCATCGAAAGCGATCTTGGACGCAGATACTGTAAATACATACTCATCTGCCCCGATCTTCACAGAAGTTGTTTCATATCGGGCAGGTGCCATACGGCTTGCTGCAAAGCGCTTCCAGATCAGCTGATACAGACGGAACTGATCTCTGGAAAGTGATTCCTTCAGGGCTGCCGGTGTGCGGGTAATATCCGTAGGGCGGATGGCTTCATGGGCATCCTGGATCTTCTGACCTTTTTTTACTGTTTTTTCTGTTCTGGATACGTAGTTCTCTCCGTACTGGGCAGTGATGTATTCTCTTGCAGCGGAATCTGCTTCCTCTGAAATACGGGTGGAATCTGTACGCAGATAGGAGATCACACCTACAGTGCCGCTTCCCTTGATATCAATTCCTTCATAAAGCTGCTGTGCCAGACGCATGGTTTTCTGTGTAGAAAAATTCAGCGTCTTCGCAGCTTCCTGCTGCAGAGTACTTGTTGTAAACGGAAGAGGTGCATTTTTGATCCTCTCGCCCTTTTTCACTTCTGTGATCTCATATTCTTTATCCTTAAGAGAGGCAAGAAGTGCATCCATCTCCTCTTTATTATGGATACTCATCTTCTTATCTGTACCGTAGAATTTCGCCTGCAGAGGCTTCTTCTCACCTTTTACCTGGAATTCTCCCTCCAGGCTCCAGTATTCTTCCGGGATAAATGCATTGATCTCATCCTCTCTGTCACAGATGATACGCAGCGCTACTGACTGCACACGTCCTGCACTTAAGCCTCTTTTTACCTTCGCCCATAACAGTGGGCTGATGGTATAACCTACCATACGGTCCAGCATTCGTCTGGCCTGCTGTGCATCTACCAGATCCATATCCAGATCTCTTGCCTGTTTGATGGACGCTTTTACTGCAGTCTTGGTGATCTCATTGAAAGTAATCCTGTGCATTTTCTTCGGGTCTTCCTTCAGTGCCTGCATCAGATGCCAGGAAATTGCTTCTCCCTCACGGTCGGGGTCAGTTGCCAGATAGATCTTGTCTGCTTTCTTGGCTGACTTGCGAAGTTTAGCCAGAAGTTCACCCTTTCCGCGGATCGTAATATATTTCGGTTCAAAATCATGTTCTACATCTATTCCAAACTGACTTTTCGGAAAATCCCGAACATGTCCGTTGGATGCTTCCACATCGTAATTGGACCCAAGAAATTTCTTGATTGTTTTTACTTTTGCAGGTGATTCCACTATCACCAGATATTTTGCCATGTTACCTCTCCTAGTTATAATTAATCGATATCTGTTCTTACATAATAATGTCTGCCTGTTTCCCTGATCAGCCCCCTCAGCATCAGTTCCACCAGACAATTGCTCACCCTGGCCGGAGAAAAACCTGTTTTTCTCACAATATGATCAGGGTTTTTTGGTCGTAAATCGAGACAACTATACACCATATTCAAATCACTTGCAAGTCCTAAGTTATTTTTTTCCGGTGTTTTTCTGTCGCCTTTGGGGGATATTCCAAGTTCTTCCAGGATGATTTCCGGAGTGTAGGCGATCCCTGCTCCATCGTAGATCAGCTTATGGCAGCCTGTGCTCAATGCGTCCGTAACAGCCCCCGGAATGGCGAAAACCATCTTCCCCTGTTCCAGCGCAAAGCCTGCTGTGATCAGGGATCCGCTGTTCTCTTTCGCCTCCACTATCAGAACAGCATCGGACAGCGCGCTGATGATCCGGTTCCTGGCCGGAAAGCACCACTGCATGGGCGGGCTTCCCGGCGGACATTCACTGAGTATCCCTCCGCTCTCCCACAGGATCCTCTCATACAGTTTCCTGTTGGATCTGGGATAACATACATCCACGCCACTTCCAAGTACTGCAAATGTAGGCATCTTCCCTTCCAGGGCTCCTTTATGTCCTTCTGAATCGATCCCCAGCGCCATCCCGCTGATGATCTGTACTCCCGCAGCACTTAGAAACTTCGCATAGCGAAAAGCCTGGATCCTTCCGTAAGGACTGCACATTCTGGCACCAATGACTGCCACAGACGGACGTTCCTGAGAGGGAAGCTGCCCCTTCACATACAAAGCTGCAGGCATGGAAGAATACTGCAAAAGCTTCTGTGGGTACTCCTTATCTGTTTTCTTTATACAGCGGATCATCTGTGTACTGTTTCCTTCCATATAAAATACCTCCTGATGCCTTATTTTATGACAGAATCTTTTTCCAGTGCACGATAGGACAAAGCCTCTCCTACATGATGGCTGGCGATCACTTCTTCCCCTTCCATATCGGCGATGGTACGTGCCACTTTCAGAAGCCTGTGATAGGATCTGGCACTGAAGGAAATCCTATCAAAAGCCATTGCCAGCAGCCTGGATGCACTGTCTGTCACAGGGCAGTATCTGTCGATCATCCTGCTCTGAAGCTGTCCGTTAAACCGGATATTTTCTCCCCTGTAACGTTCCTCCTGGATCTTCTGCACATTCCGTACCCTTTCCCTGATCCGGGCGGAACTCTCTCCCGGAACAGCCTTCTTAAGTTCCTGAAAAGACACAGGCGGAACCTCCGTGCAGATATCAATACGATCCAGCAACGGCCGGCTGATCTTTCCCATATAATGAGCCACTTCCCCTGCTGTACAGGTACATCGGTTCATATCAGGATAGTAGCCGCAGGGACATGGGTTCATGGCTGCGCACAGCATGAAATCTGCCGGAAACAGATAGGTTCCGCTCACCCTTGAGATCTGGATCACCCGGTCTTCCAGGGGCTGGCGCAGAAGTTCCAGGCTTCTTCTGGAAAATTCCGGCATTTCATCCAGAAAAAGCACGCCTCTGTGCGCCAGGGTGATCTCTCCTGGTTTGGGATTTTTGCCCCCACCTGCCATGGACTGTGGTGAGCTGGTATGATGAGGACTTCGAAAAGGTCTCTGGCTGATCAGGGGCTGTTTTTCTGACAGAAGACCTGCAATGCTGTAGATCCTGGTCAGCTCCAGCTTCTCCTCGAAAGTCAGAGGCGGCATGATCGTGGGAAGCCTTCTGGCAAACATGGTTTTCCCCGTCCCCGGCGGTCCTATAAACAGAATATTGTGAAATCCGCTGACTGCGATCTCTGCAGCCCGCCTGGCTCCCTCCTGTCCCTCAATATCTGCGAAATCCACCCCTGCTATACCCCCTTCTTCCGGTACAAAGACCTCCTCTTCCAGAAAGGGTTCCGGGTTCTTCAGACATTTCAGCAATTCTGTAAGATTCCTTACCCCTGCTACGTGGACGTCACTTACCAGTCTTCCCTCTGCCAGGTTTTCCCTGGGAACCACACATAACCGGCAGCCCAGGCTCCTGGCACACAATATTATGGGAAGGATTCCGGAAATTCCATGTATTTCTCCGCTGAGGCTGATCTCACCTGCCATCATCACCCCCTTCAGCACCTCTCCGGGGATCATTTCAAAAGCAGACAGAACTGCAGCAGCTACCGGCAGGTCAAATCCAGAACCTTCTTTCTTCATATCTGCCGGTGCCAGATTTACTGTGATCTTCTTTGGTGGAAAATTAAATCCGTTATTTTTGAAAGCAGTCCGCACTCTGTCCTGTGCTTCCTTTACCTGTGTGGACGGAAAGCCAACCATGACAAAAGAAGGCAGGCCGTTACTTACATCTGCTTCTACCTTGACAGGACGTACTTCTACCCCCATAATGGCAGCAGATAAAACACTTGCAAACAAACAGTCTCCTTTCTGCATACAAAGTTCCCCGGACCCTTCGTATGACTGAACTCTGATTCACTTGTTCTTATATGGGAAATATCTTATATAGAAACATCTGATACAAGAAAGAATCCTGCAAGCAGGATTCTCCGCCTGCGGCGGGTCGCTTCAGCGACATAATTCCTCTCCGCCGCAGTGCAATCCTGCCCGGAAGGCTTTTAATTTCCTATGAATGAAATTAAAAATATCTGAGAACTCAGATGGATGATACAGATAAGGTTTGACAAACACCCTGATATCGATCTGTTTAAAAGAATGTTTTTATTATAGTCCATTTTGCTCCAAATTGCAATAGTATATTTTGTCTGATTTATACTTTTTATTATAAACGGCAGCTGCAGCCCAGCAGCCCCATAATCCCCTGACAGAAAGAGGTGAATGAAATGAAATTTCAGCGTATTCAGGATCTGCGCACAGATGCAGATCTGTCCCAGAGAGAATTAAGTGAGATTCTCCACATCAGCCAGCGTTCCTATTCTCATTATGAGACAGGTTCCAGAAACATCCCTGTAGAAATGCTTATCCGTCTGGCCAATTACTATGAGATCAGTCTCGATTATCTGGTAGGCCGTACAGACAACAAAAAAATGGCAAAATGATCATTATTACTGCCAGGCAGTACATAAAAATCCAAAAAGGTTCCGACATCAGGATATCCTGAGATATCCCATGCCAGAACCTCTTTTTATTGTATAAACAGTGCAGGCCGGTTTATCCCCGCACCATAATGCAGTCCACAGACGGCTTCACCCCTGCTCCTTCTGCTTTCTTTGTTGTTTTGATTTTCACATAAAGCATACCATTGTCAAAGGTGAAATACCCCTTTGCCTTGTTTCCCAGAGAATCCGTAAAAGACACTCTGGCTGCGTTTCCTGCCACAGACTTCTTCGCACTTGCCTCACAGACTGCAGTTCCTTTTTTATTTACCTGCGTATAGGTAAAGGTAATGGATTTCTCCGTGAGCTTGGTGATCTGTACTGTCACTCTTCCGTTGGTGCTGTACCAGGTTCCAATATAATCTTCCGGATTAAATGCAGGTTCTCTGGTGATCACTGGCGTAGGCGTTGCTGTAGGAACAGGGGTAGGCGTAGGCGTTACCGTTGCAACAGGAGTCGGTGTGATCGTCGGCACACTTTCCAGTGCTGCGATAGCTTCTTCTTTTCGCTGAGCCCTGTCCCTGCTGTTCTGCAGATGGACCAGGCCGATCCCTGTCAGCCCTGTCAGCAGAAATAAAATGATCATCACTACAAGCAGCCTTTTCAGTATTCTTCTTTTTTTCTCTGTATTCTTTCTGTTCTTTACCGACAAACTTACACGTCTCCTCTTTTTCGTTATTTCCGTTTTTATTTCTTTTCTTTGATAATTCCCTTACGGTATGCATCCAGAAGCTGCATCAGTTCCTGGATTCTCTCTTTCAGCGCATGACCGGTGTCTGTATCTCCCACCAGCTGCCGTCTCGCCATATACCGGACAGCCACACGGTTGGATACGATATCGGTCTCTTTTGCCACTGCATCTGTCTTGGATGTGAAAGGCTCATGTGCAGACAGAGTGAGGCCGTAGGAATTATAGATCAGCGTATATCCTGCGATTCCTGTTACTTTGCGGTATGCTTTACAGAATCCGCCGTCAATGACAATGACCTTTCCATTACACTTCACAGGGCTTTCTCCCTCACTCTGGTGAACCGGAACATGGCCGTTGATAATGTGTCCTTCTGCAGGATCCAGTCCGAATTCCCGCAGCATATTATCCACTACTTCTTCATTCTCCCACAGGCGGTAGTAAGCATTCTTTTTCTCCACATGTGTAGCCGGGTCCTCAATATAATATCGTTCAAACGTACTCATCTTGCTCTTGCCGAACAGCGGAGAATCCGGTGCAGCCCAAATATACCACATGATGTCTTTGCCTTTTTTCTGTTCCTCTTTGCCCACTGCATAAAATGCTCTGCGCACATAGGCTTCCAGTGCATCGTACAGGGCTTTTCCTTTATAACTCTTTCCATAAATCTGTACTTCCCGGAAGGTTCCGTCTTCGTTCAGCGGAATACTTCCATGAAACAGCAGATTCCCATTATATACCTTATACAGGCCGCCCATGTCAAGTAAAAGGCGGATATGATTCTGAAGTTTTTCACAGTTTCTGAATGCAGAAGACAGCTTGCCCATCACTTCTTTCTCACCATCTGTAAGCTCATAAGGGTGCTTCCAGTCCACAGTAGGAAAGCTGTTATCCCGCAGAGGATAGACCTTGCCATCCGGCAGGGTGATGGTTCCTTTTTCCGGATCGATCCGATGCAGCAATGCTCTGTCTTCCATCTGAAATTCCTTGTGTTTTTTTACCAGTCTTCCTTCTAATTTAAACTGGATGATGGCGATAGCTTTGTGCATTTTTTTGCCCAGCTCTGCTTCTAGATTATTATAGTTGGAAGCCCCCTTCATGGCAAAGATCTCACAGGGATCGTCCTTATACGCTTCCATGGCAAAAGTAGCCAGAGGCAGCAGGTTGATCCCGTATCCGTCCTCCAGAATATCCAGATTTCCATAACGGATACTGTTTCGTAGAACTGTTGCAATGCAGGCCTTCTGCCCTGCTGCAGCTCCCATCCATACCACGTCATGATTTCCCCACTGGATGTCCAGGGAATGATATTCCATCAGGCGGTCCATAATAAAATGAGGTGCAGGTCCCCTGTCGTAAATGTCTCCCAGAATATGCAGATGATCCACTACCAGCCTCTGGATCAGTTCAGCCAGAGCAATGATAAAGTTCTCTGCACCGCCGATCTGAATGATCGTATTTACAATAGAATCATAGTAGGCTTCTTTGTCCAGAACCTCTGCTTTCTCTGTGATCAGTTCTTCGATCACATAGGCATAATCTGCCGGAAGTGCCTTGCGTACCTTGGATCTGGTGTACTTGGACGCGGTCGTTTTGCAGATTTCGATAAGGCGGTACAGGGTGATCTTGTACCAGTTTTCCATGTCCTCCTCTGTTTCTTTGACCAGGTCCATTTTCTCCCTTGGATAGTAGACCAAGGTCGCAAGAGAACGCTTGTCATTATTTCCAAGAGTATGACCGAATACATCATCGATCTTCTTTCTGACTGCCCCGGAACCGTTTCGCAGCACATGGGAAAATGCTTGATATTCGCCGTGGAGATCAGACATGAAATGCTCGGTTCCTTTCGGCAGATTCAGGATGGACTGGAGATTGATGATCTCCGTGGATGCCTTCCCAATTGTAGGGTAAATCTCTGCAAGTCTCTGTAAATATCTTAATTCTTCTTTTCTCATATTCATCTCCTGTTGGCATGAAAAATCAACCTGTAAAATCAAATAATGACATCTGATTGGACTGCGGAATATCTCCGAACAGCTTCAGATCATCCATCAGATCAATAACTGTTTTACTGACTTTCGTTCTGTCGCGGAAGTCGTCTTTTGACAGGAATTTGCCCTGTTTTGCGGCATCTACGACAGCGTCTGCCGCCTTATCCCCAAGTCCGTCGATAGTCGCAAGGGACGGCATCAGTTTGCCGTCTACGATCTGGAATCGCTGAGCTTTGGCTGTGTAAAGGTCAATCGGTACAAATTCGAAACCTCGCGCGTACATCTCCTGTACAATACGCATATCTTTCAGGGTATCCTGCTCTTTCTTGGAGACGGCATCGCCTTTTTTACGGATCTCTGCCATGTAATATTCCAGACGTTCCTTACCCATACACATCAGTTCATAGGAAAACGCGGTGGCACGGATACTGAAATATGCCGCATAATACGCCAATGGCTGGAACACTTTATACCATGCGATTCGGTACGCCATCATAACATATGCCGCAGCATGAGCTTTCGGGAACATGTACTTGATCAGCTTACAGGACCAGATATACCAGTCCGGTACGTCGTGTTCTTTCATGGTCGCGATCCACTCATCACGGAGACCTTTTCCCTTACGGACACTCTCCATGATCGTAAATGCCAGACCACTCTCTACCCCTTTACCGATGAGGTAGATCATGATGTCATCTCGGGTACAGATAGCCGTGGAAATGGTTGCTTTTCCCTCCTGGATCAGCACCTGGGCATTGCCAAGCCATACGTCCGTACCATGGGAAAGTCCTGCAATACGGATCAGGTCTGAGAAGTATTTCGGCTTGGTGTCAATAAGCATCTGCATGGCAAAATCAGTACCAAACTCCGGAATTCCCAGACATCCAAGCTTACATCCACCGATGGATTCCGGCTCAATATTAAGCGCTTTTGTACTGGCAAACAGAGACATGACGTCTTTCTGGTCCAGCGGAACATCTCTCGCACTGATGCCTGTCAGGTCTTCCAACATTCGGATCATAGTCGGATCATCGTGTCCCAGTATATCCAGTTTCAGCAGATTTCCGTCAATGGAATGGTAATCAAAATGTGTGGTGATAATGTCACTGTTTACATCGTTCGCAGGATGCTGAACAGGAGTAAATTTCTCGATTTCCTCGCCCACCGGAAGTACAATGATACCTCCCGGATGCTGTCCTGTGGTACGGCGAACACCGGTGCATCCCTGTACAATACGGTTGATTTCGCAGTAACGTTTATGCACACCGCGCTCCTCAAAATAGTTTTTCACATAACCGAACGCAGTTTTCTCCGCAAGGGTACCGATAGTTCCTGCTTTGAATGTCTGGCCCTTACCAAAGATAACCTCTGTGTATCTGTGGGCATTTGCCTGGTATTCACCGGAGAAGTTAAGGTCGATATCCGGCTCTTTATCCCCCTTGAATCCAAGGAACGTTTCGAACGGAATATCAAATCCCTCTTTCTTCATCTTCGTTCCGCACTTCGGGCAGATCTTGTCAGGCATATCGCATCCTGCCATACCTGCATATTTCTTTACTTCCGGTGAATCGAAATCACTGTATTTGCAGTCCGGATTCGGGCAGAGATAGTGTGGTGGAAGAGGATTTACCTCTGTGATACCGGACATAGTCGCTGCCAAAGAAGATCCTACAGATCCTCGGGAACCTACAAGATATCCATCCTCATTTGACTTCCATACAAGCTTCTGGGCAATGATATACATTACGGCATATCCGTTGGAAATAATTGAGTTCAGTTCTCGATCCAGGCGGCTCTCTACAATTTCAGGCAATGGATCTCCATACATTTCGTGTGCTTTGGTAAAGCAGATATTCTTCAGATCCTGGTCGGAATTCTCGATGACCGGAGGGAATTTATCCGGATGGATCGGAGAGATTTTCTCGATCATATCAGCAATCTTATTGGTGTTTGTAATAACTACTTCTTCTGCTTTCTCGCTTCCGAGATAAGCAAATTCTTCCAGCATTTCCTCGGTGGTACGCAGATACAGAGGTGCCTGTTCATCTGCATCCGAGAAGCCACTTCCTGCCATGATGATCCGTCGGTAAACTTCATCCTGTGGGTCCATGAAATGCACGTCGCAGGTTGCCACTACAGGCTTCTTAAACTGTTCACCCAGCTTCACGATCCTGCGGTTCATTTCTCGTAAATCTTCCTCGGAATTGATCATATCGTGCTTGTCATCTGCGAGCATAAATTTATTATTTCCGATGGGCTGGATTTCCAGATAATCATAGAAATTTACCAGTCTGGCGATCTCTGTCTCAGGTGCATTTCTCAGTAATGCCTGATACAGTTCTCCCGCCTCGCAGGCACTTCCTACCAGAAGTCCATCGCGATATTTCTGCAGGATACTCTTTGGTACACGGGGACGTCTGTGATAGTATTTCAGATGAGACTGGCTCACCAGTTTATACAGATTAATACGGCCGGTTTCATTTCTGGCAAAAATAATTACATGGTATGTTGGCAGTTTTTTAATAGTATTAGCAGAAACTGCCCCCTGCTTGTTCAGCTCATCCACATCAAGGATATCACGGTCTGCCAGCATCTTTACGAATTTAACAAAAATCTCTGCAGTGCAGGCAGCATCGTCCACCGCTCGGTGATGGTTGTCCAGAGAAACCCCTACTGCCTTTGCTACGGTATCCAATTTGAATCTGTTCAATGCAGGAAGCAGGAAACGTGCCATACCTACAGTATCTACATAGGTAAAATCATGTTCGATTTCCAGTCTGTCGCAGTTCTTCATAATGAATCCCATATCGAAGTCTGCATTGTGTGCAACCATCACTGCACCCTTGCTGAATTCAAGGAACTCCGGCAGAACCTCTTCGATGGTCGGAGCATCCATGACCATGCTGTCATTGATGCTGGTAAGCTGTTCGATACGGAACGGAATCGGAACTTTGGGGTTTACAAATGTTGAAAAATGGTCCGTAATCTCACCATTCTCTACCAGTACTGCACCAATCTCTATGATGTGACAGGTCAGGGATGAGAATCCGGTGGTCTCGATATCAAAGACTACAAATCTGCCGTCCAGCTTCTGACCTTTTCCATTAGTAACCATACCTTTTAAGTCATCTACCAGATAACCCTCCATACCATACAGGACCTTGAAATCAGAATCCTTCGGGACACATCCGCCCCATGCATCGAAGCAGTGGTTCGCCTCAGGGAATGCCTGGACAACGCCGTGGTCTGTGATGGCAATGGCAGGATGTCCCCATTCATATGCACGCTTTACCAGAGATTTGGCATCTGTAACACCGTCCATATCACTCATCTTTGTATGGCAGTGAAGCTCTACACGTTTCTGTGGGCTGGTGTCTACTCGGGATGTGGTAAAGTTGGCAATCTTTTTGATTCCTGCGATGGATGCAATGGTAAGTTCACTGTCGAATCGGTCTACGGTTGTTACGCCACGGAATTTCAGGAATGCGCCTTTCTTTACATGCTCTGTCACTTCCGGCACCTGCTCATTTCGCAGAAACATCTTTACTACAATACTGTCTGTGAAGTCTGTAATCGGGAAGATCAGGATGGTCTTTTCATTACGGATTTCTCTTGCTTCCACATCCATAACCTGTCCGCGGACGATCACTTCACCCATCTCACCTGTAATACTTTCCAGTGCAACAGGTTCGCCTTCGAAGTCTCTTCCATAGATAACATCCGGGTTGCTGTCCCTTCGAAATCCGCCTCGGAAATCGCCTTTCTTGTCCTTGCGGTCGCCAAAAGCTGCTTTCTTATCCTTCTTCTCCTGCTGCGGTTTCTCAGCATTCTTTTCTGTTTTTTTGTCATCACTTCCAGCCTCTTCGGGCTGATCGGTTTCCTCACTTTTTGCATTCATTTTCGCATGACGGATGACATTCTCCACTTCCTGCGCGATCTGGACTGCCGCATTCTTTCGGTATTTACTCTCCTGGGTTTCTGTGAATTCCAGTTCTACTTTTAAATCCATTCCGCATCTCTCGCAGAAAACTTTCTGCAGATACTCGATCAGAATGTCGCTCTTTTCTCTGGCAATTACAGAGTCAGGAAGGATCATATGAAGGTCATGCTCTCCAGGAAAAGAAATCTGCGCCTGCTTGAACATGTTGTATTCCAGCATGTTGTAATTGCGCAGTTCCAGTTCCATACTGGATCTGTAGGTATCCAGAAAATTCTGCGGAGTATACTGGCCTGAAAGACGGAACTTCTCGATGACAGTAACCGTCACGCCAAGCCCGGCAAAAAGCTGGCGCTCGATCTGGTCTTCCAGTGCAAAAATATACTTCTTGTGGATCCAGCGTTCACTTTTTATATAGACCCAGATATGTGTTTTGGAAGGATTGCAGGAAACCCTGGTCACATATACCATTTCCAGTAATTCTTCTAGTTCTTTCTTCACTTTTAAATTGGGAAATACATCAAAAAAGTCTTTTTCCAAAATAAAATCTCCTCGTTATTCCAACTGAAACAGATACCGTTCCTGTTTCAACTCCCCCAAATCACTTCTCAGGGATTTTCAAAATCTTACTGTACAAATAACACTGGTCTATTCTTTCCAGTTCAGAAGTTCCTGACGCAAAGTTTCCAATAACTGGTCTTCCGGAACTTTCTGTATGATCTCACCGTGTTTGATCAGAAGTCCGACACCCACTCCACCTGCGATTCCGATATCTGCCTCTTTCGCTTCTCCAGGTCCGTTTACGACACATCCCATAACTGCGACTTTGATGTCAAGCGGGATGTCCTGTACCATGGTTTCTACCTGGTTTGCAAGGCCGATCAGGTCGATCTGCGTACGGCCGCAGGTTGGACATGATACCACTTCTACGCCGCCTTTGCGAAGGCCTAATGTCTTCAGGATACGTTTCGCGGATTTGATTTCTTCCAGCGGTGCACCTGTGAGAGATACACGGATCGTGTCACCGATTCCCTGATTCAGGATGATTCCCAGACCGATAGCGGATTTGATATTTCCGGAATAAAGAGTTCCGGCTTCTGTGATCCCTACATGGAGCGGATAGTTTGTTTTCTCTGCGATGAGTTCATGGGCTTTTGCACACATAAGGACATCAGAAGATTTGATGCTGATGACCAGATTGTCATAACCTAACTCTTCGATAATGTGTACTTTATCCAGTGCGCTTTCCACCAGGCCTTCTGCCGTAACTCCGTGGTATTTTTCCACAAGTTCTTTCTCAAGAGAACCACTGTTTACACCGACACGGATCGGGATTCCACGTTCTTTCGCTACGTCTACAACTGCTTTGATACGCTCTGTGCTTCCGATATTTCCCGGGTTGATACGGATCTTGTCCGCGCCGTTTTCCATCGCTGCGATAGCCAGACGATAGTCGAAATGAATGTCTGCTACCAGTGGAATATGGATCTGCTTCTTGATCTCTTTTAATGCTTTCGCCGCTTCCATAGTTGGTACTGCGCAGCGGATAATATCGCATCCTGCCTGCTCCAGCGCAATGATCTGGGCTACGGTTTGCTCTACATTTTCAGTCTTGGTATTGGTCATGGACTGGATTAAAATGGGGTTGCCGCCGCCAATTTTTCTGTCACCGATCCGGATGACTTTTGTATGATCTCTGTACATAATTTCCTCTTTTCTTTTAACATTTCTGTCAGAAACAGGAGCGGCCGGATTCCCGGCAGCTCCCACCTGTTCCATTGCTTTTTATTTTCTGATCTCCAGAAGTTTTCGTTTCAGCTCGTCTTCCATACGGCGCATTTCCATCTCTGCTGCCTGTCTCTTCTGACGGCCTTCCATCTGGATGCGCATCACATCATCCAGTGTCTGGATCAGGTCTGCGTTCGTCTTCTGAAGGGTTTCCATATCCACTACTCCACGTTCAGATTCTTTGGCAGTTTCCACAGTTGCCACATGAAGCATCTCCGCATTCTTTTTCAGAAGTTCATTGGTAACATCGGTTACCTGTCTCTGGGCCTTTGCTGCTTCTGCAGAATGTGCGATTCCCAGAGCAAGTACCATCTGACTCTTCCATAACGGAATGGTATTTACAATGGTTGTCTGGATCTTCTCTACCATTACCGTATCATTATTCTGAATCAGACGGATCTGCGGTGCAGTCTGCATTGCGATGGTTCTGGTAAGTTCCAGATCATGCAGCTTCTTCTCGAAGCGGTTGCATTTCTCATCCAGGTCTCTGGCTGCCTGCGCGTCCTCCGGAAGTCCGCTCAGTACTGCTTTATTCTTCAGTTCTGCAAGTTTTCCGTTTCTTGTTTCCTCCAGTTTCTTCTTGCCTGCCAGAATATACATGGTAAGTTCTTTAAAATAATTCAGGTTCTGCTCATACATCTTATCCAGCATGGCAGAATCTTTAAGGAGACGTACCTGATGCTGCTGAAGAGAATCTGTGATCTTTTCAATATTCCCCTCTGCCTTGGAATATTTGTTCTTCATATTCTCAATTTTCGAAGACTGTTTCTTAAAGAATCCGAAGAATCCACTTTCTTCTTTCGCTTCAAAATCTTTCAGTTCTCCGACCACATTTGTGATCAGCTCACCGATTTCTCCCAGATCCTGCATCTTCACATTCTCCAGTGCTGTATCAGAAAAATCTGCCATCTTCTTCTGGGTTCCCGCTCCGTACTGAAGGATCTGGTTTGTATTCTCAATATCAATCTTTGCAGCAAATTCCTCCACCATTTTCTGTTCTGCTGGTGTGAGTGCCGGTGCTTCCGGTTCCTTCTCCGGCTGTTTGACTTCTGCAATTTCTTCTTTCTCTTCCACTGCGCCAAGATCCGGTTCCAGGGTCAGTGATGGTGTTTCCATTTCAAAATCCTTAAACTCTTTTTCCATGTTTTCTCCTTTTGATCAGGCTTTTATTTATTCATCTTCGCGAAATCATCATCTGTCAGACCTTCCTGTGCCAGCAGTGTATGCAGTACGGAAATATCGCTGGAAACATCCCATGCCGTATCCTGGAATACAGAATCCAGCAGTTTCTCGAATGCCTGGTTTAAGGTATCCAGTGTATCCTCGATCTCTTTCTTCGAAGACTTGATATTCTCCCCCTGTACCGGCATCCTGTCCATTTCTTCGTACGCATCCAGCAGTTTCACAGTCATTGGCAGATAATAATTCATCATCTTTTTCAGATCCGGTATAATCTCCGGATGCTTCTGTGCACGCTCGAAAATTTTCTCCACGATCAGTTCCATTCTGGAAATCTTGGCAGAAATCTCTACGCCTGGGATTGCATCATTGCTCTTATGGATCTTATCCAGAAATTCATTTCCCTTATCCAGAACTTCCTGAACCTCCGGGGAAAGGTCTGCCTGACGTCTCTCTTCTTCCTGTTTCTTCTCTTCCAGCGCCTTCGCGGTCTGGGTATACTGCTGATAGGTTTCGTTGCTTGTGATCAGACAGGTTTCCTGGGCATCAATATGTCCCTGGCGGAACCACCCATCACTGATCATTTTCTTTACATCTTTTTTTACAAATTTCACAGGTTTCCCTACTGCTGCAGAGAGCTGTTCGAAGTTACAGTATGTGTGAGTTCCCAGTGTGCCGATGTATTTCTGGAAACGTTCCAGCTTTCCTAATTTCTTTATGCCGCCAGTGAGAAGTCCCACCCCGGCCAGTGCTCCTGCTGCCAGGAAACAGGTTCCACCCAGCACAAGGGAACTCATATGTCCCACTGTACCGAAAATAGACAGAACCAGTGTGCCAAGTCCCATGCCACTGGCAAGGATACCGCCGGAGATGGCAAGCATCATGCCTTTCATTCTTCCCCCTGTATTCCTGTCATACAGAGTCAGCATGCGCTCTTTCGCTTTCTCCTCTTCCTGCTTCTTTCGTTCCTGTTCACGTTCCCGTCTGCGTCGTTCTTCAAACTCTTTCGTCTTATTATGATACTCGGAATTTCCTGAACCAAACATACTGTTCAGACCATTCCTGATAGCTTCACTTCCGGTATCAACAGCAGAATTCAGCGTACTGTTTATAGTCTGTCCTACTGTCTGTTTAATATCCTCGGTCATCTGCCTGTAATCCTTCGTGGAAACCGCTGTATCTATGATCTCTTTTATTCTGTCTCCAAGTTCTCCTAATTCGTCAAAATTTTCGCTCATGTTGACCTCCATTTTTCTATTCCATATTATAGCGAAATCCACTATAAAAAACAAGACTGCGGTTATCGGTCATTTCTGCCTCTCATTCCTGACATTTATCCATTTTAGTACAGCGAATATTAAGTATCTGCTGTACTAGATTGTCTGCTCAATGAAATTTGAACCTGCATATCTCTGGATTTTTAAATTTTTTCACGAAATTTTCATTGAAATCGGAAATTTCCCATTGAAGTTAGCAGACAAAAGTTTTACAATGGTAAAGAGATAAACAGTAATCACACTTGAAAATACTGTAAATATGTGTGAACGGAGGAAAGACTCATTATGGAAAAAAAGAATATCGACTGGGGCAGCTTAGGCTTCGGTTATGTACAGACTGATTATCGTTATGTATCTAAATTTAAAGATGGCGCATGGGATGCCGGGGAACTGACGACAGATCCTAATGTAACACTGAACGAATGTGCAGGTGTTTTCCAGTATGCGCAGACAGCTTTCGAAGGAATGAAAGCTTACACAACAGAAGACGGACGTATTGTTACTTTCCGTCCTGACTTAAACGCAGAGCGTATGGCAAACTCAGCCAAGAGACTTGAAATGCCTGTATTCCCGGAAGACCGTTTCGTTGATGCCATCGTACAGACAGTAAAAGCGAACGCAGCCTATGTTCCACCATATGGTTCAGGAGCAACTTTATATGTTCGTCCTTACATGATGGGTACTAACCCGGTTATCGGTGTAAAACCTGCTGACGAGTATATGTTCCGTGTATTCACTACACCTGTGGGACCATACTTCAAAGGCGGCGCTAAACCAATCACAATCCGTGTCAGTGATTTTGACCGTGCTGCACCTCACGGAACAGGTCATATCAAAGCTGGTCTTAACTATGCAATGAGCTTACATGCGATCGTAGATGCTCACAAGAACGGATTCGATGAGAACATGTATCTTGATGCAGCTACACGTACAAAAGTAGAAGAAACTGGCGGTGCTAACTTCATCTTCGTTACAAAAGACGGCAAAGTTGTTACACCTAAGTCCAACAGTATCCTTCCTTCTATCACACGTCGTTCCTTAATCTATGTTGCGAAGGAATACCTTGGATTAGAGGCAGAAGAAAGAGAAGTATACTTCGATGAAGTGAAAGATTTCGCTGAATGTGGTCTCTGCGGTACTGCTGCAGTTATCTCTCCTGTTGGAAAGATTGTTGACCATGGTAAAGAAATCTGCTTCCCAAGCGGAATGGAGAAAATGGGTCCGGTTATCCAGAAACTCTACGACACATTAACAGGAATCCAGATGGGCCGCATCCAGGCACCGGAAGGATGGCTGAAAGTGATCGAATAAAAAATCGCGCTGTGTTTGTGTTAACAACACAGCGCATTTTTTATTTCTTATTCATTATTTCTTTCTCTCATATTTTACAAACTGATACTCCAGATCAAAATATGTCTGCTCCTCGCTCTCTGCCGTGATCTCCCAGTCCTCGTCTTCATCCAGATTCGGGAAATAACTGTCTGCTTCATATGCGAAGTCGATTCTGGTCACGTGCGCTGTATCACAGTATGGAAGCATCTGTTTGTAAATGCTGTCACCACCAATACAATACACATCTTCTGATGGATATTTCTTAACCTCTTCCAGTGCCTCTTCAATACTGTGGACTACAATGGCACCTTTTCCATCGAAATCCGGATTCTTGGTAATTACAATGTTGGTTCTGTTTTTTAATGGCAGTCCGTTTGGAAAAGTTTCCAGATTTTTTCTTCCCAGAACCACTACTTTCCCGGAAGTTTCCTCACGGAACATTTTCATATCCGCCGGGATGCTTACCAGAAGCTTGTTGTCTTTGCCAATTGCCCAGTTCTGGTCTACTGCTACGATTAAATTCATCTCTTTTTCCTCCTGATATCTTTCTTCTGTATCATCTGTACTGTCATTTACGATCAGATGGCCACCGGAATGTTCTTGATCTGCGGCCATGTCTCGTAATTCTCAACGATCAGATCATCTGTTGTAAACTGATAGAAATCTTTCACTTCCGGATTCAGTTTCACGATCGGTGCCGGATATGGTTTTCTCTTGATCATCTCTTTTACTACCGGGATATGGCGGTCATAAATATGACAGTCAGCCACCACATGAAGCAGTTCCCCTGCCTCCATATCACATACCTGGGCGACCATCATAAGCAGGATTGCATACTGGCACACATTCCAGTTGTTTGCTGTAAGAATATCCTGGGAACGCTGGTTCAGGATCGCGTTTAATGTCAGTTTCTCATTTCCCGGTGTCTGTGTTACATTGAATGTCATGGAATAGGCACAGGGATACAGATTCATCTCATGGAGATCCTGATGTACATAGATATTTGTCATAATTCTGCGGCTGAACGGATTGTTTTTCAGATCGTAGAGTACTCTGTCAACCTGATCCATCATACCTTCTTTGTACTGATGCTTCACACCAAGCTGGTATCCGTAAGCCTTGCCAATGGAACCGTCCCCATCGGCCCAGCTGTCCCAGATGTGACTGTGGAGATCATTGATATTGTTTGACTTCTTCTGCCAGATCCAGAGGATTTCGTCCATGGCGCTTTTTAATGCGGTACGTCTCAGTGTCATGGCCGGAAATTCTTTTCTCAGATCATATCGGTTTACTACGCCGAATTTCTTGATGGTATAAGCAGGCGTTCCGTCTTCCCATACGGGACGTACTTTCTCACCTTCCGTGCTTGTACCGTTCTCCAGGATGTCCTGGCACATTTTTATAAAAACATCATCTGCGTAACTCATCGTCTCATTCTCTCCGTTTCGTATTATTTGATCATATTGTCTTTATGCAGCAACTGCAGTTTCTTCTCCAGGCAGCAAAATTCTGCCCGTTTTACATCCCCGCAATATTCTCCGTCTGCATGAAGGACCATGGGTTTGTCCAGAACCATGCGAAAATTTTTCTCATCGCGGATATTAAATCCTTTGATTCCTTCCTGCTTCGCTGCAACCAGCAATGGAAGAAGAAAAAATGTCCGCCATTTGGCGATTCCCGATGCACTGCTTAAAGATAAAAGTCCATCCTTCGGGGATGCCTCCGGTGCCATGGGGACACCGCCGCCCTCTGCCGGAAGGTTCATGGATGCTGCGAAGATCATCTTCGGAAGGATGTAGCCGCCGTGCTCTGTGATCACCTTCCCGTTGGCAGTTTCCATAGTAAATAATGACTGCACAGTCAGAGCCAGATATGTAAGTTTACCCAGATGCAGACGGTTTAAAACCCGTTTCAGTCTGGAATCCAGTGCCTTCTTACACACAAGAGCATCCAGTCCCACCCCTGCACTGATTCCGAAGATCCTGGGCTTTTTGCAGCCTTCCCAGGAAACCTGTCCCAGATCGATCCGCAGAAGTTCTTTGCCCTGGCGGTCCCTGCGGATGCACACCAGGATCTGTCGCAGACTCTCCTCCGGTGTTCCGGGAAGCTTCAGATTTCTGCAGAAATCATTCCCCGAACCTGTAGGGATCACTCCTAGACGTACCCTGCCAAAATCTCTGATTCCGTTCAGCACCTCATTGATGGTGCCGTCGCCTCCCACCACGATCAGATAAACCTGGGCCTTTCCCTCCATTGTGGAAATCTTCTCCGCCAGTCTGGTGGCATGTCCCCGGTATCTGGTAGCATAGGCTGTATAATTTACTTTATATCTGCGCAGTAATTTCTGGGTTTCATTCCACACCTGAAAGGCTTTTCCCGTTCCTGCGCCGTTGTTTACAATGATCTGTATCTGATTCATTTTTCTCACCTTACGCCTTTCTTACTATCATACAATATTTGCCCTATCCATACAAGTAAAAAGAATCCTGCCAGCGACATAATTCTCCATAAAAAAGCACCTCTTTTCATGGAAAACGCAACTGTTCTCCATAAAAAAGAGGCTTCTCTCACAACTTTATATTCTATTCTTAATTTATACTTCCAGCACCAGGAACTGATATCCCTGAAGAATCAGTTTATTTCCGTTCTCAGACAGCTCATGGTAATTGTTCAGCAGAACTTTTTTGTATCCATGGGAAAGTTCGATGCTCTGAGGCTCTTTCTGGTAATTTCCCACTACCAGAAGTGTCCGGTCCCCTTTACGGTAATATGCCATCAGGTTGTGTACATCCTCCCATACAGGCTTCAGTGCACCATAGACAACTGTTTCTTTATATTCAGGATCCTTGCGCAGTGCGATCAGTTTCTTATAGAAATTCCATACAGAATCCGGATCTTTCATCTGTGCTTCTGCATTGATCCTTGTATAGTTGGAGTTTACTTCCAGCCATGGTTTTCCACTTGTGAAGCCCGCATTGGCCCCGTCTGTCCACTGCATCGGAGTTCTGGCATTGTCTCTGCTGAATCTTCCCACACTCTTTAAGGCTTCCTCCGGTGACAGCCCTGCTTCCAGAGCTACTTTATACTCATCCAGGGTGGAAATATCATCCACCTGTTCAATAGACTGGAACTCTACGTTTTCCATTCCGATCTCCTGGCCCTGGTAAATAAACGGAAGGCCACGGAGCATAAAGTTTAATCCACCCAGCATTTTTTTGCCCGCTTCTGTACATTCGCCATCCGGCAGGTAACGGCTTACGCCACGTGGTTCATCATGGTTCTCGATAATATTGGAAACCATTCCCTGATCTCCGATCTTCGCCTGGGTCTCGAAACAGCACTTCTTGTACTCATCCGGAGTGATCTTGCGGCAGTCATACCAGCCTTTATCAGAACCTCCGCAGATCGTTTCATTGAAATCAAACATACTGGAAAAATATCCGTTCTCTCCGATGAAATCCGGAATCTCCTCCGGCTTTTCATTAAAGACTTCCCCTACGGAAAAAGCATCGTACTTCTTGAAAGTCCGGTCTCTCATCTCACCCAGAAATTCTCCAATCCCTGTAGCTTCCTCCAGCATCTTGTGGATGCTGCTTAAACCGTCTTCTCTGTCCGGTTCATAATCGTGCAGGGGAAGTGCCTTCTTGATATTGATGATGGCATCGATACGGAAACCACCCAAACCTTTGTCCAGCCACCAGTTAATATTTTTGTAAACTTCCTCTCTTACTTCCTGATTCTCCCAGTTCAGATCCGGCTGTTTCTTATGGAATACATGGAGATACTGCTTATTGGTTCCAGGCAGATCCTCCCATACAGGACCACCGAAATAGGAGCGCCAGTTGGTCGGCAGTTCCCCTTCTTTCTTATCTCTCAGGTAAAAATATTTTCCGTACTTTCCATCAGGATCTTCACAGGCTTTTTTGAACCATTCATGTTCATCGGAACAATGGTTTACAACCAGATCCATCAGGATATACATATCTCTCTTCTTCGCTTCCGCGATCAGTTCATCCATATCTTCCATGGTTCCGAAACGCGGATCAATATCATAATAATCTGAAATATCATAGCCCTGGTCAGCCAGCGGGGATTTATAGCAGGGAGACAGCCAGACGATATCCACCCCCAGATCCTTTAAATAATCCAGCTTGCTGATCACACCCCGCAAATCCCCGATCCCGTCGCCGTTCGTATCGCAGAAACTCTTCGGGTAAATCTGATATGCAACTTTGTCATTCCACCATTTTTTTATCATTTTTATAGTCCTCCGTAATCTGATCTTACGTTATATTTCGTCTTTTCGATCGTTTTAACTGAACTATATTATAAATGCATATTTCCCTTACGTCTTACTTTTATTTGATAAAAAAATACGAAATCATGACCTTTTACGGTACTGTAAGGGTGTGGTGTCTGTGTATCTGCGGAATTCCCGGAGAAAATTTCCCAGATTGTTATAACCACATTCCAGACAGATCTCCATTACCGTCAGGTCTGTTTCTTCCAGATAATGTCTTGCTTTTTTTATCCTGTACTCATTTACATACTCAATAGGAGAACGACCGATGGCTTTCTTGAAAAAGCGGCAGAAATACTGCTCGTTCATCCCGATCAGGTCTGCCAGATCCCGGATATAGATTTTTTCCTTATAATTGTCCTGGATATATCCGATGGCCTTTTTGATGGTCTCGATCCTCCGGTCATTGTTCCTACTGGTTTCTGTAAACATTCTATTGGCAGACAGTACCGTCAGGATACGCAGAAGGGACGCTTTGACAGCCAGCTGACAGGTAATATCCTCTGTCACGGCCTGCCCGTCGCAAATCCCCTCTCCTGTGCCTGATCTGCCGAAAGCATTCTGGATATTCAGAAAAGCATCCCTTACTGTTTTAAAAGCCGGACTCTCAGTTTCAATACATCGCGGAAACAGAAGCCTGCCATTCTGGATCGGCTGCAGCAGTCTGGTCTGTACCTGATCCATGGAAGAAGCGAAGTTCAGGATATCCATGTGAAAAACAACTGCATCCTCCATACATTCTCCGTCCTTCTCTACCGAAATGCTGTGCAGTTCTCCTGGATTGATAAAGAAAATACATTCCCCGCTGATCCTGTATTTCTCCATATTGATCTCCACACAGAATTCTCCACCGGAAAAATAAATGATCTCAATTTCCTCATGCCAGTGGTGCTGCACCATGATTCCTTTTTTTCTGGAACCGGTCCAGTAAATGGCGCATGGAAAATCCTTTGTCCCGTGGACCCTTCCTTCTCTTAATTTCGGTAATTTTTCATTCTGCATTTCTATGGATGGCTCCTTTTTTATCTTTATCTCCTGCCATTATGTTACCATTGACCTGTGAACAATAACTCCATTATAGCATTCATAAAAAAATTTTTCTACTGTTCTTGAGTTTTCGATTTTTCCCCTGTATAATGAAGCACGAGTGCGCATAATATGCTAATTATTAAGGAGAATACCAATGCCTATACCTGAAAAAACTGCGGTTCTGGTGATCAGCTTCGGAACAAGCTACCCGGAAACCCGCAAGAAAACCATAGAAAAGATTGAAAAAGATATCCAGCAGGCCTTCCCGGATCTTCCCAGCTACCGTGCATGGACCAGCCCCAGGATTCGGGCCAAACTTAAGAAACGTGACGGGACCCACATCATGGATATTGCAGAAGCCATGATACAGATGAAAAATGACGGGATCCGAAACGTGATCGTACAGCCAACTTATGTGATCACAGGATTTGAGAGTGACGCCATGAAAAAAGAAGTCCTGGCATCTGAAAAAGATTTTGATTCCATCGTGATCTGTGACTCCCTCATCGTAACACAGCAGGACAAAGAAGAAGTCTGTCAGGCACTGATCCGGGAATATCATCCTGCATCAGAAGATCTCCTGCTTCTTATGGGACACGGGACAGAACACATCGCCAACGAACTCTACCCGGAAATGGACCGCCTCTTTAAAGAGTCCGGCTGCCCGAATATCCATATAAGAACTGTGGAGGGTGATTTCTCCCTGGAAACCTTCCTTGAAGAATTACGAACCATTCATCCTGCCCACGTACATCTGGCACCTTTCATGATCGTAGCCGGTGACCATGCTTCCAACGATATGGCAGGTGAGGATGAAGATTCCTGGAAAAGCATTCTGGAAAAAGAGGGATTCCAGATTTCCTGTACCCTGCAGGGACTGGGAGAACTTCCATCCATCAGAGATATTTTCCTCCGCCATGTCCGCGCAGGATCTGCACAGCTGACCCGCTGATCCCGGCATTCGAGACTGCTGCAATTTCCTGTACCAAAAAACTGCGATACCTCTTACATCCTCTCACTGTGATGTAAAAAGTACCGCAGTTTTTTATTTTCGTTTTTTCTTCTTTTTCTTTACCGGGCTGTTCAGTGCGGACCAGCAGAATGCCTGTACCAACAGAACACCGATCATGGCTCCTATGCTATCTATCCCCACATCCTTCACAGAGGGAGTACGGCTGTCTACGAAAGACTGGTGATATTCATCCAGCCCCGCGAATCCCACACATACGATCCCTGCCAGGATCATCAGCCAGATTCCCCTCACACCGTACACATACAATGGAAAAGAAATGGCAACTGCCAGCAGGAAATACTCTGTCATATGCGCTGCTTTTCTTACATAATAATGAATTCCATCCGCCGCACAGGAAAGCTCCTCAGGGCTTTTGTTTTCATTAAACAGTTCATTCTTGGTCTCCACGATCTTATAACTGATCTTATAGCTCAGGTCACCGGATACTTCTCCGGTCTGCGCGGAAAACGAAAAGATCACATACATCATAAGAAGTGCAGGTACGAAAGAAAAAGGTTTCAATAACATCTTTACGATTTTCATTTCTGATTCTCTTCTTCCTCTTCTGATGAAGCTTCTTCCTCATCCAGTCTCTTCGCCAGATTTGCTCTGTCTGCAATGCTCATTTTCTTCTGGACTGCAGGCTGTTCTTCTGTTTTCAGTTCTCCGCCGGCTGCTGCTTCTGCACCTGCCATACCAGCTGATTTTCCTGCTTCCAGTTCCTGTTTCATCTTATTAGCCTTCAGAAGATTCTTTCCTCCTGTAAACACCAAGCCTGCTCCAATGATCAGAAATACGATTCCGATCAGCAGGAAAATGGGTGTGGCACCTTCTTCTCCTCTGATAACAGCTGCTGCCAGACTGTAGCCTGTATACAGAAGATAAACTCCAGCCAGCATCCAGAGAAAGGATCTGCCTGCAGGCTGTGCAGCCTTCTGCGCTTCTGATGTATCTTCCAAAGAATTCTCTGCCTCAGTATTCTCCGGCAGGTTTTCTTTTTTCTGTTCCTCCATAAGTAAAAACCTCCTGTTTTTATATTTTTAAATTGCCCGAATATAATATTACCATTTTTTCACATCTGCGTAAAGCAAAAAGACCGCCGGATTTTCTCCGACAGCCTCCATACGTACCAATTCCCCCTGTTCTGCTGGTCTCCTGCCCGCGCACCCGGCACAAAGCAACAGCCCTGTCAGGATCAGGAAAAAAATCCCTTTTCGAAACATCAAGTCTCTCCTTTGCATTTCTGTGTTCAGATTTATTATGAGATCCCGGATGTTTTTTTATTCAGTTTTTTATTCGGTTTCAGAATCCTTTTTTCTTTAAATATACTGCAATGTCATGATAAACCTGTTCTTTATTCTTCTCATTCAGGATCTCATGGCGCATTCCCGGATAAAGTTTGCCCTTTACATCCAGATATCCTGCATGGCGCATATTCTGCACTGCCTTTGCGAAATGCCGCACATTGATCATGCATGGATCTTCTGCTCCGCTTACAAACAACACCGGCATCTTCGGATTGGTACAGGAATAATGTTCTGCATCATAAGCCCGCTTCATCAGATCAAACAGCGCCAGATAGGCATCATCTGTGAAAGTGAATCCGCAAAGTTCCGATTCTTTATATTCTCTGGCAACTTCCGAGTCAGAACAGATCCAGGCTGTACAGGTTTTATCTTTGCGGAATCTCATCACACCTGTGCCGAAAGACAGCCCCTCTATCAGCCAGCTTCTGTGTCTCGGTCCCAGAACAGCCTTCTCCATCCTGGCAACTGCCACTCCCAGTGGTCTGGCCGGGTTATTGCTGGGAGAACCGCACACAATCAGCATATCCACCGTGCTGTCATGTTCTGCCACATAGGCACGTACAGCCAGAGATCCCATACTGTGTCCCATCAGGATCACCGGCAGATCCGGGAAATGTACATGTATTTTACGGTTCACTGTTCCGATATCCTGAAGCATAGCATTCGCTCCGCCTCCGTATGTATATCCCAGATCCTGCTGGTATTTTACGCTTTTTCCATGGCCTCTGTGATCATGGATCACCGTCACATAACCCTGTTTCACCAGGAATTTCATAAATGGAAGATATCTTTCTTTATGCTCGCTCATGCCGTGAACCAGCTGGATAACTGCCCTGTAAGGCTTCTGATCCGGCAGAACTGCCATAATGGAGATTTCCAGACCGTCTGCTTCTGATTTAAAAGAACTCTCATATTTCATTTTCTCTGCCACTCCTTTCTTTTTATTATAATAGAAGAAATTTGCCAATGTCAACGCATTCTGCTATAATAAACCCGTAAACGAAATAATTGATATACCTTACTAAGACAGGAGGAACCATGAGTAAAAAAAATAAAAAAAGCCATGCCGGTCTGATCGTTATTCTCGTGATCCTGGTACTGGCAGTGGCAGGCGGGACTGCATTCTATCTGTATCAGCGCCAGCAGCCGAAAAAAACTGCCGAACAGTTCCTGGACAGCATGCAGAAAATGGACTTTACCACAATGGAATCCCTGCTTCAGAGCAGCGATCTCTCAGCCCTTGATAACGCAGACATCCGCAATGCAGCATATACAGATTTCTTCACAGCGATCAACCAGAAAATGACCTATAAGATCACCGGAAACAGATTCGATATCCAGAACGGAACCGCCTCTGTTACAGCACATATCACTTATGTGGACGGCACGAACATTTATAAGGAAACCATCACGGAATTCCTTCGCCAGATCGTAGCCAGTGCTTATTCCGGAGCTCAGCTCAGTGAAGAAGAAACCCAGGAAAAACTGGCATCCATCCTGAACGAAAAAGCAAAGAGCAATGAAAAAGATGAATTCTCAGAAGCAGATATCATCTATCCGCTGATCAAGACAAATGAAGGCTGGAAGATCGTTTCTCTGGATGATGCTACCGTAAAGATCATGTCAGCCAACTTCAAGAGTGTAGAGGACGAGATCAACAATTCCCTCAATAATATGGACAATGACAGCAGTTCATCCTCCGCACCGGAAGCCACAGAATCCGACACTTTGAACCTGACCACTGACAAGTTCACCATCAAGTACAAAAAACACACCATCACCAAGGATTTCGCAGGTACCCCCTGTATTATGATCTACTATGATTACACCAATCATTCTTCCTCAGCATCCAGTGCAATGGTAGATGTCAATCTGAAAGCTTATCAGCACGGAGAAGTCTGCGACGCAGCAATCCCGGAGAACAATGATGATGCCATTGATCATTACACTGCCGAGATCCAGCCGGAACAGACAGTTACGGTATGCCAGGCATTTACTCTCACCGATGAAAGTGACGTGACCGTACAGGCTCAGGAAGCATTCTCTTTCGACGAAGATGCCACCGCAAGCCAGATCCTGAAAGTAAAATAAGTTCTGCTCTCTCTGGCAGAGAAACACTATGCACAGTTTTCATGATTATTTTTGAAAATTGTGCATATTTTTTTTCACACTGCGCACACTGTAGAATATCACGGATGGATGAAAGGATGGTGACTTATGGGAAATAAATGTTTACGATATACAGCACTGACTATTGCCATTATTGGGGCTGTAAACTGGGGCCTCATCGGCTTTTTTAATCTGAATCTGGTAGCACTGCTTTTCGGAAGCATGAGCTGGATCTCCAGGATCATCTATGGTCTGGTGGGGATCTGCGGACTTTATCTTCTTACTTTTTACGGTGATTCAGATACAGCCTCTGAAGAATCCTGATATCAAAGACAATACTCTTTAATCCTTCCTGAGACAGGAGAGCATCCCGGTGTGCTCTCCTGCTTTTTATTTCTCATGCATACAAAAAAGACTCCGGAAAATCCGAAGTCTCAAGAGCGATAGACGGGGCTCGAACCCGCGGTCTCGACCTTGGCAAGGTCGCGCGTTACCAACTACGCCACTATCGCACAAGCGGGTGATGGGAATCGAACCCACGTATCCAGCTTGGAAGGCTGGTGTTCTACCATTGAACTACACCCGCAGATATTCAGTTAAAAGAGCGATAGACGGGGCTCGAACCCGCGGTCTCGACCTTGGCAAGGTCGCGCGTTACCAACTACGCCACTATCGCATAAGCGGGTGATGGGAATCGAACCCACGTATCCAGCTTGGAAGGCTGGTGTTCTACCATTGAACTACACCCGCACAGTTGTCTGTGCATCTCTGCCGCATCAACGAAGATTAGTATATATGATGAATCTTCATTTGTCAACACTAAATTTAAATTTTTTCTATTTTTTTAATAGCATGTACAATTTAGTCTCTTTCAGACAATTATCCCGTATTTCTTTTTCTTTTTTTCCCCTCACAAACTGTTGTTTTTCATGTATAATAAGGTTATATATGTACCCGTTTTTATACTTTCCATTGATCTTATACTCAGAAGGAGGACCTGATATATTGAAAAAACTGAAAACCATCTGGACTGAAGCAGCAGCCCAGGGAGAGACATTAAAAGAATACCCACGTCCTGGTATGAAGCGAAAACACTGGATCAATCTGAATGGTATGTGGGATTATCTGATCACAGACAAACGAATTCTGCCACATCAGTTTTATGAAAATGAATACTTCCCCTTTGACGGACAGATCCTGGTTCCATTTTCACCGGAAGTACCACTTTCTCAGGTAAACAGACAGCTTCTGCCAGATGAAGTCCTGTGGTATTCCCGCGTAGTCCAGCTCCCGGAAGGCTGTCTGGATGTGAACAGCCAGCGGCTTCTTCTTCATTTCGGAGCTGTTGACCAGATCTGCAGCGTATATATAGGCGGTAAATTCGTGGCTTACCATAAGGGGGGATATCTGCCATTTACTGTAGATATCACGGACTTTATCGCAGAAGACCTGACTGTTTCTATCCTCATCAGTGTACACGATTTCAGTGATACTTCTTACCATGCCAGGGGAAAACAGCAGCTGGAACGGGGCGGGATGTTCTACACTGCCCAGAGCGGGATCTGGCAGACTGTATGGATGGAAATTGTACCAGATAAATACATCAAAGACATCCGCACCACTCCGGATTATGATAAAAAAAAGATCCACATGAGAGTTCGTACCGCTTCTGCGCCAGACCAGAATGCAATCACCTGCAGAATTTATCCCCCTGTTTTTCTGGAATCAGAGGGACTTACAGACGATTTACTGCACGAAGAGATTACTTCTGCTACTTTGCTCCCTGGAAAGGAATCTGCTATTCCTATTCCGGAAAGCGCGCAGAAATCCTGGACCCCGGAAGAACCTTGGCTCTATCCTTATTCTCTCGAATATGGCGAAGACCGTGTTCTGGGCTACTTTGCCCTTCGCAAATGCAACGTCCAGACGGCAGCTGACGGCTATCCCCGCTTCTTCCTCAACGACCAGCCTTATTTCCAGAACGGCGTGCTGGATCAGGGCTATTGGCCGGATGGACTTTATACTGCACCCTCTGACGAAGCACTGATCCATGACATCTGTGCCATGAAAACCCTTGGCTTCAATATGCTTCGCAAACATGGCAAGATCGAGGCTGACCGCTGGTATTTCCACTGCGACCGTATGGGAATGCTGGTATGGCAGGATATGCCCAACGGCGGCTCTGATTACCAGCACTGGTTCGTCACCTATCTCGCCACTCTGCTGAACTGGGCACGGATTCCGGTAAAAGATGTTCATGCACACCTTCTCTCCCGTACAGATGAAGACGGCCGCCAGGAATATATCTATGAGCTCCGGGATATGATAAAAACACTGTACAACCACCCTTCCATTGTCACCTGGATCCCGTTCAATGAAGGATGGGGACAGTTTTCTACGAAAAAAGTTACAGATTTTATCCACAGACTGGATCCTTCCCGCCTGGTAGATTCTGCCAGCGGATGGTTCGATCAGGACTGCGGAGATATCAACAGTCTGCATTATTATTTTCTGGGACTTCCCATCCCCAGATCAGAGCGTGTACTTGCACTCTCTGAATTCGGCGGCTATTCTCTGCGCATTCCGGAGCACAGTGCCTGCCGCAATATTTATGGATATAAGAACTTCAAAAACAGTAAAGAGCTCACCGACGGCTTCGTCGGTTTGATGAAAGATACCATCATCCCTTCTGTAAAAAAAGGATATTCTGCCACGATTTATACACAGCTTTCAGATATTGAAGAAGAGACCAACGGACTGCTCACTTATGACCGCAAGAAATTAAAGATGAATCCTTCTGCTGTCAAGAAATGGAATAAACTGCTGAAAAATTCCTTATAAAAATAAGAAACTATCCTGCACAGGCATCAAAGCAGTCGGCTTGATGCCTGGCAGGATAGTTTTATTTATGTCACCACTCAGGATCAGTTCTCCCAGTCCCACACATTCGTAGTTTCCACTGCACTTCTCGGTTTCTTGATCACAAGTTCAGGGCTCTTGGCACTGACCTTGGTGTTTGCCGGAATGGACTCTGTAATGAAGGTGTTACCTCCAATGATCGTATTCTCACCGATCACAGTTTCACCTCCAAGTACAGAAGAGTTCGAGTAGATCGTCACATTGTCTCTGATCGTCGGATGTCTCTTCACATTGGCAAGCAGCTGTCCCTGACGGGTAGAAAGCGCACCCAGTGTCACACCCTGATACAGCTTCACGTTCTTTCCGATCTCTGTAGTCTCACCAACTACAACACCGGTTCCATGGTCAATAAAGAAATATTCTCCGATGGTTGCCCCCGGGTTGATATCAATGCCTGTATAACCATGGGCATACTCAGACATGATCCTTGGAATAAACGGCACATTCTCCTGATAAAGAACATGTGCAAGTCTGTATACATAAATCGCATAAAATCCAGGATAGGAGAAAATGATCTCTTCTTTACTCTTGGCTGCCGGGTCGCCATCAAATCCCGCCTGCAGATCAGTTAATAACATACGCTGGATCTCCGGCATACTGGTGAAGAATTTCTCTGTGATCCTCTCTGCATGTTCTTTCGCCTTCTGCTCTTCTTCTCCCTGATATAAAAATGCAATCTCGATCTGCTCCTGTAAGCAGTCGTACAAATCATTCAGGCGATATGCCACATAATGTTCCGGGAACACACTGGCACTGGAATCTACACTAAAATATCCTGGAAAGATAATGGATCTCATATCTTTAATAAAATCGATGATCTCTTTCTTATTCGGAAGACGTCCTCTGTCTTTTCCCAGAAAAAGTTCTTCTTTACGGTAAGTATCTGTCAGCTTCTCCACAGCTTCCAGAATCGTTTTCTTCTTATCTGTCATGATGGTCACCTGTCCGCTTTCCTCGCAGCTGCTTCCCTGCCTTGGACAAAAATCGCTTTATCCACAGGGTAAACAACCGCATTTTGTTATTATCTTATTACAGTGAGAGCAATTCGTCAATAAAAAAAGATTTGACCTTTTCACTGATTCCTTATATAATAAAAAACAGTTCCGGTTATTCCGCGGAACTGTTTTTCATCTTAATATGGAGATGTACCCAAGTGGCTGAAGGGTCCGCACTCGAAATGCGGTAGGCCGGGCAACCGGTGCGAGGGTTCAAATCCCTCCATCTCCGCTTTTACTTTTCCTGCTCCGTGGCAGGATTTTTTATTCTTATTTTTTATTTCCATTCTTCTACTGCAATGCCGAGGATATGGTCTTCCATCAGCATCTTCTCCATATCCGCTTTGGTAGTCACACACACGAACCCGTAGGATTTCAACCCATTCTCTTCAATATAATCTGCTGCCAGTGACCAGTTTCTATCACTCCCTGATATCTTTTCCATCATTGTTGTAAATTTCTTCTGGTCTGCCATATACCGGAGCATGCTGACCATGTGCTGCGTCATGGCTTTCTCATCCTTTAACTTTGCCTGTGCCTCTTCATACGCTTCATCGGAATAACTGTTTTTACTGAAAAGTGAGAGTTCAGGATACCCCTGATTATACTCAGCAGGGACTTTCCATATATTATTCTTGGTATTCTCATAATCATATCCCAAGGTTCTCATATAATCTCCTTCGGAAGCATACACTGCAATCCATGGATTTCCCATAACAGAAACATCATTCTGCAGTTTTTCCATCAATTGATCAACTTCTTCGAAGGACAGCGTCTGGTCAAAAGAAACATAGGTATAATAAAACCCCTCTTTCTCCAGACTCCTGACAGCTTCCTCCCCATCCTCTAAAGATGCGTAAACCCATTGACTTGTGCTCACCGAATAATCACCATAATCTGTCACGGAATTCTCTATCTGCTCCCGGAAATCTTTAGTTCTGTCCAATCCATATGCTATAAAATAATTGTCCTGTACAGACTGAAAATACCCGGGAGTATACGCTTGCATTTTTCCTCTTTTGATTTGTCCTGCAATCCCCTGACGGCTTTGCGTCCCATATCCGATGGTTGGATTGATCTGAAAATAGTAATTTCCATATCCCTGAGAAACCGCCTGAGCAGAATCTGTACTCCTGCACGGCATCGTAAGTTCTGAAAAGATTCCAAAATCAATTCCAAACTGAGACTCCGAACTTTCCCAGCTCTCCGAATCGCCGTCGGATTCCATTTTCACCTTAATCTGCTTCGCCGGATTATAATAAAACAAAGATACCAGCGGGGAAAGTCCGAACTGTACAAATAAAAGGGCCACAAAGAGCACTGCCCCTGTTCCTACAGATATTTTTCGAAAAATACGGTGGATGGACTTTTTTACATATTCCTCAAACTGCGCTTCTTTTTCCTCCATCCTGCTGTCTTTTTCTTCGTGAAATGTATTCTCCTCGTTCCCGTCCTGAAAGGCTTCGTCATCTTCTATCAGTTCCTCTTCCAGTTTATCTGCAAGATATTCATTGATGGCCTCTGCTTTCTCAATCTCATCTTCTACTTTCTTTTTTTCCTCTTCTGGAAGCTGATTCTTTTTATACTTTTCAAGTTTTTCCCTATAACTCATATTCCTTCACCTCCATATACTCCCGAAGCTGTTTCTTCGCTCTGTACGCAAGAACCCGCACATTCTGCGGTGTCAGTTTCATGATCTCTGCGATCTGTTTCATACTCATTTCCGAAAAATAAAATAATTCCAGGATCTCCCTCTGCCTGTCCGGGAGTTTCAGCATTGCTTCATATAACATTTTTTTCTGCTCATTTCGGATCAGTATGTCTGACAGACTGTCCTGTTTTTTTTCCACTGCTTCTGCTGCATAGACATCAGCCTCCGCAGCAGGATCCATTTCCACTTCCCTTTTCCTGTTCCGCAGTTCATTAAAGCAGGCGTTTCTCGCCACCTTGTACAGCCATGCACGAAGATTCTCATTCTGATCAGGAAGGGAAAGAAGTGCTTTCAAGAATACTTCCTGCATCAGATCTTCAGCTGTCTCTCTGCTTTTACACAACGAGTAAAGATACAGATAAATCTCCCGTGAATACCGCCGGTAAAACTGCCGCAATATATCCCTGTCCATGAGCACTCCCCCCTCTCCTTTTTCTTTCTATCAATATAACACGTATCTTCCGCAAATGTTACATATTAAAATTGACCTTTTTTTCGTTCCCTTATATAATGATGTCAGAAACTTTTTATCAGCACATTTATGAGTATGTTTCCCCTCCTGTGCTTTAAAACCGGGAAACAAGAAGGAGAATTACAAGCATGAAAATACCCAGATTAATCCCTGCTTTTCTGGCAGTCCTTTGTGTGGCTGCTGCACCACAGGGCGCTTCTGCCCGGGAACTTACCACAGTGGTCTCCCAGACAACCGTAACCGCAGACCCCACTGCCACATCGCAGAAGGCATCCACCCCCAAAGGGCTGACTGTGAAAGGAAATAAAATTTCTTTCTACAAAAACGGCAGCATGGTGAAAGACCGCTGGCTGAATTACAAAGGAATCAAATACTATTTCGGAACTGACGGCTATGCTTTCAAGGGCACCCACAGGATCAACAATAAAGTATATGTTTTCGATGAGAAGGGACGTCTGATCCAGAATAAGCAGAATAAAATGGTGACGGTTTATGATAAGAAATATTATATCATTTCCAAGTACGGACACCCTGCCACCGGATATTTCATTTACCGGAATAATCTGTATTATGCAGATTCCAAAGGAAGATGCTATCTGAACCGTTCCCGTGAAAACGGACAGCTCTATTTCACTTCCAGTGGAGCAGCCAGGAAAAATACTGCCGCACTTCTGAAAATGCAGACTATGCAGACAGTTTCCTCCCTCACCAGTTCCAATATGACTAAGGCGCAAAAGCTCCGTGCCTGCTGGAATTATATTGTATCCTGGAGGAATTTCAGCTACGGCGGCAGTGATCCCAACTTAAACCAGAAAGGCTGGTACCGAAGCACTGCCCTGAAAATGCTTCAGACTAAGAGAGGCAACTGTTATTCTTTCGCATGTGCATTCGCAGCTATGGCGAAAGAGGTGGGATATAAAAACATTAAGATCGTCGTGGGATATGACCACTGCTGGATCACCATCAACGGCCTGCACTATGATCCCCAGACCCACTGGTCCGGCTGGATCCGTAATGTTTACGGCTTAAAACAACACCCGGCTCCAGATGATAACCCGAAAATCTATGATTTTATGAAATAACTGTTCATTAGTTTTTTGCAATTGTGCATATAAAAGCTTGACAAATGTAGCTTTTATATGTATAATTGCAACAGAAATTACATATAGGGGATTGGTCAAATGGTATGATAGGGGTCTCCAAAACCTTTGGTGGGAGTTCGATTCTCTCATCCCCTGCTGACAGCGAGCCGGAAATCTTTCTGAAAAGATTCCCGGCTTTTTATTTTATTTCTAAATGGTTTGAAAATATCCTAGATAAAAACAGGAGCATCCTGAAATTTGAAAATTTACACAAATTTCAGGATGCTCCTGTTTTTGTTGACTTAATAGATTTCAGTTCAAATCCGGAATATGCCTATATAATGCTTCAGCGATTCCGTCCTGTTCGTTGGACAGGGTGATCTCGTCTGCGGCGTTTTTTAATTCGTCGGTGGCATTTTCCATGGCTACACCGATTCCTGCATACTGGATCATAGATTTGTCATTCTGGCTGTCTCCGAAAGCGATAAGTTCTTCGGATTTATAGCCCAGATCTGTCAGGACAGTATCAAGAGCTTTGGCTTTATCAATTCCCTTTCTGGTAAATTCATAATAGAACGGAGCTGTGAACATGGAATTCAGCGTATCCTTGAAAGGTTCCCGCATTTCTTCGAAATGTGCCTGAAGATACACGTCATCTCCTGCTGTCAGGATCTTGTTCATAGGCCAGTCTGCAAATTCCACCAGATCGTCCATTTCGCAGAGCTTATAATTACAGTTACGCGATTCATATTTGATAATGTTCAGGCTCTCGTCCCCATCTGTAACCATACAGTCATACACATCATTTACATACATATAATCCCCTTTGTACAGCATAGGACGGACATTGAATTTCTTCATATGTTCCAGCACAGCCCTGCCCTCTTCTACTGTCATGGTTTCATTGAACAGTACCTCCCCCGTCTGGCAGTCAAATACTCTGGAACCGTTGTAGGAAACACATAATCCATGATATTTATCCATTTCCAGTTCTTCTACATATTGAATAAGACCCTTATCCGGTCTGCCGGATGCCAGGATCAGGCGAATTCCCATTTCCTGTGCTTTCTTTAAAGCTTCCTTTGTTCTGGGAGTGATCTCTTTTTTCTTATTGGTCAGTGTTCCATCAATATCTAATGCAATTACACGGATACTCATTTCTCTTTCCTTTCTGTTCCCTTACTTTTCATGTACTTTCCTGATGATAACATGAAGTCTCCGTTCACGCAATAGATCAATCCACAGTTACTTTTGTCTTCTGTATTTCCCGTTACTGTTCACAGGTAATATCCCGCAAGGTGTTTTTTGTGAGCAAAGCTCACAGAAAATCCGAGACATACCGCGCGAAATGCGATTAGCATAAATTAAGTTTGCGGAGCAAACGATACTCCTTGGGCTTTGCGCAAGGAGGTTCATCTTCCCTGCATCGCGAAGCGTGTTACTGTGCACGGAGTGAACAGTAACTATTTTCCTGCTGCCAGGATCAGACATACAAAAGCCACTGCAAATAACGCCTCTATTCCCATGGCCATATAAATCTTCGAAACCACATGATCCGGAAGAACTGTATATTCACCCAGCAGTTCGTTGACCTGCTCATACCAGTATACTGGCAGAAACCGGGAAACTTTCAGGACTTTCTGGTCCATCACACTCATGGGTACAAATACCCCGCACAGAAAGCACATTCCCAGAGAGATCACATTGGCCACTCCGCTGAGCATATTGCTGTTTTTCATAAACATTCCCACCAGATAGGAAAGAGACAATGCCACTGCCATCATAAGCAGACTGTTTGCCAGATAATATCCCAGGTTCCCGGACTGGCAGAACTTTTTGCCATACATGATCCCTGCCCCTGCGATGCCGATTCCCCACAAAGTGATTCCCATTACTCCCATTGCCAGAAGCCCTTCCAGGATCTGACGTTTCATGGATACTGCAGACGCCTCCATTCTTCTCTGAATATCTCCCTGACGGAATGCCATAAGGATATATCCCATCACATAACAGAACACTCCCAGAAACAGATAAGGAAGATAACGGAAATAATAAAGATACCCCGGTGCTTCCACATTTCCGGAATTGCCTGCCAGAGTCTTCACCTGACTATGTGTCTCACTTTCAATGGCCTTCACAGCCTCTTCCTGGGAAAATCCTGCTGCCAGATAAGCCCTCGCCATACTGAGATAACTGTTGATCTGCTGATCCACATAATAAGAAGAATATGATCCCGGAACCTTCGTCACCTTAAGGCTTTCTCCGTCCAATATACAGGACTGTGTGAAATCTTTTGGGATCTGCACGATATATTCCACGTTTCTGTAAAACAGATTCTCCTGCAGAACTTCCCGGTCATTTCCCAGCATGGTAATGTGATGGATCTTTCCCAGATATTCCCGGAGGCCTTTTGCCAGGGCCTGGCCGTCCTCATCTACCATCCCAATCTCGATACTCTTGCTCTGATAACTGTCACTGCCCTCTTTTCCAGCGGCTGCCTGCAGTGCCAGTGCTACAGAGAAAAAGATCACCAGATACATCACCACCAGCCCTGCATTCTTTTTTAATATTTTCATATAGCCTTTAAATACTGTCATAGCGTTCCCTCCGTATCAGCAAAAATGATGCAGTCACCAGCACCACGCCCATCACGGCCAGAGTGATCAGACTTCTGTGATAACGTGCCGGATCATCATACACATTGATACAATAAAATGCATCTGAGATCAGTGCCGCCGGATTGATCCGGTTTATAAAAGGTGCATGTTTTTCCACAATATCTTTCATGGTATTGTTCATCAGGCCAGCCAGGAAGCTGCATACCATGGAAATTCCCAGAATAATTCCGATCTTGGCCCCTTCTTTCATCTTTCCCAGACTTCCCACAAAGATTCCCATGGAAACTCCGATCAGCGATCCCCAAAAGCAGATCACAAGCATTCTCCCCATCTGTCCCTGAAAATCCAGTTTCAGTACATATCTCAAGTACAAAAGGAGGATCACCACATCCACATATCCCAGAAGAAATGAAGAAATCAGCTCTGAGAGGACCAGCTTCAACTTATGGGTAGGAGTGACGCATCTTCTGGCTGCCAGAGCTGTAAGATTTGCCTGTAATCTGATGGCTGTGCCAACCCCTATGAAACATCCGTAGAGACATCCCATGGCAATCAGTGCATAAAAAAACTGCACGTTTCCATCTATGGTCCTGCCTCCCAATGAAAGTTCCTGAACGCTGTTTTGCTGTCTCAGCATAGCCCGAAGTCCATCGAAGATTCCTTCCGGATGGATTTTCAACATATTTCTCACTGTACTTCTCGTATTTTCATAACTGGACAGAACCGACTGAAGGATACTCTCCTCGATCCCGCTGGATGCTACAGTCAGTGAGGGTTCTGTTCCCACATAATAAATTCCGGAAACTTTTTTCGCTTCCAGTTTATCCTGTGCCTGTTCATCTGTCATTTTTTCCACTGACAGAAGTTTATCCTCGCCTCCTTCGATCTGATCCAGAAATGCAAGGAACACCTGATCTGCATGTGCTTCTTCCACCACAGCCACAGGTACGGTCTGAAAATCCGCATCACTGATATTTCCAAAAGCAAAATAAAACAAGGTTCCCAGAATCAGTGGAAAAGCAAGGGGCCAGAAAGTCATTCCAAAATTTTTCAGCTTTACCTTCAGATTATATTTCAGCAAATGAAGCATGTTATCTCCCCCTTTAATCTCTCAGCTGTTTACCTGTAATCTCCAGAAATACATCATTCAGAGTCGGCATCTCCGAGAACACCCTTCCAAATGCGATATCCTGGTTCTGAAGATAATTCAGAATTCGGATCAAATTGTGTCTGGCGCGTGTACACCTGACTGTCAGAATCTGATTTCTATACTGTATATCAAAAACATGCTCCAGTTCCCGGATTTCTTTAAGATTATTTTCTTCCAGAATCACAGCTTCAATAGTGATAGTCTCACCTGTTTTGATCATCTGTTTCAGTTCATCCTTTGTTCCGGATGCAATGATCCTGCCATGGTCCATAATGGCGACCCTGGTACAGATCTGTTCCACCTCTTCCATATAATGTGAAGTATAGATGATGGTAGAGCCCTGTTCATTTAATTGTTTTATTCCTTCCAGGATCTTGTTTCTGCTCTGTGGATCTACCGCTACCGTAGGCTCATCCAGAATGATCAGTCTGGGCTTATGGGCAATTCCGCAGGCAATGTTCAGACGTCTTAAAAGTCCTCCTGAAAGCTTCTTCGGTCGCATTTTCCGGTAGTCTTCCAGCCCCACAAAATGGATGGCATTTTCTACCAGTTCTTTTCTTTTTTTCTTATCTCCTATGTACAAACCACAGAAATAATCAATATTTTCCTGTACTGTCAGCTCATCAAATACAGCAACATTCTGGAGCACGATTCCAATCTGCTTCTTTACCTGATAATTATCCGGTCTCATAGGCTCTCCGAATATTTCAATCTGACCTTTCTCGTATTTCAGAAGTGACAACATACAGTTTATGGCTGTGGTCTTTCCTGATCCGTTAGGTCCCAGCAGACCAAAAATTTCTCCTTCTCTGATATCCAGGTTCAGATGGTTCAATGCTGTCAATTCTCCGTATCTCTTTACCAGATTCTCTATATGAACAATATTCTGTGACATGTTCTCCCTCCTTTGATCTGCTCTTCACTTTTTCATAAATATGTCCCCATGAAGCATTTTCTACAACTTATATTATATGCGAATCTTCAGCTTCATCCAAGTGCACAATGTCATTGTATTTTCATGACAAATGTCATATCTTTCGTCCCATGCATTTATTTTCTCACCTGATTATAGTATGATAGATTTTGAAAGGGGGAGGAAACCATGCGTTATTTTCGGGATATCGGCTTATTAATCTTATACAGCCTGCTGGCTCTTTTTTTCATAGATGCAGACAGCATTTTTATCTGTGCACTGCTGTGCACCGTCATCCTCCTGTGCTGCTGTTACATCTTCGAAAATCATGTGATAGCAGCTTTACTGTTTCTGACTTACGGGCTGGCAGTCCTGGTTCTGCCTGATTTTCTTTTGTTTTATCCCGTTTTTATTTATGTTATCTTATACAGCCATCTGCAGCTGTTCCTGCTATGGGCCGCGGGTATTTTCCTCTTCCGGTCTCCGAGTATGAAAGAATTTCCTGATGTACTTGTATGCGCAATTTTTTTTGGTGTTCTGCTGTCCGTTTTTCTGGAAAAAAGCACTTCAGAATATGAGAAACTGGAACTTGATTTTCTTCATTGCAGGGACGACAGTGAAGAACGTACTCTTCTGGCAGAGAAAAATCACGCTCTTCTGGAAAAACAGAACTATGAAATCTACAATGCAACACTGAAAGAGCGCAACCGCATTGCCAGGGAAATCCATGATAATGTAGGGCATGTTCTTTCCCGTTCTATCCTGCTTACTGCGGCTGTCCGGGCAGTTAACAATGATCCGAAAACAGCACCTCTGATGGACAGTCTGGAAGACTCTCTTAATGCTGCCATGAACAGCATCCGTTCCAGTGTGCACGATCTTCATGATGAATCTGTCAATCTGGAACACGCTGTTGACAGCCTGATCCGCGACTTCACCTTCTGCCCGGTAGGTGTCACCTATGATATCTCTGATCAGATTCCACGCAATATCAAATATTGCTTTATCAGCATTATAAAAGAAGCACTGTCTAACATCATGAAACACAGCAATGCTTCTTCCGTAAAAATCCTCATCAGGGAACATCCTGCTCTGTATCAGCTCTGCTTTGAAGATAACGGCACAGATATTCATTATGATCCTGCTTTCTCAGGAATCGGGCTGGTGAATATGAAAGAAAGAGTAGATTCCCTGAACGGCACACTGCAGATCAGTACCCAAAACGGATTTCGGATCTTTATCACCATACCGAAATCTGTAAACAACAATTAGATATTGGAGTTTTTTATGAATATTATAATCGTAGACGACGACAGCCTGGTGGCTGGCGCTTTAAAGACAATTCTTGAGATCAATCCGGATATTAATATCACTGCCACAGGTTCTGACGGTCAGGAAGCCTGTGAGCTGTACCGCAGATACCAGCCGGATATTCTGCTTATGGATATCCGCATGAAAAATATGTCTGGACTGGAGGCATCTGCTTTGATCCTGAAAGAATTTCCAGATGCCAGGATTCTGCTTCTGACCACCTTTTCTGATGACGAATATATAATAAAAGCGCTCCGCCTGGGAGCGAAAGGTTATCTTTTGAAACAGGATTATGCCAGCATTCTTCCCGCCCTCCGGGCAGTATTCTCCGGGCAGACTGTATTCGGCACAGAGATCGTCGCCCGGATTCCACAACTGCTTCATTCCTCACCCTCTTTTGATTACAATGCCTGCGATATCAATGAACGGGAACTTCGGATCATAGAGCTTATCGCCAATGGTTACAGCAATAAAGAGATTGCTTCTGAATTATTTTTGAGTGAAGGAACTGTACGGAATTATCTCAGTTCCATCCTGGATAAGCTACAGCTTCGTGACCGGACACAGGTAGCTGTCTTTTATTACCAACATAAATAATACTCAAAAGATCCCTGCCGGATCTTCCTCTCTGATAAGAGGAAACAATCCTGCAGGGATCTTATTCTTTCGTATATTTTATTCATTCACCGGGTTCACATGTACCATGCAATGTTTGACATCCTTAAAATTCTCCTCAATGGTATGATGAACATTCTCAGCAATATCATGTGCTTCATTCAGTGAAATGTCACCTTCTGCTGAAATTTCGATGTCTACATACATCTTGGATCCGAAAAGTCTCGTCTGAAGAAGATCAATTCCTCTGACTCCTTTTACTTCCGAGATTACTTTTCTCATGCTCTCCTCTGTAGCTTCATCACAGGAATGATCAACCATTTTATCTACAGCATCTTTAAAAATATCTACAGATGCTTTTACGATCAGGATACAGATTGCCACACTGGCAAGAGGGTCCAGAATCGGGAATCCAAGTCTGGCTCCCAGAATACCGATAAATGCTCCTACAGAAGACATTGCATCTGAACGATGATGCCATGCATCTGCCATCAATGCTCCGGAATTGATTTTCTTAGCAGCACTTCTGGTATACCAGAACATCCACTCCTTTGCCACGATGGAAACTACTGCTGCAACCAGTGCCAAAGTTCCGGGAATTGCAATGCTCTCCCCTGAAGTACTTTTGATAATGTTTTCGATACCATTCATACCGATTCCGATACCTGTAGCCAGAAGCAGTCCGGATAATATAATGGAAGATACACATTCCATACGTTCATGTCCGTACTGATGTTCTTTATCTGATTTTTTACTGGACAAATTCACTCCTACGATCACCACAAAGGTGCTCCCTACATCTGATGCAGAGTGAATCGCATCTGAAATCATGGCTCCTGAATGTGCCAGGATTCCGGCAAGTAGTTTAAACAGTGAAAGTAAAAGGTTTACTGCAATGCTCACACCGGAAACTTTCATTGCCACCTTATGTTCCCATGCAGGTTCTTCCTTCTTCACATTTCTCTCCTTCCATGATTTCTTCGTTTCCATGTTATTGTTGATCATATTGATCTGTCTTGTCTGTTCCATAACCAGGACCTCCTTAATTTCACAGGTATTACTGTTCTCTCCATGCCCAGTAATACGCTTCACAATACACAGAATTTATGCTAATCGCATAAATTCGCGCGATATTACCAGTGAACAGTAACTTACGGGTTCTTCTTATGTCACATACATTGCGTCACAGGAGATTCTCTCCTGTTCCTTATCAAAGTGCGGTCTTCCCGGGGTCTTTTCATTTTCTGAAATATACTTTTCTAAAAACAAAAAGACACACCTGCGGAACATACACTGTCCCACAGATATGTCTGTAATATTCATATCTGCTGCCGCTTCGTGCAGCCCGGCCCCACGCCCTGAGTATGATTGATCTCTCATCCTGCGGGCATCGCCTGCTCAGTTTGTACTGTTGATCTCGCATTCTGTTGGAATGTAATGCAGTGCAAAGAGAAAATAATAGTTGCTGCCAGCTTCTCACTGACTTTCACTGATGATACACTATACTCTATGAGTTAGTCAAGCCCAATGTTACATATTCTATGATATAATATTCTGAAGCCATACACCTTTCTTTACAAGCACAAATCCGATCACACATTTGATCAGATCAGCAAGCTGTACACAGGTATAGATAGCCAGCACATGGATTCCTGTAAAACGGCTCAGCACAAATGCTACAGGTACGCTGACACACCAGACAAATACACTGTCAAACAGGAATGTGATAATAGTCTTTCCACCTGAACGCAGCGTGAAATAAGTGGCATGCAGAAAGGCATTCTGCGGCATAAAAAATGCAGTGATCATGATCAGATATTTTGCCAGTTCTCTTGCCTCATCATTGGTGTTGTAAAGCATTGGAAACAACGGTGCCATAACAAACATAACAATCGCCACACAGGTACAGCATATCACAGAAAATGCGATCATTTTGTTATCTGTATCTCTGGCTTTCTTCATATCCCCTGCTCCCAGCAGCTGCCCTACAATAATCGCCACAGAATCTCCAAGAGCAATAAATACAATATTAAACACATTATTAATAGTGTTGGAAATATTCAGAGACGCAACCACATTCAGACCGCGTACAGAATAACACTGAGTTAGCATTGCCATAGCAGAAGCCCATAAAGTTTCATTAAACAGAAGGGGAGTTCCCTTAACCAGTATCTTCTTCGTCAGTCCTACCGGGACTTTCAACGTATGATATAAACCTTTGGCAAAAGGATTCTTCTCTGTATGCCTGTGTGTCCAGCTCAGCACGATAGCAGCTTCTACATAACGGGATAACACAGTAGCCACTGCCGCACCTCTCACTCCCAGTTTCGGGAAAAAGAACGCTCCATAAATCAGCAGGTAATTAAACAGCAGATTCACACAGATTGCCACAACACCTGCTTTCATTGGAAGTACTGTTTCACCGCATTCTCTCAATGTACTGGAATAGATCTGCACCATCATAAAGGGCGGAAGACCGATCAGCATAATCCGCAGATATTGTTTTCCATAATTTAATGTATCTGCAATCTGTTGAGGTGTTCCTTCTCCCTGCAGATACATACTGATCAGATTTTCTCCTGCTGTCAGAAATAAAATGATCGTCCCGATTGTCAGTACCACAGCCATCCAGAATTTATACCGGAAGGTCTGGCGTACACCTTCATGATCCTTCTGTCCGAAATACTGAGCAGTAAAAATTCCCGCACCGGATACTCCCCCGAAAATACACAGGTTGTATACAAAGATCAGCTGGTTCACAATAGAAGCTCCTGACATCTGCTCTGTGCCTATCCGTCCGATCATAATATTATCCAGAAGACTTACAAAATTTGTAATTCCATTCTGGATCATGATCGGAACAGCCACAGCCAGCACCATCATGTAAAACTTTTTATCACCGATAAATTTCCTGAAAAACAGTGATCTTTCTTTTGTCCTCTCCATAAAATTCCCCCCTCATCCTGTCTCATAAAAAGAGACTGCCTCATGACAGTCTCTGATTCAAAGTGTCGTAACACTTACAATACTATAAAAACTCACCGTTTTCAAGTTTTATATTTATTTGTTCGAAACAGCCAGATAAGTAGCTGAAGCTGCAGGCACTTTCCATACACCTTCTGCATAAAACGCTTCGTCGTGATTGGAGTAGATCACCTGTGCGTTTTCCGGAATCTCTGCTTCACATTCCACATCCTGTCCGGATGGGTTCAGCACAATATAGACAGTTTCTTCTTTTCCTGTTCTCTTATATACCAGTGGATATGCGGATTCTTTTACATATACAAATTCCATTGGCGCTGTGTTCTGTAATGCCTGATGCTCTTTTCTCACTGCGATCAGTTTCCTCACTTCCGTGTACAGGCTATTCTGGCCTTCCAGCGCATCCTGGGCTGTCGGACGATTTTTATCAGGATCAATCTGAATATAAAGTTCTTCCGGTTTACAGCTTGAAAATCCTGCGTTTGCACTGTGATTCCACTGCATCGGGCTTCTGGAACCGGTACGTTCAAAACCGCCTTCTACAGATTCGATACCGGACAGATATTTCATACCAATTTCGTCTCCATAGTAAATAAACGGTGCTCCAGGTACAGATAACAGAAATGCAAAAGCAATCTTGATTTCTTCGTCATCCAACGTTTCTTTGATACGGATCATGTCGTGATTTCCGGACGGGATGCACATCAGCCCTTCTCTGTTTGTGGCTGCATAGTTTTCTTCATATGTTTTTACGAATTCAGAAATATCTCCCTTTCCTCTTCTTGAAAAATAAGGTTCTTTTGCACGGAACAGATCCAGGTAATGAGATGGTCCGAAGTGCAGAAGGAAATCCATATGAAAACCGCCTTTTAAAGAACGTCCCGGATCTCCCCACTCGGAAAGAAGGGCACACTCCGGAAATTCTTCATCCATAAATTTACGAAAATCCTGCCATAAAGCAATTGTTCCCGCCTGGTCATCATCATTCTTTACCAGTGAACCTGCCATATCCACACGGAAACCATCACATCCCATGGACATCCAGAAGCGCATGACATCTTTCATAGCTTCCCTTGTGGCCATTGGTCCGGGTGCATCCATTGGCTGCTGCCATTCTTTGTCACATCTGGCAAAGCCGAAATTCAGGGCCGGCTGCACAGAAAAGAAGTTTACAGCACAACAGCCGTTTCTGGAAGAAAAACCACGGATGCTTCCTGTAATACTTCCAACATCTTTAAAATCATCCCAGATGTTATTCGTCCATACATAACGATCTGTATATTCATTCTTTTCTGCTTTGCAGGACTCTTTAAACCATTCATGTTCTGTGGAAGTATGCCCTGGAACAAGGTCAAGCAGAACTTTCATTCCTTTTTCATGTGCTTTCTGGAACAGTTCCTTTAAGTCCTCATTGGTTCCATAACGTGGTGCTACCTTTTTATAGTCAGCCACATCATATCCTGCATCATAAAATGGTGATGCAAAACACGGGTTCAGCCAGATTCCGTCACAGCCTAAATCTTTGATATAATCCAGTTTCCGAATGATTCCCTGAATATTTCCAATTCCATCCCCGTCTGTATCCAGAAAACTCTGTGGGTAAATTTCATAAAAAACAATATTCTCCAACCATGATGGCATTCCCATTGTAAAAATCCTCCTTAAATTAATTTTCACACTGAGTTGATTATATTGCTATATCTCAGAAATATCCACCCTAATTTTGACATATTTGTCTATTATTTTGACATTATTGCCCAGGCATATCTACTTAAATTTTACTCAACCTGACGACTTTCATCTGCTTTATATTCAAAGAAATCGAAATCTGCACATTTCTTATGAAGTACACGGTCTGCACAGGTAATTCCTACCATGGTTCCAGTGAATTCGCCGTATTTACAGTATTCATCGGAGAATCTGGTGGTGTCAAAGATTCTTCCGATCTTCACATAATTTTCGCCGTCATAACTCCACTCAAACCAGGATTTACGTCCTTCGATATAGAGTCTCAGATAAATTGGCTTATCCTCTATCGGGATCCTGGTGTTAAGGAATTCTGTTTTCTCACCATTCTCCAGATGGATAACGGACAGGGCACTTTGTCCCAGTGTTTCGCTGTAGTATTTACGAAGATTGATGTAGTTCATGTTGTCATAGTACAGGATCAGACCTGCGCTGTGCTGGTGAACTTCCGGTACGAATTCCATTTTGGTGGTGATCCTTGCATAAACACTGGTAAGTTTGCGGGCAAGGATGCTTACTTTGTTCAGAGAGGTACGGGACTCCTGACCACGAAGTCTTACATAACCTTTGCGGGCATTTACATCTGCGAATCTCTGAGGCATGATCCTTGGAGAATAATAGAAGTTTCCAAGTTCATCTCCGTCGAAATCATCGAAATCCGGAGTCTTTTCTAACGGTGATTCCGGAAGGGAACTTTCCGGTACTTCCAGCTTTGCCATATTTGTGCCGTCTGCCATGCGCAGCCAGTTATCTTCTGTCCACATCATCTTCTGGATAGCAGTTTCACGTCCCAGTGTACAGCGAAGTTCCGGTACGAATGGTCTGGAGCAGAGGTGGACCAGATATACCTCACCAGTAGGAAGTTCCACATAACTTCCATGTCCGGATTTCTGTAAAATGGATTCCGGATTATAATATTTCGGTTTCAGATGATCCGGGTCCTGTCTCTCATAGGATTCTCCTGGTACGCTGGTTACGATGGGATTCTTGGGATCTTTTTCATAGAGTCCCCAGACATTTTTGGAGCGTCCCATTGTAACGCAGTGGTTGTAGCCTGTGCCGCCTTCTGCACACATGATGTAATAGTACTCGCCCCGCTTGGTCAGATGAGGGGCTTCGATACAGCCTCTGTCTGTACCGCCACGCCAGATCCGTTTCGGATATCCTACGATTTCTTTCTTCTCAGGATCATATTCTACCATGCAGATGGCACCTGGTTTCTCATATCCTTCTCTTGTCTCCCATTCCAGAGATACGATGTATTTCTTTCCGTTTATATCATGGAACATGGATGCATCGAAGCCTGAAGAATGAAGATATACAGGTTCGCTCCATGGTCCTTTAATGTCTTTCGCGCAGATCATGAAATTGTCTACATCGAAGTATCTGGCGTTCATGGAATTCATGACTCCGTAAACAACATAGAACATGTCTTCCTGCTCACAGTAAGTCAGGCACGGTGCCCAAATTCCTTTGGCACTTGGAAGTTTCTTCAGGTCTACTTTCTCATCATCTGTCAGTACGTGGGTATATAATTCCCAGTTCTTTAAGTCTCTGGAATGATAAACCGGGATTCCCGGGAACCACTCGAAAGTGGAAACTGCGAGGTAATAGTCGTCTCCTTTCCTGCAGATGCACGGATCTGGGTTAAAGCCTGGAAGTATTGGATTCCGGATCATATTCTTTTCCTCCTTGTATGTTTCTTTTATTGTTATCTGTTTAATCTTCTATCTGTTTGTTTGACGACTTTATCTTATCATAAATAACTGGCAGACGTCAGGCATAATAAGGACAAATATATAGGTCGATATTCTCTTTTGTCCGTGTTATTCCCATTGCCTGCTGTAAAGAAACTATGATATGATAATTGACGGATAGATTTTCATCAGATATTTTATGGAGAAAATGGATTATGAAAAGAACAGAAAATTCTTATGAGATCATAGATGTGTCGGATATTACCAATGTGCGTTTTTATACTTCTATTGACCAGGGCAGTTATATTCCGCCTCACTGGCACCGGGCTGTGGAGATCATTTATATGCAGGAAGGTTCCCTGGATATCACTGTTGAATCCCGAAGTTTCACCATCCATCCCGGCGACTGTACGCTGATCAATGCTAATGTCCTGCATTCTACGAAATGTACCAATCCCAATAAGGCGATCGTTCTGCAGATCCCTCTTGATTTTATGGAAAAATATATCCCCAATGTTCAGCAGCTGCTTTTTATACTGGATCATACCAGCACAGATCCTGTCCGCAGTACGAAAACAGCCATGCTCTGTACTGTTCTGGAACAGATGCAGATCATTGATGAGATCCGGCCGGATGGTTTTATCATGCGTTTCAACAGTCTGATCTTCGAGCTGCTTTTTCAGCTGTATCATAACTTCAGTGTGAAAGTTTTTCAAAGTGATCTCAGCCAGAAGAAGAAGGATCTGGACAGGTTGAATGTGGTTCTCAAATATATTGCGGATCATTACCAGCGTCCAATATCTCTGGCAGAAATTTCAGAGAGTGCTTATCTGCAGACAGGATATTTCTGCCGTTTTTTCAAAAAAAGGATGGGGGTTACTTTTCTGGAATATCAGAATGAATACAGGCTTTCTTTTATTTATCGTGATCTCATCTCTACCACAGATCCCGTTCATGTGATCCTGGAGAGACATGGATTTACCAATTATAAACTGTTTCGGCAGATGTTTCAGGAACATTTCGGGGACACTCCTACGCAGATCCGCAGAAATTATCAAAAGTCAGAAGTTTCGACTTCAGCAATGTAGTTCAAAAAATCCCCCTGCTATTATGTTTTCACACAAATACAGGGGGATTCTGATATTTTATTCTATTACATTTAATCAGCTGCCGCTAATCTGATCAGATTCTTGCTACACCTGATTTTCTGGCTGCTTCTGCTACTGCTTTAGCTACAGCATCTTTTACACGTGGGTCAAATGCAGCCGGAAGAATGTATTCTGCACTTAATTCTTCGTCACTTACCAGACCTGCGATGGCGTATGCTGCTGCAACTTTCATTTCATCGTTAACATCCGATGCTCTTGCGTCCAGTACACCACGGAAGAGTCCCGGGAAACAGAGTACATTGTTTACCTGGTTTGGATAATCGGAACGTCCTGTGGAAACAACTGCTGCGCCTGCTGCTTTTGCTTCGTCTGGGAAGATTTCCGGTGTCGGGTTTGCACAAGCAAAGATGATCGGATCTTTTGCCATTGTGCGGACCATATCCTGTGTCAGTGTTCCAGGTGCGGATACACCGATGAAGATGTCTGCGCCTTTGATCACTTCTGCAAGAGTACCTTTCTCTTTGTTGAAGTTTGTAATCTTAGCCATCTCTTCTTTAATCGGGTTTAATCCTTCTCTGCCTTCGTAGATTGCACCCTTTCTGTCTGTCATGATTACGTTTTTAAGTCCCATGGACATTAACAGTTTGATGATAGCGATACCTGCAGCACCTGCTCCGGAAGTAACGATCTTCACTTCATCAAGCTTCTTGCCAACCAGTTTCAGCGCATTGATAACACCTGCAAGTGTGATCACTGCTGTTCCGTGCTGATCGTCATGGAAGATCGGAATATCACAGCATTCTTTCAGTTTCTTTTCGATTTCAAAGCATCTTGGTGCGGAAATATCCTCAAGATTGATTCCTCCAAAGGATCCTGCCAGGAGGCTTACTGTCTTAACGATCTCATCAACATCTTTACTGCGGACGCAGAGCGGAATCGCATCTACACCGCCAAATTCTTTAAAGAGTACACATTTACCTTCCATAACAGGCATACCTGCTTCCGGTCCGATATCTCCCAGTCCAAGTACCGCGGTTCCGTCTGTTACAACAGCAACTGTATTCCAACGTCTTGTCAGATCATAGCTCTTGTTTACATCCTTCTGAATCTCCAGACAAGGCTGAGCAACACCCGGTGTGTAAGCAAGGCTTAAAGCATCTTTGGAATCTACTTTGGCTCTTGATACAACCTCAATTTTACCTTTTAAGTCATAATGCATTTTTAAAGATTCTT
>SKEY01000700.1_pt1 | contig 51255 bp, 33 predicted proteins | sample 4843871 | NCBI WGS metagenome assembly SKEY01 (sample SAMN11008797, study PRJNA524170) | human gut metagenome | biome: Human fecal sample; material: Feces; isolation source: fecal sample from pouch patient p36 | host: Homo sapiens | place: Israel: Tel-Aviv | collected 2016-12-04
TGAGATATGTGAGAAGGTGGGATACAGCGACAGGAAGCATTTTACCCATACCTTCCACAAGGACACGGGGCTGAACCCGGCGGAATACAGGAAGCGTTCCAACAGTTCCATGATATGGATGCGCAGGGATACCTCCGCACTTTTAAAGGGCTGGACACAGAACACGATTTCCGGGTTCTGTAGAAAGATCCTGGTGTAAATCAGGTCGTATTTCTGCCGTTCGGTCAGCCGCTCGATAGGCGTGTCAAATACATCTTCCCCTAAAAAGCCCGCGTATTCCCTGCGCAGGCTTTTTTTAATCTTCCTCTTCCTCCACACGCCGTCCATCCGGTGGTCCAGCGTAAAGCACAGGTTATCCAGATAGCTCATATTGGGAAACAGCATGGTGTGGACAGGCAGCTCCTGGATGATGGCCACGCGGCGGTCATGCAGGCCCCCTGACAGGGTCCCGTTAATCCATATACTGCCGCTCTTTTGCCTGCTCCCGCCTGACAGCACCGGTATCAGCTCCCGGATCATGCAGTTGTCCAGATCCTGCACCACCAGGCATTCCCCCTCATACGCTGAAAAGCTCAGGTTCTCCACCTGCCCGCAGCACAGGTTTTCCATCCTGAAGACAATATGGTCCGTGCCCGGCTCCGGCCGGTTCCGGCGGGCCATCCGCTCCCGTACATGGCGGTCAAAGTCCTCCGTGCACCGCAGGAAGAATGGATCCGGGGGCTTCTCTGCCCCGCCAAAGCATTTTATAATCTGCCCGTTGAGCATGAGGGCCGCGCGGTCGCAGATCTGCTGCGCCTCCTCAAAATGTGCTGCCACGTACAGGAACGACATCCCCCGCTTTGCATAGTGGCGCAGGATGCTGCTGAGTTTTTCAAGCTCCGCCGCGCTGATGAAGGTGCTGATATCCTCCAGCACCACCAGATGGTTCCCGGCGACCACTGCCTTTAAAAGCTCCACCACAAAGCGTTCAAAGGTGCTGAGGTCTTCTATGTAGGCATCCGCAGGTATCTCCATCCCGATATCTTCCATGAACGGCTTTATCTGCTCCCGCAGGATTCCGGGCTGCATCAGCCTTTTGCGGAACCCCGGCCTGAGCACGAAAATGTTGTCAGCCACCGTCAGGTCCTTTGCCAGACAGCTCTGATTCTGTATGATACTGACCCGGTTGGTGCTGACCCGGTTCATACCGGTACAGGGAAAACGCCAGTCATTGACCAGCTTTTCCTTATAGTAAACAAATCCATAGTGCAGGGGCAGGTTCTGGCGCAGCAGCCGCATCAGGGCCGATAGCCCAAAATGATTGGCAGGCACAAGCCCCAGTATCTCCCCTGTCCAGATGGTCATGCTGAAATTCTCCAGCAGGGCCACTCCCTGTTCGCAGTATGTCACACGCTCCATGCGGAATACTTCTTCCCTCATTTTAAAGCCTCTTTATTCTTAAGCTCCCTGTCATTGGCAATGGCCGGCAGGTTAATCTCCACATCCGTGCCCACCCCCGGCATGGAGAACACGTGAAGCCCGTATTCCTCCCCAAACAGCAGATGGATACGGTTATTTACATTCACAAGCGCGATTCCTCCCCTGGTTTCCGAGCCTTGGGAGGCAAATGCCTGTCCGCTCCTGCCCAGCCGTTCATTCATCCTGGACAGGACCTCCTCATCCATCCCCACACCGTCGTCGGATATGCGGATCAGGAGCCGTTTCCCGCTGCGCTCCAGATGGATGGTCAGATGGCCTGTACCTATCTTGCACTCCGTGCCATGGATGATGCTGTTTTCCAGGATGGGCTGCATGGTCAGCTTCGGAAGGCGGCAGCCATAGATTTCTTCCCGCTCCTCCGGGTCACATTCAATGGTCAGGCTCAGCCGTGAGCCGAACCTGTACTGCTGGATCCGGAAGTAGGTCTGGCAGTTCTCCAGTTCTTCCTCCACGGACACCAGGTTCTCCACCTTACTGATGGTGTAGCGGAAAAATGCCGCAAGGGCCTCCGTCATGTCCGCCACACCTGTAAGCCCTGCTATAAGCGCCTCGCTGCGGATGCTCTCCAGCGTATTATACAGGAAATGGGGGTTAATCTGGTTCTGCAGGGCCAGATACTGGGCCTGCCGTTTGTTCAGCTTAAGCAGCTCCGAGGAGTCCATGATCTTCATCATATGGGCCAGCATCTGGTAAACCATGGGCGTTGGGGCGGTCTGGCACAGATGGGTCAGGTCCGCCGTGGTATATCCGTCCAGGAACAGGCGCATGGTCCGTTCCATGTGAAGATAGGGCTTCAGGATCATGGCGTAAAACCACCATAGCAGCACAACCAGCAGAACCAGGGACAGGATGGCGGGCCAGAAGGGCGCATTGCCCAGGAATGCCAGGAACAGAAGCCCGGCAATCAGAAACAGATGGATACACAGCGCCGCCGCCAGCAGTACCATGACCCGGACTGACAGATATTCAAAACGTTTCATATCCCCTGCCTCCTTCCAACATAATTCCTTCGCCAGCGTCTATTCTGTCACCGCCCATTCCTTCGCCGCCCATCCCTACCCATACAGCTTCCTGTATTCCGCCGGGTTCAGCCCCGTGTCCTTGTGGAAGGTATGGGTAAAATGCTTCCTGTCGCTGTATCCCACCTTCTCACATATCTCAGCCACAGGAAGGCTGGTTTCCCGTAAAAGTGTCTTGGCTTCTTCCATCCTGACCCTGGTAAGGTATTTGGCAAATCCCTCCCCTGTTTCCCGTTTGAACAGGGTGCTGAAATAGTTGACGCTGAAACCGATGTCCTCGCACACGGTTTCCAGGGTGATAGGCTCCTGGTAATGCTGCATCACATACTGTTTGGCAATGCGGATGGGGCGGGCCGCCTCATTGCTGCGAAGGTCCCTGGCCTCTGACAGAAGCCTGGCCTGTATCTGTTTCAGCTGTCCGAACAGCCCGCCAACCGTGCTGCACTGGCTGCAGCAGGCCGCAAAATCCTGCTGGATTTCCTCCACATGGCTGAGGGCGGTCCTGGCAATGAACAGACGTCCGGCAGACAGCACAAGTTCCAGTATTTCCCTGCCACAAATCCGCTCCAACCCCAGTACCTCGCGTTCCAGCATGCCGCATGCCTCCCCTGCCTCCTCCAGGTTCAGGGTATCCACGGAATGCTCCATCAGCTTCATGTACCGGTCCAACAGGTTCTGCTTCTCCAAACCGGAACCAGCAGGCACGGTTTCCAAAAGCCTCCCGGTCCCCTCCATCAGCCGTTCCCACATGGCGCCCTTTGCCCCCTCCAGGGAAACACCAAGCTGGTCCGGCGCAGCGGTGGGCGCGCCCAGGGACAGGGTGAAATCAAGGGGGCCCATCAGGTCCTTTTTCACTTCCAGGTGGTTAAGGCATTCCCGCAGCCCCCTGCGCACCTCGTCCCTGCGGCCGGAATCGTAATTGAGAAGCCCATACCCGGTATAGGACTGGAAATACAGCACCATGTCGCAGCAGATGGAGGACATGGCATGATTAAAAATATCCCTGATTTTTTCCTGTATGACCCCGGCGGCCGTGCGGTTCACCTGCTCCATGCTGCAGTCCATCTTCACCATGAACACCTGGTACATGTCCCCGGACGTATCCACATGGTAACTGTTCCTCAAGGTTTCCGCCGTCAGGTCATTCAGGCTGCCGGACAGCAGGTCCTTCATCAGGCTTTCCCGGATACGGCTCAGGTCCTCCTGGCTGTTCTGGTGCTGGCGGTGGATGGCCGTCCTGGTCTCCTGTCTGGCCTCACATTTTTCCCGTATCTTTTCCAGGGTTTCCATTAGCTCTGTCTGCTTAATGGGTTTTAACAGATAATATCCCGCCCCGTATTTCATTGCTTTCTGGGCATATTCAAAATGCGCGTATCCGCTGATGATGACCACCTCCAGGTCCGGCATCAGCTCCTTTGCGCTGCGTATCAGCTCCAGGCCGTCGCATCCAGGCATACGGATATCCGTAATCAGTATGTCCGGCTCCCTGGACTTAATGAGTTCCAGCGCTTCCAGGCCGTTCTCAGCCAGGGCCGTCACCTCCATGCCCAGGGAATCCCAGTCAGCCAGGGCCTGGACCAGCCTGCAGATCAGGCGCTCGTCATCCGCGATAATTACTTTTAACATAAGTTCCCCCCTCAGGCCTTTTACATTCCCTTCCCTGTATCATATCATGCCGGGTTTTGCATTTCAACAAAAACGCCGTTCCTCAGAGCGGCGTTCTTGCTGTATGTTCAGGATTTATTATTTTTTCAGGACAGACACGCCTGTATCGGATACAACCCCGCCAAGGGAATCTCCCTCAAGGGCCTTGACACAGGCTTCCACGCCCTTTGAACCCATTACGTCCGGGTTCTGTGCCATGGTGCAGAGCAGGTATCCGTCGTCAATCAGTCCAAGGATGGCGTCTGATTTATCAAAGCCCACGCCGATGATCCCGTCCTTGCCTGATGCCTTGATGGCATTGCCCGCCCCGGTGGTGGATCCTTCGTTACAGCCAAAGATTCCCACCACGCCCTGGGTGATGTAGTTCTCAGCAATGCTCTGGGACTTGGCTGCGTCGCCTTCGCCGTACTGTGTCTCCAGCAGTGTGAAGCCCTTGCCCTCAAATGCAGAGCGGAAGCCTTCTTCACGCATGACGCAGGAATCCGTTGCAGCGTTCACGTTGATGATGCCGATGGAACCGGACGTAACGCCTGCTGCCTCTAATGCCTTTAACATTTCCTCCCCGGCTGTCCTGCCGGCTGCCTTGTTGTCCGTGGAGAAGGTTGCCTCTGCGTCCACGTTGGCCGGTGAATCCACATATACGATCTTGACGCCTGAGGACTGGGCTTCCTTCAGTGCGGATGAGATGGCATCCGGGCCGTTTGCAGCCACCATGATTGCCTCGTAGCCGCCTGCAACCGCATTGTTCACACACTCAATCTGCTGTGCGTCATCCTTGGTATTGGGGGACATGAAGGTTACGGAAACGCCAAGGGCCTCTGCTTCCTTCTGTGCGCCCTCGTTCAGCGTTACCCAGTGCTGGTCAATGGAGTCCATGGTAATAAGGGCAATCCTATATTCCTTGCTGGCCTTTGCGGTAGTTTCCCCGGCTGCCGCGCTGGCTGTCCCGCCCTGTGCCGTGAGGACAGATACGCCTGTGTCGGTTACCTTGCCGCCCAGGGATTCCCCGCCCACAGCAGCAACAGCCGCCTTGACGCCTTCATAGCCCATGACGTCCGGGTTCTGCGCCATGGTGCAGAGCAGGTATCCGTCACCAATCAATCCCATGATGGCGTCCGACTTATCAAAGCCCACGCCGATGATCCCGTCCTTGCCTGATGCCTTGATGGCATTGCCTGCCCCGGTGGTGGAGCCTTCATTACAGCCAAAGATTCCCACCACGCCCTGGGTGATGTAGTTCTCAGCAATGCTCTGGGACTTGGCTGCATCGCCTTCGCCGTACTGTGTCTCCAGCATTGTGAAGCCCTTGCCCTCAAATGCGGAGCGGAAGCCTTCTTCACGCATGACGCAGGAATCCGTTGCCGCGTTCACGTTGATGATGCCGATGGAGCCGGACGTAACGCCTGCCGCGCTTAACGCCTTTAACATTTCCTCCCCGGCTGTCTTGCCGGCCGCCTTGTTGTCCGTGGAGAAGGTCGCCTCTGCATCCACGTTGGCCGGTGAATCCACATACACAATCTTGACGCCTGAGGACTGGGCCTCCTTCAGTGCGGATGAGATGGCATCCGGGCCGTTTGCAGCCACGATAATGGCCTTTGCGCCTGCTGACACCGCGTTGTTCACACACTCAATCTGCTGCGCATCGTCTTTTGTATTGGGAGCCATGAACTGTACGGTCACGCCCAGCTCCCCCGCCGCCTTCTGCGCGCCCTCGTTCAGCGTTACCCAATGCTGGTCAATGGAGTCCATGGTTATCAGGGCAATCATGGTCCCGGAGCCGGCTGCCGGTGTCTCCGTCTTTGCCGCCTCAGTGGCTGCGGATGCTGCCGTGGTAGCCGCCACATCCTCTGTCTTGCTGCCGCATCCCGTGATAAGGGAAGCTGCCAGGCCCAGGGAACAGGCCAATGCTAACATTTTTTTCATTGCATTTTCCTCCTTTTTGCTTTCACATACGTTTCTCATACATATATATTAGCGCTGCCGGGATTGCTGCGGTCACAGGGTGTAAACCTGTGCCGCAGGCATTCCCCCAGGCGTCTAATCCTTATTCATTTCCCTACGCCTTCTTCTCTGCCATGGGGCGTTTCCGAATCAGCATGCCCTTGCGCAGCACCACATCCAGAAGCACTGCAAATACCACGATGATACCGATTACAAGGCGCTGGATCCCTACCTGGACCCCAATCATATTCAGTCCGTTCTCCAGTGTCTGCCACACAGCCGCTCCGGCAAATGTCCCCAGCAGGATCCCGGTCCCGCCAAGAGGTGAGATACCGCCGATAACGCCGGCCGCAACCGCGTACATCTCATACATGTTGCCTGCCTCCATGTTGCCCATGTTGGCCTGGCCGCAAAGGATGAGTCCCACCACGAAAGAACAGAATGCGCTGACAAGATATGTCTTTGTCACGGTTGCCACCACGCTTACGCCTGACAGCTTGGCTGCCTCCACATTGGAACCGATGGCATAGATATGGCGCCCGGTCCTGGTCTTGGAGAGCAGGAAGAAAAAGGCGATGAACAGCACCAGCGCAATCCAGAAGGTATTAAACACACCCGCGGTCTTGCCATAGTAGAAAAATGCCTGGAACTTATCAGCTGCCTCCTTGCCGATGCCGGAGCTGATGGCGTCCGTATTCCGGTTGCCGTTTACCATATAGGCAACGCCCCTGGCCACGAACATGGTTCCCAGCGTTGCAATGAAGGGCGGCAGCTGGAACTTTCCAACCAGGATACCGTTGATGACCCCGATGGCCAGGCAGCAGATCAATGTGATGAGGATTGCCGCCATGGGATTAACCCCGTGTGTCATCAGGGTTGCGCTTATCATGGCGCTCATGCCCACCACGGAACCGATGGAAAGGTCGATATTGCCCGTTATGAGCACATAGCTCTGCCCGATACCGATAATCAGGTACTTGGACATGGAACGGAACAGATTGGTCACGTTCTGCCCGGAAAACACAGTGGGATTGATGGCGCCAAATGCGATGTAAATGATGATAAGCCCTGCAAATGCAGTCAAAGCGCCCCTCATGCCCCGGATATTCAAAAACTGTTTCACAGCCCCTTGATTCTTGTGATTCATTGCTTCTTCCTCCTCGTTATACGCACCCGGCGCCTGTGTTCCCGGCGCCTGTGTGCAGTGCATGGCCTGCTGTACTCAGGTCATACTACCTTTTTCTCAAACCTGGTTGCCAGTGTCAGGATACTGTTCTGGGTGGCTTCATCCGCCATCAGTTCCCCGGTGATGCGCCCGTCGCACATGACCACGATCCTGTCCGCAATGCCCATGACCTCCGGCATCTCGGAGGAGACGAACATGACCGCAATCCCCTGTTGTTTTAACTGGTTCATAAGGTTATATATCTCAACCTTTGCCGCCACGTCGATTCCCCTGGTGGGTTCATCAAATATCACCACCCGTGAGTTCCTGGCCAGCCATTTGCCCACCACCACCTTCTGCTGGTTGCCGCCTGAAAGGTTGCCTGCATTCACATCCACATTGGGCGTCTTGACCTTTAAGTCAGCCACCACCTTATCACACATCTCATCTTCCTTGGACCGGCTGACCACCCCTAACCGGTTGCACAGCAGATCCAGGTTGGGGAGGGCGATGTTATGGCGGATGCTCAGCTTGGTGCACAGGCCGTCCTTTTTCCTGTCCTCAGGAGCCAGGACGATTCCGGCCTGGATGGCGTCCTCCGGCCTTCGGATTGTGATTTCCTTTCCATCCAGGAAAAACTGCCCGCTTTCCTTGGGGTCGATACCGAATATGGCCCTGGTGGTCTCGGTCCTGCCCGCTCCCATAAGCCCTGCAAAGCCGACGATTTCCCCTTCGTAAAGGGAAAAATTAACATCCCTGACCATCCTGCCCGCATTCAGGTTCCTGACCTCCAGCACCAGCCTGCCCTTGTCGCATGTGACGCGGGGGAACTTTTCCTTAATCTCCCTGCCCACCATGTTGGAAATGATTTCATCCAGGGTGGTGTCCTCAAAATTCATGGTTGTTATGTACTGCCCGTCGCGCATGATGGTAACCCGGTCCACAATGGACTGCAGTTCTTCCAGGCGGTGGGATATGTATACAATCCCGCATCCCTTTTCCTTCAGGTTGTGTATGATGCGGAACAGGTCCTCAATCTCACGGGCCGTCAGCGCCGAGGTAGGCTCATCCATGATAAGGATTCTGGCATGGGTGGAAAGGGCTTTTGCAATCTCCACCATCTGCTGTTTGGACACCGGAAGGTCGCCCACCACCTGATGGGGATCCAGGTCGATTTTAAGCTCGTTCAGGATGGTCCTGGCTTCCTCCTCCATCTCCTTGTTGGACAGGACCATGCCCTTTACCTTCTCCCGCCCCAGGAACATGTTCTCTGATACGGAGAGATGCCTGCACATATTAAGTTCCTGGTGTATGATTGCAACTCCTGCCTCCTGGGCCTGCTTTGGGTTCATGTCCCCATACTCTTTCCCGAATATCCGTACCGTGCCCTCATCCCTTGTATAAACGCCGCTGAGCACCTTCATCAGGGTACTTTTTCCAGCGCCGTTCTCTCCCAGAAGCGCCATGACCTCACCGGAACGCAGTTCAAAATGCACATGGTCCAATGCCTTCACTCCCGGAAAACTCTTGCAGATATTCTCCATGGAAACAATCGTTTCGCTCATTTTCAGCCACCTGTCCTTCTCTGTAATCAGTATTCAGACCTCTATTCTCTGGTTTTATTATAGCAGGACTCATCTGCACGGATAAGGGGGGCATGATCCTAATTAGGGGGGTATTATTATGCACTTTTACAATATAGCGCGTGTACTCCCCTTATCCATCCATCATTTTTCATATATTATGGCATGGAAATGTCCCGTTACCAGCACTTTATGACAAACAAAAAAAGTCCCCTGCCAACCAGACATTGGCAGAGGGCCTATGGTACTGTAATGAACTGTAATGAATATCATTCTTTTGTATCTTCCGCTTCCTTCTCATCATGGATTACGTATGATTTAAGCCTTTCCTGCATCCTCCTCTTACTCCGGCGCAGTATCAGAAGTATGAGAATGACAATCACCGCCAGGGGAAGCCATATCGGGCTGGCCGCCAGGAACCAGATCAGGAAGCCGGTTGCCCCCCTGGACACGGCATTGAGGTTCTTTGTAAATCCTTTCTCAATCCGCTGTCCGATTCCTTCTGGTTCGGTGGGCGTAAAGGATGCGGCCTCCCTGATCTCGTGGATGTCCAGATAGACCGTGCTGTAATCCACCTGGTTGTCGTACAGCCTGAGCTGTGATTCCATGGATTCCAGCTGGTAGCGGATTTCGGAAAGCCGTTCTTCCAGGGCAATGACCGCCTCCAGCGTATCCGCCTTCTCAAGTAAGGCCCAGATGCGCTCCTGTTCCACGGACAGGGATTTCTTCCTGCTTTCCAGGTCGCTGTACTGCAAGGTAACGTCCTGGGTGTTTTCTGATTTGTTGGTGATATTGCCGTTCGCCTCCACCGTGGATACAAACCCGTCCAGCCTGTCAATGGGGACGCGGACCGTAAGGGACGCATACCGTGGAACCAGCTCATTCTGGTAGTTCAGGCTGTTACCCGATATGTCCGACTGCTCCACATATCCGCCCAGTTCCCCAACCTTGTCTGTCAGCGTCTTCATCAGCTGGTCAAATGCATCTGTCTCCACGGACAGGGTCACGTTGCGTATCAGCTTGCGGTTGGGGGGAATGGCCTGCCCAAGGGATGCGGTATCCGTCACCCCAGCCTTATCCGCAGCCCCCTCCCATTGCGCAGGGTCATCCCAATCCGTTCCGGCCGCCGATTCCGCCGCAGCCATGTTCTCATATGCGGCCTCTGTCATGGCAACGGCTGTCTGGCTGCTCCTGGAACTTCCTCCGCAGGCCGACACCCCCAGCAGGGCTGACAGGAACACGGCAAAGCCATAAAACAGTACTCTTTTCCTCATAATACTTACCTCCTCGAAAAATCAGATTTTTCACACTCTTATCAGATAATATTACGATAACATGTGAAAATCCCCTTTTCAATAGAAGTAACAAAGGATTAAGAAAATCTACCGCACAATGTAATCTTATGCCCAATCCTGATGACAGCGCCATAGGTTATCACAGTTCCCTAACCGTATGGATATCACAGTTCCCCGAACCGTATGGATGTCTCACTCCCCAAACAGTGCGGATGTCTCACTCCCCGAACCGTACGGATGTCTCACTCCCCGAACCGTATGGATGTCTCACTCCCCAAACCGTATCCCCGTCAGTTCCCTCACCTTATCCATGACCTCCATCTCCATGACCGAACCTTCCAGATGGGCTGCGGCCAGCTCCCTTCCGCCATCCATCTGCGCGAGTTCCACCATCCGCTGCACTTCGTAATACATATTGTTGTCTTCCTTCTGGATTTCCCATGTCTCCGGCCTGCCGTCCCGGTATGTAACCTGAATCTTCCTGGTATCCTGTATCTGCCAGATGAGCATGTTGGCATCCTCGCCCTGGATTTCACTGGGCTGGGCAGAATCCGTTATCTTGGAATATCTTGCCTCCCCCAGCATAGAACCATAATCCATGAGCACGGTCCCTGCCCCTTCCATATGATTGTGCAGGAAAATGCCTGAGGCCATGATTCTTTGCGGCCTTCCGAACAGCAGCACCATGGGGTGGATGCAGTAGACGCCGATATCCATAAGGGCCGCATTGGAAAGGGCGGGGTTAAAGGCATTTTCAATGACTCCGTTTTTAAATGCATCATATCTGGAGGAATACTGGCAGTACTGGAACACGGCGCGCCGGATCTGCCCCAGACGCGGAATCGCTTCCTTTATCTTCGCAAACCCGGGGTCGAATACAGGGCGCATGGCCTCCAGAAGGATTCTCCCATTCCCGTCCGCCGCCTTCCTCATGCGCTCCAGTTCCCGTGCATTGGATGCAATGGGCTTTTCACACAGCACATGCTTACCGTGTTCCAGCATGAATACGGTCTGGGCGCAGTGGCTGCTGTTGGGGCTTGCTATGTATACCGCGTCCACCTCCTTATCATCCGCCAGGGACTCCAGCGTGGTGTACACCTTGTCCACTCCATAAACAGACCCGAAGGCTCGTCCATTGTCCTGTGACCTGGAGCAGACCGCCTCCAGCTTAAAGCCAGGCACCTTTAAGGCGGCCTTCATGAATGTGTGACTGATTTTTCCTGTTCCTATGATTGCAAAACGAAGCATGGATCCTGTCCTCCTTCTTCCGGATTAAACTTAATCTACCCGGGATTCCTGCTTCTATTATAGCAAAAATCCCGGGCAGATCCCATACCATATTTCTGGCATCTATCCTTTAGCGGTTCAGCTTCCAGGCCCCCACTAACCGTTTCAAGTAATCCATGTACCCGGCCTCACGGACGCTTCCATTGGTGAGTACATTTACCTCGCCCAGCTTCTTGCCTCCCAGGGTGTATTCAAGGACACCTGCCTTCTGCCCCGGTTCCACGGGCGCGGGCATGGATTCGGCCAACACCAGGTTTTTCTCAATTGCCCCCAGGTCCTCCCCCTTCAGGCTGAGATAGGAGAATACCCCTTCGTATGCAAGGCCCACCTCATCTTCCACACCGCCGGTCACGGGCATCTGGGGAAGGGGCACATGTTCCTTGTCTTCGTAGAGCTTGCAGTTGGCATAGCCATAGTTTAACAGGGTCTGGGCATCCCCGAACCTGGCCTTGAAATCAGGGGCGGCCATGATGGTGGCTATGAGCCGCACGCCGTCCTTTTCCGCTGTGGCGGACAGGCAGTACTTCGCAATGGAGGTGGAGCCGGTCTTCAATCCGGTCACCTTAAAATTCGTTGCCATCTTAAGCAGTTTGTTGGTGTTGGATAGGCCGAATTCCTTGGTTCCCTGTTTTGTGACATGGGTTATGTTCTCCATCCAGATGGTGGAATAATTATGTATCTGGGGGTATTTGTTAATCAGTTCCCTGCTCATGATGGCGATATCCCTGGCAGTGGTCAGATGCTCCGGTGATTCCGTAAGGCCGCAGCAGTCCACAAAATGGGTATTGGTCATACCCAGCCCCGCCGCCCGCTCATTCATCATCCGCACGAATTCCTCTTCCGTCCCCCCTATGTACTCTGCCATGGCCACTGACGCATCATTGCCGGAGGCAATGACAATGCATTTAATCAGGGTTTCCACGGTCTGCTTCTCCCCTTCTTCCAGGAATACCTGGGAACCGCCCATGGATTTTGCATGGGCGCTGGTGACCACCTCGTCCGTCAGATTGATTTTCCCCGACTGCAGGGCATCGAATATAAGGATAAGGGTCATGACCTTGGTAACGCTGGCCGGGCTGCGCTTCTCGTCCGCCCCCTTTTCGTAGATTACCTGTCCCGTGGACGCCTCCATAAGCACGGCAGAAGGCGCCGCTATCTGAACCGCTGCCTGGGTATCCGCAGAGGGCGCTTCTGTTGGCTGGGAATCCGTGGATGGCGCTTCTGTGGACCGGGTGTCTGCCGAAGGCACTTCCACTGCCTGGGTATCCCCAATCCGCTCCCCGGCAGCCTGGCTGTCCACGGCCTGACCATCTGCGGCATGGCCGTCCACGGCCTGACTGTCCGCCGGCTGTCCGGCTGCCGGCTGCGCCGCCCCCGCGTTCCCGCCCACAGCCGTTCTCAGTTCACTGTCAGCAACAACCGCTCCCACAGGTATGGCAATATCGGGCTCCTGCCCCAGCGCCGTGGCCGCGGGATGGACCAGCAGGACTGTAAATGATAACAATATGGCTGCAATCCGTTTCATATCTTCCTCCGATAAACTCATCTGCTACTAATTGTATGGGGACGGACAAACAGCTTATTCCCAATTTTCAGTCATTTTTCCCGCAAAACCATAATATATCCGATGCAGCGGCAGGACGATGCCACCATACCGTACGCTTCATCCCAGCACAGTCCGTTCCCAGCACAATCCGTCCCAGCACAGTCCGTCCCAGCACAGTCCGTCCCAGTGCAGTCCGTCCCAGCACAGTCCGTCCCAGCACAGTCCGTCCCAGTGCAGTCCGTCCCAGCACAGTCCGTCCCCACACCATTCATCCGTGCCTTCCCATTCACTCCCCCTGTCCCAGTTCATCCAGCCTGCGCAGTTCCTTCCTAAGCAGTAAAACAGCAATCACCGCCATGGCAAGGTCCGCCCCAGGCCCCGCCCAAAGCACACCGTCAAGTCCATAAAACCTCGGCAGGATGGTCAGGAGCGGCGGAAGGAAAATAACCTGGCGGGTCAGGGATATCAATATGCTGCGCCCCGGCCTTCCCTGGGCGGAAAAGAATCCTCCCACCGAGCTTTGCAGTCCATTCAGGAAAATGAACAGCAGGAAAATACGGAAAAACCTGGCCGCAAATTCAAAGTATTCTTTTGTCCCCTTCCCGAACAGCGCGGTAATCCGCACCGGTACCAGCTGGTAACACAGAAAAATGCAGAATCCCGCAGCCAGTACCATGGCCACCACGGTCCGGGCCGCCTCTGCCACCCGCTTATAGTTCCTGCGTCCGAAATTATAACTGACAATGGGCTGCATGCCATTGGTGAGTCCGGTTACGACTGCTGACGCCATTGTATTTACCTTATTTGCCACACCGGCCACTGCCAGGGGGATTTCACTCCCATATACCGATGACGCGCCGTATTTCCTGAGCGCATGATTAAGGAATATCTGCACCAGGGCCTGCGTCATGAAGTTAAATGCCGGTCCGGCCCCCAGTGCCGCTATCTTCCCATAAAGCAGCGGCACTGGCCAGAAATCCTTTTTTTGCAGGGCCATGGTCCGGCAGCGGGGAAGGTAGAGCAGGACCATGGCCGCCCCCACCGCCTGGCTCACTGCCGTGGCCCACGCAGCCCCCCGGATACCCCAGCCGAATCCCAGGATGAAAACAGCATCCAGCACTATGTTAAGCAGGGCGCCGGCAGCAATGCACCAAAGGGCATAGTTGGGACTGCCATCGGCCCGGATTAAGAAGGGACCCGCCGCGCCGATGATTGAAAACACATAGGCCAGGGCCGTAATCCTTGCATATGGCAGGGCATAGGGCATCACGCCCCCGGTACATCCAAACAGATAGAGGAATGGTTCCGTCCATACCGCCATGACCGCGGAAAGGATTAGCCCGCACAATACCATAAGTCCAAAACCGCTGCCCACGATCCTGCGCGCCTTCTCCTCTTCTCCCCCGCCCAATGCCAGGTTCATGGCAGCCGATGCCCCCACGCCGCACATCAGCGACAGGGCCGTAATCAGCGTAATGGCCGGAAACACCACGTTGGTGGCAGCATTGCCCACAATCCCCAGGACATTGCCAATAAACAGCTGGTCCACGATATTATAGACGGAAGTCACCAGGCTGCTGGCCAGGGATGGGATACAGAAACCGCACAGCAGCCTTCCCATGCTGCCGTGTTCCAATGCGTCAATGCCTGTCCTCTTTTCCATAGACTCATTCTCCCCCTATATCTTTTATCATAAATTATAGGGGAATACCGGGACGCAGTTAAGTAGCGGCGGCTACATATGATACATGAAAATACGGCAGCGCCATGATATATACCGGCGCTGCCGCAGCAGTCAAATCGTATGTTCCCCAGCCACATCCACTTCCCGTATGCACCGTTCCATCACATGCAGCCAGTGCCCCCGCATCAGCTCCCCTGCGCGGTCCGCATCCTTCCCGGACAGGGCGTCCAGGATATCCCTGTGGTGTTGGACGGATTCCTTCCTCATCGTATTCTTATGGAAATAGTGGTATTTAATCCTCTGGATATGCAGGAGCAGCATATGGGAAAATTCCATGATATATTCATTGCCCACTGCCTTGACAATCAGTTCGTGGAACGCATTGTCACAGAGGATGGCCCGTTCCGCCTGATTGGCATCGCATGCCTCTGAAAATTCCTTCTGGATCTGTTCAAGCTCAGCCAGCTGTGTCCCGGTCAGTATGAGGGCCGCCTGTCTGGCTGCCAGGCCCTGGATTTCCGCCAGGGGACGGTAACATTTCTCAATATCGTTCTTGTCCACATCCGCGACCGTGGTTGCACGGCCAGGCGTTACCTTAATTAATTTCTGGGCCTCCAGCATCTGGAGCGCTTCACGTACCGGGGTCCGGCTTACATTAAAATAAGCGGCCAGCTCCGTATCCAAAAGCTTCTCCCCCGGCATCATCTCCCCCCGCATGATCCAATCACATAATGTCTCATATACTAAATCCTTGGCTGATTTGCGCTGCAGCGCGCTGTCTTTTTTCGGTATCGGCACGGTATGCCCTCCTGTGGTCCGGTTGTTGTCTCGCTTCCAATCGGCTTTCTGCCTAAAGCAATGTATGTTATATATAATATATCACATACACCTTTTCCTTTCAAGAGTGTTAAGAATATATCAGGATTCCATTCCATTTTTTCCCAATCCAGTCATTTTCATCGTATATATTGCACATATTTTTATCAATAATTCTATCAGTTATGACGATATTTACAATCCAATTCATAACAATCCTTTACATTCCAATCCACATATGTTATATTCAATATGCAATATATCGCACACAGAATATTGTTCAAGAATAAAAACATTCACAGAAAGTGAGGATCATGCACCATGAACAAAGAAGAACTGTTAGTATCCCTGTGCCAGGAGGCAATCCGCATTCCCAGCATGTCCGGCCATGAGAAGGACGTAGCTGAACTTTTGAAGAAAACCATGATTGACTATGGTTTTGACGAGGTGGACATTGACAAATACGGAAGTGTTCTGGGCATCATCCACGGCAGCCGTCCCGGAAAGACAATCCTGATGGACGGGCACATTGACACTGTGGAAGTGATAGACCGCGACCAGTGGAGCCATGACCCATTTGCCGCAGAGATTGAAGATGGAAGGATTTACGGCCGCGGCACCTCTGATATGAAAGGAAGCGTCTGTGCCATGATTACAGCCGCTGCCCAGTATGCAGAGGACACGGGAAAGGATTTTGCAGGCAATATCTGTGTATCCTGCACCGTGCATGAGGAATGCTTTGAAGGCGTATCCTCCCGTGAAATCAGCAGACATGCAAAGCCTGATTTCGTCATCATCGGCGAGGCCACCACGACCACGGTCAAGATTGGCCAGAGGGGCCGGGCTGAGGTAGTTGTGGAGACAGAGGGAAAGAGCTGCCACTCCTCCAATCCGGAAAAGGGAGTGAACGCAGTCTATCATATGATGGCTGTCATTGAAGCCATCCGGAACATCAAAGTAAACGAGCACCCAATCCTGGGCAAGGGAATCCTGGAGCTTACGGACATCATTTCCTCCCCCTATCCCGGCGCATCCGTGGTCCCCTCCATATGCAGGGCCACCTTTGACCGCCGCACCCTGGTTGGCGAGGACGAGGCATTCATCCTAGGACAGGTTGAGGAAGCAATTGAGGAGGCGAAAAAGAAAGTGCCGAATCTGAAAGCCAGGGTATATCTGGCAGAAGGAAGCGAGAAGTGCTGGACCGGCGAGACCATTGAGGCCAAGAGGTATTTCCCCGCATGGCTTATCGACGAGAAGGATGAGTTGGTGCAGAAGGCCCTGGCAGGGCTTAAGGAAGCCGGCATTGACGCCCCCATCTCCCACTTCTCATTCTGTACCAACGGCAGCCATTTCTGCGGGGAGGCAGGAATCCCATGCATCGGTTTCGGCCCGTCCCTTGAGAGCCTGGCCCATGTCAGGGATGAGTACATAGAGATTGATCAGCTGAAAAAGGCCTGCAAAGGATTCTACGGCATCCTTTCCCAGCTTACAAAATAAACCATTGTATTAACATAAGAAAAGAGGTATAGGTATGGAAAACTTTTTAGTAAAGCTTAACTCCTTTCTCTGGGGTGCTCCTGTATTAATCCTGCTCTTCGCAGTAGGCCTTCTGTACGCGGTTAAGACACGTTTTTTCCAGTTCCGCCACTTTAAGCACATCATGAAAAACACGGCCGGTGAGATGTTCAAAAAGGGTTCCGCAAAAGGGGACGGCACCCTCACGCCCCTCCAGGCTGTTTCATCCGCACTGGCTGGATGTGTGGGCACCGGCAACATTTCCGGCGTGGCCACCGCTATCTTTGTGGGAGGCCCCGGCGCCGTGTTCTGGATGTGGATCATCTCCCTGTTCGGCATGCTGACCAAGTGCGTGGAGGTCACACTGGCCCAATATTACCGCATCAAAGGAGAGGACGGCGTATTCTACGGCGGCCCCATGTATTACATTGAGCGCGGCATGGGCCGCAAATGGAAACCATTAGCCATCTTCTTTGCCATAACCATCATTGTGGGCGGCCTGGGAACCGCTGCATTCGTACAGCCCTTTGCCATGTCCAATGCCATGAACAACGCCTTCCATATCCCCACCTGGATCATCGTCGTGGTGGCTGCCCTGATCTGCGGCACCGTACTGATCGGCGGCGTAACCGGAATCGGCAAGTTCTGTGAAAAGGTAACCCCTGTCATGTGCGTGATTTATATCATCACGGTCCTGGGCATCATCCTTACCCACATCACCCAGGTCCCACAGGCAATCGCAACCATTTTCACCCATGCGTTCACTCCCCTTTCCGCTACAGGCGGACTGGCAGGAAGCACGGTTGCCATGACCATCAAGCAGGGCGCTGCCCGCGGTACCTTCTCCAACGAAGCCGGATGCGGTACCTCCCCCATCACCCACGCAACAGCCATCACGGCCCACCCCTTCAAGGAAGGCATGTACGGTTCCTTTGAGGTATTCGTGGACACGCTGGTTGTCTGTACCATGACAGCGCTGGCCATCATCTGCAGCGGCCCGGAAATCTGGCAGAGCGGCCTTAAGGACGTGGCGCTGACCCAGTCCGCATTTGCCTCCACCTACGGAAACATGGGACCTATCATCGTATCGGTCTGCCTCTGCCTGTTCGCCTTCTCCACCATGGTCGGATGGGAAATCAACTACGAGTCCGCCTTTTTCTACATCTTCCCAAAGGCATCCGGCTCCAATGCGGCCAAGCTGCTCATAAGGCTGGTCTGGCTGGTTCCCGGATTCATTTCCCTTGGCAAGACCCCGGAACTTGTATGGACCGTGGTCGATATCGTATCCGGCTTCTGGTGCATCCCCAACGCGGTCGCACTGCTGTTCTTATCCGGTACATTCATGAAAGTATTTAATGATTATCAGGAAAAGTACATGAAAAATCAGCCATGCGGCAAGTAACTGCCTCTCAAGTCCTGGCATCATAAAAGACGGGATGGGTTCCTGCATCAAAGCAGGATTCATCCCGTCTTTCATGATATCAGCATGCCTACAGCGCCTTCCTCAGCGCCTCTGCCATCTCCTCATATTCCTCATCGCTGAGCATGGTCTTCCCGCTGTTCATCTCGAAGGTACCGCCCCATTCCTCGCCGCCCTCATACTTAGGGACAATATGGAAATGCAGGTGGTGGCCCGTGTCGCCGTATGCGCCGTAATTCACCTTATCCGGGTGGAATACCTTGTGCACGGCCCTGGATACCTGGGCAATCTCCGCAAAGTAATCATTCCTCTCCCCGTCGGTCAGGTCTATAAGCTCGCTCACATGCTTTTTGTGGGCCAGGATCACCCTTCCCCTCTTGCTCTGCTCCTTGAATATATAAAGGAAGCCTGTCTTCATTTCACATACAGGATACCCGAATTTGGCAACCAGCCCGCCCTGCATGCAATATGCGCAATTCGTATCTTTTACCATCTCTTCCATGACCATTATCTCCTTTATGTTTGATTTCATTCCGGTTTTAACATACCACTAATGGATGATAAATGCAATTCCAATATTTGTTTTTCTTTCTATGTACCAACTTTTCCATTTCTATGCTATAATGATACACAAGTATCACATATAGGAGCAGATTTATGAGTAAAGCAGATTTCAGACGCAGGCAGGCACGCAGGCGCAGACATAAATTAACCATGATGTCGCGGCATCTTCCGACATTCATCGTATTACTGGCAATCACACTACTGGTAGGGGGCGGTGTCTTCACCCTCTACCGGTTTGTTTTGGGGAAACAGCCCACCGGGCCGGAGGGTTCTGTCCAGGCGGCTGTATCCTCTGCCCAGGCAGGCCCTTCTTCAGGCGGAGGGGACAGCCCCGTACCGTCCACGGAGGAGACACAGGTAATCCAGGATGATGTTTCAAGGCTCATTGCCCAGGCAGACAGGCTGGCGCTGGGCTACGATTATGACAAGGCCATTGACCTCATCAACAACAGCGGCATGGACGTTACCGAAGCCAGGATGCAGGAAGCACTGGGACGGTATGAGTCAGAAAAGGCGGCGCTGGTACCCGCCGATATGAACCAGATTACCCATGTATTCTTCCACACGCTGATTATGGATACTTCCAAGGCATTTGACGGGGACAAGGACAGCGGGGGCTATAATTCAGTCATGACCACTAAGGATGAATTCATGAAAATGCTCCAATCCATGTATGAACGTGGCTATGTGCTGGTACGGATCCACGACATTGCCTATGAAGAGGCGGATGGAAACGGCAATAAACGGTTCGTGAAGGGCAACATCATGCTGCCGGAGGGTAAGAAGCCATTCGTCATGTCACAGGACGATGTCTGTTACTACCCGTACATGGACGGGGATGGCTTTGCCAGCCGTATTGTGATTGGCGCGGACGGTAAGCCCACCTGTGAGATGACCATGGACGATGGAAGTGTGTCCACCGGCTCCTACGACCTGGTTCCCCTGCTGGAGGATTTCATTCAGGAACATCCTGATTTCTCATACAAGGGCGCAAGGGCCATCATTGCATTTACCGGATATGAAGGCATCCTGGGTTACCGGACAGCCGCCTCCAAGTATTCCGATAGCCCCACCTATGAGGCGGACCGGGAACAGGCCGCCAAGGTGGCCCAGTGCTTAAGGGACAATGGCTGGGAGCTGGCCTCCCACAGCTGGGGCCATCTGCAGCTGGGCGTGGCCAAGAATCCGGAGGACGGCTTTGCCATCTCCGAGGAGCGTTTCCGCGCGGACACGGACAAGTGGGAAGCCGAGGTGGAATCCCTGATCGGTCCCACGGATATCCTGCTCTATCCTTACGGCAATGACATTGCTGACTGGCATGCATATAAGGAGGACAACCCGCGGTTTAAGTATCTGGAGTCCAAGGGCTTCCGGTATTTCTGCAACGTGGATGCCAGCACCCCATACTGGATGCAGATGGGTAATAACTATCTGCGCATGGCAAGGAGGAACCTGGACGGCTACCGGCTTTATGAGGACATGACCCAGACAGACCCTTCCAAAAAACGTTTAAGTGATTTATTCGATGCGGCGCAGATATTTGATTCCGCAAGACCTACTCCGGTGGAATGGAGTTACCAGTAAGATATAAACCCAGGCAGTGTGCCGGCCGCTTCATGACGAAGCAGACCGCACACTGCCTGTTTTATTTTTCTTTTTCCAGATACGGCTTCCCCATTCTTATTTTTCCCCGTCGCACATGTACAGGCAAGAACGCACGAACTGTTTCCAGTTGTCAACATATAATAAATCAAGGAATTGATTTCTAATTGAAAGGAGCTTTTTCATGATTCCCAAACTGGAAGTAAATGGGGTCAGCTACTCCTACCACTCATTGGATGGTGAGACGCTGGCCCTTTCCAATATATCATTTGATGTGTCTGCCGGGGAATTTGTTGCTATCGTGGGACCTTCAGGCTGTGGAAAATCCACTCTCCTGACCATGCTCAGCGGGCTGACCCAGCCTGAAAAGGGGACCATCAGCATTGACGGCGCCCCCCTGTCCAAGACACACTCTGCTATCGGTTATATGCTGCAGAAGGACCATTTATTTGAATGGCGCAACATCTTCTCCAATATTTCCCTTGGACTTGAAATACAAAAACGGTTGGACGAACCTGCCAGGCTTGAACTTCTGGATATGATGTCCGCCTATGGCCTGGCCGGATTTGAATATGCAAAGCCCTCCGAGCTTTCCGGCGGCATGCGCCAGAGGGCCGCGTTAATCAGGACCCTGGCCTTAAAGCCGGATATACTGCTGCTGGATGAGCCATTTTCCGCCCTGGACTATCAGACACGGTTGTCCGTGTGCGACGATATCAGCTCCATCATACGAAGGACCCATAAAACGGCCATCCTGGTGACCCACGACCTGTCTGAGGCCATCAGTGTGGCCGACCGTATTGTCGTGCTGTCCGCGCGGCCCGGACGGGTGAAGTCCGTTTTATCCATTGATTTCCCGGAAGGCTGCACCCGCTCCCTTGACAGGCGTAACTGCCCGGAATTTTCCAATTATTTTAATACCGTATGGAAGGAGCTGAAGACATATGAATCATAACGGCCCTTGTTATACCATGCAGGAACAGGGTAGGAAAAACTGCGGCACATGTGAAATGTCCGTGGCCCAGCAGGCCTTTGTGGAAGGGGAACTGCGCCGCCACCGCCAGGTCACCATCTGCCGCATCATGCTTTTAGTGCTTCTTCTGGCCCTTTGGGAGCTGGCGGCTGACATGCACTGGATTGACAGCTTCATCTTCAGCTCCCCCACCATGATTGCCAAATGCCTGGTAAGCATGACACGGGACGGCAGCCTGTTCCTCCACACAGGCGTGACCCTGCTGGAGACCCTTGTAAGCTTTGCCCTATGCACTGTTTTTGGCCTGGCCTGCGCCCTGCTTTTATGGTCCAGCAAAAGCGTGGCCCAGGTGCTGGAGCCATTCCTTGTGCTTTTAAACAGCCTTCCGAAATCAGCCCTGGCCCCTCTTCTCATCGTGTGGCTGGGCAATAACATGAAGACAATCATCGTTGCAGCCGTATCCGTGGCCGTGTTCGGCTCCATCCTCACACTCTACACCGGCTTTACCCAGATGGATACGGAGAAAATCAAGCTGATATACTCCCTGGGCGGCAACCGGAAGGATGTGCTGGTAAAGGTCCTGCTTCCAGGTTCCCTGCCCATGCTCATCAGCAATATGAAGGTGAACATCGGGCTGTGCCTGGTGGGCGTCATCATCGGCGAGTTCCTGTCCGCCAAGGCCGGACTTGGTTATCTGATTACCTATGGGTCCCAGACCTTTGCCATGACCATGGTGGTGACCTCCATTGTGATACTTTGTATTGTGTCCGGGGTGCTGTACCAGATTATCGCGTATGCGGAAAAGAGGATAAGTAAGCTTAGTTAGGCGCCGGTATGGAGGCAGTATCCTTACGGTCCAGTGAGGATGCTGCCTTTTGCAGACAGGCAGATCACAAATTTCCTGTTGACAAATCCCCTTCCATATCTTATACTGATTTCCATAAATAGGGGAGCTTATTGATAGGCTGAGAGGAAGTTGTGAACTTCGACCCATGAACCTGATTTGGATAATGCCAACGTAGGGACCCATGAAGCAGCTTATATGCGGGAATACCTTGGTATTCCCGTTTTTTATTGCGTTAAAGCCAGATATCTTACATCCGGCTGCCTTAAAATCCATATTGGTAAACAGAGTGAGCAGATGTTCACGAAGGGGTGCACCACCGCGGGTGTATTGCTTCGTGAACTTTTTTTATGCTGATATCGCACAACAATCCCGCAGGGAAAGGAGGTGGAACAATGGCAGTCATCAATGGCATTACCGTCGTACTGACGCAGCCCGTGTCCGTCCGGACATATCTTCTGGAACACAATTACCGTCTGGACCGCATTGCCGTGGAGCTGAACGGCAGCATACTGCCTAAAAACAGCTATGACGCAACCGCTTTGACGGACAGTGATGTAATGGAAATCGTAAATTTTGTAGGAGGAGGATGATTATGGCTGATACAGTGACCAGGGAACAGCTGCAGGAAGCCCTGCGGGAACGGCATACCCCAGAGGTCCAGGAAAGGCTGGACCATGCGCGGATTGCCGTGGCAGGGCTTGGAGGGCTTGGCTCCCATGTGGCATCAGCGCTGGCAAGGATCGGCGTGGGGCACCTGCATCTCATCGACTATGACGTGGTGGACATTACCAACCTGAACCGGCAGCAGTATACGGCCAGGCATCTGGGAAGATACAAGACAGATGCGCTGGCAGACGCACTAAGGGAAATTAACCCATATCTGGATATTTACACGGACTGCGTGAAGGTGACAGAGGATAACCTGGTTTCCCTGTTTGACCGGGAAACCATTATCTGCGAGGCATTTGACCGTCCCCAGGCCAAGGCCATGCTGGCCAACGGCATACTGGCCCATTTCCCCGGCAAATATCTGGTGGCCGCATCCGGCATGGCCGGCTATGGCAGCAGCAATGCCGTGATTACCAGGAAAGCAGGGAAACACTTCTACCTCTGCGGGGACGGCATCTCGGATCCTGAATCCGGATACGGCCTCATGGCGCCCAGGGTAATGCTCTGCGCCGCCCATCAGGCCAACATGATTGTACGGCTGATCCTCGGTGAGGAGGAGGCGTAGGGCGTGTTGAAACATCCACAGCAGACACATCAAACATATTAAAAAGGAGATTTCATACCATGACAGACAACATCATTGAGAAAGACCGCGACCCGCTCATCCTGGGAGGGCATACCTTCACCTCCCGTTTCATCCTGGGTTCAGGCAAATATTCCCTGGATTTAATCCACGCTGCCGTGGAACAGGCAGATGCCCAGATCATCACCCTGGCCCTGCGCAGGGCAAATGAAGGAGGGCTTGCTAACATACTGGACTATATACCGGAGCATGTCACCCTTCTGCCCAATACCTCCGGGGCCAGGAATGCGGATGAAGCCGTGCGCATAGCACGCCTTGCCAGGGCTGCAGGCTGCGGGGACTTTGTAAAGATAGAGGTCATCCACGACACGAAATACCTGCTGCCCGACAATACCGAGACCGTGAAGGCAACCGAAATCCTTGCAAAGGAGGGCTTTGTGGTCATGCCCTATATGTACCCGGACCTGAACGCAGCCAGGGACCTGGCCGATGCGGGCGCCGCGTGCATCATGCCCCTGGCCGCTCCCATCGGAACCAACAAGGGGCTGTGCACAAAGGACTTCATCCAGATCCTCATTGACGAGATTGACCTTCCAGTCATCGTGGATGCGGGAATCGGACGTCCATCCCAGGCATGCGAGGCAATGGAAATGGGGGCGGCTGCCATCATGGCCAACACAGCCATTGCAACCGCAGGGGACGTGCCCGCCATGGCCCATGCATTCAAGCTGGCAATTGAATCCGGGCGGCAGGCATACCTGGCCGGACTCGGGAGAACCCTGGATAAGCAGGCCAGCGCCTCCTCCCCCCTGACCGGATTCCTTCATGACTGAACCACAGAAAGGCAGATGCTATGTCCAATAACAAGAATGAAACCAATGTACTGAATAAAAGTATACTGAACACCCAGGTACAGCAGGACCTGGAAATGGAGCGGACCGACCACATGGCCTATCTCCCGGACATGGAGGTCCTTGATTCCGGCATTGACCGCCAGGTCCTTTCCTTGATGGAGGCCTATGACCCGGCGTCTTATACGGCGGGCGATGTAAAGGCCGCCCTGAACCATGACATGAGAAACCTTGAGGATTTTGCAGCCCTCCTCTCCCCCGCCGCGCAGCCCCTCATTGAGGAGATTGCCAGGGCGGCACAGTCAGAGACAAGAAAACATTTCGGCAACTCCATCCAGATGTTCACTCCCATCTATATTGCCAATTACTGCGAAAACTACTGCATTTACTGCGGGTTTAACTGCAAGAACAAGATCCGGCGGGCAATGCTTGACCCGGAACAGATTGAGGAGGAAATGAAAGCCATTGCCGCCACCGGCCTGCAGGAAATCCTGATACTTACAGGCGAAAGCCGCAGCCAATCCACGGTCCCCTATATCGGGGAGGCCTGCCGGATTGCAAGGAACTACTTTAAGGTCATCGGGCTGGAAATCTATCCCCTTAATTCGGATGAATATGCCTATCTCCACGGATGCGGGGCTGATTATATAACGGTATTCCAGGAAACCTATGATTCCGGTAAATACGAAACCCTGCATCTGTCCGGTCATAAACGATGTTTCCCTTACCGTCTCAACACACAGGAACGGGCCATTAAAGGCGGTATGCGGGGCGTTGGCTTCGGCGCCCTCCTGGGGCTGGCGGATTTCCGCAAAGACGCATTCGCAACCGGCTGCCACGCCTGGCTCATTCAGAGGAAATACCCCCATGCTGAGATTGCATTTTCCTGTCCAAGGCTCCGGCCGATCATCAACAATGACAGAATCAATCCCATGGATGTACACGAGACACAGCTGCTTCAGGTGGTATGCGCTTACCGCCTCCTGATGCCGTGGGCCAGCATCACCATCTCCACCAGGGAGTGCGCCCGGGTAAGGGACAACCTGGTTTCCATTGCCGCCACCAAGATATCGGCAGGTGTGAGCACGGGCATCGGCAGCCATTCAGATGAAATCAAGGAGAAAGGGGACGACCAGTTTGAGATATCGGACGGGCGGAGCGTGGATGAGGTGTTCCATGACCTGCTTGCGCGGAATCTGCAGCCGGTCATGAGTGATTATATCTATGTATGAGAATCTGATAACGGACCCCGGACTGAAAGGACACATCCTGGCGGTCACCAACAGGAACCTCTGTTCCAGACCTTTTGCGGAACAGATCCGCCGGGTCTGCCGGTTCCATCCGGCCGCCCTGATCCTGAGGGAAAAGGACTTGCCGGATGCTGAATATGGTGAACTGGCCAAAGAGGTGATGAAGATATGCAGGGAATATCAGGTTCCCTTCATTGCCCACAGCTTCATGGAAACAGCCCGCCAACTGGGCGCGGATACAATCCATCTCCCCCTGTGGCGGCTGAGGGAGGCATCCGGCACAGGCCTTCCGGATGGCTTTAAGACCATAGGCGTCTCTGTCCACAGTGTGGAGGAAGCCCTGGAGGCAGCGGCCCTTGGTGCCTCCTACCTCACTGCCGGACATATCTATGCCACGGACTGCAAAAAAGGGCTGCCTCCGCGCGGAACCGGCTTCCTGCGCGCGGTCTGTGAAGCGGTTGACATCCCTGTCTATGGAATCGGCGGCATCCGCCTGGATGAGGCACAGATAAAGGAAGTGCTGGGATGCGGGGCAGCCGGAGGATGCATCATGTCGGGAATGATGGGAATCTAGGATAGGAACGGATTTCCAAACACGCCCTAAGACAAAAAACAGTTGACGCCGCCCCCCTGGCAGCAGTAGAATTAACCCACAGCAGACCTTTTTGCAGGGTAATGAAATCATATAGAAAAAGAGGCTTACATCCATGGGATTCCTTATAAAACCAGCCGCCTTCGGCGCACTGATACTGGCAGGCTGCCTGCTCAGGCACAAGAACATCTTAAGCAGCAATGACCAGAAGACATTCAGCAGGCTTGTGCTCAACATCACGCTGCCTGCCGCTGTCATCCACTCCTTTTACGGGTTTGAAAAGGAACCATCCATTTACCTCATGATTGTCCTGGGTTTCCTGTGCAGCCTCCTCCCCTTTCTGGCAGCCTACTGCCTGACAGGAAAGCTGGACCGCCGGGACCGGATGTTCACCATGCTTAATATGGCAGGATACAACATCGGCTGTTTTACCCTGCCCTTAATCCAGAACTTTTTCGGCCCGGCCGGCTCCGTGGCCGCCTGCATGTTTGATACCGGCAATGCCGTGATGATGACCGGAGGTTCCTATGCCCTGGTAACCACCCTGCTTCACCTGGATACCGGGGACAATGGCTCCGCGCAGACGCCTGTGTGGAAAAGGTTCCTGGGATCCATTCCCTTTGACACCTATATGCTGATGCTGGTTTTCTCCTCCATTGGGATCCGTATTCCCGGCTGGCTCGACGCCCTGCTGGAACCGGTCTACCAGGCAAACAGCTTTCTGGCCATGCTGATGATCGGGATGATGCTGCGGCCTGTCCATGGCAGCGCCGCCCTCAGGAACACCATGCGGGTCATCCTGGGACGGCTGTTATCTGCCTGCATTTTCTCCCTGTCCATTTACCACTTTGCGCCCCTTTCCCTGGAAATGCGGCAGGTGCTGGCCGTGACCGTATTTGCCCCGGTCAGTACCCTGGCTCCTATCTATACGGAAAAATGCAAGGGAGACACGGCCGTATCCAGCTTTACCGCCTCTGTGTCCATCATCATCGGACTATTCGTCATGTCCGGCCTGGCTATGTGGTTCCGGCTGTAGCGGCTGTAGCTATTTAACGGTCCATGCTTTATCTGTGAAATAAACGCTTCTGGCCAGCTTCAGTACATCCGTATCTTCGTATAAATCCGCATTCAGTGAAATGGAATACACCTCACTGCTGTCCGGCTTTGCAAAGAATACATACCACATACGGGAGGTCTGGTCCTCCTCCGGCACAGGTCCGTACTCAGCTTCCACATCCTCCAGTGAGGCAGCCGTGTATAAATCATGCTGTACCAGGACCAGCAGGGCAGGGGCCTCACAATCAATGACCCTGACCGGTTCCGTGATGAACATGGAATGGTTCCAGGGAAGACCGATGTCTGCCAGTTCACCCTGGCTGAACCTGCGGTTTGGCCATCCGCCCGAATAGCGTTCCACCGCTCCTGCTGCCCACCATGAATGGGGAACAAAATCATAATCAATATGGGAAGCCAGCTGGTCCAGACGTTTTATGTCTTCCGGGTCTGAGGCCGCGAATACATTTCCCCCTGTACTGCTCAGCGCCTCCGTATACCCCTGGTTGGACAGCCCCCGGGGCAGCCGGTACGTCAGGTAATCCGTCATGGCTGTGTGGGTATCCAAAAAGCGGCGGATGCCCTCTTCATCCGGAAGCGTCATCCTATAATGCTTTACATCTTCCGGCGTACGGTAAATATTCAGCATCTCTGAGGTTGGCTGGCGTACCAGGATGATGTCCTCCAGGCTGTCGTCCTCCCTGCGGTATGAGATAGTAAGCGAGTACAGTTCCCCCTTATAATAAAACATGTAGGATTCAAACCAGTCAAGGTAATCCCCCTGTTCCTTGTCGTCCCTATCATTCGGTTCAGGAAAATCCGCGGTCCGCGCAGCCAGATCTTCCGTATCACGGATTCCGGCCAGGCGTATCACGTCTTCAGCCGTGATGGATTTGGCTTCTGTTCCTGTTCCATCAATCGCTTCCGTTCCACCTGCCCCGCCATCTTCCGGCTTCAATCCTTCATCCATTACCTCAGGCGCCTCCCTTATCTCCTCCGGTATCCAGATTCCCTCTGCCCCAAAGGGCTGGATCATGGAAACAGCTGCCTGGCTTTTATCCGGGAACGTATAGACAGCCACTGTCATTTCCCCGTCCTTCACAACAGCTGCCTCCCCTCCCTGGAGGTTCAGGAGCATTTCCATGGACAGTCCTGGGGACAGCAGGTCCTGGTATACCATGTCTGTCCGGGCATTCCGGTTCAGGGTTTCCGCCATTCCTTCCCGCCTGTAGTCCATGGCGGTTCCTGCAATCCCTCCGCTGTATGCCTCATAAAATTCAGTGGCGGAATGAATCGTTTCATATTGGGTCAGATGGCTCTGGTCCACATACCAGACACCGTCTGTCTTCTTCCAGGTAATCCTCTCCTTCCATACCCACCGGTGGGGATCGGAGGTCATGGCATAGTAGGTAATCACAGACTGGTTATCCTGATTATGGATCTGGAAGACATGGTCCATGGGCCATGGACTGGACCACCCAAAACTGATATACGGATCCTCCGGCAGTGACATCACCGGTTCCATCCCATAAAAACCTTCCGGACGTTCCGGATCATACATACCATACAATGCCTTCCCATCCCTGTCACAAAATGCCCTGGCCCACTGCTCTGCCCTGATTCTTATATCATCCTCCTGCTGCCTCCCCGTATAGGTGCACACCGCCAGCCAGGAAAGCGCGGATACAATCAGGACAGCCATGATTCCAGTGGTTTTCGGATGTTTTGCCAGAATGGAAATCCGCTCCTTCACGGCCTTTTTCCCGTTCCACATGTCTGAGGAAATATTCAGAAAACCGGACACTGCCCTGGGTCTGACCGTCAGGTCAATCAAGGTCCTTCCATAGGAAAACCGTTCCTCCTCCCCCAGGCGGCGGACCGCATCCGCATCACAGGACAGCTCGCAGTCACGTTTGGATAAGAACGCAGCCGCCCATACCAGCGGGTTGATCCAGTAGCAGCAAAGAAGGACGCAGCGAAGCCCTCCCCAGATATGGTCACGGCGCCGGGCATGGCAGTCCTCATGGACCAGCACATGCCGCAAGCGCTTCTCATCCCCCACCATCCCCTTTGGAAGGTAAATGGCCCGGTCACCCAGATATGACATGAAGCAGGGGGTAGCCAGGCCCTCAACCCAATATACGGGAAGCGCTGTGGCTCCATATGTATCCCCGTCATAACGTTCCCTGTTTCTGTAAATGCGCCAGGAAAAACGTAAATTAATCCAGAGCATCCATATAAATAAAAGGATGCCGCCCGCTCCCCACAAAATCAGGATAATCATCTGCCAGTCAATCCCCGCAGCCCGCTGGGCCATGGTGGCAGGGGCTGTATAATGCGTCACCTGACCGGAAGACAGGTTATGGACCAGCGGTCCCAGGTCCGGCCTTGAAACAGCCTGTTCCCGGATGGTTTCCGCTGCATTCATCACACTGAACGGGCTTGTCATATTCCCCATCCAGCCCAGCACCGGATAAAACCAGGGCATCACCAGCCTAAGCGCCGCAAGCCCCCATATGCCGTACTGAAGCTGGGGACTGATCCTTCCCCTTAAAAGGAAACGGAGAAGGATGATTCCCAGGATCAGGACCGATGATGTAATCAATGTCTCAACCATGGCGCCCCTCCTCTGCCTTATCGAGGATTGCCTTTAAATCCTCAATCTCCTCATCGGATAACTCACTGGAACTGACCATGGCATTGACCATCAGGCTTAAGCTGCCCTGGTACACGCGGTTTAAGAATCCCCTGGTCTCCTCAAGGACCGCCCCATCCCTCTCAACAGAAGGATAGAACAGCTTGGCCCGTTCCCCCTCCTCATGGCGGACAGCCCCCTTGGCTTCCAACCGCTTCAGCATGGTGATGATTACATTCCTCCCCCATCCGGTTGCCTGCTCCAGTTCCTTTGTGAGCTGGGTGATTGTTTTGGGCGGATTCTGCCATAAAAGGTTCATTAATTTCCATTCGCCGTCTGATAGGTTGATTTTTTCCATGTTCGGTCCTCCGGATTCCTGTGATTTGATATTTCCATGTTTTTAATAGCCCTGCATCTTCAATACTGCCATTTTTCAAAATTCCTGTAAAAACCATATTTAGTATACATTCGTATACTAACATTGTAAACTCATAACCTATTCCTGTCAATACGGAATCCTGTTTACCATCGCTTGCCATCGCTTTTATATATGCCCTTGCCTTTCCCCAAAAAATATCCTATGATTAAATCAAATACGGATGAAAATCCTATATGGGGAAAGGCGGTAAGCAATGGCAGATTATCCTGATATATTAAAAAAAGAGCATTTGACAAACGAGGAACGGAAATGCATCTGCAATCAGATGATGACCACGGAAAGCCATATGGAACAGCTGATACTGAAACATTTTACTGATGAAGATTTCCGAAAGGTCTGGGAGCGCAAGATAGGCGGCGGGGTTATAGGAGGCAAGGCGTGCGGCCTGCTTGTGGCGAGGAAACTGATAGAGCAGGACATGCCGGAATACTCCGGTCATATTGAACCGCATAATTCCTTTTTCGTCGGCACGGATGTATTCTACCGCTACCTGGTGCTGAACCGCTGTGCCGAGCTTAAAGCCAGGCATACACTGGAAAAGGAACATTTTAAGGAAACAGAAGAACTGACCAGCCGGTTAAGGAACGGCATGATTCCCGATGATATACGGGAAGAGCTGGCAGACATGCTGGACCATTATGGAACCACCCCTATCATTGTACGCTCCAGCAGCATTATGGAGGACGGATACGGCAATGCCTTTTCCGGCAAATACGAATCCATCTTCTGCATGAACCAGGGAACAAAGGAAGAACGGCTGGAGGAACTGGAGGACGCCATCCGCCGTGTCTATGCCAGCGTGATGAATGAACAGGCCATCGAGTACCGCAGGAAACGCCATCTATTGGATGTGGACGAGCAGATGGCGCTGTTAATCCAGCAGGTGGCAGGACAGGCTTACGGCAGCTTTTATTTTCCGGCCGCAGCAGGAATGGGCTGTTCTTACAATCCATATAAGTGGATGGAATACCTGAATCCCGAGGCCGGCATGCTGCGCATGGTAGCAGGACTTGGCACCCGCGCAGTGGAACGGACCCCCGGGGATTACCCCCGCCTCATATGTCTGGACCGGGCACAGGCCAACCTGCGCACCACCATGGCGGAGCGGCACAAGTTCTCCCAGCGGAAGGTGGACGTCCTGGACTTTGCCGCCAAACAGCTCTGCACCAAACCCTTGGAGCAGATTATAGAGTTACTGCCAAAGTGGCAGAAAAAAATGGTCCTAAGCAGGGACACGGAGGCAGAAGACATGCTGGCGGAACGCCATATCTACAGGAAGATATACTTTGCGGACTGCCAGGGACTGGTGGATGACATGGATTTCATACATATGATGCGCGCCCTCATGAAAATGCTGGAAACAGCATACGGACGCCCCGTGGATGTGGAATTTGCCGTTACCTGCCCGGAGGAGGACAAATGGAAACTGAACCTGCTGCAATGCAGGCCCCTTCAGGCCGCCCGTTCCGAACAGGTGCGGATTCCGGAAGGCGTGGACCATGAGCTTCTGTTTGACGTGCGCAGGACATCCATGCGGCGTTCCAAGGAAGAGCGGATAGATTACATTGTCTGGGTGGACCCCCAGCAATACTACGAATACACCTATGCGAAAAAACCGGACGTGGCGCGGTTCATCGGCAGGATAAACCAGCGCTTTGAAGATACGGATTACAAGCTAATGCTTCTGGTGCCCGGAAGGATCGGCACCTCATCCCCTGAACTGGGTGTCCCGGTAGCTTATTCCGAAATCAGCCAGTTTAACGCCATCTGCGAAGTTGCCTACGATAAGGCGGGATACCACCCGGAACTGTCCTATGGCAGCCACATGTTCCAGGACATGGTGGAAGCAGACGTCTACTACGGCGCCATCAATGACAACAGCAAGACACGCCTTTACCAGCCGGAGCTGCTGGCTGGCTGTCCGGAGATACTGGCCGGACTCTGCCCGGAGGAGCCGGAGATGCTGCGGATCGTAAAGTTATATGACGTCAGGAAATGCAGGGCCAGCCTGACCCTGGACGCCCACGAAGGGCGGGCGGTGTGCAGGATTCAAGGCATGCAGGATTAAAGATATGCGGGAGGAATGAACAGGACCTCCCGCTACTGCACTTCCTTTTTCTGCGCCGCCTCCTCAGGCAGCCAGTCCGCCTTCAGATAATACGCCAGCATTCCAATGGCACATATCACCCATGTAACCGGCCAGCCGGTCATGACCACAAACAGGTTGTTGGTCATGGGAACTGCTACCATAAGATAAATCTGTCTCAGGACAACAAAGCATCCCAGCATGAAGTACATGGGAATCTTGGAAAGACCTGCGCCGCGCAGTGCCCCATTCAGGACCTGTACCACCGGCAGTACAATATATGCATAGGAGAAGATACGCAGCATACCGCTACCATTGGCAATCACCTGTGCATCGTCCGTGAAAACGCCAATCAGGTACGGCGCAAAGAAATACATGCTCACGGACCCAACCAGGATGACCAGGGAGCTCATCACCCATGCGGCCCAGATTCCCTTCTTCACGCGCCTGTACTGCTTAGCCCCGATGTTCTGTCCCACAAACGTGGTAATGGCCATATTGAAGCTCTGCAGCGGCAGCTGGAGGAACCCGTCTATCCGGATGGTCGCGGAATATCCAGCCATGGCAGTGGCGCCGAACCGGTTGATATACGACTGCACGATTACATTGGAAAAAGATGTAATGCTCTGCTGCAGGGCCGCCGGGAACCCGAAGGCTATGATTTTCTTAACCATCTTTTTATGAAAATGTATCTTGCGCAGCTCCAGCTTATAATCCTCCTGGGTATGCATGAGCTTGTACATGACCATGGCGGAACTTACTGCCTGGGCGATGATGGTGGCAATGGCCACACCTGCTATCCCCATATGGAATCCGCACACAAACAGGAAGTCCAGCGCAATATTCACAAGGCTGGCAACTGCCAGATAGATAAGCGGGTGCCTGGAATCCCCCACCGCGCGCAGGATACCGGACCCCATATTATAAAACAGGGAAAATGTCATGCCTCCAAAATAGATGGTCAGATACAGGGAGGAATGCGGCAGCACCTCCTCCGGCACCCCGATGGCCCTTAAAAGGGGCTTTGTAAGAAGCATCCCCGCCACGGTAAACACCACGCTGAGAAGGGCGGTCAGCGCAATGGAGCTATGGACCGCCTTACTCATATCTTCCTTCCTGCGTCCGCCGAAATACTGGGAGATGACCACGCCCGCGCCCGCCGATAAGCCCATGAAAAAGCCCACCAGCATGTTAATCACCGGCGTGGACGCCCCCACGGCCGCCAGGGCATTGGTATTCACGAAATTTCCCACCACATAGGAATCCACGGTATTATAAAGCTGCTGAAAGAAATTACCAATCAACAGCGGAATGGAAAACCATAGTATGGATTTGAATATACTTCCCTTAATCATGTCTGTATTTGCCTGCTGCAAGATAACACCCCATTTCCCAATTAAAAATCCTCTTAAAAAGAGAAAGCAGACCATCATGAATCCGCTTCCTCTATCATACAACATTTACCAGTTATTTTCTATCACTATATTGGCTATGTAAAAATATTGTAAACACGCATCACTCAATATTCACCGCATATTTGATGACATGATCCTTTTTGTTCTCAAATATATCATATGCCTCCATGATATGTTCCAGCGTGGTGCGGTGTGTAATCAGACAGCTGGTATCAAGCCTGCCTGCGCGGATCAGTTCCATGATTTCCCCGCAGCAGGAGGCGTCCACTCCACCGGTCTTAAAAACAAGGTTTTTCCCATACATATCTGGAAGAGGGATGACCTGGGCCTCCTCATACATGGCCACCACGCAGACCACTGCATTGGGCCTTGCAATCTTCCAGGCAGTCTGGAAGGTGTCCTTGCCTCCTGCTGCCTCCAGGACCGCGTCCGCTCCCCGTCCCTCCGTAAGCCGAAGTACCTCCTGAACCACATCCTGTTTAAGCGGGTTAAGGATGATATCCGCCAGTCCCTGTTTTTTAGCAAGCTCCAGGCGTTCATCTGAGACATCAATTGCAATCACCCGGGCCGGGCCATACAGCCCTGCACACATAAGGGTACACAGCCCGGTGGGGCCTGCTCCAATCACGGCAACCGTATCGGCCGGTTTGATTTCAGCCAGGGATGCGCCCCAGTACCCGGTGGACAGGATATCTCCGGTAAACAGGGCATCTTCATCTGTCACATCATCAGGAATATGGGTAAGGCCGTTATCCGCAAACGGTACCCTGACGTATTCAGCCTGCCCTCCGTCAATGCGGCATCCCAGTGCCCAGCCTCCATGCTCATCCGTACAGTTATTCACATAGCCCCTTTTGCAGAAAAAGCATTCCCCGCAGAATGTCTCCACATTAACCGCAACCCGGTCCCCTGGCTTAAAACGTTTCACATCATTCCCCACCTGGTCCACAATACCCACGAATTCATGTCCAAGGATGGTTCCCGGAATGGCCCTTGGTACTGCCCCGTGTTTAATGTGGATATCGCTGGAACAGATAGTGGTCAATGTCACCTTTATCACTGCGTCCCGGGAATCCATTAGTCCGGGCAGAGGCCGCTCCTCAAGCGCAACGGTTCCTGTATGTTTGTAGACCACGGCTTTCATTGTTTTCTTTGACATATATTATATCTCCTTTGTCGGACTTAACCGTCCTGCCTTTACTTTGTTACTATATCATATTCCTCAAAAAGCTGCCTGCGCAACGCCTCATCCTTTACAGCCCTCTGCAGATCCCCAAGTCCGGATTCTTTTAACAGATTTTCTACCAACAATGCAAAGCCTTCCATTCCTTCGCTAAACCCCTTACTGAACCCTCTCTCCTCAATCGCCTCACTCAAATTACACATCTGCCTCAACCCCTCTCCCAGTTCCTGTTCCATCTCCATGCCATAATCCCGTTCCAGAACCTCCCTCTTTTCATCCGCTGACATATCCGGTGACAGAAGTGTGCCCAAAAAACCGTGGAGACTTCTCTTTGAATCCATGGCATCCCTTCCATCCAGGCAAATGATGACTACCGACAGCTTGATAAAAAGCTACTTCCATCCTGGATTCCTGCCGTTTTATAGAAATGTGATTGTTCGGCAGAAACTGCCAGAATGTGCGAATGCACATATTGCTTAAATAAATTAAGCTATGCAACTATGTAAGAATATAATTATAATACTTGATTGAACTGGAAATGTCAACATCCCCAACGGACCGGATAGCAGGCCGGAATACAAATCCAGATTATAGATTCCATCTCTGGCCGTATTATAATATTATGGACAGGGTTACAGGACAGAACAAAATCCCAGAAAGAATCCAATGAAAAATATATCACCAGATTCTTTCCGGGGCCTTGCATATTCCCTACTCTTTCAATCACACCTTTATCCGCTCTGCAATCTCGTTCCCAATGGCAAGGCGCACACTGTCTTTTCCAATAATCATACTGTCCCTGCCCTGCAGGAACACATGAATCGTGCTTCCCTCCCTGATGTCATGCTGATTCATGATATCCAGCGCCTGGGGACTGCCAAACATCCACTTAATGGTACATTCATTTCCTGCCTTTACTTCTGTCAATGACTGCATAATCCCGCCTCCATCCGTGCTGTCCGCTATCTGATTATAGTTTAAATGCCGCAAGGGCTGTTAGTCAATGGCAATATGGGTTAGGGTATTTTAATCTTCTATCCTTCCAAATGATACCGGTCCATTAAAAAGCAGGAATACCAAAGAAGCTCATAGAATACGGGAAAGCCCGGGCTTTAAACCCAGGCTTTCCTTCATGGATCATTCTAATTCAAATTTCAGGATGGATACTATGCCTCATCCCTGCGTTTCCTGCTTACGGCAGTCATTACAAGGAAGATACCGGATAATACCAGTGTTAATTCTGTCCTTGCAGTTTCCTGCCCGGTCTTTGGAAGCCCGGCTAACGGGATTTCCCCGTCATCGATTAATGCAGCTAATTCAGGGGCTTCTGCCAACGGCACTTCCTGTTCCGGGATTGCGGTCATTCCCGGCCCGCCGGTTGTTGTTCCATATCTCCCCGATCCGCCGCCGGAGCTGGAGCCGCCTCCACCGCCGCTTCCTCCTCCGCCCGGAGTATTGTCAGCCGTATACATCAGCTTTATAACCGCCCCGTCTTCCATTATATCCCCTGCCTTAATCCCTGCAGGTTCATAGCCCTTAAAGGTATATCCCGCATATGTATTCGGCTTTAAGGAGTCTGCTGTCACAGGAATCACACCCGGATCGTCGAGCCATACTTTAACCGTCACGGTCTGGGCATCCCTTGGAGATGTCTCATTACCCAGATAGTGCTCCACCCGGTAGGAAACCTCTTTCGTCTTCTCAGGATCCTTATCAAAGATGACATTAATCACATTCTCTTCTACATTGGTCGTGATTGTAATGGTTTCAGGCTCTACCCTTCCCTCATCCGTATATCCGTATGGGGCATATTTTGTCCTGTCTATATCCTGACCGGTTATGACCTTCAGGTATTCCTGGTCAGCAAATACATCACTTCCAAGGAAATTGCCATCTCCTGCAATCAGGCTGCCATCAACAGCATCTTTATAGTAGTTGACGGTATAGCTTAAATCGGTTCTCCTCGGCAGATAAACCCGGATGATATTCTTATCGCTGTCATCCCCGATTTTATCAATACTGTTGCTTAAATCAATGATGCCCTCTGCCTTATATCCGTCCGGCACCTTATCAGTATCCAAAGTTGTGTCCACTGCCAGTTCATCAATAGCCATACCCAGTGTTGCATCCTCGATTACCCGGTCCGCTCCTGCAATATGGTTTCCATCTGATGTACTGTCTGTGTAGAATTTAACCGTGTAGCTTAATTCACCCACCACTACCACTTCCGGCACGGACGGAATATCATCCACATAGCCGATATTACTTAATTGACTTCCTGCCTCAGCGGTAACCTTGGTTACTATTATGATATCCTTGTCTTTTTCCGCTTCCAGTTCATCAATTGTCCACTGAAGTTTTCCATTGTCCAGAACCGTGCAGCCTGGCGTTGACCCTTCCGTTACAAACTCCAGCCCCATAGGCAGTCTATCTTCAACCTTCACATCCTGTGCTGAAGCATTTCCATTATTCGTAACTTTGAGAGTGTAGGTTACAAAGCCGCCTTTAACCGGTGTCTGGTCATCAGCTGTCTTTACGATACCCAGTGACGGGCCTGTTACTGTGATTTCAACCGGATTGGACTCTTTTCCATTAACCGTGCCAATGTTCTCAATCACGGTGCCTGCAGGTGTATCTTCCTTTACCTTGGCTGTAATTGTGATTGTTATTTCTCCGTCTGGATCCAGATGAGGAAGCCCCCATCTGTATGTGTTATCCCATCCAGGACTACTTGTCCATGAGCTTTCCTGTCTTACAAACTCCAGATAGTCAGATAACCGATCCTCTACTATGGATGGGCCTGACATTTTATTACCAGTGTTTGTTATGGTTAAAGTATAGACAACCTTATCTCCAGGTCTGGGATCTGTCTTGTCAACGCTCTTGGTGATTACCAGATTGCTGTCCATTACGGTTACTTTTTCTTCATTCGATGGAATATCTCCTGCTTTAGCAGTATTGAATATCTCCGTTCCCGGTGCAACCGATTCTTTCACCTTCACATATACCCGTATGGATACATCACATCCTTCCTTTATAGACTTGATTGACCATTCATACTGGCCCTGGTTTTCAGTCTCCTTGTAAGGGAAGGAACTTATGAATTCAAGTTCTTCGGGCAGTACATCCGTAACCTTGATGTCTTTCGCCGTTGCATTGCCTGTATTCTTTACAGTTAATGTATAATGGAATCCATCACCTGGCTTTACAGCCTTTTGACTGGCTTTCTTGGTTATTTCCAGTATACTGCCAGTAACCGTTACCAATGATTCATTTGACGTTTTTCCGTCTGCTAATGCCGTATTACTGATTATGGTTCCGGGTGCTGCTGCATCCTTGACTTTAACAGTAATCGTTATCTCTGCTTTACCGCATGCCTTGATATTATCTATCTTCCACTGGTACTGGTTAATGTTGTCATCCGATTTGTAAGGAGCCGGTGAAGACTTCACAAATTCCAGTTCAGGCACAAGTTTATCTGTTACGATTACATCCTTTGCAGGCTTACTGCCCAGATTCTGGATTGTCAAGGTATAGGTGAACTCCTGGCCAGCTACTACCTTATTGTCTTTTACATTGGCCTTCTTTGTTATCTTAACCTTATTGCCAATGACCTCCACTACCTCTTTATTGGAATTCTGGCATCCATTCAAAGTAGCAGTATTATAAATCTTAGTCTCTGGCTCTACATTATCCTTTACTTTTACAGTAATTACAATTTCCTTTACTTCCTTGGCATCTACCTGGTCAATCTTCCACTTTATATTATTTCCTCTGATTGATCCTGCTTGTGGTTCGGCCTTAATGAATTCCAGATGGTCGGATAACCTATCCTCAACCATCACATCCTTCGCCGGGGCATTACCTGTGTTTTCAATCTTCACTACATAATTAAATGTCTGTCCCGGTTTCACCGTTTTCTCGGACGCTGTTTTTGTGATTCCCAGACGGCTTCCTGTGACAGTTATGGTTTCTGTGGAGGAATGCGCTTCGTCAATATAGGCTGTATTGGAAATCTGTGTTCCCGGCTCTGCCTTAGTATCAACCGTTGCATAGACCTTAAATACCCTTGAACCGTTCGGTTCCAGGTTTTTAATATTCCAGGTATAGGTCCTGCCTGTTATCTTATCTGCCTTCGGGGATGTCGATATATTCCCAAGCCCCTCCGGAACCGTATCTGTTACCTTGATATCCTTGGCAGCCCCATCGCCCCGGTTCGTTACCGTAATTGTATAGGTAATCCTCTCACCTGGCTTAGGAGTTGTATTGCTTACCTTCTTTTCAATGCCCAGGACTGGTTTCACCACAATCTTTATCAGGTCAATATCTTCACTGTCACTGTCCTTTACCGGATTGCCATGCTTATCCTGTTCAGACGCCACTGCCTCGACCCTGTTTTCCAGTTCAAATTCATGGTCGTATACTTTTACATCTTCGGCCTGAATGGTGTAATCATAGGTAAATGCAACCGGCTTGCCCGGTTCAATCTTATCGATATTGGCATATTCCCCTAAATCAATGGGGTTTCCACTGTTCATGATTTTGTCAGTAACACAAATACCGGTAAGCGGACGGTTGCCTTCGTTCTTTATGACTATCCTGTATGTTATGGTATCTCCGGCAGTCACACCGCCCCTATCCTTTTCAACCAGATCCTCTGCATCACGTCCTTCGTACACAGTTCCATCAGCAGTAACCACCTTTACGATGTCTTTATCAACATCAATCTTATATTGGCCTGTATCTGGTTTTGGGGTGGTTTTTGCCACAAATACAACAGCTTTGGCGCCTCCTGGATAGACCTCTGAATGCTCCTCGGCATATTTATTGGTGATTTGAGGTAATGGGTCTAATATCTTTTTGCTTAAATCACTGCGCAGATACCATCCTTCCAAATCCTCAATACCACTTGGAGGAACAGGCCTGTCGTTTTCCTTAACACTCATCTCTTTGAGCATTTCCCCGGCCTCATCTTCAAAAATCACCCGGAAATATTTATAATCCTCTGATTCCCCGCCATACTTATCACATCTCACATAAGAGATTACCCAGGCATTGGCATCATATCTGGTGGGAATATAATGCATGTGCCGTTCCTTTGGGAAGAATCCGGGTATCTGGCCGCAGGTGCCTGCATACTCAGCCGGATGGGCATTGGTCTTACTTTTTAAATCAGCATACTGCTGGGCATTTATATAGATGGGATACGTCTCATCAGCCACCGCCTGTACCCGTTCTCCTTCAATCCAATTCATATTAACGGTCTTGCCCGTCCCATCTGAACCGCGGTATACATAGTATCCATCCTGAAGCAGGTAATTTATTTCAACCTCTGCATTCCTGTTCCTGCCAAATACATCTTTCTGGATGACAAGGCTGTCTGCCGTGGTCTGCTTTACACCGGGATTCTTAAGCGCGTCCAGCGTGTAATCAGCGTAGCTGAATTGATTATTCACAAAATTGCTGCTCTTTAACAGGACTTCATCCCACTGTACATACCTGTTATTTGTAGCCGGATCCGTCAGGATCTGTTTAACAGACAGGGTATACATCCAGTCCCAGTCGCTGACGCCTGTGGCAAAATACGTTGTAAAATGCTCTGCGTCAAAGTTAACCTGATTGACACCCTCTGTGTGGTCCGGGGTGATTTCATTGACAAGTTCCAGATTATTAACATCCGCTGGCGCCAGTACCTCCGATGTGGTATCCACATCCGTATTGATACACATAACGGCAATGGTTTCAGAACCCTGCGTTACTTCTTTAACCGGTGAACCGGAAAATGTAACCTGCACGTATCCAATCCAGCTGTCGTTGTCCAGAACATTGCCATCGGCATCCTTCAGGGTTATGTCACATGCAACGATATCGGATATATTTCCCTCGGAAGACTCTGTCACCGCGTCCTTTACGTTATCTGTAACATCTACAATCTCTGCAGTGGTTCCGCTTGGCAGTACGCCTGCGTTGGCCCTCAATGTAACTTTTACCCCATTATCAATGGTTTCCGTGTATCTGAACTTGGGATATGATTTCTTAAGCACATCTTTTAATGACATGCTGTAAATCTTTGCAGTACTGCAATTGCCCATTCCCACAAGATCATGTTCGCCTGCTGTTTCCGCCTTAACCGTTTCTTCCGGCTGGACAGCCTCACTTCCAGTGGCAACATCGGGGGTGCCTGGAACCGGCTGTGTCTCCTCCGGAATCTGGGGAACTGTTTCTTCCGGTGTTTCGGGGGCGGAGGGTTCTGTTCCCTCAGGTGATTCAGGTACTGATGGTTCTGTCTCCTTTGGGACTTCCGGTGTTGATGGTTCTGTCTCCTTCGGGACTTCCGGTGCCGATGGTTCTGTCTCCTTCGGGATTTCCGGTGCCGATGGTTCTGCCTCCTTCGGGATTTCCGGTGCTGATGGTTCTGTCTCCTTTGGAGTTTCCGGTACGGCCGGATTGGTTGGCGTCCCTGCCCCGTTTTCTCCTGTATCACCGTTATCTACTGGCGGCAATGCCTCCTGGGGTGGTAATGTCTCCTTCGGACTGCTGTCCGCCGCTGCCCCTTCTGTTTCCTTTGGTTCCTCTATAGATGGCTCATCCGTCTTTGTCCCTGTATCATCAGCAGATGCATGAGGCAGGTCTGCCGGCTCTGGCTTTTCCTCTGCTCCCCCTGCTTCTTCTGATGGTTCTGCAACCCGTGGTGCATAGTTAACTGAAATCGATGCAACCGGTTCTGCCTGGATTTCCGGCTCTTCTTCCTTCTCCTGGGATTCCGGTGCTTCAGTTTCTTTGGACTGGGTTTCCTTGGGCTGGGATCCTGCTGGCTGGGTTTCCTCTGTCTTAGTTTCCTCTGTCTTAGTTTCCTCTGTCTTAGTTTCCTCTGTCTTAGTTTCCTCTGTCTTAACTTCCCCAGCATTGTCTTCCGGAAGCGTTGCCGATTCTTCCGTAGAACCTTCGGATTTATCCTCTGACGTTTCTTTGTCTCCTGTGGCATCTGTTCCTGCCGTCGTGGTATCTTCTATTTCCACTACACTGTCATGCCCATCGCCAACCTGGGTTCCATCATTCCCATCCTGGTTCCCATCTGCTGCCGTGGAGTTCTGGGTATCACCATCATCTGACAGATTGCCGCCATTTTCCGATGTATCAATCACAATCTCCTCTGATGGTTTGGAAATAATCTCAATTTCATCATCCCCAAATACATTCTCAAAACTCTTAACCGTTACCTGTTTTAAACTTTTATCATCAACCCTGGTCTGACAGTTCAGTGTCACATCACTGTTGTTGATATACATCATGATGATTTCCTCATCACCGGTAACAGTATATGCATCATCTGCCTCCTCCGGCAGACGGGCGAAGACACGAAGCTCTGCGTCCATGCCGCTTCCTGTTATCTCTGGAAACAGTTCATAAACCACACCGCTTCCAAAAAATAATTCATGGAATTTATCAACCGGACCGTTTGTAAAATCCAGATTTCCCTCACTGACCACATTGCCGCCAGCAACTGCCTCCTTTAGGGAAAGCAGCAGATTACTTCCCGTTATTTCAAATTCCACCTCTTCTGCTGCACCTGCATAAGCAACATTCCAGTTGGCGCTAATATTGGTAAATGTCATTACCATCGCCATCATGAACGCAATAAGCCGCTTCTGCCGGTAAAAAAAACTTCGTTTTCTGGCCCTAGACCTCTTTCCCCTCATACAACTACTCCTTCCATACATACTTTAAAATCACATAATGGCTATTCATTTTAATTCTAACAAATCGTGGTTACAACCCAGTCACAATTTGGAAATTTTCGTATGTTTTTTTTATATTCAGGGAAACAGGATGGCTGGATATGCCAGGAACTCTTATATACCATGATTTATGACGTAATAAAAGGGATATTTTGACCAAAAGAAGGGCGGCCCCCTCCGGCTGATCCTTCAGCCATAAGGTGCCGCCCTTTTTTATTGGTTTAAATACTTTTACTTGTAACTTACCCTCGCCCGATGATCATCAGGAGTCCTCTTCTTTCCGCTTCTTGCTGATGGCTGTCAGCATCAGGAAGATACCGGACATCATCATTGTTAATGTTGATTTGGCTAATCCCTGGCCTGTCTTTGGCAACGGGGCCAGCGGTATTTCATCATCATTAATCAGGGTCATATCAAGTGGTGTTTCCGGAAGCGGTGCCAACGGTACGTCCTCCGGGTTAATGGTCACTGCACCTGGGCCGCCGTTTGTCTGTGACAGACGTCCTGGGCCTCCGGAATTGCTTCCACCACCACCGCCGCTACTGCTTCCACCGGTGGACCTGAAGTTCGCTATAAATGTGGTATCCTGTACAAATGCATCTGCTTTGATTGCTTCCGCACCACTGTACGTTTTACCTGCATTTCCGTCAATACTCCAGTTGCTGAACACGTATCCGCTGTTGGCAGATACCGTGACATCCGCATTTGGATGGGCCGGAATCACGCTGCCTACCTTAATGATTTCATGGGTTTCCGGATTCCTGGTTATCTCCTGAATTGTATGGACTTCCGTCGTCCTTCCGCCTACACTTCCGTTACTGCCAGTTACATAAGTGAAGGTTATCTGATATTTATCAGGTATTCCATCTGGCTCCTGAGGAATCTCCACACCGGTTTCGTCTAATACATAATACACTTTAACGAGATTGGCGCTGCTGTCAGAACCTACTGTCTTAGGGCCATTTGCGCTTTCAAAGATATAATTCCTGCCTTCAAATACCCTTGGTACGGTAGTAAATGGAATCTCTGTCTCAAATGTAACATTGTCTTTGGAATCAACCTCCCCTAACACTCCATCATAGTAGTATTCAACCTTATAGCTTAAATCGCCTCTTATAGCGAAGTGTGCTGTATAGGTATCTGCTTCAAATACTTTGGAAATGGAATCTTTGCTTGGAATAAAGGTTTCATCCACTCCTACCTTTTCACCGGCCATATTGGTCCAATAGGTGAATACATATCCGTCATTTGCTGCTGCCTTGGCTCCTTCCGGTTTTCCGGTTGCCGGGGCAAGGGTTTCTTCTTCCTTGCTGACGTTTCCGCCTATGTCAGCCACATATTTGACGGTTACTGTTTCATTTTCTTCAAAATGGGCCGTGTAGGTTGCCGCTACATTCACTCCATCTACCTTATCAGGGATAAATTTATAATCCCGGCCGACTTCATTTCCATCTGCGTCAGTCCAATTCACGAAATGGTAACCCGGCAGTTCTCTTGCTTCTGATCCTGCTGCATAATCAGTGACTGGAGCAAGGGTTTCACTTGTTGGATCCACACTTCCGCCTTCTGTTGCCTGATACAGGATTGTTACATCTGGGTTCTCTTCAAAGTGGGCTGTATAAATTTCCGCCACATTCACTCCGTCTACCTTAGCTGGGACATACTTTAGGTCATCGCTGACTACATTTCCAGCCTTATTAGTCCAATTCACGAAATGGTAGCCCGGCAGTGCTTCTGCTGTGGAACCTGATGCCACATCAGTAACAGGAGCAAGGGTCTCACTTGCTGGATTTACGCTTCCGCCTGCTGTTGCCTGATACAGGATTGTTACATCTGCATCCTCTTCAAAGTGGGCTGTATAGGTTGCCGCCACATTCACTCCACCTACCTTGGCCGGAACATACTTCAGGTCATCGCTGACTACATTTCCAACCTTATCAGTCCAATTTACGAAATGATAGCCCGGCAGTGCTTCTGCTGTGGAACCTGATGCATCCTCTGTAGCAGGGGCAAGAGTTTCACTTGTTGGGGTTACTTTTCCGCCCTTTTCTGCCTTATATACTATCGTTACATCTGCGTCCTCTTCAAAGTGGGCTGTATAGATTGCCGCCTTATTCACTCCATCTACCTTTGAAGGAATATATTTTTCAATCTCACTGACTACATCTCCAGCCTCGTTGGTCCATTTTACAAAATGGTAACCTGGCTGCGCCTGTGCCTCGGAACCTAATGCATTATCCGTAACAGGTGCAAGGATTTCATAGGAAGTGCTGACGTTTCCACCCTTCAACGCCTTATATTGGATTGTTATTTTGGAATCCTCTGCAAAATTAGCTGTATAGGTGGCTGCTACATTCAGCCCCTCTACCCGCGCTGGCACATACTTAAGGTCCGTGCTGACCTCATCGCCATTTTCATTTGTCCAGTTCACAAAGTGATAACCTGGCGATGCGCTTGCCGTGGAGCCTTTCGCATCCTCCGTAACCGGGGCAATGGTTTCTTTGGACAAATCAACCATACCGCCCTCAGTTGCAACATAGTTAATGGTTACATCTTCATCCTCTTTAAAGTTAGCCTTAAATTCAGTTGCCTCATAAATGCCGCTGGCTTTTGCCACTTTATCTATCTCATGTCTTCCTATGACATCATTTTTTCCAACTGCTACGCCGTTTACTGTCCAGTTTTCAAAGTGGTAACCTGGTGATGCCGTTGCTTTGGAACCTTTTGCAATTCCGGTGGATGGGGCCACTGTTTCACTTTCAGGAGCCACACTGCCGCCAGTACCTGCAACATAGGTCAGGGTTACATCTTCATTTTCCTCTAATAAGATACAGATTCTCTGGGCCGCCCTGGTATCCTTAACACGGAAGCGGTTTCCTAAATCAACTTCTGCTCCCGTAGGCTTATCATTTCCCGTCTTAAAGACCACCTTACCAAGACCGTAGCCTAACAGGGAAGCCGGAACTGCCTTTATGATATCCTGACGGGAAGTGCTGGTCTCTGAAATGTTGATATAGTCATAGGCGTATACGAAATTCGGATTGATTCCGATTTCATATCCTTCTAAAGGCATTGGTTCATAATCTGTACCTACATTCTTCCAGTATTCAACCTGAACGGTCCTCGGAAGTTTGTAAGTGATATGCAGGCGTGATTCCTTTCCTTCATGGAATACTTCATCATCTAATCCATCAAATGCAACCGCTTTGCTATCTTTTAATGTTGCATAAATCGCTTTGGACCATCCTGTATCTGTCTCATACATCAGATATACGGAATTGATTTTAGCTCCCTCATGGCCTGCCTCGGTCTGTGCCTTGCTGTACGCCAGAATTTCATTTACACCGTTAAGGTTCAGGATTGCTCCGTCCTGTGTCCCATCCTTTCTGTAAGTCAGGGGCGCATCATCCGGTCCGTAATCTTCATACCTATTAATATATTCGCCGTAACTGAGATCTGGATTTGTATCAGGATAATATGCCCAGACCTTAAAGGTTCCTACTTCCTTCCATACTGCGAACAGAATATCTTCTTCGGCCGTCAGCGTATACAAATCACCTGGCTCATATGAGGTGCCGGTTCCATCTGCTTTTGTATTCCAGCCTGCAAAGTAATATCCGTCCCTGGTGAACTGATTTTCCTTTACAGATACCTTACCGCCTACAATTCCAGTGCTTGGGGACATGTCGCCGCTGCCCTCGTTGGCATTATAGGTAAGGATGTCTTCATTTCCCTCCCATACTGCGTAGAAGGTCATTCCATCCATCCAACCGCTTTCCGGCTTATCGGGTGTGAATTGGACATTGTTGGAGATAGGAGTTCCCTCGCCCATGTCATTGTCAAACCATCCCTTAAATTCATATCCCTGTGGTGTTATAGCGGTTGAACCTGTCGGCCCCTCTGTGTATGCTTTAAATTGGTCCTTATTCTTGGTTACACTGCCTCCGCCTATGGCCTCATAGTGAATTGTTATGGATGGATTCGGGATATACCTGGCGTAGAAGTTAACCATCTGATTAACCTTATACGGGAATTCGGCCTCCTGACTGCGCTTCTCATCTGTGTACCATCCACTAAACAGATATTCCACTCCGCCTACTGTCTTATTATCAACATATACTTTCTCCGGGGATGTATTATCTCCAATCCTTATATCATAACTCTCAACAGGCTGGTAGCCTTGTTCACCTGCATCCCACAACCAATAGGTTGCCGTAGCCTTTTCTCTGGTGGTCACGCTGGCTGTCATATCCACATGATAGGTTGCCTTACCACTATCATGGGAATTTCCCTTTTCATCCACCCACCCCATCGGATACGTTATCTTGTATGGCGAATATGATATTGTTACATCAATATTATTCGCATCGACTCCATAAAGGTCTGCTATGACTTTCTTGATATTGGCTTCAGCCGGATAGTTAATGACTCTGCTGGCTGGATTATCAAGGCTGTAATGTTTATTACCCCCTACCATATCCGTTCCATACTGATTCTTAATGCCGCTGACATCAATATTTCCATAGCCTACATATTTCCAGTCCTTGTCTTCCAAAGAAGCGGGATCTTTCCCAGGTTTTTGAACATAGAAATACGCTCTAACCTCATTTCTCTTTACCGTAATTTCAAATTCCTGTTTATATCTACCGTTCCATCCATATGAGTAGGTGAGCGTTACTGTCTTTCCACTTATATCATTGGCATGGACTTCCGCATATGGATACCAGTTAATTCCACTTTGTTCCACACTGACTATACTTGGATCAGATGATATCCATGTTCCACCTGTTCCACCTATTATGGCATCGCATGCTTCCAACCTTATGGTCTGGCCTACATACATTGTATAGGAATTCTTATATGCCTCTGATCCTACAATAGCATAAATGGAAAAGTGTTTTGCTTCAAAGGATACGGATGCCTCGTCAACAGATGCGCCAACTGCTTCAACATTGACAATGTCTGCTGCCTGAATGTCAATCTCCTGAGCTGCCGCCTTTTCTTTTTCTTCCTTATCATTATCCTGGACAGTCTCAACATACATGACCTCAACCTTGTCGGACTGGGCATTCTGTTCTTCCACAGGAGCGCCTGCAAATGTTACCCTTACCCGCTTGCTTCCGCCCCAAATGTCTGAATCCAACAGCTTATCGCCTAACCAGAGGTTAATATCATAAGCCATGATGGATGAGACAATTTTGCCTTCTTCATCTGCCTGTGCGGTTTCCTTTACTGCATTTTCAACATCTTCATTAACCCTTACAGCAGATGCCGTCACTCCAGCAGGAAGGACACCTTCATCTGCGCCGATATAAATGATTACGCCGTCATCCATTACAATGGGTTCCAGTTCAACTGCCGGATGCGCCATGGTTTCATTCATATAAACCTCTACATCCTGCTCTTCATAGATATCCGGAACAGAATACCATGCGGTCTGGGAACCATTTTCATTCTCAACAACTGCGTCTGCCTCGATAATCTCATCATTTACAGAAACATAATCAATCGCGGAACCAAGCTGGTTCTTTACGCCGAAGGTTAATGTTCCGCCTTCTTCCACACCCCTGAGGCCTTCCACGATACGGGCGCTTGCCTCCGGATATACGGCATAGGAAACCTTGTATCCGTCAAAATCATCTAAAGCCTTCAGCTGGTTAAGTGTTGCTACATATACCTTTGCAGTGGAGCAATACCCCATTCCGACTAAATCCGCTGTGCCAGCCTTGGAAACATGATTTTCTTCCGAAGGAGTTTCCTTTGTCTGCTCAGCTGTGGAGGATGTGGCTGTTCCCACTGTTTCTTCCAGCTCTGAAGATACATCTGCACTGCTTCCGCTATTATCCGCGGAACCGCTCTCTTCTGCAGCTGCGGTTGTTTCCTCTGTATCTGGTACAGTGGTCTCTTGGTCTGCTTCTGCGGCAGTCCCTTCTGTTGACTCCTCGGGAGCCTGTGTGGACTCGTTTGAACCGGATGCTTCGATTTCCTCTGTGGTTGCTTCTATTGCTTCAGTTGTCTCATTCTTCTCTACGGTTGTCTCTTCTTTTTCCGGCGCCTTTGTTTCCTTTGGCTCTTCCTCTTTTTCCGGCTCCGGGGCTTCTGTCTCTTCCTTTGACTCTGGCTCTGCATCGCCGTTCTCATTATCTGCAACTACTGGTGCGTAGTGACGCACGATAGATGCTACTGGTTCGGCTGATTCAGACTTGGGAGCTTCTGCTTCTGGAGACTCTGATTTTGGTGCTTCTGTTTCAGGGGCTTCTATCTCAGCCGGCTGGGGAGCTTCTGTTTCAGGAGTTTTTTCCTCAGTAGATTCAGCGTCATTTGCCTCTGTCTGGGTCTCTGCCTTACTTTCTTCCTGAGCTGCCGTGGTTTCCTCAGGAGTATCTGTTTCCTCTGATGCGGTTGTGCTGTCAGAAGATATGCTTTCTTCTACAGATGTTGTCTCTTCTGGAACGGTTGCGGTTCCGTCCTCATCCGGTACTGTTGTCCCGTCTGGATTCACGGTTTCCGCAGGAGCAGTTGTTTCTTCTACGGCTGGTCCCTGGGTTTCCTCCGGCGCCGGTGTCTCAGCTGGCTTAGAAATAAGATTTACTTCCTCATCACCATATGCTGACTCATAACTTTTTACAGTTACGCGCTTGGTCTTTTTAACCTTTTCCTTACCATCATCCATCCTTGTGATTTCAGTGGTACAACTGATGGTATCTTCGCCGTTATTCACATATAAGAAAATAATCTCTTCATCGCCGGTTACCATATACATGTCATCGGCACCTTCCGGCAGACGTACAAACACGCGAAGTTCTGCATCCATGCTGCCGCCTTCCGGCTCGGGGAATGCTTCGTAAATCCTTCCCTCCCCAAATAATAATTCTTCAAATTCAGCAATCTTACCATTGGTGAAATCAAAGTCATCTGCTGTAACTTCGCTGCCATTGGCAATTGCGTCTTCAATGGCCTTCACAAGCTGTGAACCGCTCATTGAAAATGTAACTGATTCCGATGAACTGGCTGCATACGCAGTATTCACATTTACGCCTACGTTTGTGAAAATCATGGCAGCCGCAAGTACAAATGCAAGGAATCTTCTCTGCACACTGTGCATGTTTCTTACAATTGCCCTGGCCTTATTCCTTCTTTCCATACTGTTTCTCCTTCCTTATAATCTATTTCCAAAATCAGGATTTTTGTTATCTAGGGACAGTATAGCAAATGGAGGTTACAATCGGGTTACATTTTGGAGAATTTCGTAAATATCTTTTATTTGATAAAATCTGACATGTTATTATGGATAGGCCATGCTCAATAAAGGATGGGCGTTGCAAAAAAAGAAGGGCGGCACCCTCCGGCTGATTCTTCAGCCATAAGGTGCCGCCTTCATTTATTGATTTAATTCCTTTTACTTGTAACTTACCCTCGCTCGATGATTATCAGGAGTCCTCTTCTTTCCGCTTCTTGCTCATGGCTGTCAGCATCAGGAAGATACCGGACATCATCATTGTGAGTGTTGATTTAACAGAACTCTGTCCTGTCTTTGGCAGTGCTGCTAACGGAATCTCTCCGTCATCAATCACTGTTGGGTCTACTGGTGCTCCTGGAAGCTGTGCCAACGGTACGTCTTCTGGATTGATGGTTACTGCTCCTGGGCCGCCGTCGGTTGATGGGGTTACACGGCCTGGATTGCCGCCACCGCCACCGGTGCTGCCGCCAGTAGAGCCACCACCATTATAGGTATACAATGCAGTAAATGTCATATTGTCTAAAATTAAGATGTTCCCATCCGGTATGACTGGACTCCACCCATTCACACTATACCTATTATTTGCAACAATAGTTGGAACTAAAATGTTATCAAAGCTTGTTCCTTTTAATACTTTATAAACAGTAGTTCCTGATAAAATTCCATTATTGCCTGCCAAGAAGGTCACCGTTGCCCAGTCCTCCGCATTCTCCTCATACTGTGCCGTATAGGTCGCATCCTCACTTATGGCCGTTGTTCCACCCGGCAGTTCCGGGCTCCATGGCTGTTCCGCCACCTTGTACCCGAAGGCCGCCTTGATGGCCGGTACCCCGATGGCGCTGAACTCCGTGCCCTTCAGCACCTTCTGGCTCACGCTTCCCTCCAGGCTTCCATGTTCCCCTGCCAAGAAGGTCACCGTCGCCCAGTCTTCCGCATTCTCCCCATACTGTGCCGTATAGGTCGCATCCTCACTTATGGCCGTTGTTCCACCCGGCAGTTCCGGGCTCCATGGCTGTTCCGCCACCTTGTATCCGAAGGCCGCCTTGATGGCCGGCACCTCGATGGCGCTGAACTCCGTGCCCTTCAGCACCTTCTGGCTCACGCTTCCCTCCAGGCTTC